>Ga0209534_10000022_pt1 | contig 178329 bp, 163 predicted proteins | sample COG_07_FD_184751 | JGI IMG/M metagenome (GOLD analysis project Ga0209534, IMG submission 184751) | Pelagic Microbial community sample from North Sea - COGITO 998_met_07 (SPAdes) (version 2) | ecosystem: Environmental > Aquatic > Marine > Neritic zone/Coastal water | place: Helgoland, sampling...
GGTTTAACGAGTTATAACGGAAGAATTCTGAACCATTTGAGCCAGCCTCAAAATATAGTTCAACGTTTTCTGTTAAGTCATAGTGACCGGTCATGAACATTTGACGCGAGCTTTCATCACCCTGTAAAGGGAAGAAAGGACCAAAGTCATATGCGCAAAGAACACCGTTAGCGTAAAGGCCTGAACCACCTACATCATCTAAGGCGTCTGCAGCTTCACAGCTTGGGTCAGCGTTACCAAAGCTTGTGCCTTGAGGGTTACGTGGAAATTGCCCACCAGTTAACTCCCCTGGATTCAGACCATTAGCAGCCCAGGTAAGGTTAGCTGCGTCGGTAGGAAACATTCGACCAGGCTGTCCAGTACTGGAAACAGTAGAACCACCGTGACGAGAGTACAGATCACCCACAGTGACCATACTTCGCGACATAGCGCCTGCGGCAAATACAATACCGCCACGATCGCCTTGGGCACCAAATACTAACTGCACGTTATTTGTGTCGCCCTCACCAACCTGCTCTATGGTCGTATGTTCGAATTGAACATCAAGACCTTCGAAATTTTTCTTGGTTATGAAGTTAACTACGCCCGCAATTGCGTCAGATCCATATAATGCTGAAGCACCATCTTTCACTACTTCCATTCGCTCTAGAGCAATTGTCGGTACAAGACCTTGGATATTAACAGCAGCGTTAGAGTTGCCGTCATAGTATGAGGCCACATTACGCTTGCCATTGACCAGCACTAATGTTGAAGACATACCAAGGTTACGCAGGTTAACGGTCATTTGACCTAAGCCAGCGCCGCCGTTAAAGGTCGCAGAACGAGTTTCACTACCCGACTGCCATGGCATTGTATTTATGATCTCAGCCATACCTTGAGCACCTAAGTCCTCAATGTCCGCTGATGTCACCACGGAAAGTGGTGATGGAGAATTTTCCGAGGATCGCTTCAGATAGGAGCCGGTCACAACGACCTCTTCTATTGCAGCGTCCGCGTCTTCCGCTATGGCAAATTGCCAACTGCCGAGAAGTACCGCAGCACTACCCAACAAAGGAATAATTTTTTTCATTGTCCTCTCCCTTATTATTAGTATTTCGATGACCACGCAAACGGCAAAAGAAAACCTTAAGAAGAGAAAAAACCCCGACTGAGAGACGCCCCCGAGGGCTAAAACCCAACCTAAACTCTCCCCCAAACACTCGTAAACTAGGTACTACACAAGCAAACGAATGGGCACTTAAAATTAACAATTGGCGCCCTAACAGCCACCGCAAAAGTTCGGCCTCCACCAAACTTTCTTTTTAAACAATGGTTTATAACTATAAGATTGTCAAACGACCAAAATAGGGTTAACTAATGCCTACTTTTAGTTTCTATTCTTGTCGCTCCGGACATTGGGAAAAAGAACCAATAAAGACACCTAGATTCTTATGTTGACCTTAGACCATACTCCAAGGTTTATACTCCCACTATGGATTCAAAGACAATGCTGAAAATCGGTGACCTCGCTAAGCTAGCAAAGGTATCTAGGGACACTCTTAGGTTCTACGAAAAGCACGGCCTAATTGCTCCAAGTGAGCGCAATCAGGCCGGCTATCGTCTTTATTCGGACACGGACGCCCACCGTGTTAGTTTTATTATCAGCGCCAAAGAGGTGGGTTTCACACTCAACGAGATACACCAATTATTAGAATTAGAAGTGACCAAAGATGAAAAGTCCTGCCAGGACATCAAGCAATTCGTTGACGCCAAAATCGATCTGGTTAATCAGCGCCTTGCAGACATGCAGCGCATCAAAAAGTCTTTGCAAACTCTGAGTAACGCATGCTGCGGCGGCGAAGAACCAGCCACCCACTGCACTATTCTCGAGGTCTTGAGCGAACAATCAAGCTAGGACAGCTTTTATGTTACTGATCGAAAATTTTATTGAGTTGTTTATTGAATCGGCGCCTTGGCTGGTACTTGGACTAATTGTTGCCGGCGTAATGAAGATTTTTGTGCCCAGCCAACTCATGGCCAAACACCTAGGCAAGCCAGGCCTATTGTCTACAGTAAAAGCCGCACTATTCGGCGCACCCCTGCCGCTTTGTTCATGCGGAGTTATCCCAGCCGCGGTAGGACTGCGTCGCAGCGGGGCATCTAAAGCTGCAACCACATCGTTCCTAATATCTACACCGGAAACCGGCGTGGATTCGATATCAATATCCTATGCTATGTTGGGTCCTTTTATGGCCATTATTCGCCCTATTGCGGCTCTTACCAGTGCAATTACTGCAGGCATTTTGGTGGGTAAAGACGAAACACCTGTAGCGGCGCAGAGTAAAAACGCAGACAACGACCTCGAAAGCTGCTGCGCAGCAGCCGCGGAAGATCCATGCTGCGCAGGTGACGCTACCCCGATACAAGGTTCAATCAAAGAAACGCCGCTCACAAAGTTAACAGCTGGGTTGCGCTTTACTTTTGTCGACTTGATCAGAGATATCGCCGTTTGGCTATTGATCGGGTTGAGCTTCGCGGCACTGATTAAGACCTATGTACCAAATGAATTTTTACTGCAGTGGGGGGATGGTTTTCTCGCTTTTGTGGTCATGGCTATTGTGGGCGTACCCATGTACATCTGCGCAACAGCCTCCACGCCTATTGCCGCAGGCCTGCTGTTTTCCGGTGTCTCACCAGGTGCCACTTTGGTCTTCATGCTGGTGGGTCCGGCTACCAATATCGCTACAGTGGGTTTAGTCAAAAGCGAACTGGGCAACCGCGCGCTGACCGCCTACCTTGCCAGCGTTGTGGGCGTGAGCTTTGCATTTGGCTATCTCACTAATTATCTGGTGGTGTTGTGGGACATGGATTTTCTTGCCCAAGCACAACACGCCCATGAAATGGTTTATCCGCCATTGGCCTATGCATCAAGCGTGCTATTGGCGGGTCTGATGACTTACGTGTTAGCGGGTAAGGTACACCGAGCATATATCCAGCAAGGTACAAACGCTTCGTGACTCTTTCGTGGCTCTTTCGTGACTCTATAGATAGGCTTATTCTGCTTAATCTAGAATGGGCAATAATTTGAGGTGGCGCACCCGGTAGGACTCGAACCTACAACCCCCAGGTTCGAAGCCTGGTATTCTATCCAGTTGAACTACGGGTGCATGAGCGCATGGTGCCTTAGCACCGCATGCTTATCAAGGCCCACCCGCTGGAATAGTGAATTACATCGCCTAATATCCACAGCTCGGACGAGAAACTAGCGCCACGATCACACCAACCTTTAACTTCTAAGCAGACGCCCCGGTACAGCGCCTGTGTGCTCGTTATTAGTTAGCATAATTTCACCATTAACCACCGTATGCATTATGCCATCAGCGGTCTGTTTCAAACGGCGTGCGCCGGAGGGTAGATCATGGACCACATCGGGCATCCTTGCGCCAACCGTATCTGGGTCAAATACAACTAAATCTGCGGCCATACCTTCACGCAATAAACCACGGTCATGTAAGCCCCACATGGTGGCAGTATTGTAGGTAATCTGCTTAACCGCTTCTTCTAAGGTCAACGCCTGCTTTTCTCTAACCCAATAGCTGAGCAGGTGTGTTTGTAACGATGAATCCATAATCTGAGAAACGTGAGCACCAGAGTCAGAAAAGGTCACTACCGAGCGTGGGTGCTTCATCATTTCTAATACATGGTCTTGATTTTCATTGGCAATAGGCTGCCTGAAGAACATATGAAAATCTCTCTCCAGCGACATATCTATCATTAGCTCCACTGGGTGCTTACCCTGCTCTCTGGCAAGCTGAGCCATGGAAGGCTTGTCATAAACCATGTCATCCATGGGATAGATGAAGTCCCACTCAGGCGGGCGGGCCTCTGCGCCAACCACCCTTGGGCCGGTGTATTCACGGCTAGCAACCTCTATCAACTTGGCTTTTATAACCGGGTCACGCAACTTAACCGCTTGTTCAGCCAAGGGTAACTGCCGAAACTCTGACCAATACTCCCAGTTATCAAACGGGGTATTTGATTGAAAAGACAACAAACTAGACAAAGCGCGACTATGCACCTGCGCGTACATGCGACCGCCTGCCTTCGCGGTCTCATCTAACAGGTCAAAATATGGACGCCAAAGATCGGGGGCCGCGCGCACACTAAACATACCCCAAGTTTGTGGCACACCAGATTCCACGGCTAAATTCATTAAGCGCTGATGATATTCTCGAATTCGCTCCGGATCTCGGCCTGGGGCTTCGCCAGCAATCTCAAATAGACCTTTACCGGTTTCACCTACCGCGTTAACAATGGCCCGAACTTCGTCCCAGTGGGCAATACGACTAGCCACAGGCAGATCGTCGGCTGTAAGGTGATTAAAAGTTCGTGAGGTAGAAAACCCAATTGCCCCAGCACCCATGGCTTCTTTGACAATGGCCTGCATTTTACGCACTTCGTCTTCGCTGGCTTGATCAACAAACGCTCGCTCACCCATCACGTAAGTGCGCAAGGCGGAATGACCAATATAGCCCGCGTAGTTTATGCCTTTAGGCAAATCATCTATAGCATCTAAAAACTGCGGAAAGGTTTCCCAACTCCAATCAATGCCTTCAAGCATGGCATCCCGAGAAAGGTCTTCGGCCCGCTCTAAGTTCTTAAAAACCAGGTCAGCATCTTCTTGTTTGCACGGTGCCAAGGTGAACCCACAATTGCCCATTACCACACTGGTTACACCATGATAGGACGAGCACGAACCAATAGGATCCCAGAAAACTTGTGCGTCCATATGGGTGTGCCCATCGACAAACCCCGGCGAGACGACATGACCTTCTGCATCCACAGTTTGTTTAGCCTTACTGTTAAGCCGTCCTATGGCGGCAATTTTACCATCCACTACGCCAACATCAGCGCGGTAGCCAGGATTACCTGAGCCATCAACCACGGTGCCATTTTTAACCAATAGATCGTAAGTCATCTGTTCTCCCCGACGCCTAAACCCTTAGCGTCTAATATCATTGCTTTTTTGCATGTTAGCATGAGGTTTTAAACTGCATAGCCCTGCATTATATGACCCAATCAACCTTGCAATATCAGCTTGCTTACAAAGTACACCCCGGCGACGGCCCCTTCCTTTTGCTACTGCACGGTTTCATATCTTCTAGCGCACAATGGTTAGATAACCTGCAAGCACTCGGCAAAGTATGCCGCCCGGTAACAGTTGACTTATGGGGTCATGGCGATTCACCCGCACCGGAGGATTTGCACTATTACAGCCCCGCCGCCTATGGCCGTCAATTTAACGCCATACGCGAAGCTTTGGGCGCGCAAAAATGGTTCGTCTGTGGCTATTCGTTAGGTGCAGGACTAACCATCCGCTACACCTATGACTACGCCGACCATGTGATAGGGCACATATTCACCAACTCAAACTCTGCGCTGGCGGACGAAGCACAAATACGCGAATGGCAAACCACAGCGCTAAAGGGCAGCGAGAACATAAGACAGGGAGGCCTTGCCGCAATCGAAAAAATTCCCGTCCACCCGCGTCGTGCACGAACCTTACCCACCCATATATATAACGCACTAATGAAAGATGCTGCCAAATTTTCACCCACGGGCGTGGCAAATACGTTACTTGGTACAAACCCAAATACTTGTATCAGAGATATTGCATCGCTGAACCCCCGCCCTGTATTGCTCTGCGCTGGCGATAAAGAACGGCGATTTAGGACCAATAAACTATGGGCAGTAGAGAACATGGCAAACCTAACCTGCGTCAGCTTTGACGCCGGACATGGGGTAAATATGGAAGCTGCTGGCGGCTTTAACATGGCCGTGACCCAGTTCATTCAGTCACTCACCTAAAAGCCAATTAAAGTAAACTCAAAACTCTTCCATATGCAGCGCATATGATGCGTAAGAGACATTAAGAGCGAGGAACATTATGCAACTTCAACCTAAACGAGCTCGACGATGCGTTCTTTCCGTGCCAGGTAGCTCAGAAAAGATGATGGCCAAAGCTGCGGCTATTGAAGTGGATCAAGTATTACTGGATTTGGAAGACGCAGTAGCACCGAATGCCAAGGAAGCCGCCCGCCACAAAGTCGTTGAAGCACTCAACACTCTGGATTGGTGCGCTAAGACCCGCTGCGTGCGCATCAACGACACCCAAACACAATGGTGTCACGATGACATCATTGAGGTCGTCATGGCTGCTGGGCATAACTTGGACACAATAATGCTGACTAAAACCAAAAGTCCGGCCGATGTGCAATTCCTTCATATACTCCTAGATCAACTAGAACTGAAACTAGAGCTAAGCAAGCGCATAGGTATTGAGTGTTTGATAGAAGACGTTGAAGGGCTGATGAATGTTGAAGACATTGCAGCAAGCTCAGATCGCTTGGAAGCTATGACATTTGGTATGGGAGACTATTCTGCCAGCCAACAAATGCACCTAGAGTCAGTAGGCAGCACTGGCGACTACCCACCCGATATTTGGCATTACCCGCGATACAAAATGACCATTGCTTGCCGAGCCTTTGGGCTTGATTCCGTTGATGGTCCTTACGCAGACTTTAACGACTTGCCCGCCATGAACCGCGAAAGTAAGCACGCACTTACGTTAGGTATGTCTGGAAAATGGGCCATCCACCCCAGCCAGGTTGAAACGGCCCAGACAACATTTTCACCGGACGACAAAGTATTGGCTACCGCTCGTAAGCAAAAAGCTGCCTACGAGCAGGCACTAAAAGAAGGATTGGGGGCAATTAACGTAGATGGCGTTATGGTAGATGCTGCGAGTATTCGTATGTTGCAAAACACCCTAGATCGAGCAGATCTTATGGGCCTATAAATCCCCAAGAGTACTGCCGTGAGACAGACTATAAAAAGCAACAAAGCATCAGGTCCTATCAATTTCATCGACCTGATTGAGGATATTCGGGCCTGCACACATTGCACCAAGGATCTTCCACTTGGACCAAGGCCAGTGTTGCAAGCCAATCCAAAAGCAAAAATCCTCATTGTTGGCCAAGCACCGGGGACAGCCGTCCATGCAACAGGGATTCCATTTAACGATCCTAGCGGTGACCGTTTAAGAAACTGGCTAGGTGTAGATGCTGACCAATTCTATAACGAAGACCTATTTGCCATTGTGCCGATGGGCTTTTGTTACCCAGGCCGTGGTAAGGGTGGAGACTTACCCCCCAGACCAGAGTGTGCCCCAATGTGGCGAACAAATTTGCTGTCACAACTGGTAAATATAGAACTGACCATAGCCATCGGCCGCTATGCTATTGACTGGCACCTTGACCCCAAAAAGGACCCAAGAAAAGACCCAAAAAAATCTAGGCAAACTAAAACAAAGATGACCCTACAAACAATTGTTGCCCAGTGGCAAGACTACTTACCCAGCATGGTGCCGCTTCCCCACCCCAGCCCACGTAATACGATCTGGCTGAGAAAAAACCCTTGGGTAGAAGCGGAGATCATTCCGACGCTACGCACGCGAGTTGCGCAAATACTGGCTGGCTAGACGACCATATAGTCTAGAAAACTCTCTCAAAGAGAACCTAACGGGCATCGAACCCCCAAACATCCAAATTTGTCTACCACTAGTCGTACGCCAAAATACTTTACGCAGAACAGTAAAATTAGAGGTTAAACTCTGCTTTCACTAGTTAACTAACTGAGTTTCATATGCACAAAATTACTCACTTTGTTTTATTCCTGATGATTTTCACTATCAATCAAGCGGTTGCCCAAGTATCAGAGGCTGGGGTCAACAAACAGATCACGCACACAGACAATCGAGGGCCTGGCTGGGTAGATATTGAAATGGAAGCAAAACCTGGCGCTCACCCTCGGATTGAAAAAGTGCTGTGCCGGGATCTAAGCAGCAGTCTCAGCTGCAGTACTGCTGAGGATAGTCAAGAACACATTATTGCCGGAGCCTTGTCGGGTATAGCTCTTCCGCCGATGCTAATACATCCAAATTCACCCTACCGGTCAGCTGCCCCGCAAACACCCGAAGCCGCAAATTGTGTACTGAAAAATCTAAATAAGGCTCGCAGTGATACAGCGGCACAGATCGTCTTGGAAAGCTGTAATGTCCTGCATGCTAAGTAGCTGTTTTTAAGGCGCCTAGTGTTTACCGGCAAACAAGTCGCACCCGACCAGTAGCGGGTGCCTATCTGAGCTTTTACAAGCAACAGCTAATATGATCTGGGCAATCCCAATACGTGTTCAGAGACGAAATTTTGAATCATCTCTTGAGAAATCGGAGCAATACGCATCAACCGCGCCTCGCGCCAGTATCGTTCAACATGGTATTCCTTGGCATAGCCAAATCCACCATGGGTTTGCATAGCTTGATCAGCGGCTTGAAAACAGGCATCCGCTGCCAGCCACTTAGCCATATTCGCTTCAGCACCACAGGGCTGCCCGTTGTCCAACATCCATGCGGCTTTACGGATCATTAGCTCGGCCGCATCTAAACGCATTTTCGCCTCGGCCAACGGAAAGGCTACACCTTGATTTTTACCAATAGGCCGCCCAAAAACTACGCGCTCATTGGCATAGTTGACAGCCCTATTCAGGGCAGCTTTACCAATACCCAGTGCCTCAGCAGCAATCAAAATACGCTCTGCATTCAAGCCGGAAATAAGGTAGCTGAAACCTTTACCTTCCTCGCCTACACGATCAGTTACTTTTACCGGTAAATCGTCATAAACCACTTCGCAGGTAGCAACGGCATTGCGACCGACCTTATCTATGGGCGATATAGTCACTTCGTCGCGCTGTAATTCCGCCAGTAGCAACGTCATGCCATCGGTGCGGCGCTCAACTTCATTTCTGGGCGTTGTGCGCACCAATAGTAATACTCGCTCAGACTGTAACGCCTTTGTTGTCCAGACCTTACGTCCCCTTACAATATAATTGTCGCCCTCCCGGCGAGCAAAGGTCGTAATGGAGGTAGTATCTGTACCCGCATCAGGTTCAGTAACGCCAAAGGCCACATGCATTTCACCGCTGGCAACGCGCGGCAGATATGCTTGCTTCATCTCTTCAGAGCCGTATTTGACCACCGGCTCCATACCGAACATAGACAGGTGCAGGGGCGTGGCGCCATTCATAGCTGCGCCGCTAGCCGCCACAGTCTCCAACACAATACTGGCTTCAGTAATACCGCGCCCACTACCTCCATAAGCCTCTGGAATGGCAACACCAATCCAACCGGCTTCAGACATAGCATTGTAAAAATCCCAGGGGAACTCGTGTTTAGCATCTTTCTCCGCCCAATACTCGTCAGGAAAGTCTTTGCATACTCTAGCTACCGCATCGCGAATCAACTCTTGTTCGTCTGTTAAAGCAAAATCCATAATTCTCAACTTTTGATTGTTATTGAAAAAACACCTGACATACTTTTGTCGCTTGGCCAAAGGCGCTGAAACATAATCTATACAATATTTCTTAGATTTTTAATACGTAGACTTTTTGCAAGGCCACCAATACTCCTCGCGCTCGAGGCAGTATAAAGGACAAAAATAGGAGATGAATATGTCACTGGAACTTTCAACCGAGCGTATGCAAGCGCATATAGCAGACGGTATTGGCTGGATGACATTCAACAATCCCTCACGGCACAACGCCTTATCTTTAGAAATGTGGCAGGGCATTGGCGATATTCTTGAGCATTTTGCCGGTAACGATGAGGTGCGCGTGGTAATTATGCGCGGTGCAGGTGGCAAGGCCTTTGTTTCAGGAGCCGACATTTCCGAATTCGATGAAAAGCGCTCTAATTCAGAACAACGAGACAGCTACGGTCAAATTGCGGGCCGTGCCACGCACTGGCTGAGCAAAATTGAAAAACCGCTAATTGCACTGATTGAGGGTTATTGCATTGGTGGCGGTATGGCCACGGCATTATCCGCAGACATAAGATTTGCCACCCCGGACTCGCACTTTGGCATACCAGCAGCAAAGCTAGGCTTAGGCTACGAGTTTGAAGGGCTTGCAAAACTAGCGCGGTTAGTAGGACCTAGCAATGCAAGGGACATTATGTTCTCAGCACGGTTTATGCCCGCTGCTCAAGCAATGGATATGGGTATTGTTAACTTTATTCACGAGCGTGACGCTATAGAAAAAGCCTGTATTGAATACGCGCTAAACATCGCGTCCAATGCCCCGCTCACAGTGAAAGCCGCAAAAGCTGCGATAAATGCTTGGGAGCGAGACAGCCGAGCAGAGGAAGTTGCCGAAGTACGCGCTATGATCGACACTTGCTTCAACAGTGAGGATTACAAGGAGGGCCGCAGAGCCTTCGCCGCCAAGCGTAAGCCAAACTTCATCAACAAATAGCAAACGACTGCAAACAGAACTTTGCTTAACAACACAAAAACCTTAGAGCTACTGGCTTTTTGGCTCAGGTCTGAAACTTGAGCATCTGCTAAACTCCGACCAAAACAAATAAACAACTAAGCGGTACTAATTATGCCAAATGCACAAAATGCGGTCACAGCCTGTGTTTTGATTATCGGTAATGAAATCCTTTCCGGTCGAACTCAAGATATAAACCTCAATCACATTGCCAAGACTTTAGGCAATTGGGGCATTCAAATTAAACATTGCCGAGTCATCCCAGATGTCGAGGCAATCATAGTAGATACAGTGAATGAGGTAAGGGGTGAGTTTGATTACGTTTTTACAACCGGCGGCATTGGCCCAACTCACGATGACATTACCGCGGTATGCATTGCAAAAGCCTTTGGCGTAGAAATCATAGAACACCCTGATATCGCAGTGCGTATTCGCAAACGGCCCGCCCCTGACGACATAATGGCATCACGCCTATTGATGGCCAGAGTGCCGAAGGGCGCTACGCTCATAGACAACCCATCCGGCGGGCCTCAAGGTTTCGCAATGGAAAATGTTCATGTTATGGCGGGAATTCCTGCAGTCATGCAGGCCATGCTCTCTACCTTAGAAGGTCAGCTCAAGAGCGGTCCTATAATTCGCAGTCACACGGTACGGGCCTTTACTGGCGAGAGTTCAATCGCCGATGCTCTCGCGAAAATTCAGCAAGAGCACCCAGATTCTGACGTGGGCAGCTACCCATTTTTTCGCGACGAGCGTTATGGCACAAACCTTGTCATTCGTGGTGCAGACATTGACCAACTGCAACAAATCGCAAAATTAGTCATGGCTGCCGTAACAGCAATTGGTGAAACCCCCGAGGACCTTGGGTTAGACGCAGATAGCTAAGCCCATGAATTACCTTATTCAGCTCACAGCGCCAAGGGCGAGAACAAGCATGACCTTTATACGTCTACTTACCTTCGCAATGCTTGGCTTGTTGTCCTGTAGCACTAGTTTTGCCAAGCCCCATGAGTCAATCGCAGTGCACAGCGCCCAAGTGGATGTTGAATACTCGAGTGGCGAGCAAGAAAATAGAGTAGCAGCCGCCCTCGCTGCCCAAGATAAGTGCAAACAAGCCACCGCAGAAGTGTCTGGATATTGCGAACTGGTACGCATGGATAGTATCGAAATTACCACCGGCGCTAGACTAAAATCCGATAACACCCGTCGCCCTCTATTTCTTTGGCGTTACCAGTCAGGTACAAGTACCGTATATCTCGCAGGGTCGCTCCACCTGTTGAAGCAGAGTATTTATCCATTGCCCGCACAATACGAGCAGGCCTTCGAGCTTAGTGACAAGTTAGTTTTAGAGGTCAACACTACAGCACTTAGCCCCAGCGAAATCTACGCAAAAACTCAAGCCGCAGCACGGCTCACCGAGCAACGCTACTTACGTGAAAGTTTCAACGCCGAAGACTATAGCCGACTCGCAAATGTCGCATCTTTATACGGTATTCCACTGCAATCACTGCAATTTTATAAACCAGCAATGGCCTACACCCAACTATCGTTAATGGGTTTTGTCGCGCTGGGTTACGATCCTGATCTTGGGGTCGAGGCGTACTTTACTCAACGCAAATCGAGTCAGAACATTTTGCAGCTAGAGACACTAGACCTACAGCTGGCATACTTATTTGATCAGCCCAAGGCCACCCAAATCGCGGTACTAATGGATACAGTTAATCAGTTCGCAGAAATAGAATCTGCTGCGTCGGACCTGGTAAGGGCGTGGGCCAGCGGTGACGATATTACTTTAGCTAAACTGATAGCAGACCAATACGCGCATTCTGAACTTCTTCAGCAATTCTCCGAACAATTGCTCGACAAGCGCAATGCAGCAATGAGCGAAAAAATAGTTGGCTATCTCAACAGCAATGAGAGTTACTTTGTCATAGTGGGGGCTGCGCACTTAGCGGGCGAGCATTCGATAATCAATTTACTCAAAGGCAAGGGTATAAACGGCCAGCGTATTTATTCTAATGACGTTGATCTGCAGATCTAAAACGTAACAACAGCAAAGAGATATTAGTAAAACACCATGAATGATCGCTTAAGCGCACAACAAATAACACCTAGTTTTTTTGCCGAACCCTTCCAACCTCCCGTTGGATTGCAAAACCCTCACGTACAAACAATACTCTCTAGTGTCGGAAGAAAGGTCTTAAAAGCAAAGTGGCAACAGAGCTTTTTGTCCCAAGCCCAAGTCAGAGAAATAAGCGTAGCCGACGTTAAGTTAGTCGTTCATATCAATTTTCAAAATAGCCCCTCAGATCAAACCCCTTTAGTCATGATGATTCCTGGGTGGTTAGGTAACGTAGACTCAACCTACGTTCTCTCCGGCGCCCACGCACTTTGGCAATCAGGGTTTAACGTAGTACGCATCAACCTAAGAGATCATGGCGATACCGCTCACCTCAATAGCGGTCTCTTTCATTCAGCACTCATCGACGAGGTAGTGGCCTTAGTGGAATATCTGATGGCGGAGTTTCCAAAATCACCAGCCGGCTTAATTGGTTATTCCATGGGCGGGAACTTCGCATTACGGATTGCCAAAAAAATCCCAAGCCTTTCGACTCTCGCTATCTGCCCTGCATTAAGCCCAGAAGACACCATGCTCAAAATCAGTGGCAACATCATTTATGAGCAATATTTTATGCGCAAATGGCGCGGTCTTTGGAGTAAGAAACAGGCCGCATTCCCGGAACTTTACAATTTCAAAGATGCAATGAATTTGTCTTCGGTCACCGCCCTGACAGACTACTTTGTTAAGTACCATACAGATTACGATAATACAGATGACTATTTTGCTGCCTATGATCTATGTGGTGATGGCTTAAATGGAGTAACCGCACAAATACTGGCGGCAGCAGACGATCCGATCATTCCAGCCAAATACTATGCAAACGTGCCAGATTCCATTGCATTGGACTGGGTCGCTAAAGGCGGTCACGGTGCTTTTCTAGAGAACTGGCAGTTCGACAGTTGGTGTGATCGCTACAGTTGCGCCTTCTTTCAACACGCGCTATCGAATGAAGTTAGACTATTGTAGGTAAACCAAGCCGCCTTGTTAGATAAGTCGGCACGTGGAGATTATTCAATATGGATACAGCAAAAATACCGCTGCGAACCAAAACATTATTTGGACTCGGAGCCGCAGCAGAAAGTGTTTGTTTGTATTCGTTTAGCTTTTTGGTAATGCTCTACTACAATCAAGTTTTAGGTCTGCCTGCAACACTGGCGGGTTTAGGCCCGACCATTGCGTTGATAGTTGACGCAATAACAGACCCGGTTGTGGGTTCTTGGTCTGATCGATTACGCAATAAAAAATGGGGGCGCAGACACCCATTTATGCTCACAGCGCCCATTCCAGTTGCACTATCTCTGTATATGATTTTCTCTCCGCCGATGGGACTAAGCACTACCGAGCTATTCCTCTGGTTAATCTGCTTCTCGGTGCTACTGCACTTATTTATGACATTGTTCTTTGTCCCCCACCTAGCCTTTGGCGGCGAGATGTCTAAGGACTATCACGAACGTTCAACGATCATGAGCTATAACAACTTCGGCAGCTATAGTGGTGCTGCCAGCGCGCATTGGTTCGGCTTGACGTTTTTCTTTTACGCCACCGCGGAACAAGCAAATGGACTACTAAAATTAGAGGCCTACCAAGACTTTGGTTTAGTCGCCGCCATTATTGTGGCTGTGTGTCTATATATAAGCGCTTGGTTTACCCGTGATCGAATACCGACGCTTTCACAACCCGCCGAGGCAGCAGAACCATTCAGCCTGACCTCGCTGCTTGTTGACCTTAAACAAGCGTTGCAGAACTCTAACTATATGTATTTGCTCCTTGGCTTGTTGCTCCTAAGCATTACTCTGGGTATGCGGGCAGCATTCAACAATTACATGAACTTATATTATTGGGAATTAGCTTCAGACCAGATACGTTGGTTTATTCTGGGCAGCATTGGTGGTTACATTTCTGGCTTTCTCCTCACCACCAAAATCCACAAACGTTTCGACAAACGCGCCTCAATTGTCATCGCGACATTGGGTTATGGTATTTTTGAAGCCTTACCTGTCTGTCTGCGTATGCTCGGGGTATTTCCCGAAAATGGTAGCGATGAACTCTTTCCCTCAATACTCGTATTTCACGCCATCGGCAGTGCTAGCCTTTCAGTTCTAAACATCAGTGTTATGTCGGCATTGGCTGATATAGCCGACGAGAATGCAGTCAAATTTGGTGTACGGCAGGAAGGGATCCTCTACGCAGCCCGGGCCTTTTTCTCCAAAGCCGACCGCGCCATTGGCACACTCATTGCCGGCATAGTACTAGACCTCATCAGCTTTCCTGCCAAAGCTATTCCGGGCCAGGTAGATGCTAACGTCATAATGTGGCTGGGTATTATGGACTCACCGGCAACTGTGATTCCGGCACTTTTCGCCGCACTACTCTATGCCGGATACTCAATAAATCACGACAAGCACGAAAAATTCGGGCTGGCTAAATAGCGCTGCTTAAACTGGCAAAGTGCCACTACTTAGGGTGGTTAGAAAGCACTGGCGATTTGTGTAACGTTCTGGCCAGCCTCTTGGTTTTGATTTGGGTTTTGGGTTTGGTTTGCATAGACTTCGCTATGAGGCGCTTCAGGCAAAAGAGAATAACAGTTAGCCATTTTAGCTTCCCCCTTGTAAGTGATCTTATTGGGTTGAAGACCATCAAATGATGCACCTAGCCGCAACGCGACAGCATTGCTAGGCTCATTTTCTGGAAGAATTCTCATTTCAATACGCTTGAACCCGAGCTTCTTGAAAGCAAATTCAATAGCGAGTTCAGCGGCCTGAGTACAGTACCCTCGACCAAGGGCACGCTTGCGTAGCCAATAGCCTAAATCTCCAACACCCTTGCGGGCGCATACAGTTCTGATAGCAACAGAGCCCAAAATCAAATTTGATTCTGCATCCGCAATGACAAAGCGATAATCGGATCCGTCTTGCCATTTTATCGCAGCTTCTTCGGTCCAATTTACTGCATCACTAAGACGATAACTTGGTGTGCACCAATCCAACCAGGGACTAATGTGTCCTACTGATTCTAATACCGCAGACTGCATGTCGCTGGCGTCTGAGCGTTTTATTCTTCTAATTATTGGCTGCATGGCGGAATCCTTATCCATTATTGGGGCAAAAAAGCCTCCAAATACGAATAGTTATTCCACTAGATTTAGAGCGAATAGTCGCTACCGCTGGTCAAGTAAAACCACCCACTCAGCCGAAGCCTGCGAATGCAGGCTTCACTTCAAGGCTTCTAACCTGGCTCTTCGCTAGATTTCGCTTTTCTACCTATGATGTAGGACAAGAAAACCAAAACGACAGCGATCACAAAATAATACTTAATCATGTAGCTAAATACTGGCGACATGCTGTTCAGACCATCGCCGAGAGCTTCGCCACCTAACAAGCCAGCCATCACCCCGCCAATTGCAGAGGCTAAGAACCATAAACCAAACATTTGGCCTACATATTTTTTTGGCGAGTAGCGGGCAAAAGCCGAAAGACCGATTGGAGATAAAGCCAATTCACCCCAAGTCTGGAATAGGTAGGTCAATAGCAACCATTGCAAACCAATAGGAGCAGACTCTAATGCTAGGTCTACTGCGACCAACATAATAAGAAAACTAATACCCATAAACACTAAACCAATGACAAACTTCAGTGGCAGCGAGGGATCTAAATTGCGGCGCGCTAACTGCGCCCATAAACCGGCAAAAATCGGTGCAAATATCACTACGTATATAGGGTTGATAAACTGCACCCAAGAAACTGGCATGGTGAAATCAAAGTACGTCAGGTCAGTATAATCACGAGCAAAAATATTCAGCGAGCCACCAGACTGATCAAAGCCTGACCAAAATGCCGCTGCCGCGATGAAGAGCAAAAAGAGCAAGGTAATGTTCTTTCTTTCATTCACATTAAGCCCGGCGAAGAAATACAGGTAAATGAAGTACACACCAGCTAGGGTGGTCAAAAAGTAGGCGAAATTCTCAGCAAAAACTGTTGGCTCGACGGTAACGACACCTGTTAAAACCAAAGCAAACAAAACTACGACGATGGCAAAGGCGATCTTGGTGTAACCCAGCAACTTTTGCCGCCGCTCTTCAGGCATTGGATTAGGCGATGCGCCAGCATCCCCAAGCAAGTGACGATTTCGTATGTACTGAAACACACCAAAAATCATACCTACACCAGCGGCACCAAAACCCCAATGCCATCCAACTTTTTCGCCCAGATAACCACAAATACCATAACCAATAGTCGAACCGATGTTGATCGACATGTAAAAGATGGTAAAGCCAGAGTCTTGTCGCTTGTCATCATCAGCATAAAGTTTGCCGACAATGGTTGAAATATTGCCTTTGAGTAGCCCGGTCCCTAACACCACCAAAGCAAGACCCAGAAAAAACGAATGCTCAACCGGTACAGCAAGGGTCAGGTGACCCATAGCGATAATTATGGCGCCATAGAGTACTGCACGTTGGTGGCCCAACAAGTTATCGGCGACCCAACCACCGGGCACCACCATAAAATAAACCATGCCAACATAAATGCCGTAAATTGCTTGGGCATCCATTTGCGACCAACCCAGTCCACCATTAATACCTGTGGCCACACCAGTCATATATAAAACCAATAAGGCACGCATACCGTAATACGACATGCGCTCCCACATCTCGGTCAAAAATAGCGTTTTCAGGCCAATGGGGTGGCCAAAAAACCCATGGGTAGATTCATTCATGATCTTTTCTCACACGTTGAGTAGATGGAGGGAATTTGCTCAGCAAGCTCTGTGGGCGAATTGGTCGGGGCACAAAATTGCCTCCGCAGTTAGGGCATTTCACCAACTGCTCTAGGCAGTCCTGACAAAAAGTACATTCAAACGAGCAAATATGCGCAACCTCGGAGTCCACCGGCAGGTCGACATCGCAACGCTCACAATTTGGTCTTAGCTCTAACATAGACTACCCAGTACAAACTATGGCCAACTCTAACCTGTTAGTGCTTTAGGCAACAACCGCAAACGTCGCCAGCTAAACCTCTGGGGGAAAAACGCCAGCTTTCAATAACATAGAGGGTAACGGCTTTGCCAAGGCCTGCTGTAACCATGTTGCTGTATCAAGTAACCCCGCCAGATCAACGCCATGGTCAATACCGCTGCGATCGAGCATATAAACAAGGTCTTCGGTGGCAATATTGCCGCTAGCATTTGGGGCAAACGGACAGCCGCCAATACCACCAATACTGGCATCCAAAACAGACACACCTGCCAGCAAACTAGCGTAGGCGTTGGCGATGCCGGTATTTCTTGTATCGTGAAAATGCGCCCGCAGCGGCAGCTTACCCAGCTCGCTTTTCAGCTGAGTGAATGCTTCGCGTACCTGAGTAGGTACGGCCACGCCAATAGTATCGGCTAAGGCCAATTCCACGGGGCCTGCATCAGCTAAACGCTGGGCAGTATCCATAAGACGACTAAGATCCACTTCGCCCTCGAACGGACATCCGAATGCCACTGCAATGGTCACCTGCACCGGAAAGTTTGTGTTTACGCCATCGCGAATCACCTCTGTCGCCATAGCCAGAGCACCGTCTACATCCAGGCCCTGGTTCTTCAAACCAAAAGTATCAGTAGCAGGAATAACAAGCCCAGCTTCATGGACTTTGTTTGTGTCGCGTAAACGGCGATAACCGCGCTCATTTAGAATCAAACCAGTGTAACGAACACCATCTACATCAGGCAGCATTGCGCACAGTGCTTCAGCGTCAGCCATCTGCGGAACACGGGTGGGATGCACAAAACTTGTAGCTTCAATACGGCGGCAGCCTGCTGCAATAGCACCCTCAACTAGCCTGAGCTTTTGTTCAGTGCTAAGAAATACGTCTTCATTCTGCAAGCCGTCTCTCGGACTGACTTCCATGACTGTTACAGATTTCTGGGACATATAAGCTCTCTCTTATCTTTGCTCTCTTGTCTATGCTCTCTTACTTTGAACAGCCACAATTGCAGGTGACAACTCGCTGTAAGTGAGCTGCCACTGAAAAACTAAAAACCCTCGCGCAAACTCACAGTCTTGTTAAACACACCGGGCAGTTCAGAGTCTTTGCAAAAGTAGCCCTGGCGCTCAAACTGAAAGTGCTGATCTTCCAACGCGATAATCCCTGGCTCTACCCTTGCGTGAAGTGTACGCAGAGAATTTTGGTTAATGTCATCAATAAAGGTCTTAGAAGATGGGTTAGGCACATTAAATAACCGATCATAATCTCGCACTTCTACAGCGACACTTTGCTTTGCATCAACCCAGTGAACAACACCCTTAGGTTTTAACCCGGAAGTATCTTCACCACTCTTAGAATCCGGAAAGTAAGTGCAGTTAAGTTGAGCCACATTACCTTCTGCGTCATATTCCACTTCATCACAGCGAATAATATAGGCGTAACGCAGACGGACCATTTGCCCAGGTGATAGGCGTTTCCACTTACCTGGTGGGTCTTCAGAAAAATCAGCTTGCTCAATAAAGAGTTCACGACTAAACGGTAACTGACGCGAACCGAGTTCCGCATTCTGCGCATGCCAAGGCCCCTCAAGCTGCATTTCTTCCGTGCAGTTTGTGAGCACCACCTTTAACGGTTCAAGCACACCCATGCCACGAGGCGCACTGCTCTCAAGATCTTTGCGAATACAAAAATCTAACAAGTTCATTTCAACAGTATTGTCTTGCTTGGTCACACCAATACGCGCACAAAAATCTCTGATAGCGGCAGCTCTAACTCCACGACGACGCAAACCTGCAATAGTTGGCATACGTGGATCGTCCCAACCCGAAACCAAATCCTCATCGACTAAACGGTGCAACAAACGCTTGCTCATCACCGTATATTCCAAACCTAAACGGGAAAATTCGATCTGCGGTGGGTGGTAATTCAGCTCGATGTTATCCAATACCCAATCATAAAGAGGCCGGTGATCTTCAAATTCCAAGGTGCACAAGGAGTGCGAGATACCTTCCAATGCATCGCAAATACAATGAGTGAAGTCGTACATAGGATAAATGCACCAAGCATCTCCAGTGCGCTGGTGCGAAACATGTCTGATTCTATAAATAGTGGGATCACGCAAATTGATATTGGGCGATGCCATATCAATCTTTAGACGCACCACATGGGCACCGTCTGGAAATTCGCCGGAACGCATGCGTTGGAACAAATCCAAATTTTCTTCAACACTACGTTCACGGAATGGGCTATCGGTTCCTGGCTCGGTCAACGTACCTCGAGCAATACGCATTTGCTCAGCATCGAGTGAACAAACATAGGCTTTACCGCCACTGATAAGGTCACTGGCGTACTGGTAGATCTGTTCAAAGTAATCCGACGCATGAGTTAGCGCACCCCAAGTGAAACCCAGCCAAGCTACATCGTTTTTAATAGACTCAACGAACTCGTCGCTTTCTTTGGAAGGGTTGGTGTCGTCAAAGCGCAAAAAAGTTGTGCCCTTGAACTGCTCGGAAACACCAAAATTAAGGCAAATACTTTTCGCGTGACCAATATGCAAAAATCCATTGGGTTCAGGCGGAAAACGCGTTACTACGCCTTGCGATAGAGTATTCCCCTCAAGGTCAGACTGAATACGTTGTCGAATAAAATCAGTTGTTTCGTTTTGCATGAATCCCTAACTTGGTGCGATGCTTTTCTGAGGGTGGAATTTTGCCTGACCTGCGGGTATTGGCAACGGCTAATTACAATATCTGCGCCACCAAACAAGATATTGTCACCCATTAGCAGTCAGATGACCTGCAAAATGCAAACTACCCCATTACTAAATTCCATGCCGTGGATATTGGAAGTGAAAACTATGTACTATCAAACCTGCACTCGCCTCAACCAATAACTCGACTTCCTAAATCATGCAATACCTAGTGCGCGCAACAGTCATCGCCATTTGCTTAATAAGTATAGCGGTTTGGATTCATACGAATCGTTTTAGCTCGCTGCCTATTATTGAGCAGGTAGCGCATTCGCGAGTTGGTGATCAGTGGTACAAGATTGAACAGTCTGGGGTACATACAGGCTTTATGCACAGTTCCGTTACTTTGAATAAGCAAGACCAATGGGTCTTCAGGACATTAACAGTATTCCAGCCGATGGGCGGACTGCCCACAAAAATCACCCAAAACCTAACCTTTAGCAACTCAGAGCAATACGAGTTACAAACAGCCCACTACAGCCATACCTCCAAGAATCGTCTCACCGACATACAGTTAGCACTAGACCAAGGAAAATATATCGGCACCCTCAAGCGTCAAGATACCAGCGAGGCGCTGGCTCTCGACTGGCGATTTAATCTCACTGATCAGTTGGCCTTAGAGGCACAAATATTTGCAGCCAAAGCGCAATCTGGAAGCGTGTTTACGAGTACTTTCATAGACTTCGAAAACCTTGCAATTGGTGAAAACAAAAGAAAATTATTAGCCCGCAACAGCAATGGATTTACCTTTGAAAATTTCCACGAGGGTTCTTCTAGCACCACCCATTTAGACACGAACATGCAGGTAGTTAGCTCTACTATTTCTAATGTTTTCCAAGTCAATCGCGCTACGAAAAAACAAGCTACCTTAGTCAATCCAAGCATTGAACCCCTAGCAGACTGGCAACTTTCCCAACACTCTATCCCCCTAGATAAACGATTGGAAAAACACGGCAACTTAAACCAGCTAACTCTGGGGTTAGTTTCACATGGCCGGACCTCGCTAGCAGAGCTAAATCTGCCACTCAGTTTGGCGCATACAAAGCCCGACAGCTTCGCCAACCTTGATAAGGAAAAGTTCACTAGAAATACGGCCAGCTTACCGCTGGCAAATGAGAAGATTACCCGCATATTACAAACTCTGGACAAGCCTATTTCAGTGGCTGCGTTAGTGGATACAACGAACCAGCAGTTGCGCTATATCAACAACCGACCGGCTGGGTCGGTTTTAGCCGCACTTGAGACTGGCCAAGGCGAGTGCACGGATTTCGCTGATCTGTTTACAACTCTTGCCCGCTCAGCTGGAATACCCGCAAGAACAGTTTATGGCATAGCGTATAGCAGCGCAGGCAAACCCAGCTTTATGTTTCATGCTTGGAATGAAGTATTTGCCGAAGGACAATGGCAAGGCGTGGACCCCACATGGAATCAGGTGCGCCTTGATGCCACCCACATAAAACTTTCGGACGATCTCAGCGCAGCATTGCTATTAGCAAGTTCCACTAACGAAATCAGTTTTACGGTTTTAGATCAGTCTTACTTCTAAACCCCTTACTGAGTTATGCGGATCAATCCTTCTTGGGTCACTGAAGCAACAAGGCTACCGTCCACTGCAAAGAAATCTGCATGAACCATACCTCGCGACCCGTGGGCTGTGGAAGTTCGCTTATGAAATAACAGCCATTGATCCATGGGTACAGGACGATGAATCCAAATACTATGGTCGAGGCTCGCCATCTGTAGCTGTGAGCGATCAACTGCGGATTGGTGAGGTAAGTTTGCGGTTGAAACCAAGCCCATGTCGGACGCATAAGCCAACAAGCAACGCGACATAAGTTGGTGTTGAAACTCGCTTTCTGCAGGTTCGCCGACCTCATTACCAGCCACTGGTTCAAGAAAGCGAATCCACGCTGGATTCCAAAATCGATTCTCTCCCCAAGCATCACTCCCCAACTCAAACACCGAACGGATCTCGAAGGGCCTTGCAATTTTGGCCATAGGACTTAAGCGCGGATCCGCTGTGGGGCCGCCTAAACTATGAGCAACCTCCCGATCATTGCGCAGTTCGTCTGGCATAGGAACATTAGGCATGGGCGAGCTGTGATCTAGGCCTAATTCATCCCCTTGGAATGAAATGTCCATATTGAAAATGGCCAAGCCATTTTGAATAGCAACCACTCGGCGAGTAGTGAACGAGCGGCCATCACGAATACGCTCAACTTCATAAAGAACAGGACGAGAAACATTGCCCGCACGCAGAAAATACGCATGAAGTGAATGCACGTGGACATCCTGAACCGTTCGATAAGCCGCCATGGTTGCTTGCGCCAATACCTGACCACCAAACAAGCGAGAGCCGTTTTCTTTTTCGTTGAAGCCTTGATAAAGGTTTTCTTCAATTTGCTTGAGTTCAAGCAATTTAAGCAAGCGTTGGGCCCTGTTCGAGGTCTGTTGCGTCATCAAATTTCCTACATTTCCACTCTCGGCAATACCGCAGCAAGAGTTCTACTTGAATTATTATTTCAGTGATTGAAAAGGGCTGTTGATCAAATCTAGGCGCCAAGCTTTTTTGTCATAAACAAACCATCTACTCAATCTAGCCTCAAACACACAAGCTAACTGGCGGCAAAATCTTGTGGGGTGCCTATTACTCTGAAAGTCATTGCTCTAACCTAGATTATGCACTGGGGTGTCATTCATGTCATTGGCCTAACACTCAAACATAGCATCAAGGGGCCAATTGCCACCGCAGTGCGCGGCAATGCGAATACTTTGTTAAGCTGGCACAGATGCAACAACTGCCTTTTGACGAGTGCGACTCACGACAAAAAGGTGTTATCCACAAAACGGAGTAACCTATGCTTGATTGGTCAAACAACCTTCTCATTGCCCTGCAAAATAACCAACCCTACCCAAGCCTGAGTGATGCTCACCCGGAAGCCACCGTTAAAGATGCATACGTCATACAAAGACAATTTGTTAGCGCTTTAGAACAATCAGAGTTGTGGGGACAAGTTGTAGGGTATAAAGCTGCCGTAACCGCCAAGCAAGCACAGCAAGCTATGGGCATAGATGCCGGAATCATGGGCGTACTCTTTAGTCACGCTGCCAGCAGTTCCGGGTGCACTCTACAACTGGATAAGCCAACGTTATTGGAAACTGAAATTGGCTTTAGAATTGCAAAGGCCATCACACAGCCTGTTTCCATCGACAACGTTGCTGATTATATCGGTGCGTATATGCCGATGATCGAGCTAGCAGCGCCAAATTTAACCCAACGCCCAAACGCTATCGACCTAGTAGCCACTAACTCCGCTAGCTTCGGTTTCATTGAGGGCGCAGCGGTCAAGTCTAGAATCAGCGCAGATATCGACAGCATCCAAATTTCCCAGCATCACAACGCCACCCGGGCTTATACCGTTCGTGCAGGCGAGGTGATGGAAGGCCAGCTATACGCACTAACCTGGCTAATCAATGAAGTTCTTCACCAAGGCTATAAAATCCAACCAGGGCACCTACTAATCACAGGATCTCTTGGCGCCATGTTGCCTGCTAAGCCGGGCAACTACCGAGCAGAATTCGCACAACTAGAGGAAATCGAATTTACCGTTGCCTAGCCGCTAGGCGGTACTTTTAAGTCATTGAATGGAGAAAAATCATACCTTCCTATATGGAATATATTGCTTGTGAATTATTCCATTTTTTTCCATTGGAGCTACTGTTAATTTGCCGCGAAATTCAGAAGTCACGCAGCCCATGGCCGTTAAACTTTCTCTGAATCCCGTGAAATTAAACTGAGGGAATGACCATGTCATCTTATCTGGACCTGATCGAGCAAACACGCAGCACTGTTGGCGCCAAGCAAGAGTGGAGTGCTATCAACGCCGAATACGCCGTACGCATGAAGCTACAAAATCGCTTTAAAACTGGCCTTGAAATAGCCCAATACACCGCAGACATTATGCGCCGAGATATGGCTAACTATGATGCCGACTCAGCTAAGTACACCCAGTCACTAGGTTGCTGGCACGGTTTTGTAGCCCAGCAAGTCATGATGAGCGTGAAGAAGCACCAACAAACGACAGACCGCAGCTACATCTACCTATCAGGCTGGATGGTCGCAGCATTGCGTTCACAGTTTGGTCCTTTACCCGATCAGAGCATGCATGAAAAAACTTCTGTTTCTGACCTGATTGAAGAAATCTATACATTCCTCAAGCAAGCTGATGCACGCGAATTACGTCACATGTTTGTTGAGTTAGATGAAGCACGCGCCAGTGGCGGCGACGCAGATTCTATTATTCAGCGTATTGATAACTACGAAACACACGTAGTGCCGATCATTGCTGATATCGATGCTGGTTTCGGTAATGAAGAAGCCACCTACCTATTAGCTAAGCGTATGATCGAAGCAGGCGCTTGTGCAATTCAAATTGAAAACCAAGTTTCTGACGCGAAACAGTGTGGACACCAAGCCGGTAAGGTTACTGTTCCTCACGAGGATTTCGTTTCTAAGATCAATGCAGTACGTTACGCATTCCTAGAGCTGGGTATAGACAACGGTATCATCGTTGCTCGTACAGACTCCTTAGGTGCTGGCCTTACCCAAAAGATCCCCGTATCAATTCAAGCTGGCGACCTCGGCAGCAAGTACAACGACTTCCTAGACACAGAGCCAGTAGCCGATGTTTCTGAATTACAAGACGGTGATATAACTATTCGTGTAGACGGTAAACTGGCTAAGCCTAAGCGTCTAGACAATGGTCTTTACGCATTTAAAGATGACACAGGTTTTGACCGCGTTGTACTGGACTGCATCACTAGCCTTGAACACGGCGCAGACCTCCTTTGGATCGAAACAGAAAAGCCAAACGTTTCGCAAATCGCTGAAATGGTAAATGCTATTCGTGAAGTACGTCCAGAAGCCAAGCTGGTTTACAACAACTCGCCGTCTTTCAACTGGACATTGAAGTTCCGTGAGCAGGTTTACACAGAATGGAAAGACGCTGGCAAAGATGTTTCTGCTTACCCAGATCCTGCCGAAGACGCTATGGGCATGATGAATGTTGCCATTGATGGAACGGAACTAGCAGCAGCAGCAGATGCACTAGTACGTACCTTCCAGGCCGATTCTGCTCGAGAAGCAGGCATTTTCCACCACTTGATTACGCTGCCTACCTATCATACCGCTGCATTGTCTACTGATGTATTGTCAGAGGGCTACTTCGGAGACTTGGGGATGTTGGCTTATGTTCGTGATGTACAGCGTCAAGAAATCCGCAAGAACTTGGCTTCTGTTAAGCACCAAGATCTAGCTGGATCAAACGTCGGTGACGATCACAAGGAATACTTCCTTGGCGAAAAGGCACTGTTAGCTGGCGGCGCAGCAAACACTATGAATCAGTTCTAGGTGTATATCAAAAAGTGACGAAGTGAATATTGCGTCACAAATAGAAAGGGCAGCTAACTGCCCTTTTTTTTGGTTTTTTGGTTTTTTGGTGTTTTTTGCTTACTTAGGCTACCACCTTGGCAGATTGTCTTTTGCTTATCACGGAGGCAAAAGATGCATGGTAGGGGCGCGGTATTGCTGTACTGGTGGGGAGAACAAGTGAGGAGAATGTTGCCTAGAAGATATCTAGAACGAGCGTACCAACATATTAGTGCGGACGCTTAAAGGCGCTGATAATAACTCTTAAAGCGGTTACTTGATCTGCTGTAAAGCCTCCGAGAAACATTTCTGTATCTGGCGATTTTAGATCCTCATCGACACAAGCGCCGACAACCAACCACTCAGGATTGACATCCAATAGACGTGCTACTTTAAAGGATTTTCGTGGTGGCACACCTCGTTGCATCCACCCATCAACAGTTTGACGAGTCTCCCCCAGCACGTGTGCAAAACGCGAAGGAGTGTATCCTGCGTCCTTTAGCTTTAATCTTAATCTATCGCCTAACATCATCTCATCGTACTCCTTATGGAAACGACTTTAGTATCTAAGATATTTACATTCTTGCGCAGCTAGTTTACAGGGAATAAGGTCTAAGCTTTTGTTTTACTGTGTTTTTCCCCAAGCAACCGTCATACCGGCGTAACTAAATCCCACTTCCGCTCCTCATAATATAAGTATTGTGAACACGTTCGCAATACTTTCTTTATCGTTCAACAAATGTTGGCCGATCAGGGACTACTATGAAAAACCTGAAAACCACTCAAAAGCCTCAAAAGCCTCAAAAGCCATATAGGTTCTTAGTCTCACCTTACGAATTTATTACTTGCACAAACAATGAAGTACCATAGCGCTGGCGCGTTTTTGACCCAACCCACATCTGAATGTGGCACTATGTGTGGTTGGAAGAGTACTGTCGCAAGGATACGGTCGAGAGGGCGACTAGCTTTTTCCGCCAATACAAAAAGGCAGCGCCTACCTTGCTGTACATAAGAGGGAAAAACCTATGAACGTAGTAGATGCTATAGCGCACACAATGAAAGCTGAAGGTGTAGATATCCTTTTCGCTTATCCAGTAAATCCACTGATAGAGGCTGCGGCCAAATTAGATATTCGCACGGTTATCGTTCGACAAGAGCGTATTGGCTTACATATGGCTGACGCCTATTCCAGGTTATCTTCTGGGGACAAAATTGGCGTTTTTTGTATGCAGCACGGACCAGGTGCGGAAAATGCCTTCGGCGGCGTTGCGCAAGCTTACTCGGAGTCTGTACCGCTACTGGTTATCCCAGCAGGCTACCCTCGCCGACTTGCCCACTATTACCCAAACTTCAACTCCACTATGAATATGCAACATATTACAAAGTGGGCAGAACCGATCACTATGGGTAAAGCGGTACCGGAAATTATGCGCAGAGCTTTTTTTCAGTTGCGCAACGGCAGACCCGGGCCGGTCATGATAGAAGTACCTTTAGATGTAATGAACGAGGAGGTGCCAGACAATTGGCAATATGTCCCCTCATTTAGTGCCAAAACCGCACCAGCGCCCAGTGATTTAGAGGCGGCAGCCAAGGTCCTAGCACAAGCACAAAATCCAGTTATCTATGCTGGACAAGGCGTTCATTATGCAAAGGCATGGAATGAACTCAAGGCTCTGGCAGAGGCTTGGAATATCCCGGTGACGACAAGTATCGAAGGTAAAAGCGCCTTCCCAGAGAATCATCCGCTATCCCTAGGCAGCGGCGGGCGGGCGAACCCACGACCGGTAAAACAATTCCTTCAAGAAGCCGATGTAATACTAGGTATTGGCGTTTCTTTTGCCCTAACTGCCTTTGGTGTTGGCATGCCAAAGGGCAAAACTATTATTCATGCCACTTTAGATCCAATGGATTTGAACAAGGATGTACCAGCACAGCATGGTCTCATCGGCGATGCCAAACTGACTTTAGAGGCGCTCAGTCAGGCTATGGAGAATCACTCTAAGGCGCCCGCCGCAGCTCGAACACAGGTACCCGAGCGCATAGCTCAAATCAGAACAGAGTGGATGAGTGAATGGTTGCCAAAGCTCACTAACAACGAAGCGCCAATCAACCCTTACCGAGTTGTCGCAGAACTCGACCGGCTGGTAGACAAAGACAAAGTTGTGATTACCCATGACGCAGGTAGCCCTCGTGATCAGACCACTCCATTTTGGCAAGCAACTAGTCCGCTGTCGTACATCGGCTGGGGTAAAACTACTCAGCTAGGCTATGGTTTAGGCTTAGCGATGGGCGCAAAGTTGGCAGAACCGGACAAACTATGCATCAATGTCTGGGGCGATGCGGCGATTGGATTTACGGGCATGGACTTTGAAACTGCAGTAAGAGAGAACATCCCAATTCTCTCGATCCTGTTCAACAATTTCTCCATGGCCATAGAAATACCAATCATGCAGGTGTCCACCGAAAAATATCGATCTACAGATATTTCCGGCAACTATGCTGATATGGCCAGAGCCTTTGGTGGCTATGGCGAGCGAATCACAGATCCCAACGATATAATTGCCGCCTTACAACGAGGTATAGCCGCCACCGAAAATGGTCAGCCCGCTCTACTAGAGTTCATTACTGACAAAGAAATTACAATTTCCAACGAATAACCCACTCACTCAAGGAGAGACACTATGCAAGCAAAAGCTGTAGCACTAAAAACACGACCAGACGGCATGCCAAAGCCAGATGATTTTCAAATCATTGATATAGAAGCCCCAGAACCTAAGGATGGGCAGATTCAGGTGAAGAACCTGAGCATGTCAGTAGACCCGTACATGCGCGGCAGAATGGTCGACCGTAAGTCTTATGTACCTCCCTTCCAAATAGGCGAAGTGCTCACCGGCGGCTGTATTGGCCAAGTGGTTAAATCTGCTAGCCCTGACTTTAAGGAAGGCGACTACGTCAGCAGCGCTTGGGGTTGGAGGGAAGCTTTTACCGAATCCGCAGAGGGCATTCAGAGTTTAGGCACCATTGTTGCGCCAGCATCTGAATACCTCGGTGCAATTGGCATGCCCGGCATGACTGCTTATGTAGGTTTGTTAGAGGTAGGCGCTCTTAAAGATGGTGAAACTGTATTTGTGTCTGGTGCCGCTGGCGCAGTGGGCAGTATCGTAGGCCAAATAGCTAAATTGAAAGGCTGCACGGTAATTGGCAGCGCCGGTTCTGACGACAAAGTTGAGCTACTGACCAAAGAGTTAGGCTTTGACCACGCGTTCAACTACAACGATGGCAGCATTCTAGGTCACCTAAAAGAATTAGCGCCAGGCGGTCTGGACGTTTACTTTGACAACGTCGGTGCAGAGCACCTACAAGCAGCCATTATGTGCATGCGCCCCTTCGGACGTATCGCTTTATGTGGCGCCATTGCAACGTACAACGACACGTCACCGCGCCCGGGCCCAAACAACTTGTCTATGGCAATTGGATTAGGGCTGACTTTGCGCGGCTTTATTGTAAATCACTTTGACCATCTAGCCGGCAAATTCCGCAGCGATATGGAAGAGTGGGTTACCAGCGGACAGATCATCACAAAAGAGACTGTCTACACCGGCATAGATCAAGCACCAGAAGCCTTTATTGGACTCTTCAAGGGTTCTAATACCGGCAAGATGATCGTCAACTTCTAACAACGATCACTTAACCCAAAGGAAGGCAGCAGGCGCTGAGCCTGCTGCTTTTCTCTCTTTACCTTGCTCTAACCTTCTCTACCATTTATTCCTAGCCGACACTCTTTGTCGCCTTTTCTGACTTAAACGCACAGCGATCAGCAGCTTTATAAGTTAGCTCAAATTTTAATCAACACTAACTGGCTCGCAATCTACATCCGCATCAGTAAACGCGCGAGTGCTTGCAGCAAATTCCAATAGAATGCCGTCTGGGTCCTTGAAGTAAATGGATCTAACAAAGGTACTTTGTGTATCGGTGAGGCTAGCCTGATTTTCAGATTCATCGTGAAAAATGACAGGCGTCACTTCTACACCAGCGGCAACTAGCTTTTCCTGATATTCAGAAATTTTTTCCACTGGCACGTCGAAGGCAACATGATTCATCGAGGCATGGGCTGAGGTAATGGAGCCGTGGCCCACTAAGGATTCGGCGTTGGTCACCCCAGGCACTTTTTCTGGCGCATCAGGAAACCAGAAAAAAGCCAACTGATCGCCCTTACCAATGTCAAAAAAGAAGTGTTGGCCTGAATCCCGCGGAAGCTGAATGGTTTTAACCAAGGGCATGCCTAAAACACCTGAATAAAACTCCACAGTTTTTTTCATATCGCGGCACACAAGAGCCAAATGATTTATCCCTCGGATTTCAAATTTTTCATTAGTTGGCATCGCCCCTCCTTCCTACAAAGTTTGGAAGGGCTAACGTTACCTAACCCGGAGTCGCAATATAACCCCATACCTTATCAGCACCCATGGCGGCTAAACGCCTGCCTAGCATAGCCTGCCAATAAAATTCGTTACCCCATTCGTCGCGCCAAGCCCACAACCGACGCGTGAAATGGTGTAAGCGGTGCTCATAGGTAAAGCCCATCGCACCGTGCACCTGATGCACCTGTTCGGCAACAATGCCAACAGCCTCACCAACCCGCGCTTTACTAGCAGACACTTCATCTAAAAAGCGCAGCGTGCCTAGGGCATCTACAGCCGCATCTGCTGCGCGTTGGGCCGCGGCAACTTCTGCCGCTACAACTGCCAAGCTGTGTTGAATAGCTTGGAACTTGCTGATGGATCTACCAAATTGACTACGCTCACTGGCAAACTGCAGGCCTAAATCTAGAGTCGCTTGCAGCCCACCTGCTATTAAATTAGTCCGCGCTAAAGCCATCTGCGCAAAAGGTAAGTCTTCTACCTCTATCTGACGCTCGCCGCCCTTGAGTAAAAATGAGTCATGGGCTTCGCCTGCTAGATTAGAGTTCATCTCGTCAACTATAGGCGTGTCTATCACGGTCACTTGGTGGCTATCGGCATCGACACCCAATATGGTTGCAGCACTGCGGCCCCAAGGCACTTGGTTGATAGACAGTTCATTACGGCGACCAATGCTAGCAAAACTCGAGCCTGATTCATTACCAACATTGCCAAGCCATTGGTTAGACAATAGTACTTCAGCCATAGGCAGTGGGACCGAAAATCTGCCACATACTTTTAGAAATGCGTAAAGGTCGGCGGCATCAGTACCACTGCCCGCTGAACCTAATTGGTGAAACCCATTTTCAACAATTTTTTCCCATAAATCTTGCGGGAAGGTACCTTGCTCAGCAGAATCTAAAAGGTTTTTTTGACAGTGATCGGCAAAAATTTTCTCTGCTGTATCAATAATAAGTTGTCTTGTGTCCATATCAACGTAACCCCAATCCGCGGGCAATGACGCCGCGTAAAATTTCTCGAGTACCGCCACGTAATGTAAAGGATGGCGACAGCAGTAAAGTTTCTTCAAACGTGTCGCGGAACAGTTTGTGTTTGGCGGGGTCTAGCTGACTTAGGTCAGGCACCACTAACCGCGCAACTTCCGGTAACACCTTCTCAAAATTATTACCCAGCTCTTTTACCAGCGCCGCTTCAACGCCTACGTCTTTACCCTGCTCCAGCATGCCGGCCACAGAAATAGACATACGCCGCAATGTCATAAAGTGCGACGCTAGACGACCAATGGCCGCAGCCTGATGCGGGCTAGGATTGTCTCCACAGATACGCACCATTTCTACAAACACGCGGAATGCGGAGAGAAAACGCTCAGGACCACTGCGCTCATAGGCAAGCTCAGAGGTTACTTGCTGCCAGCCGTTACCTGGCTCGCCGACAATACGATCTTTGGGTACTAGTACGTCCTCAAAGACCACTTCATTAAAATCTTCGCCGCCGGCCATATTGCTGATGGGGCGCACCTTGGCACCGTCGTTCTTCAAATCAACAATGATCTGGGAAAAGCCAGCATGCCGGTTTTCAGAGGGCGCTTCGGTTCTAACTAAACAGATAATGTAATGGTTACGGTGAGCATCAGTGGTCCAAATTTTGGTCCCGTTAATACGGTAGGCATCGCCCTCAGCCACTGCAGTAGTGCGTACCGAAGCCAAATCTGAACCCGTATCAGGCTCACTCATACCAATAGAAAAATAGCTTTGACCGCTGGCAATACCGGGGAGGTAACGTTCACGTTGCTCTGGCGTTCCGAAACGCAGAAGTAACGGTCCGCTTTGACGGTCAGCAATCCAATGGGCGCTAACAGGCGCGCCCGCTGCCAGCAATTCTTCAGTGACAACCAAACGCTCAAAATTGCTCTGTTCGCCACCACCATACTCGCTAGGCCAGGTCATACCAATCCAACCCTGCTGACCTAATTTTGCGGAAAATTCCGCGTCGTGGCCAGTTACAAAATCCGAATTAGGTTGTGGCATGTGGTGTTGATTATCAGCAACAAAGTCTCGCACTTTCTGCCTTAGCGTCTCGGTTTTACTGTCCAATGTTACTCTGTCGAATTGCAGCATACTGACCATCACTTGTTTATTAGATTTTTCAGCCCAGCAATCTACGCCAGCCAGCAATTGGGTGCAAACCTAGACAGCACTATACAACTGTGGGTGCGGCCCGTCGGCCTGCCATAAAGAACATTAATATCAACAACTTAAGGTTAGCTGCGTATTTCTATACTCGCTTAGAACTTCCTAGACAAAAGATAGCCTTGCTGATTTTGGCGAAAAAGTACTTAGAGCGAAATTAGCCATGAGTAATAGTCCTCTCTACACAGCTGTGGCACCATTAACGAATGCTAGAACCTACCGATTTAAAATACGCCTTCGAGCCGGTCTTCACGGATATCCGCGAACGCTCCACTGTTGTTGAACGCTTCATCGACCGTAACTTGTACCAAGTTTATATGGCGACTCTCTGGGCCAACGTTGTACTTTCGCCCGGGGAAGCTGGGATAGAGGAAGAGGATTTAGAGGGTCTTCATGACCTAGTGGTAGAAGAGTTGTCTGAAGTATTAGGTAAAGGTACTACACTGAATACTGTATTCGAATTCATCAGCAGCAAGCCTGGTGAGCAAGCCATGTTGGAGGCTAAGCTCAACCAAACCCATAAAGATCTACTACAGTATTTTTCCAGCATGATTTTGGACCCAGAAGGTCACCAACGTTGGATGAGCGAAATCCGCGACAATATGAAAAAGTAGTTTCTCTACAAAGAGTCAGCCACCGGTAAGAATCAAACTACTTGTATTAGCCCGTCACATTAACAATGAACTTGCGCTCTTTAACATTATGACGATGCTCCCAAACAAAAATGCCCTGCCAGACACCCAAAGCCAATTGCCCTTCGATAACGGGCACCGACAAATTTACAGCCGTTAAAGCGCCCTTAATGTGCGCTGGCATATCATCAGGCCCCTCTTCAGTATGGGTATATAGCGGATCATTCTCCGGCACCAGTCTATCTAGCCAATTCCCCAAGTCAGTCAACACCGCAGGATCCGCGTTTTCCTGAATCAATACACTGGCAGATGTATGTTGGATAAACACCGTCGCCAAACCCTCAGCAACACCAGCTTTCTCAACATAGGATTTAACCTCGGGCGTTATGTCATAAAGCCCTTGGCCATTAACCGGAAGAGAAAACTGATAATTCATAGGGGCTCCATATAAGGCCAAAAGCAATTTTTTGTGCCTTAGGGTAAAAAATAAAATTCTAAATACGGGTAAGTTCGTTAATGCTCACATGTAAGTATCGCCAATCGGGTGCTCGCGAAATGCGTACCTTACATGTGCCAGAGACTCAGGACGGGAATATAGGTGATCATTGCCAAGGCAACCAGCAAAATCAACATAAATGGGAGCGTTGCCGAATAAAGTTCTAGCAAAGGCTTCTTAAATCGATAACTGGCAATAAATAAATTCATTCCCACTGGCGGGGTGAAGTAGCCCACCTGCATATTAGCCAAAAATATTATGCCCAAATGCACTGGATGAATCCCATACCCTACAGCAACCGGCAATAACAAAGGCACCATAATGACCAATGCCGAGAAGATGTCTAACATTGCGCCAAGCGCCAAAAGCAAAACATTCAACAACAGTAAAAACCCAAGGGGACTCTTAATATAAGTCTGCATTGAGACCATCAGCTGCTGGGGCACTTCAGCGTCAACCAAGTAATTGGTGAAGCCTAGGGCAATGCCTAAGATCATCAAAATCCCGCCTACCATGACCATAGATTCAACAGCCACGCCGCCCAATTGCTTAAAGGTTACTTCTTTATAAAGTACAACTTCGGCAAAAATGACGTACAAGGCGGTGACCGCGGCGGCTTCGGAAATGGCAAAAACACCGCTAAACACCCCGCCGAGCACAACAAAGGGTAATGGAATTTCCCAACGTGCGGCCCACAGCGCATCACCTACATTTGCCCAGCTGAATGGCACACGAGGAATGGCTCCACCGCGGTGCTTCCAAAGAGTCCATGCTGAGAGCAGCACCAACATTAAACATAATGGTACAACTCCAGCGACGAATAGCTGAACAATGGTAAAGGACTCGCCCACATCTATCTGCTGGGCAATCACTCCGTAAAGAATAAGTGGTACCGAGGGCACCAATAACAAACCCAAACTGCCCGACGTTGTCACCAAGCCGGTGCTGAATTTTTCCGAGAACCCGCCCTGACGCAAGGCCGGTAACAATAAAGCTCCCAGTGCAACAATGGTGACACCTGAAGCACCGGTAAGGGCTGTGAAGAGCGCACATGCAATAAACGCCACAATGGCTAAACCACTAGGTAAGAAACCAAACAAGCTTTGCATGACATTAACTAGGCGAGTCGAAGTATTCGATTCGCTCAGCAGGTAACCGCTGAAAGTAAATAGCGGCAGGGCCACCAGTAAAGGCGTATCAACAATGCGATACAACTCAATAGCTACAATAGCCAATTCAATATCAGCGCTATAAAAGCCCAACATAGACGCTGCAAGCAGTACAGAAAACAATGGCGCGCCGATAGCCGCCATAATAAGGATGATAACGACACCAAGCCAAATCATTGGGGTTTAATCGCTAATAGCGCATAACGAATAGTCATTACCGCACCACCGAAAGGCATAATAGATTCACAGATCCAAGCGGGCACATCGCCGAAGGCAATGGCATTGTCTATAAATTCATAGCTAACAAATTGATAACTGCCCCAAGTAAAGAGGACCAGTACAGCACAAGTAAAAATGTGACTGATTCTGGCGACCCAAGGCTTAACCCAGCCGCTCAAAAACCGGCTAGCCAAGTCGATACGGATATGACTGTCGTTACGCGATGCAATCATAGCACCGACCAACGCCACCCAAAGCACTATGACGCGGACCAGACTATCGCCCCAATAAAAGCCACTATCAAACAAATTGCGTAACAATACTTGGGTTGTAGCAATACCCACCATTGAAAGCAGTAAAGTAACTAACAGCGCATCTTCGAGTTTGCGCAGAAAGATTAGTGTTTTATCGATCGCCGTTTTCACTTCGATACTGCTCGAGGTGTTGAAGCATTTCTTGGTATAACGACTCTGATACGTAGTCTTCACGGATCAGTTGCTCATTCGCATTACCGGCCATGGCAAACCATTCTGAAGATTCCTCGGCGCTAGGTGACAACCACTCAATCCCTTGTTTCGTCAGCGCAGCCGAGGCGCTTTCATTGTCACGACGCGAGTCCGCATCTACTTGGCGTACCGCAGCACTTAACTCTTCAGTGACAATCTTCTGTTGCTCCTCATCAAGACGCAAAAATGGTCTCTCCGCGATAGTAAACAAACCATAAACATAGAGTATCGGTAACTCTGTCACATACTTCACTTGGGTATGCCACTGCAGCGCGATGGCACCGATGGGTGGCGAACCAATGCTGTCAATCAACCCTGTCTGCAAGCCGGTTAAAACATCCGCAATGGGCAGAGGAATAGGTGTGACATTAAATGAGGAATAAGCTTTGATAGCACCGGGGTCATTATCTGGCGCCCAAACTCGGCGATCTGCAAACCCGCTTACTGAAGTTACCGGCTGCTGAGTCATTGGGTAAGCAAAACCCACTTCAGCTAAGCCGAAGCCGACAAATTTTTTCTCGCGCAGGCCTGCCATTAACTTGGCATCCATACGCTGACGAACATAGTCTGCTTCTGCAAAATTTCTAAAGATCAAAGGCAAATTATATAATGCGATATCCGGATAGGGCTGCATAACCCCGCCAGAAGTTAACGCTGCGCCATGCAGTTGACCAATACGCATTTTGCGCAGTACAGCTTTGTCATCGCCCATTACTCCGCCGGGGTAAATTTTAAATTTCACGGCACCATCAGTACGCTCACCAATATTTTTCGCCGCACCGCGTAGCGCCTTCATCCAACCCGTGCCTTCGGGAGATAAAGTGGCAATCTTAAAGGTCACTGCATGGCTCGCAACAGAGCCAAAGGCTAGCAGTAGAAAAACGCTCAACGAGAACATTTTTTGCCCAACGGAATTAGTAGTAAGCATAAATTTCAAAGTCCTAAAAATAGTCATCAGCCGAATCCAAAAGTTTTTGCGCCCGCTCTTTGGCAACAGTGTTCATCAAAGTCAAACCTGGGGTTTTACCGTCTGCACCAATTACTTCATTGAGAAGCTTGTCATGCAGTTCGCGATCAAAGACCAGACGCGCATATTGATCAGCGAGCATTACTTTGACCATAAGATTATTGCCGGAAGATATTGTTAAGGCGCGCTCAAAGTGGCCCCGCCCGATATCTGGCTTACCACCCATAGCAGGCGGCAACAAAGTTTCGAATACTCCAAGGTACAGATAAGCCGCGCCATTAGAGTAAGTTTCGTCCAACTCGACCACTCTCTGCATAAGTGCTTTAACGCGCGCTAGTTCTGCAATGGCGGAAAAATCGCTACTGTTACCCTGAATCCAACCAGCCCAAATGCTGGCCAAATTATAAAGTGCAGGCACCTCTTTCAAAGTACGAGCGTTTGTCCAAGTCAAAAATTCCGCAAACGCTCGCGCATCTAGGTCACATGCATTTTCTAAAGATAGGCAAGTGGCCGAAAATATTTGACGTCGAGCCTTATCATGAAGACGAGCAGCACGTACCTCATCCTCTACAAATGCACCCGCATAAGCGGAATGCAGTTCCGCTGACTGACTCAATAAGCCAACATTTTCTGGAGAACCTGCCAATAAGGAATCGATAAGAATGAGATATGCTGGCGCGCCATCGCGAACCATCTCTGGGTCATCGCTATTGAGGATCGCCGCAGATAGATCCTCGGCAAAGCCTTGGGTCAACGACCCCACCAGTGAGCCGCAGCCAGACAACATAACGACTGCGCTAAACAATATCAGTGCGCGCCGACTAGTTTGAGTTATAGATTTTAGTTGTGGAATTTTTCTTGCCTCGACAAAGAACTTTGACCGTATTTACTCAAGGCCCAATGGGCCTTACATCTAGGAGCCTATTTAATCGGTGCCAATCCACTAAAGCAACCGTTGCGCAAACATTCAAACTAACACCCGACATTAAAGGCAAGTAAGAAGATGAGTAAGAACAAGCCAGCACTACCCTGTCTTGGTTAGCTCCTTACTTGGGCAATGCCTTAAGTGTTGCATACACATCTTCAAAGGGCGGCCTTGCTCGATAACCAGGGAGCGCAAATTTGGCGAGTATTTTGCTGTCTTTACCTATCAACAAAATACCTGGATGCGGTATGCCGTACGCCCTATGCCCTTTCGCGTAATCTTCATTCAAAATACCTAAACTATTCACATGTTTAGCTTCTTCATCTTGCAGCAATGGATAACCAAGCTTTTGCTCATCATGAAACTCACGCAAGATCTCGCGCGAATCATAGGTCATACCCGCTACGTTGATCCCTAAACTCTCGAATCTTAACCGCCACTCTTCCAGTTGAACCAACTGGCGTTTGCAAAATGGTCACCAATCAGCAGAACGATTATAAAAAATCAGCACACCTTGGCTGCCGGTGATGTCATCGAGGGTCCGCACTTTGCCACTTTGATCTTTAGCCGCCATTACAGGCGCCTGAGAACCTACTTCGGGACCCCAAGTACTTGCATAGCTATCTGCCATAGTTTGTTGGGCAAAAACGCTAAGTGCAAAGATAGCACTCAACCTAAGTGACGCTCCCTTTGACCACAAAGGCGACAAAGATGGCCCGAGAGAAATTGGCTTAAGGCTCAGTGTGCTCTGGCGAATTAGCCTTGAGAGCTTAGTTCGTATATTCATAGCTTTGTCCATTAGACTATCTCTTGGAGATTACGGTGGATTAACCAATAGATCTACGCAGCAAGCAACCGATAGGTGGTATCTAGACGACAGCCTGACGGTGATCCGATTCAACCATAGACCTCCCCAAGGTGATACCACGCTAGTACTAAGGCTTGCTATGCTGCTAAGTGAATTCAATTGACCAGTCGACAGACTGCCGTTGGCCTAATCCATTTACGCAAAAGAAGGGAAATTAAATGAGCAGTTCAGATTTAGTCTTAGTAGCGCGCGACAACGGCGTAACAACTGTGACAATGAATAGGCCCGAAGCACTTAACGCACTATCTGGGCCACTGCGCCAATGTATCGCAGAAACCTTTCTGGAATTGGCAGAAGATGAGGCCACCCAAGTCATCATACTCACGGGTGCAGGACGCGCCTTTACAGTTGGCTTAGATCTCAAAGAACTCGGCGGGGAAACCGCATCAGCTACTGTCACTGATAAAGACCTAGGCAAAGCTATAGCCAACGTGGGTAAGCCGGTCATCGGCGCGGTAAATGGATTTGCCATAACGGGAGGGTTTGAAATTGCCCTGATGTGCGATTTTTTAATCGCCGGTCCAAACGCCAAATTTGCGGACACCCATGCACGCGTAGGCGTCGTCCCTGGCTGGGGGTTATCGCAAAGGCTCCCAAGGCTAATAGGTATAAATAGAGCTAAAGAGTTAAGTCTTACCGGCAACTATCTAGATGCCGCAACTGCCTGCGATTGGGGCCTGGTTAATAGAGTCGTCAGTGAGGGTGAACTAATTTCCACATGCGAAAAACTTGCTGCAGATATATTAACTACGGAACCCATCACCCGTGGGGCCATCCGCAAAATAATGGACGCAGGGTGGAACACCACCTTAGGAGAGGGCTTAGATATTGAACATAGCGCCAACCGCGCCCATGCCAAGAGTCAGGTTAGAGCGGAAAAAGTCGCGGCTCGTCGAGCACAAATTCAGAATCGCGGGCGCGATCAAGCGGACAGCTAATACCTGTGCGCCAGACAATACATAGCACCGGTAAGACCAGGGTGGGCATCCAGTACCATAAGAATAGGAATCTCCTTAACAAAGTCGCTGAGAGCGCCCTTTTCTTCAAAACGACGGCGCAGAGGACTGCTGGCTAAAAAATCCAGCAGCTGCGGTGCAATTCCGCCACTGATATACACCCCCCCCCTAGCACCTACAGTAAGGGCTAGGTTAGCTGCGGCTGAACCCAAGAATCCGGCAAAGGCTTCGAGGGTTTGATGGCACACCGGATCGCTCATAGTTTGTCCACGCTGGGAAATCTCCTGAGCTGAAATCTCCTCAGGCTCGGAACCCCACAAACCACACATCGCGCGGTATAAGTTTATTAAACCGCCACCGCAAAGTACCGTTTCCAAACACACATGATCATGATTTTGTGCAAGCTGGGACCACAATTCAGCCTCCAAAAACGTACTTGGTGCCAAATCAGCATGCCCACCCTCCGAGGGTAAGACCTGCCACCCGTCTAAATCTCTATTGGGCACCAAAGTCGCCATACCCAAACCTGAACCGGGACCTAGTACCGCTTTCACCTGAGGTAAAATGGCTCCGCCACCCAATTGCCGAATAGACTTCGCAAATGGTGCTGCCATGGCTTGGGCGTGAAAGTCATTTACTAAAATCGCCGACGTCGAGAGCGATTTCTCAACGACCGAAGCGTCAAACTGTAATCTGGTATTGGTCACCTCTACCGAGCGAGCGTCCAAACTTACAGGCCCCGCCACTGCCAGTAGCGCCGAGGAAAACTGCGTAGCAGAAAAGTGTTCCAATACTTGAGCTAACATTGACTCTTGAGTTGTATAAGAAACGGTGGATAAAACTAATGGCTGACCCAGTAACGCTGGTTCAACAGCAGGGTCGTCACTAAAAACACAGCTTTGGAAGCGCGCATTGGTTGCGCCAATATCGGCTACGAGTGAAACATTTTGCGTCATCATTTCTCCAAAGAACCGCCTCCATTAGGACAGGCAATTAGGCAACTTATAGCAATTCTACAGTTAACCCAAATGCAATTACCCGCGCATCAATAAGTCATATAAGGTGGCAAAAATTAGAGGCTGTCGCATTCACAAAGTTTTTAGTATGGTGCCCCCGCAAAATACAGGACCGACTAATGAACACTACCGTAAGAGAGTACTCTAGCCGCCGTATGCGGAGAGAGGATGGACAGCGCGGGCAAGGCACGTGGCAGCTACTCTTTATCATCGGACTAGTATTTTGTCAGCTCATGACAGGCAATACTCTAGCCAACGCAGCAACACCCCAAATACTCAATCTCGGCAATACTGGAGAACCGCAAACCCTAGATCCGCACCGCTATAACTTACGACTTGAAGAAACCCTACTCAATGATTTGTTCCTTGGTTTAACTACTTTTAATAGCAAAGGCAAAATCGTGCCTGGCGCAGCGCAGTCATGGAAGCAAAGTAAAGACGGCTTAACTTGGATATTTTACCTACGCGACGACCTCAAGTGGTCGGACGGAGTACCGCTAACAGCTGAGGACTTTGTTTATTCTTTGCGCCGCGTAATGAGGCCTAAAACTGCAGCTAGTCTGGCCTACTTCCTCTACATGATTGAAAACGCTGCTGCAGTTAATCAAGGCAAAATGCCCGCACAATCGCTAGGTGTGCGCGCTATCACTCCAAGACAATTAGAAATCAAGTTAGCAGCCCCCTACCCATACTTCCTTGAGCGCCTACTCTACCCAATTGCTTTTCCAGTACCCAAGCACGTTATTGATGAAGTTGGTGACAACTGGGTTAAACCCCAGCACTGGGTTTCTAATGGCGCCTACAAACTGAAAACTTGGCAGCCCCAAGCCTTTGTTGAAATGACCGCTAACCCTTACTTCTACACTAAGGTTGCTATAGAAAAAATTAGATACCACCCGTTGGCCAGCGAACAATCAGGCTACAACCGTTATCGCAGCTCTGAGTTAGATGTTATCCCCAACCTACCCACCAGCGAACTGGAAGGGATCAAAACTTCATCAGACCAATCAGTGCAAGCGGCACTACGCCTGACTCCCCTATTATCCTCAATGTACCTCGTCTTCAATCTGCAAGATCCGGCATTTCAGGACGTGCGCGTGCGCAGGGCACTGTCTATGGCAATCGATCAAGAGATACTAACTTCCAAGGTCATGCGCTCTGGAGATAAGCCCAGCTACACCTTCGTACCGAACTTCATCAGCGACTACCAACCTGCCAAAGCAAGTCACGCTAACATGGCTTTTGGTCAGCGCCAGGCAGTTGCGCGACGCCTACTCGCTGAAGCGGGGTTTGATAAAACCAATCCGCTAACAATCACACTACGCCATGTAAGCGGCACTGAGGGCAAAAAAGTGAACCTAGCTGTGGCTGGAATGTGGCGCAGTATCGGAGTCATAACCACACTGCATCAAGCCGAACTAAAAGCGCACTTCGCAGATTTGCGCCAAGGTAAATTTATGGTCGCTTGGGCAGGTTGGATTGGAGAAAATAATGCCGAGCACTATCTATCACTTCTCCAATCAGATATCGGCAATGTCAATTATGGTCGCTACCAATCAAGCATATTTGATGAGCTCATGAGGAATGCGCAAAGCCAAGCTGACCCTGAGCAACGTAATTCGTTATTGTCTGCAGCCGATGCCACAGCGGTAGAAGATTACCCCGTAGTGCCCCTATACAGTTTAAGTGTAAGACGATTGGTAAACCCAAACCTAAAGGGCTGGGAAGATAATTTACGCGACATGCATCCAGTGCGTTATCTTAGCTGGCACAATGCACCCTAAACCCACCTCAAGTTATCTGTTTGTCAGACTGGTTTATATGCTGGCAACTTTACTTACAGTAATCACGCTAGTATTTGGCTTAGTGCGTCTGGCCCCTGGCGGTCCCTTTGATGGCGAGCGCCGTCTGCCCCCAGATATAGAGGCCAACCTGCGCGCTGCCTATCACTTAGATGAACCTATTCACCAACAGTACGCACGTTACATGGGCGGGCTGATACAAGGAGATTTAGGCCCCTCGTTCAGACAAAAAGACTTTGATGTTAATGCCCTTCTAGCTGCAGGACTCCCAGTCTCCGCTGGATTGGGAATTGCCGCGCTGCTAACCGCTTTACTGTTAGGAATAGGTATCGGCGCGGCTGCTGGGTTCAATCAAGGCAACATTATTGATCGACTAATGATGGCGATTAACAACCTGAATATAGCATTACCAACAATTGTCGTAGCGCCGTTGATGATTTTGATCTTCGCCGTCACTTTGCGCTGGTTACCCGCCGGTGGAAGCGATTCAATATGGCACTTCGTGCTGCCTACAATTGCCCTTGCATTACCCTATAGTGCCGCCATCGCACGCTTAACTCGTGCTGGCATCATAGCTACCAAAACCCAAGCGCATGTCAAAACTGCTATCGCTAAAGGCCTAAATAAATCGCGTCTGATAGCACGCCATATATTACCAGTAGCATTGTTACCGGTAGTTTCCTTTCTAGGTCCAGCAAGTGCCACATTGCTGACCGGATCTGTCGTAGTTGAGCAAGTCTTCGACCTGCCAGGCATTGGTCGCTACTTTGTACAAGGAGCATTAAACCGCGATTACACTTTAGTTATGGGCGTGGTGGTTATTTACTCTGCTGTGATAGTGACCTTTAACTTTATCGTTGATCTAGCCTATGCATGGCTCGACCCGCGCATAAGATTTGGCCAATAAGTTGCCGTCCACAAACGTGCAAACTAGTCGACCCACCAAGCTGCGAACGAGCACCAAAGTATCAATTATTTTACTTCTTACGGTGGTCGGCGCTGCGCTGATTGGACCAGAACTCAGCCCTTGGCAACCTGAAGATATTGACTGGGAGGCTATGCAACAAGGCCCTTCTTTAACCCACCCATTTGGTACTGATTTAGTCGGTCGCGATCTTTTTGTGCGCACTATGATCGGCGCACGCACATCTTTGAGCGTTGCTGTAATCGCCACCCTAGTGAGTCTTGGCATTGGCGTGCCTTGGGGAGCATGTGCCGGCTATTTAGGCGGGCGGGTTGACCAAATCATGATGCGCATTGTCGACGTCTTATATGGCTTACCTTTTATACTCCTAGTCATACTACTGATCGTGCTTTTTGGTCGTAATCCATATCTATTATTCGCCGCGCTGGGTGCAATATTTTGGTTAGATCTTGCGCGCATTGTCCGCGGCCAGACTCTGAGCATTCGTCAAGCCCTGTATATAGAAGCGGCAAGAGGCTTAGGTGCCAGTACGCGCCAGATTTTGTGGCGTCACATAGTCCCCAATATCACCGGCCCAATCATTGTTTTTGCAACCTTGACCCTGCCTAGCGTTATTCTTGCTGAAAGCTTTATTAGCTTTCTTGGTCTTGGCGTGCAGGAACCTAATACTAGCTGGGGTGTCCTCATTGCAGACGGCACCACAACCATAGAGTCATCGCCTTGGATGCTTATATTCCCCGGCTCACTCTTAGTCATCACTCTTTGGTGCTGTAATACGTTAGGTGATCGACTCAACGATTACCGCGAAGAGCAACAAACTAGCCCTTATCTCTAGCCAACCTGAGCTCGCACCGTACCTCGCGTTGCAGAAGCATTCGCTTGTATCGCAAATCTCGGTAGACTTCTTCAATATTAAAAATGACTAAAAAGAATTGGGAGAGCACATATGACCGTTGGCGCAGGAATCGGCATAGCAAATTTCACCTTTGATGATGGTAAAGGCTTTTGGGAATGGGTAAATCTTTGTGACAACGGCGGCATTGATTCTATTTGGCAAAGCGACCGAATCATTGAAAAAACACCCAACTTAGAAGTTATGAGTGTCATGGCAGCATTGGCTGGCGGCAGCAAAAAACTCAAATTTGGTATGAACGTTGCGAGCATGGGCCTACGCGACCCAATACTCACCGCTAAAGCCTGCGCAACCATTGACGTACTGTCTGGTGGTCGTCTGCTACCTGCATTCGGCGTAGGCAGCGCATTATCGAGAGACTTTATCGCCACTGGCCGTGACACCAAGGGACGCGGCAAGCGCACTGAAGAGAGCTTAAAAATTATGTCTGCACTTTGGCGCGAAGACAGCGTTAACTTTCAAGGTGACTACTACCAATTGATTGATGCAACCATTTCACCAAAGCCCGTACAGTCGCCAATGCCGCTATGGGTCGGTGGTTCCGCGCCTCAAGCAATTGCTAGAACAGCCCGCTGGGGTACAGGTTGGCAAGCTGGTATTGAATCTGCGGCAGAAATAAAACCGGTCATAACCGCGATCAAAAAAAGCGCGGGGGAATTGGGCCGAAAAATTGATGATGATCACTTCGGCGCGGGCTTTGGCTTTCGCTTTGGCACAAAAGATGAACCCATGGTGCAAAAGCACCACGAAATTCTAGAAAAACGTCTTGGTAAAGACCCAGCAGCCTATAGTGCTATTGGCGGAGTAGATGAAATGATGGCATTGGTCAAAGACTTTCATGAAGCCGGCGCGCATAAGTTCATTCTCAGACCAATTGCCTCTGGCACAGCGGATATGATCGAGCAGACTAAACTGATGGTCGAGCATCTATTACCTGCAATAAATGCTATGAACTAGGAGTTGCTCGGCTACCGGGCCAGGGAAATCTGGAGCTAAATTTGCTCGGGGCCAAAGCCGGCCCCAGCTAACCTCTTAGTAAACCCAAGTCTAATCAGGATTAGGTATATACCCCTTAGCCTGGGCAATATAACCTCTGTTATAAGTGGGGCTAATTGTTAGATCGTTAATGCATACATGGCTAGGCAACTGGGCCAAAAAACGGATAACTTCACCACAGTCCTCGGCTTGCACCATCTTTGCTCGATCTTCAGCTGACACCGGAATAGGCCTATTGTCCAATATCGGTGTAGCTACCTCTCCTGGACACATTGCACAAGCCCGCACACCAAACCCACCAGCCTCCATGTTGATACTTTCGTTCATTGCATTCATAGCGTGCTTGGCCGCCGTGTAAGCAGGACCTGTGACAACACTGACATGCTTACCCGCCCAAGAAGAGATATTAATAATTAGCCCGCCGCCCTGCGCCTTCATGGTGGGCAACACCGCCTTGCAGCAATAAAACGCGCCATCAAGGTCTATCCGAATTACTGAGTCCCAATCATCTAGAGTGACGTTATGCCAATTACGCTCTTTAACGTTAATACCTGCACTAGCCAGCAAAACATCGATGCGACCAAACTTTTGGATAATTCTTTCTGCAACCTCAGACACACTGTCACGGTCTGCGACGTCTAATTCTTCAATGGTCCCTCGACCTTCACATTGAGCGGCGACACCTTCAAGCTTTTCTTTACGACGACCCGACAGCACCACATGCATGCCAGCTTGAGCCAATGCAATTGCCCCGCTTTCACCGATACCCGTTCCTGCGCCGGTTACCCATGCCACCTTGCCCGATAAATCTTGCAACATATTCCTCTCCCTTTACTCGAATGGACTCACCTAATAATGAGTACGCTTTAGCTTGAGCATAGAATCTGCTCCCCAGAAGGTCCATAGTGACCGGCAGAAGATTGGTAGGTAGAAAACTTATGGGAAATCTAAACGGCAATTTGGCAACGCACTTGCAGGCCATAGAAACAGATGGTTTTACTATTATTAAAAATGCCATCAATAGCGCGGTAGTTGAGGAAATTCGTAACGAACTAGCACCTTTCTGCCAAGGCCAAAAACCGGGTAGAAATAATTTTGAAGGCCACCATACAGAACGCGTATACGCGCTTTTAGCAAAAGCGCCTGCCGTGGCGAAAATAGTCGAACACCCACTAGTTTTGGCTTTAGTCGATGAGTTGTTGCCTGAAAACTATTTACTCTCTGCAGCTCTTTCCATATTGGTCCATCCCGGAGAAACCCCACAGCCATTCCACTACGATGACGCCGCTGAACTTTTAGGTGTCGACAAACCCAGACCACGATTTGGTGTCAGTACCATTTGGGCATTTGATGATTTCACTGGGACCAACGGCGCAACCGAGGTCATCCCCCGCAGCCACCTCTGGCCTGAGGAGCGGGTTGCGAAAGAGAGTGAGGCTGTCAAAGTGCTCATGCCTGCAGGCTCTGTGTTAATTTTTGATGGCGCATTAGTGCACAGAGGCGGCGCCAATCAGTCGAATGCAGACCGGCTGGCTATTACGCCCCAGTATTGTTCACCTAGCCTGAGGCAGATCGAAAATATGGTCTTAGCCGTACCACCGACTATTGCCGGTCAATACAGTGAAAAAATTCAGAACATGCTTGGCTACAATATTGTCTCCCCCGGCTTCAAAGGCTATGTGGATGGTATGCACCCCAAAAAACTCATAGACAAACACTATAAGGGGCGCAAATATAAAGCAGACTTACCAGCCTCATAACATGCTCGGTAGTCAAAGCGCAGGTAACGCTGGCCGGCAACGAAAAACTCGGCAGTATGAAAACCCACTACCGATGCTTTGGCTCAGGGCTATTTCGTTCTATAGTTCGTTTTTTCTTTCTTGGGGTAGGCTTTGCAACGGCAAAACAATATTGCAGTGATCGGTTTAGGTTATGTGGGCTTACCCATAGCAACCGCCTTCGCAAAGTATTTTTCGGTAGTCGGCTTCGATGTTGACAAAGAGCGGGTGGCCGAGCTGCTAGAAGGTTATGACCGTACCGGTGAACTCAGTAAGCACGAACTCAACGACCTAAGTCAGCTAAAATTGTCATCAGACCCGCAAGATCTACTGCCCTGCGACTTTTATATTGTCACAGTACCCACTCCGGTAGATGATTCGAATCAGCCTGACTTCTCACCGCTCATCAGTGCCAGTAACACCGCGGGCAAATATCTGACACGCGGCGACATAGTGGTATTTGAATCAACAGTATACCCCGGCGCAACAGAAGAGATTTGTGTACCGGTATTGGAGTCCGTATCTGGCCTTAGGTTTAATGTTGACTTTTATGTCGGCTACAGCCCAGAGAGAATCAACCCCGGCGACAAATCCAGAGGTCTTACCGATATTGTTAAAGTAACCTCTGGTTCAACACCTGGGGCTGCAAAAATTATTGACGATATTTACGCTAAGGTAATTACAGCGGGCACTCACTTAGCACCCAGTCTAGCCGTGGCAGAAGCGGCAAAAGTTATCGAAAATGTACAACGAGATGTGAATATTGCCTTGGTCAACGAATTGGCTACGTTATTTGCAGAACTGGACCTAGATACGCTGGAAGTACTTGAAGCGGCGGGCACTAAGTGGAACTTCCTGCCTTTTAGACCGGGCCTAGTCGGCGGTCACTGCATTGGCGTAGATCCCTACTACCTTATCCGCAAAGCTCAATCGGTTGGTCATAATCCAGAACTGATTCGGGCTAGCCGCAGAATCAACAATGCAATGGGTGCATACGTTGCCGACCGAACTATTCGACTGATGATTCAAAATGATGTTGCAGTGAACAATGCAAAAGTTTTGGTATTAGGCCTTACCTTCAAAGAAGACTGCCCAGACCTGCGCAATAGTAGAGTCATAGATGTCATTAAAGAATTCGCAGGCCTCGGTATGGAAGTAGATGTCTTCGATCCTTGGGCAGACCCACAGCGGGCAAAAGACGCCTACGGTATTGAACTGACCCACTCCCCCCAAGGCGATACCTATGATGCCATCGTACTCACCGTAGCCCACACAGAGTTCAAATCTCTTGGCACGGCAATCAGAGCTTGGGGCAAAGCTAAGCATGTGCTTTTCGATACAAAGGGCGTACTGCCCGGCGACACTGCTGACGGCAGGCTTTAGTGATTTGTCCACGACAGCTCAAAGGCATATGGCTAAACAATGACTAAGCTGCTATGAAAGTTATTCAATTTGTACCCAGCCTTGAAAGCGGCGGAGTCGAGCGCGGTACGCTAGAAATTGCGCAAGCTTTGGTAAACGCTGGCCACGAATCTCACGTGATCTCCAACGGTGGCCGTTTAGTAGATCAGCTTATCGCTCAGGGCAGCCAGCACCACATTTTGCCACTGCACAAAAAATCACCAATGACGCTGCGACACGTTCGCCCCCTTAGGAATTGGCTTGCCGAGAGCAAAGCAGACATTATCCACGTGCGCTCGCGTATGCCGGCTTGGATAGTTTGGCTAGCTTGGCGCAAGATGGACCCAGCCACCAGACCTAAGCTGGTCACCACCCTCCACGGCCTGCATTCTGTTAATCGCTATAGCGAAATTATGGGCTGCGGTGAAACAGTAATTACAGTATCTAACATCGCAAAAAAGTATCTTCTTGATAATTACCCGAGAATCGATGCGACTAAAATTAAAGTCATTCACCGCGGTACAGACCCAGAAGAGTTTCCAAGAGGCTACCAGCCCTCAAGTCAATGGCTGGAAGACTGGGCGAAACAATGGCCAAACTTAAAAGACCAACGGATTATCTGTCTCCCCGGCAGGTTGTCTAGACTTAAAGGTCACGACCACCTAATCAATCTAATCCAGCGACTCAAAGCCAGCGGCGTACATGATGTCAAAGGCATTATCGTCGGGGGTGCAGACGCCGATCACGGCGCGTATTTGACTGCACTTAAGACCGATATTGCCAGCAAGTCATTACAAAATGACATAACCTTTATTGGTCATAGATCTGACATTCGTGATATTTACGCGGTATCTGCAGTGGTTTTGGCAGTGTCTACTAAAGCGGAATCTTTCGGCAGAACCGTACTCGAACCTTTAAGTATTGGCACGCCTACTATTGGCTTTGACATCGGCGGTGTAGGCGAAATCTTAAGTGTGCTGTTTCCCCAAGGGCGGGTTCGCGCCCAAGATGGGGAACATCTATTTCAGGTGTGTACCCAAGTACTCGATAGTGACAGACCTAAGATAAAAGAAAATAGTGAATTCTTACTTGAGAACATGTGCCAGCAAACACTCAGTACTTACACGGAATTGATGCAACATGACGACTAATGCTATTCAACAGGCGGCTAACAAATAATGTTATGGGTTATCGGTATTGGTCTAATAGTCTTCGTTTTAGCTTCGCTAAAATACTGTTGGTGGCGGCCTAGTGTTGGATTAGAACATCCACGCATTCTCATGTATCACATGATCTGCGACTCACAGAGCAAACAAAAACACCGAGGCCTAAGGGTTAGCCCAGAAATGTTTGAGCGCCAAATTGCTTGGCTCAAGGCTAACGACTGGACTTTTATCAAGGCTTCAGAACTGCTCACTGAAAAAGCCCAAGGCGACAAACGGGTGGCCATTACTTTTGACGATGGCTACGAAGACAACTACAGCCAGGCACTGCCTATACTGAAAAAGTACGACGCCTGCGCAACCCTTTACTTAGTCACCGATCGCCATGAAAGAGATTGGTCTGTGAGCAAAAATGCCAAACACAATTCTGGCGACTTAATGCGCGAGGCTAAACTCAGCGATGCACAGGTGGCAGAAATGCTTGCGTCCAACGTATTTGAACTTGGCGGTCATACGCTGACCCATTGTCACCTACCCAGTGTTGATGTGGGCACTAAGACATTTGAAATTAATGAATGCAAAAAAGTATTGAGCGAAACCTTTGCCACCCAAGTGACTAGTTTTGCTTACCCCTTCGGCCACTACAATGACGACGACGTTAAGCTGTGCGAAGCCGCAGACTTCAGCACGGCAGTAACAACAGACGAGGGCATAGATACGCAACCAAATGCTTTTCGACTAAAACGCATAAAAGTTTCCGGCAAAGATAATTTTTTCGCCTTTAAAACCCGCCTACGCATTGGCTTCCGCGGACACATCTAATTGCGCCGCAAACCACAATTCACATAGACAGATAAAATATGACAACCACCGCGAATGACACAGAACAGCGCATAGCCGAACTTGAAACTAGGCTGGAGTTTCAAGATGAGACTATTACCGAACTCAATGACGAAATGGTGTTGTTACAAAAACGGCTATACACACAAGAAAAGAGTCTAAAAATGCTCACTGAAAAACTGCAGGCCCAAGGCCAAGAAGAGGAAGGCGCAGAGCCGCAAATAGAGCCACCACCACCCCATTACTAAAACCACAACCATTGCGTTAACTGGTTTTCTTATACACAAGAGAAAAATTGTTGGCCGGCATCGGCTTAATGCTAGTGCATTGCAAGCCGCTTTCAATGGCGGCAAGAGTCACTTCTTCTAAGTCTCGAATACCCCATGTTTCATTACGCGCCCTAAGGCTTTGATCGAACTCCAGATTGCTCGGGCTAGTGCATTCGCCCGCCACTTTAAACGGGCCGTAAACGTGCACAATGCCGCCTGGCACCAGCACACTTGCAGCCCCAGCCAGCAGACCCTGCACCGTCGTTACCGGCGATATATGTAACATGTTGGCAACTATCACCGCATCCACTGTGATATGTGGCCAAGGTTCCAGCACATCTAAATTGATCGGCGCAGCTACATTATCCAGCGAGGCTTGGTCTATGATGTTTTGCAAGGGAACTCGATAAGACTCATCGGGTTCGCTAGGCAACCAATTAAGTTCCGGCATTGCCTTAGCAAAATGCATAACATGCTGTCCTGTACCACTGGCAATCTCTAGCACGTTACCTCTCTTAGGTAAGAACTCGCGCAACACGGCTAAAATGGCCTCTTTGTTACGTTCCGCCGAAGGCGAAAACTTGGCTTCAAACATAGCTAAAACCCTTTCGCCTACTATTGCTAATTACCCTTCAAGCTACCAAGGAATTCCAAAGTCCGCGCATAAGCACCATCTTCGGTATCCATAATGGCCGCGTTAAAATCTGTAACACCCAAGTCTTCAAAACGCTTAATTTGACCACGCAGTTGATTTTCATCTCCAACAATGGCGATATCGGCTGGGCCAGCAGCGCCCTCTCTATCCAACATGGCGCGGTAACTGGGCAGTTGGCCATACACTGTCAAATTTTCCGCTATGACAGATTTCGCCTTGTCTACGTTAGTGGTCAACACAATGGGCATGCCAGCAACAATGGCAGGGTCGGGCTTACCTGCGTCACGAAAACTCGGAATTATGTGTTCCTCCATGGTCTTGGGACCGACCATCCATGTGTTAGTGCCGTCAGCCATTTGCGCGGTGAGTTTAATCATCAGCGGGCCAAGGGCAGCTACAACCACGGGTAAATCATTGCCACCAGGAATATCCAAAGTCAGGCCATTCACCTGAAACTCATCCCCATTGAAGTTGACCGTTTCACCTCGAATCAGCGGCATCAGTACGCTCAAATATTCCTTCATATGCTTTGCAGGCTTGTCATAGCTCATGCCATACATATTTTCAATAACCACCTTGTGCGACAAACCAATGCCTAAAGTGAAGCGGCCCTTTGACGCCGCCGCCGTAGTCATAGCTTGCTGTGCCAAGGCGCCGGGGTGTCGCGGATAGGTAGGGGTAACAGCTGTACCTACTCGAATGGTCGATGTTTCTCGCGCAATTAGGCCAAGGGTGGATATAGCATCGTAGGAGAAAATATTCGCCAACCACACGTGGTCAAGGCCAGCTTGCTCCATGTCTTTACCCAACTGGATCACTTCGTCTATTGAACTTTTAGTACCGTCTGCACCGATCATTGCCCCAATACGCATCACTCACTCCCAACTTGAAAAATTTCGAATAAACCCACTACTCAACTAAGGCTCACTTATGTCCGTAGTTAATTCAAGAAATAGTTCACAACGGCGCATTGAAAACTTGATTTAGGGCAAAACTGAGAAAATTTGCCCGACAAAGCAGGTGCAACTGCTCTTATTTGATCAATGTAGAACCAAAGTACAATCATGGGTGACAATTATGGACTTTTCATTTTCCAGTGAATAACGGCATAATCCTGCGCCCTAATTCATAGATCTGGTATATCAATGTCTACAAAAGAAACAGTCGCTATTCTTGGCGGCACAGGTGACCTCGGTACAGGCTTGGCAATTCGCTGGTCAAAAGCCGGTTATAACATCGTTATTGGCTCAAGAACCTTAGATAAGGCCCAAGCAGCCGTTGAGGCATTGCAAGCCATCAGCCCAGACACTCCAGCCCAAGCCATGGAAAATGGTGACGCTGCAGCTGCAGGCGACATTGTCGTCTTAACCGTTCCTGCCGCACACCAAATATCTACACTCGACGCTCTAAAGGATCACCTGAAAGGCAAAATTCTTATTGACGTAACTGTGCCATTGGTACCGCCCAAGGTTGGCACCGTACAGATGCCTGAAGAAGGTAGCGCAGGTAAGCGTGCGCAAGATTTTCTTGGTGAAGAAGTACATGTAGTCAGCGCCTTCCAAAACATTGCAGCTCACTTGCTCCAGCAAGATGTTGTCATCGAGTGCGACGTTTTAGTTGCCGGTAACAGCAAAGATTCTCGCGCTAAAGTGATTGAGATGATCACAGAAGCGGGCATGACCGGCTGGCACGCTGGACCAATTGCCAACGCTGCAGCAGCCGAAGCATTAACTTCAATTCTGATCCAGATCAACCGCGGTGGCATTTTGTCCCACTCAGGTATCAAGATCATCGGTCAAGAGCACTAATCCATGGCGCTCAGTTTCTCTGTCATAGGCGTGCCCGGCATTCCTATGGTGGAATCTGGAGATGATCTCAGCGAGATCATCTGCGGCACTCTCAAGGCTCAAAATCTTACTCTTGAAGATGGCGATGTCCTTTGCCTAGCGCAAAAAATTATTTCCAAGGCAGAAGGCCAAACGGTCTCTCTAGCCAGTGTTGAAGCGGGGCCAGAGGCACTAGAACTCGCCGCTGCAACAAATAAAGATCCGCGCATGGTGCAATTGATTCTGAATGAGTCCAGTGAAGTCATGCGCCATAAACCCAATGTCTTAGTAGTGCGGCATCACCTAGGCATCGTTGGTGCTCACGCGGGCATTGACCAGTCCAATGTCGACCACAGCGATGGCGAGCAGGCGCTCTTATTGCCGAAAGACCCCGACCATTCCGCAGCCCTTATCCGCAAGCAATTACAGCATCAATTCGGCGTGCAAATCGGTGTTGTTATAACTGATTCACATAACCGAGCTTGGCGTATGGGGACCATTGGCAGTGCTATTGGCTGTGCGGGCATTACCGTTTTAGAAGATTATCGCGGCGGCGCAGACATCTACGGCCGCTCACTACAGGCCACGCTGATCAACAGAGCAGACGCACTGGCAAGCACAGCCACCCTGATGATGGGTGAGACTACGGAAAAACTCCCAGTGGTGATTTTACGCGGCTTGCCTAAGGCCACTACGCTGACCAACGATGGCGACCCGGTACAAACTGCCCAAGACATTAACCGACCCTTAGAAGAGGATATGTTCCGCTAATGGCCAAAATTCTTGCTCTGACTGGCGGTGTAGGCGGTGCAAAACTAGCCCTTGGCCTGTCAAAGATCCTCAGTCCAGAAGAACTTATGTTCGCGGTAAACGTGGGCGACGACTTTGAACACCTCGGCCTGCATATCTCTCCAGATATAGACAGCCTTACCTATGCCTTGGCTGGCGAGAACAACCAGGAATTAGGCTGGGGGCGCGCAGGAGAAACTTGGCAGTTTATCGAAACCTTGGGCGGTTTAGGCGGTGAGGCTTGGTTCCGTTTAGGCGACAAAGACCTTGCCCTGCATATGCGGCGCGCCCAGTTGCTCAAAGATAATAAGACGTTAAGCCAAGCTACCGCTGAAATAGCCGCTCACATGGGCATAGCTCACACCATGGCACCCGTAAGCGATAACCCAATTCGCACCATGGTTAACACCAGCGAGGGTGAATTGGCGTTTCAACATTATTTTGTGCGCGAACAATGTAAACCGGCAGTAACTGGATTTAGGTTCGAAGGTATTGAACAAGCCAAACTCAATCCTCTGATCGACGCTTGGCTACAAGATTGTGAGGGCATCATTATTTGCCCGTCTAACCCCTTCGTTTCAGTAGCGCCTATTCTTGAGGTGCCCGGTTTCAAAAAGGCCATAGCGCACCTGCCAATTATCGCTGTATCACCCATTGTTGCGGGCATGGCACTGAAGGGACCTGCGGCAAAAATGATGCAAGAACTCAAAATACCGACCACTGCAAAAGCCATAGCCGACCAATATGAAGGTTTGATAGACGGCTTTGTACTGGATGTAAGCGATGCCCAAAGCATAAGTGAAATAAAAATACCTGCTATCGCCACCCAGTCGGTCATGGTAACTTTAGAAGATCGTGTGGCTTTGGCCCGCGAATGCATAAGATTTTTGGACACGTTGCAGTCTAAATAACAACGGAATTTTGCTGGGTCGATTGCTGTATAGGCATATTTAGTACCGACCGTATTCAGCTAATGCCGGTTAAGAACGGTTCGGCGAGTAAGTATACAAGCGGGCTACTGCAAAGTTCCAAAACGGTTACGACAACTCAGTTGCACAAAAAAGGGGTGCGAATAGGGGTCGAGGCCGGATTATTAACAAAACAGGAGATGCTGATGTGGGCTATCGTTCCCATCAAGACTTTCGCCCGGGCGAAACAACGTCTGGCTAACGTCTTAAACGAAGATGAGCGAAGGTCACTTATGCTGGCTATGGCACGAGATGTGCTTACCTGTTTGTCCCAAAGCGAAACCCTGACCGGGGTGTTAATAGTTTCTCGAGCAAGAGAAGCTGACGTACTGGCAGAAACATTTGCCACAGAACGCTTCGCCGAGAGTCCCAATGTAGATTTGGCTGGCGCTCTCACCCAGGCTGCCCAATATCTTGTTTCTCACTTTGCCGCACAAGGCGTATTCGTCGTACCAGCAGATGTGCCAGCAATTAGCACTGATGAAGTCGATCAGTTGGTACGTTCACACAGTCAAGTTACCGTGTTGCCAGATTCAGAAAATGTAGGCACCAATGGACTTATCTGCTCTCCGCCGCTCAATATTCCCTACATTTTCGACGGCAAAAGTTTCAAACCACATGTAGATGCCGCCTTCGCTAATGGCATAACCCCAAAGATTGTTCCCTCGAGTTGCTTTGCGCTAGACGTTGATACACCCAATGACCTGATGGATCTGTATCAACAACAGCCGCGCAGCCAGACTGCAATTTATTTACATAGGTCTGGTATCGCTAGTCGACTCAGCGCCCACACCAATACAGCCAAGGATAGTTTATGAAGTTCCTACTAGAAAATGCAGTGGCTGGAACCTACCCGAGCAACGAAGAAGCTTTAACGCTTGCAGATGTTACAGACACTAAGGCTTTAGCTGACGCAGCGTCACAAATACGCGATCAAGGCTTCAGAAATGTCGTCACTTATTCACGCAAAGTCTTCATACCGCTCACCCACTTATGCAGAGACGTTTGCCATTACTGCACCTTCGCCCAAGTGCCGCGTAAGGTAAAAGCCCCTTACATGACCATTGACGAGGTTTTAGAGGTGGCGCGGCATGGCCAAGCCATGGGCTGTAAGGAAGCACTCTTCACCTTGGGTGAAAAACCGGAACTACGTTATAGAGCAGCCAGAGACGCACTGGCTGAAATGGGCTATGCGTCCACCACAGAATATTTGTTCGCCGCAGCCAAAGCAGTGTTTGAAGAAACCGGCCTTTTGCCGCACCTCAACCCAGGCAACTTAGAACCCGAAGAACTCGCGGAACTACATAGTGTATCTCCATCTATGGGCATCATGTTGGAATCCGTCAGTGAACGCTTATGCGAAAAAGGCATGCCGCACTACGGCTCGCCAGACAAAGTACCCGCAGTACGCCTGCAAACTTTAGAAAATGCCGGCATTGCCGGAGTACCTTTTACTACGGGCATATTGATTGGTATCGGCGAAACTCGTCTTGAGCGGGTTGAAAGTTTGCTGGCGATACGTGACATTCACTTGCGTCACGGCCACGTGCAAGAAATCATAGTGCAAAACTTCCGCGCTAAAGCTGAAACCAAAATGGTCAACGCGCCGGAACCAGATCTTGGTGAGTTACTTTGGACCATTGCTATTGCGCGGATTTTATTTGGCGCCACCATGAGTATCCAAGCGCCACCTAATTTGAGCCCGGGCGTGTTACCGCAAATTGTGCACGCGGGTATTAACGATTGGGGCGGTGTATCGCCAGTGACACCAGACTTTGTTAACCCAGAAGCACCTTGGCCTCAGGTTGAAGAACTAGCCCGCGAAACGGCATCAGCCGGTAAATATCTGACTGAACGCTTAACTATTTACCCTGCTTATGCCCAAGATATTCAGCGCTGGGTACACCCAGATCTGCGTGAACGTGTATTAGAAATGATTGATACAGAGGGTATGCCCCGCATCGATGAGTGGTGCCCGGGAGATGTGGACATCTACCCTCCAGAAGAGATCATGAGCGCCATTATCAATCCTGCAAAGCATGTCTCGGCAGACGTTGCCGCAATCATAGCTGACGCAAAAAATGGCAAAGAACTTGCCGAGGCGGAAATTGTGCGTTTGTTTCAAGCACGCGGCGACGACTTCAGTGCGGTGGCGCAAGCAGCTGATGAACTAAGACGTAACACCAACGGTAACAGCGTCAGCTTTGTCGTTAACCGAAATATCAATTACACCAACATTTGTTACTTCAAATGTCAGTTCTGCGCATTCTCAAAAGGCAAATTGTCGGAGAATCTCAGAGGACGACCTTATGACCTTTCCGACGAAGAAATTACCCGTCGCACAGTCGAGGCTTGGGACAGAGGCGCAACAGAGGTATGCATGCAGGGCGGCATACACCCTGAATACACCGGTGACACCTATATCCAGATAGTGAAAACTGTCAAAGCCGCAGTGCCAGAAATGCACGTACATGCCTTCTCACCGCTTGAGGTCTGGCAAGGTGCAGCAACTCTTGAAATGGATCTAAAAACCTACTTAGCCAAACTTAAAGATGCCGGTTTGAGCACCCTACCCGGTACTGCCGCAGAAATTCTCGACGACGAAGTGCGAGCAATAATTTGCGCCGACAAAATCAATACCCAGCAATGGCTGGATGTGATGGAAGCAGCTCACGAAGTAGGTTTCAAAACCACAGCCACTGTTATGTATGGTCATGTTGAAAAACACGAGCACCTAGCCAGACACATATTGCGCGTACGCGCACTACAAGAAAAAACTGGCGGCTTTACCGAGTTTGTACCTTTGCCTTTCATTCATATGGAAGCACCAATGTATCTCAAGGGCAAAGCTCGCAAGGGTCCGACGTTTCGGGAAGCTGTATTACTACACTCCGTTGCACGCTTAGCACTACACGGCCAAATAGATAATATTCAAGCGAGCTGGGTGAAGATGGGTCATAAAGGTATAGAAGCTTGCCTCAACGCCGGTTGTAATGACCTAGGCGGCACCCTGATGAACGAATCTATCAGCCGCGCTGCGGGCACTCAGCATGGTCAAGAGACCTCACCGCGGCAAATGCAGACCATGGTAAGAAACCTAAATCGCGACCCGCAGCAACGCTCCACAGTGTACGGGAGTGTGAGCCGCGAACGTATCTTAGCCGGAGATAAACAGGGTGAGTTATTAGAAATCATCAATACGCCCGCTGAAAAATACGAGCGCAAGCGACCTGCTGCTGAGTTAGTAAGAAATCCAGCACCCGCTGTGGTAACCAACACTAGATCGGCCTAAGCAAAACCCAGTGCTACTTGGTTGCAAATCTGCACTTATATGTAAGGGCAGGTTTGGCGCATTAACCTGCTACAGCAATGGGGCCGACCAATAACTACCAAGTATGATTAGCCGTACGTTTAGCAATAGCTTGAGTCATTGCCTCTATCCGCTCAGCATATTTGCTCAGGGAAGATGCTGATTCACACAACAAATTGTGCGCCTCGTGCGGATCCTCTTGTAAGTCATAAAGCTCACATGGGGTCTGGGTAGTAGTCTCTAAAGTCATACGATAACGAGTATCGCGAAGCGCCCTAAACGTAGGTCCTTCCTTAGATCGCGTCTGCTGCATAATTTCACTGAAAGAATAATCTCTGCCCACCGCCTCAGAATTTTTCGCCGCATCAGTAAAGGATAAAATGGAACGGCCCTGAGAATCAGCCAGAGCTGCAGCGCCTGCGGCATCCAACAGTGTAGGTCCTACATCGACCAGCTCAACCAATGCGTCAGAAACCTTGCCAGCACAACCACCGGGTGGTCTAACGATCAACGGAATTTGCACAGAACTGCGATAAAAACAAAACTTCGCCATTAAGTCATGGTCACCCAACATTTCACCGTGATCAGCGCTATAAACGAGCATAGTATTGTCTAGCATATTCTGCTCTTCCAGCTGAGCGACAATTTTGCCTATGCTCTCATCAACAAGGGAAATCATTGCATAGTACTGACGCGCACCGGCTAGAACGTATTCGTCATTAAGTAATTTACCGTTGGCGTGATGATCACACCAAGTAAGGTAGTTCTGCCAAATCTCTGGATGGGACTGCTGCACAAACTTTGCACCGCGGGAAATAGGCGCGTCAGCATAAAACGCTGACCACTCTGGATCACCCATTAGCGGTACGTGAGGCTGAACGTAAGACAACTGCAAAAAGAACGGCTGCCCTTCCTGCTGAGCGGCGAGCCACTGCTGGGCTTCCCGCGTCAAAAAACTGGTTAAATCCTGCTCCTTACTTATGGGACTGGTTACGCCGTCCCAATGCTGTTCGGTCAACCGCCAAATGGATTTGACTTGATCTCGATAAGACTCAAATACGCCTTCGCCCTTTAAGTATCGGGTATAGGGCGTTGTAACACCGTCCATGGCATGCACGTAGCGATCGAACTCTTCGACATTATGATCAAAGCCGAAGGCCTTAACCTGCTCATCAAATTGCAGCATGTTGCCATTGTCTTTATCCGGCTCGACCAAGCCTTCCGAATAATAGTGGGTTTTGCCAACATTGGCCGTGCGATAACCGGCTTGTTGCAAATGCTGCATAAAGGTTGGTCTATTGCTATCAAGGTCACGGCCAAAATTTCGCATGACCCCCAACTCATTTGGGTAAGCACTACTGATCATAGAGGCTCGAGAGGGCTGACAAATCGGCGACTGGCACCACGTATTAGCAAACCGCACACCCTCACCGGCAAGCCGGTCCAAATTAGGCGTTTGAATAATTTCGTTGCCCGCACAACCCAATGCATCATGACGATGCTGGTCGGCAAAAATGAAAATGATATTTGGCTTAGACATTGCCCTCTCCGATTTAAAGCTGACGCGACCATAGCGAGAACTCTGGCGGATAGCCATAGGAGCTACGGGCTCCCTCAATGCTCACGCGTACACCAGCGCAGCAATTGAACCCGGCAACGCGACTTAATTCGCTGAAGAAAGACAATATCTAAGCACAAATGCGATCTATCAACCTCCTATACAAAGTGATCGTGGTACTGCAGAGCATTTCCAAAAGCTAAAAACCAACGGACAAAAAAGCTCGGCTCTGGCGGCACTTCAACAAGACCTAGCTGACCACCACTGCCCTTGATAAGTTTCAATTCATAGACCACTCCGGGCTTGCGCAACATTGTTGCAGCGCAAGCATTGTAGTGATCCAAAGACTCTTTCCTAAGAGAATCTTCCAAACCTTCGTCCAGATTTATCTCTCCTTCAGAGTTCGCCGGATTGTCCTCAGCCAACGTCGTCTTCGTTTGCATATTAAGTCTCCTTTACCGTTAACGAATCCAAATCTTTTTGTTGTTTACGAAATACCCTGCCATCTGGCACCAAATACATAAGCGGACAAAGCACAAATAGAAATAACACCGCGCTGAAAAAACCAAGGGCCAGGAGCACAACTTCCATACCCCATACATCAAACCCAAAACCCACCAACGGGCCCAAGAACGCAAAGGCCCCACGAAAACCAAAACTCGCCAGTGAGTTAGCGGTCGCGCGATACTCGCTATCAATACGGTTATTCAGCGCATCAGATAACAGCACTGTGCCCAGCCCTCTGATGAAAAAAAACACAGCAGCCATCAACAACCCCAGTACAAAGCCAAACTTTGCCAAGGCGATATAACCAACAACCGGCGCTATACCAATAAAGCCAAGCAAAATTCGTGGCCCAACTAGCGCTTCAATTCGATGACTGAACCTGGAAGACAGCGCCGTTATTAACGTCAGCACTGCCCACAGCCAGCCAAAGTGAATCAGGCTGATGTCTTGGTCTTGCCATATGCGTTGTAACAACCAAACAGCAAAAAAGGTTGTTAACGGCCACAAACACAGCGTCAAAAACACACGGCGCAACATTTGCGACCGCAACAACAACACCGCAATAATTTGCTGGAAGTTACGCCAGTGTGAGGTGCCCGCATTTTCAGATAGTTGTTGCCCCCGAGGTGCTTCCACTAAAAAGAACACAACACACAAAGGCCCCCAACCGATTAGCGCTTGTATCCAAACAACCTCAGTGATTCTACCGGTCAGCAACACTACGGAACACAAAGCCGCTGATATAGCTGCTGAGAAAGTACCAACACTGTATAACTTACCCACTACGCGGCGCTGCTTACTGACCCCTCTGTTAAGTGCTAACTCGGTGTCATATAGCAGCGCCAAATCTGCGCCTGAAAGCAGTGAAGCACCAATGCCTAAGGTAAACTCGTAAACCACCAAGGCAGCAAAACTATCGGCAAAAATGAGCTGGCTATGGCCTAATCCGGATACGATGGCACCAGCCAAAATAATATTGCGACGACCAAATACATCAGCAAGATAGCCAGAAGGCACTTCACTCACTAACATCGCCGTGGCAAAAATAGTCTGTAGTGCAAAAATTCCCTGCATGTCTAAACCTTTGCTTTGGAATATAGGCACTATCAAGGGCATAACTATGGCAAAGACATAAAAAAATCTAAGCCACATAGAGCCGGCAATATTGCGTTGTAACAATCGCAACTGCTCCGCATTCATCTTTTGCTCTGCGCTCAAATTCATTGCTCTATCCATCTTTCCGTCTTGTCGTTCTCGCAACTTTGTTGCAAATCTATTTGTCTTTATGGGTGCTTTTGCGCTCTTCAATCACCGACTCCCTGATCTCTGCATGCCCAAAAGCTACCAACGCCTCGTGCGGCGTAGGCAAAAAAAAACCCCGAAGGCTTGAGGCTCTTCGGGGTTTTTGCATTCACTATGTGAACCAAATTAACCAACCGAATTCCCCGGGTCGTAGAAAGTGGCGACGTTCGCGTTTTCTTGGGTGAAATATCTTTGAGACGACACTGGAGTTACCACATGCCACAGACCACAAATCACAGCCATGACGCGCTCACCGCGTATTGCGCCGCAAATTGAATATTTAAGTGTGGATACGTTCATGGGTTTTTCGATCTATCTCAAATGGGTTGATACTTTGGTTGATATTTTGACTGATACTTTGCTCGTTACTCAGCGCTAGCTTTCTTGTGTTTTGTGTTTTGTGTTGTCTTTCCCAGCTTCGCTTTGGCCTGCTGAGAGTTTGTGGTGACGCTTGGGTTTTACCCATTAAATTTTCGCCGCCTCAATGCGAGGCTGCAACTTATACCTTTCACCACACAACGCACCAGCGCCTTGATCAGCGGTATAATTTTTCAGACGCTTTGCATAAATCTAACAAACTTAGTAAGCACCTTTATTAATAGGGCGTGAAAAAAGGGTTTGTTGGCACTTTAGTCCTAAGCGGCGCGGACAGGTACTATTGCCCTTGCTGGTGCTCGAAGATCGACTTATGTCCTACCTTCGACCAATCTGGCGGCATTAACACTGGGCGAGGATCGAACTTCGCCCAACGAGCAGGCTTGCCGCGAACAATGGCTTCTGCGTACTTACCACCAGCTGTAAGGTTAGTAATCGGAATTGCATGAGCCGCAGAATAGGCACATAGCAACAGCGGTCTGGGTCTGGGACTTAAGTTGGGCGGAGAGCCATGGACGCTACGGCAGTTGTGCACTGTAATGGAACCGGCGCCACCGCCTAGGTACTTAGCACTGTCAGCATTGAGCTGAGGAATATCTCTTTCAGCAATATTTCCAGTCCATTGAGAAGAATCGTCATATAGATCATAAAGTGGTCCTTCATGACTGCCAGGAATCACTCCCATGGGCGCCATATTATCGGTAACATCGTCTAGGTAAACGCCAATGGTGATTACCTGATAATTGGTGTGCGGCCAAAACTGAATGTCCTGGTGCCACTTAACTTCTTCTCCACCGCCACCCCATTTGAAATTTAGTTTGGCGTGATGAAATTTAACATCTGGACCCAGCAGATCCTCAGCTACATCTACAAATGGTCCTTGGCTAGCAAATTCCCAGTAAGTCTCATGGTGATCTACCGGGGAATTAAGACGGCGAATACGAGGTGAGGAGGCGCTATGGTCGGGCTCTAAGTCAAAGCGCCGATCTTTGCCCTGTACACTGCGACTTATCTGAATAAATTCATTGGTCACGGCATTTAACTTGTCTAGCCACTGTTGGCCCACCAAGCATTCTACGCCAATAAATCCATCGCGGAAGTAGCCTTCTCGCTGCGCTTGGGTCAAGGCCTTTGCTGGCCGTTGTAGAATATCTTGCATAACGTCACTCTCCCCTAACAAGCTATGAAAACCTCCGGCTAAAACCTCTATTGCAGCTAACTTTCCAAGCCCAATATTCGGCGGTTGGTTTTCTCATCTAGCCCACCTGCAGCAAAATCATCAAAAGCTTTATCTGTCACAGGTATAATATGTTGGCGAATGAAGTCTGCGCCCTCGCGCGCACCAACCTCTTGATGCTTTAGACAACACTCCCACTCTAAGACCGCCCAACCCGCAAAGTCATAGCCCGCCAGCTTACTAAAAATACCTTTGAAGTCGATCTGACCGTCACCCAAGGAACGAAAGCGCCCAGGCCTATGCAACCAATCTTGGAACCCACCATAAACTCCACTCCTACCATTGGGTTTAAGCTCAGCATCCTTTACATGAAACATTTTGATGCGCTCATGGTAGTGATCGATAAAGCTCAGATAATCCATTTGCTGCAAAGCAAAGTGGCTGGGATCGTACAAAATATTTGCACTAGCGTGCTGGTCCACAGCATCAAGAAAACGCTCAAAGGTGACACCATCGTGTAAGTCTTCACCGGGGTGAATTTCATAACACACGTTCACGCCCTCTTCAGCATACACATCTAGAATTGGCCGCCAACGTTTTGCCAACTCTGCGAACCCCTCCTCTACTAGCCCTGCAGGTCGTGGCGCCCAAGGATACATGTAGGGCCAAAGCAGCGAACCGGAAAATGTCGCATGTTCAGTCAGACCCAATCGACGACTAGCCTTTGCTGCTAACTTCACCTGCTCCACTGCCCAGTGGCGGCGCTTTTCGGGGTTACCCCGCACCTGGGGAGCGGCGAAACCATCAAACATTTCGTCATAGGCCGGGTGCACGGCCACCAACTGACCTTCAAGGTGGGTAGATAGCTCTGTGATTTGAACCCCATGGGCGGCGACCCTGCCTACCAGTTCATCACAATAGGTCTGACTTTGCGCTGCCAGCGCAACATCAATAAAGTTCGCATTACCAATAGGTACTTGAACTCCTACAAATCCCAATTGCGCAGCCCACTCTGCCATGGCATCAATAGAATTAAAGGGCGCATCATCAGCAATAAACTGCGCAAGGAAAATGCCCGGGCCTTTAAGAGTTTTCATTTATCTATCACCTATCTAAATCCACTTAGTCTTTGCTTAAGTTAGGCGCACCCACTGGGCACCCGCTTGCGCACTGTTCACCACGCTTTGGATAAATTGCATACCACGTACACCTTCCGCTATACCGGGGTAATTTACATTATCCGAGCCACCCAAAAGATGATTGCAAAAATTGCGATAGACCTCGGCAAATGCCTCTAAATAACCTTCTGGATGACCTGGTGGTAAACGCGTTGCGGCAATAGAGTGTGGGTTTGTGCCTGCCCAGCCAGATCGCAAAACTTGCATAGGGCCGTCGGCATGCCGCACAACCAAAGAGTTGGCGTCATCCTGACACCATTCAATACTGGCGCGGTCACCAAACACTTGCAGTCTGAGGTCGTTTTCTTTACCTAGTGCAATCTGACTAACACTGAGAATACCTTTGGCACCCCCGGCAAAACGCAGCAGCACATTGCCATCGTCTTCTAATTGCCGACCCGGAACAAACGTCGTGATGTCCGCACACAGAGACTCTAAATGCAGGCCTGTTACGTAACTGATCAGATTTTCACCATGGCTGCCGATATCGCCAAAACACCCAGCTGCACCAGCACGCTGCGGGTCGGTACGCCAATCCGCCTGTTTATTATCGAGCAATGGTTGCGCCAGCCAACCTTGCAAATATTCACAGTTTACCCGGCGAATAGAACCTAGTTTGCCTTCTTCAATCATAGCCCGGGCCTGACGAATCATTGGGTAACCGGTGTAGTTGTGAGTCAGCGCAAAAGCTAGCCCTGAGGCCTCCACTTTGCGCTGTAGCTCAAGTGCTTGATCAAGGTCAAAAGCCACTGGCTTATCGCAGACCACATGAAACCCTGCATCCAATGCCGCCATAGCCACCGGGTAATGCAGGTGGTTGGGCGTGGCAATGACCACAAAGTCCATACGCTGCTCTACTGGCAATAGATTTTCTTGCGCAAACATTGCTTCAAAGGAGGCGTAAGCGCGTTCTTGAGGTAGGCGATAAATGCTTTGCGCTGAGTCTTTACTGCGCTCAGGGTCAGAGGAAAATGCGCCACAAACTAAGGTCGCCAAGCCATCCATTTCTGCAGCAATACGATGTACTGGTCCAATAAACGAGCCGATCCCACCACCAACCAATCCAAACTTCAGTTTTCTCAATTTAATTTTTCAGCCTCTATTTGTTGATCTTTTATAGCTCTGCCCAAACCTTAATGCACGTTTTCTTTCTGGGTGTCAGATTACAAAGTACAGGTTAGGATACGGTATTGGGAGAAACTTATGAGTACAAAAATAGTACCTATTTCGGTACAACTTTATAGCGTTAGAGAGGCCTCTGCCGAGAACTTTGATCAAGTACTGGATATTATCGCGCGACTTGGTTTTAAGGGCGTAGAACCTTTCCACCTCTTTGGCAAAAGCCCAGCTGATTTTAAAAATCAGGTAGAGGATCTAGGCATGGAGGTTTCTTCCACGCACTTTCCTTGGGTAAATCGCAACCCTGACATTGGCCGAGTAGCGGACATTGTTAAAGAGCTGGGACTCAACCGCGTACCCGGTGGCTATGGCCCCGATGACTTCAAAGATATGGACGCCGTTAATCGCACCATAGAAACCACACAGGCTTTTGTTGATCAGCTCAAACCTTATGATCTGGCTTTATTCCTGCATAACCACTACTGGGAATTTAACGAGATCGAAGGCCGCCCTGGATATCATTATTTGCAAGATGCCATCCCAGAGCTGACCTTTGAATTAGATACTTACTGGGCAGCCAATTTTGGCAACAACGACCCAGCAGCGGAATTGACCCGCATAAAACAGCGCACGCCACTATTGCACATTAAGGATGGCCCGCTTAAACCAGACCTCCCCCATGTAGCAGTGGGCTCCGGCGCAATGGACATTCCTAAGGTTTTTGCCGCAGCAGACCCTGAAGTTTTTGAATGGGCGGTAGTTGAACTAGATGCATGTGCAACAGATATGCTCACGGCAATAGCACGCAGCTACAAATATTTAACGCAGAACGGATTGGCGCAAGGTAATGTCTAAAATAAAATACGATTTCGGTAGTGGTCGTTCAGACCCCGCAACATTTCCAGTAGCTGCCTTACAGGCCGCAGCCACTAAGGTCATTGAAGAACAGGCGGAAGCTCTAACTCAATATCCAGGGAACTTGGGCCACGAGGGTATGCGCATAGCCATGGCGGAACGCGAGGCAGATCGCGAAGGCCTAAGTATTGATCCAAACCATCTACTATTAACCAACGGTTCAATGCAGGGGGTAACTCTTACCGCTGAGGCATTGCAGGACAACCCTGGCGATACGGTATTGGTAGAAGAGTACTGCTACCCAGGCACGCTCAGTGCTTACCGCAGCCTAAAATACGACATGGTGGGCATTCCTTTAGACGAGGGTGGTATGTGCCCTGATGCGGTGGAAGCTGCACTTGCAAAGTTAGATAAAGAAAAGCGCCTGCCGAAATTTATTTACACCATTAGCACTTATCAAAACCCAACAGGCTTTGTAATGCCCAAGGCTCGGCGCCTACAAATTATTGAGCTGGCCAAGCATTACAATGTGCCTATTGTGGAAGACAATTGTTATGCGGACGTACATTACGATGGCCCACTGGAACCTGCCTTCTATGCCTTGGACGAAGATCCAAATCAAATCTATCTTTGTTCTTTATCGAAAATTTTGGCCCCCGGGCTAAGGCTTGGTTATATCTATGCTCGCCCGCCAATGCTGGAAAAAATCATGGCACGCAGACACGATGCCGGCAGTAATTATTTGGCAGCAGCCATCGCTGCAGAGTTCTATAAAGAAGGCATCCAAGCTCACGCCAAAGCCACTAACCCTGTACTTAAAGAAAAGCGCGACCTAACCATAGCCGGTCTTGAAAGTGAGCTAGGTGATATCTGTGTTTGGTCCGAACCAGTTGGCGGCCTATTTATTTGGGTGCGCATACCCGAAGACGTAGACAGAAAAGCGTTAAGAGATATGGCATTAGGCGAAGGGGTGAACTTCCTGCCTGGCCAGTCCTTCCACTACCAACGCAAAGACGTAGCCTACTTACGTTTAGCATTTGGTCACTTAACCTTAGAACAGATCAGCGCCGGCATTCCAATACTCGCTAAGTGCATCCAAAGCTGTCGCGGTAGTAACGAGCGCAGAGACTTCGACAGTCTGTTTTAGACCCTAATCATTGCTTGAAAAAAGGAACAATAATGACAAACAAGCTTCAACCAGGGGATATGTTTCCAGACATTACCCTCAACACGATAGACGGCGGAGAGATCAATCTACCTGCTGATCTAGATAGTCCATTTACGGCAGTGCTATTTTATCGCGGCCATTGGTGACCTTATTGCCGCCGACTGTTAGCCGGCTATGAAGAGCGCCGTGAAGCGTTTGCAGCACAAGGGGTATCAATCATTGCAGCATCGGTCGATTCCTTGGGGAAGACAACCGAGGTGGCAGCGCCACTGGCGTTCCCCGTAGCATTTGGTGTGACAAGAAGCCAAGGCGACAGTCTGGGTGCCTGGTGGGATGAAAGCCGAGACTTTATCCAACCCAGTGAATTCTTGCTGACAAAAAGTGGCAAGGTCATGGCTTCCACCTACAGCAATTCACCGGTAGGACGAATGGATTCTGCGGAAACCCTCACGCTCATTGAATACATCAATGCACAGCGAACAAAAAAGGCTTAGGGCAGATTTAGCTAGCAGCTGGCTAGCTGCTAGCTAGGTACCGCCAAAGCCAATATTGCCTTATAACCTCTCTGAATCTCCATCTGCGCCTCATAACCCTTGTCGATCAGCATTTGATGCGCATCTTTGAGTTTGTAGTGAGGACAATTAACCACCAAGTGATGTTCTAAGTGATACTGGACATTGTATGGGGCAATCAACGCGCGCTCCCACCAGCTTGCAATAGTTGTTCGCGTATTGCGTAAACGGTCATCGTTATCAGGTACTACTGCATGCTCACCAATATTTCGCAAGCGCACTACAAACCGATTCCAAGTCAGCGCGGGTACCCACCACAATAAGAAGTACATATACCAAACACCTGCTGCTGCAAAACCCGCCAAAAAGACCAAATTGATAACAATATTCGGACCGATGCGTCGCCATGCGTTGGCTAGACGAGCACCTAGCGTATCTCCTCTAAACGCCGCGCGAACGATACGCCCATACTGATCCCAGCCAGTTTGCCCTGTAAGGTCGCGGATCACCTTGCGTCGAAACGAAGTCTTGGTAATTGGAAAAGGTTTCGACAACGCAAGATCCGGATCGTTTTCTTGCTGAGTATGCAAATGATGTTGCACATGATATTTGCGGTAAGTGTCGATTTTTTCATCGGTGAAAGGGCGGTTGAGAATCCATTCGCAGACCCAGTCATTGACCTTACGGTTAGCGTATAACGCGCCGTGGGCGCCATCATGGGTGAGCACAAAAAGTCCTAGTTGCCGAGCGCCAACAACCATAATTGCCAGCAGTACTGTCAGCGGATTAGTCCAAACACTGGCAATAACCCACGCGCCTAAAATAACCCCCCAGCAATGGACAATAGCCAATGTACTACGCCAGCTGGAAACACTGCGTAAATAGGTTATTTCTGCCGACGAAAAGAAATCGCCTGGACGTTGCAAATCACTCATAAGGGCCTCGAGCGCACCAATCTAATTCTGATGGGCGAAAATATTACTCCCTCTCATGTGCCAATTCCACCACTTACAATGGGACCCAAGACGGCTAGCGAATAGCGCCATCGGCCCTCAACTGGTCAATTTCCGGTGCTGAAAACCCCAGCTCATCCATCAGAGCGTCAGTGCTATCACCCACCTCGCACGGCCCGCCAAGAGTTCGCTGTAAGTTTGGCCATTGGGACATTGCACCGTGACGCAGCCCTTCGCCATGTAGTGGATGAATAAAGTTCACTACTAATTCACTATCCGAAAAATACTCCGTTTGCATTCGATCCCCGGGCGTAGGTCCATCCGCTTGAATACAACCTAACCCCATGGGTAGAAGCTTTTGCTGCCACTCTCCAGCACAAAAATTTACTAAATCCGTAAAATCGCCCACTACACTATGGAATTGCTCTTGTTCGATAGCAGTCACTAAGTTGACGAAAAGCCAGCCCTCTTTACAGGCGTAGAGTTGGTTGTAAGGACCTTTGCCTAAGTAATCAGCATCCAATGCAATACGGTTACTGCTGCCTTTTTTGTTGGCAGCACTTAGCTGCATAAAGTCATCGAAATTTGCATACGCATTAGCCCCAAACATATCCAAATAAATAATTTGACCCACGCCTAACCTGCGTGCGGCAAGCAAACCCATGGCTCCAGCACTTGCCACGACAAAGGAAGTATTCGGATCTGGGTTCACCTCGTTGGCACGAAATAGCCGCCGACTAATGTCAAAAACCTGAGGATAGTCCTGAATCGTTGTAGGCAACTGGCCAAATTGATAAAGCACTCCCCCTAGAGCTGCCCCTGGTATTGGGTGGGTAGATGGTCGCAGAGCACCCGGACCTTTGGGGCCATATCCATTCACCGACATATAGACAAGTTTGGGGTTGTGTACTGACAAACTTGCGTAATCTAACCCCAATCGTTCAGGTACCCCTGGACGATAGTTATGAATAAATAAATCTGCATTTGCGACCAATGACTGGGCAATCTCCTGCCCAGACTGAGATTTAAGATTCAGAGCAATACTTTCTTTATCTGTATTGCACCGAGCAGCACCTAGACCAAAGGCCATAACGCGAAAAGGGTCACCATCAATGGGCTCTAGCTTAATCACTCTAGCGCCAAGGTCTGCCAGCATACTGGCACCAAAAGGCGAAGCAATAATCGCCGCGGCCTCGACCACGGTAACTCCCGCCAAGGGCAATGTTGCCTTTGTTGCAGTCCTCACACCTAGGTCTTGCTCTTGTTGTTCTTTAAACAACTCCTTTAGTTGAAGTGACGACATTTGAATAGGCACCGGGCCACCCGGAACCTGTCCAGGTGTGGCGGTAAAATCCCCCAGCAACCCAAGCTGACTGAAACCATGGGACACATCACTGTGCCCATTGGTCAAAATATCCGCATCTTCTAGTGCTTCCTGAGTACTCTGATAGGGATGCGCTACAACACCACCGTCGGCTAAAAAGATGTCCATCCACTCTTGTCGGCAGCGCGTCTGCATCTGCAGGCAAATACGTTGTCTGAAATCTTCGGTTATTGCCTCACTTAAAGGCTGGGTTGCTAACTCTGCTTCGCGCAAAAGATCATCTAAACCTATCGCGCGGAGAAAATTTGCTTGCAGATGAGGAAGCAAATTGCCTAACTGCAACCACAGCCCATCTGCACATTGAACAGGCTGATAATTGAGCATAGGTAAGATTTTGTCCGGCTCTATGTAAGGTACGGGAGAAGGGTCCATTTGACTGGCACCCAAGCCCACTAGGTCATAAGCGGTCAGCGCACGCAGCATATTACTGCGCAGTAATTGCCCGTGATTGGAATGCTCGCGGTTGAACAGCTGTGCCAAAATTCCTGCTAGCATGGCTTGGCTGGCTCCATGGGTCCCCACCTTGAGCGCCGGATAAACCGGACCAGGACGTTCTGCCACACCTTCAAAAACCATCATCCGACCAATGGCAGCAGCCACTAAAGATTCTTCCGCCGCGAACCTTTCACCATCTGCGGCTAGGTGACTAAATTTGTTGTTCTCGCCAAAACCGCTAACCTGACCTTGAATCAAATCAGGGCGCACTGCTGTAAGGCTCGCTGCGTTCAGGCCCAAACGCAACAGAGTAGTCTCAGATAAATCCGTCAAAAACACATCAGCGGATGCCAAAATATGTCTACGTATGTTGTCAGCATCCGCGCATGTACTGCCCTGAGCCGGGCCTAAGCTGACGTTTATCCGCAGTTTGCCCCTCTGCCAAACTCGGTATTCACGCTCAGATTCTCCGTACTCAAACCAAACCACCTGAGCACCAAAGTCAGCCAGAACCATTCCCACCAACCCCGCGAGTGGCCCGTTGCTCACTTCAACTACGGTAATGCCGTCTAATATTTGCTTCACTTAAGTCCCCCGACTTGCTCTCCCTGACGCGCGGCTCCTGTTTAATCTCATAGCCTAAGCATTAAGAAACTAACATAAAAGCTGATCCAGTTACCTGTATTGCAGATTTGATCAATGCAAGTGAGGCAGCATAGAAGACTACAGGCTATACTCTGCAGTTATGAATATAGAAAACCAAAAAGAACAGACAGAAATTACATACCCGCTGACGGAAAGACCCGCGCCAGGTACAACCATGGAAGTGGCCCCGGGGGTGCGTTGGCTTGCTATGCCAATGCCCGGCTCCTTAGGTTTTATCAATCTTTATTTGCTTGAGGATATCGCGGGCTGGTGGATTGTGGACACTGGCCTGAATAACGAACAAACCAAAGACCTTTGGGAAAAAATCTTTGCCGACGAACTGCAAGGCAAACCAGTCATAGGTGTCATATGTACGCATATGCACCCTGACCACATTGGTCAGTCACTGATGATCACCAACAAATTTCAATGCCCCCTATATATGACTCGAGGCGAGTATTACCAAGCACGAGCTTTTTCCAGCAGCGGTGGCTTTAGCCACAATAACTGGATCGGCAAGAAATTTTACAAACAAGCCGGCATGCCTGACGACTACATGGAACAGATCGAAAAGATGTGGTCCACGCGAGCCGCCGAAGGCATGACAATGCCAACCATGAGTGGCGGCTATGAGCGCCTAGAAAGTGGTCAGGTACTCACCATCGGTGACAACGACTGGCAAATAGTTGTGGGATCTGGGCATTCACCCGAACACGCTTGCCTTTATAGCCCGGCGCTAAAAGTACTGATCTCTGGCGACCAAATTTTGCCTATTATTACGTCAAATGTAAGCGTGCACCCGTCAGAACCTAATGCCAACCCAATGCACGACTGGATGAACTCCCATGACTATTTTCTCAAAGTCATCCCGGACGATACTTTTGTATTACCGGCCCACAACCTTCCGTTTTATGGAGTGAAAGCAAGGCTTCGTGACTTGATCAGCCACCATGATGATCGAATGCTAGCCATCGAAGAGGCCTGCATTGAAGCAAAAGACGCTAAGGAACTGCTACCAGTACTGTTCTCGCGAGAACTTGGGCCGCCGCAAATGATGATGGCGCTGGGCGAGGCGATAGCCCACGTACATTTATTGATGCATCGTAACCGGATAGAACGCCAACTTGATGACGACGGTGTTTATAAGTACCACTCAATAGACCCTACTTTGCCACGACGCGCCCACCCAAACGATCATGACGCGCCGAACGACGCGCCAACCTACGTTTAGCGCACTAGATAAGATGTCCGAACAAACACCCGCATTGAAAACTCGCATTGCGGGCATTTGCTACAGCGTTTTAAAATTTGCTCAAGACAGCTTGCCACCGGGCATTCGCAGTCTAGTGGGGCTGCTCTGCATGGTGGGGGGCGTTTTCGGCTTCTTACCGATACTCGGCTTCTGGATGCTGCCTTTGGGTGTGGCTCTGATTGGATTAGATATCCCCCCTGCCCGCAAACGCATTCAAGCCTGGATGGAAATGCTGAAAATTCAAAGTTCCGAATAAGAACACCGAGTCCACGCAGGCAAACTAAGCAAATCTCCAACATCCAGCACTTAATCTGCCTACCTCTACACCGCCCACCTTGAAAATCACAAATTAACCCTGCACAGTCAAAGCATAGTAAAGACACTAATCAGCACCTCGGGGGAGAGCACTATGAGTGAACTAGCATTTCTTTCGGCTACACAGTTAGCTGCGAAAGTACGCAATAAGGAAATTTCAGCAGTCGAACTGCTCAATCACTATTTAGGACGTGTGGATCAATACAACGGTGACCTTAACGCGATCATTGTAGATATACGCGAACAGGCGCTGAAGGATGCAACTGAGGCTGACGCCATGTTGGCACGCGGCGATGCTTGCGGCCCTCTACACGGCGTGCCCATGACCGTAAAAGAATCCTACAACGTTGCTGGCACCCCGACTACATGGGGCAATCCAAACTGGACAGGCAATGTACCCAATGAAGACGCCGAGTCGGTGAAAAAACTGAAAAAAGCAGGCGTTACATTATTTGGTAAAACTAACGTGCCATTGTCTTTGGCAGATTTTCAAAGTTATAACGAAGTTTACGGCACAACTAATAACCCCTACGATCACGAACGTATACCCGGTGGTTCTTCGGGTGGTTCAGCGGCTGCATTGGCAGCAGGTTTAACTGGCTTGGAGACCGGCTCAGATATTGGCGGTTCCATACGCAATCCCGCCCACTTCTGCGGAGTCTTCGGCCATAAACCCACCCATAACCTGCTTTGGATGCGCGGTCATGCACCACCGGGTGATAATCGCGCAGGATCAGATATTTCCGTTATCGGGCCTCTAGCAAGATCTGCATTTGATCTTGAAACTGCAGTACGCGTTATGGCGGGGCCGGATGAAATTGCGTCCCGAGGTTTTAAACTTGACCTGCCTGAATTAGGCGATAGATCGCTCAAGGGCCTTAAAGTCGGGGTATGGAAAAACGAAGCATCCGCTCCTGTCAGCCAAGAAGTAGAAGCAAGGGTAGACCTTGTGGCCCAAGCCCTCAGAGACGAAGGCGCAATAATTGACGAAGACGCTCGACCAGATTTTTCCGTTGACCATGTGCAAGATGTTTACCGCAAACTACTGCACTCGACCATGGCAATGCGTATGCCCGATGAGGACTACGAGAACTTACTCAAATACGTGAAAGACCTAGATCCAAATGATGATCGTGAAAGTTCTAAAGTGTTACGCGCCCAAGTTTCTAGTTTCAAACAGTGGGGAGAAGCTAATGAGGCTCGACACAAGTTGCGCTGGATTTGGCATGAATTTTTCGGCAAATACGATATTTTGCTTACACCGATGATGGCAACCCCAGCCTTTAAGCATGATCAAAGGCCGTTTGCCGAACGTACGTTGCAGGTAGATAACCAAGAGCGCCCTTACTTTGAACAAGTATTTTGGGCGGGACTGACCGGTGTTTCATTTTTACCCTCCACTGTTATTCCTACAGGACTGAACAAAGAAGGTTTACCCATTGGCGTACAAATTGTTGGGCCTGAGCTTGGGGATTTAATCACCATTGGCGTTGCGCAAAGACTGGAGCAAGCAGGCTTTGGTTTCACCCCACCACCAGCCTACGGCTAGTGGTATAGACCAAGTCAACAATAACCGCCGCAAAAGATCCGGGCTGTGCTCACAGCCCGCGAAGAAAAGGTAATCCCTAGGTTGATATGAGGTAATATTGCGCCGCTATGCAAAATACTACCAAAGCCCAAGCGCATCCGAACATCGCCCTAGTAAAATACTGGGGCAAGCAAGACAAACAAGGCAACTTGCCAGCAACACCCAATCTGTCCATTACCCTGTCAAATCTGACTACGACTACCGAAGTTCAAAACAAGCAGAATGGAACAGCCGACGAATTCCACCTTAATGGCGAGCAAGTAGAAGACAATAAACTCCATGGCTGGTTACAGACCTTGCGCAAACATTTCGACGTACCCGCAGTGGTGATTAAAAGTGCCAACAACTTTCCAACCAGCGCTGGTCTTGCATCTTCCGCGTCAGGGTTTGCCGCGCTAATCACTGCAATCAATACACACTGCGACTTGGGCCTGAACGAGGAAATGCGCTCAAATTGGGCACGCCAAGGTTCAGCAAGCGCTGCTCGTTCCATCCACGGCGGATTTGTTGCACTTGTACCGCCTCAATGGGAAGCCATGCGCCTTGCTCCTAGTGCCCATTGGCCGCTGGAGGTGGTCGTAGCCGTTACCAGCAGGGCCGCAAAATCCGTCAATTCCACCCAAGGTATGCAACGATCTAAACGGACCTCACCGTTTTATAATGCTTGGTTAAGAGGAGCGGCGGATGATTACAGCGCTGCCTCGGAAGCCATTAGCACACGCAATTTCACCCAACTGGCAGAAGTTGCAGAACTCAGCTGTTTGAAAATGCACAGCCTCATGCTTACTAGTATTCCAACCTTAAGCTATTGGACGCCAGCAAGCGTTGCCTGCATGGATTGCATAAGAACCCTGCGCGACCAAGGTCATCAAGTATTTTTTACTGTAGATGCGGGGCCACAAATTAAAGCTGTATGCACAGCAGAAAGCCGAAGCGCAGTCAGCGCCGCATTAGCACAGGTGCCGGGTGTTCTTGAAATCATAGATTGCGGCCTGGGCGAAGGTGCGCGGATTATTGACCAGTGATATTTAGCGCGCCGGGAAAAGTGGTTTTATGGGGAGAATACGCAGTTCTTGCGGGCGCTCCAGCAGCAATTATGGCCGTGGATACAGTAGCTCAGGTGCGCATCGAAGAACGCCAAGACAACACTTGGCATTTCAGCAGCACAGGTTTTGACAGCCCTAGCGCAATGGTTACAAACAGTACCCTGCCTAGTGAACCCACCGCCGCCTTTACAGCTAGTATTTTGCAGCACTGGGGACTAGTGCGACTCAGCGACGTATGCTCAGGAGCGGACTTACATACTGACAGTGCAGATTTTTTTGCCGAAGGCCACAAGCTGGGTTTGGGTTCATCAGCAGCAGTATGCAATGCAACCTACGCAGGGTTGTGCCAGCTTTTGCACAAAGTACCTTCGTTAGCTGAAGCGCAGCTCATCCATCGCAACTGGCAAGGCGGCAAAGGTAGTGGCTTAGATGTGGCAGCGTCATGGTTTGGTGGCGTAATACGCTATCAAAACGGTCAAGCGGAAACCTACAGTTGGCCCAAAGATTTACACTGGCAACTTGTGTGGACCGGAAAAAGTGCTAAAACCGTTGATCACATTACCAGCTTTGATACTTGGCGGAGCCAAGACCAATCCAGCCTCCTCGATGACCTGTCCCAACTCAGCAGTCAACTCTTTGACCAACCTGGCGAAGACAATTTGCTTAACGCTTATCAACACGCATTATTCGCATTGGATCTAAGCGCACAACTAAATATTTTTACCACAGAGCACCGCTCCTTGGTTAAACTAGCGGCCTCACACGGCATTACCTATAAACCTTGTGGCGCCGGTGGCGGCGATATCGGTATTGCGTTGAGTACCGATACAGACGCACTAGAAAAATTTCGTAGTGCGGTTTCAGATAACGATTTTTTGTTACTCGATTTGGAGATGGCCGAACATGGCATCACAGTCAAAGACTGAGCAAGACCAACAGGGATCTTCGCGGATTCCGAATTTCTTCCGTTTAAACATCAACCAGCGAATTGCGGCACTACATGAACGCGGCTTGCTGTCTCAAGAAGATGTTCAACAACTCTCTACTGGCAGCCACCAAGTACAGCTTAATGTCGCGGATAAGATGATAGAAAACGTAATCGGCGTTTTTGGTCTGCCTATGGGTGTAGCCCTGAACTTCCTTATCAACAGTCGTGACTATGTAGTCCCCTTAGTGGTAGAGGAGCCCTCAATTGTTGCTGGGTTGTCCGGCGCTGCCCGTTTAGCTCGTTTAGGCGGTGGTTTTGTCGCTGAGGAAGTCACGCCAATACTCATTGGCCAAGTTCAAGTTGTCATTGATAGTGACCCTGAGGCTGCAAAATCAGTACTGCTCGAAAATAAAGAACAAATATTAGCACTGGCGAATAGCCTACACCCAAAGATGGTGGCCCGCGGAGGTGGTGCATTAGATATAGAAGTATTCGACTACGAGGCTGAGCAGGATGGACGCCTAATGGTTGTTTTGCATTTACTGGTAGATACCCGGGATGCAATGGGTGCAAATCTTGTCAATACTATGTGCGAGGGCGTGGCTTCGCTTGCTGAGACTCTCACCGGCGGTAAAGTTTTCTTACGCATTTTATCCAACCTCACTGATCGGGCAGTGGCTCGAGCTAAGGTGCGCATTCCTATCCAAAACTTGGCAGGTAAAGGCTATACCGGCGAAGAGGTCAGAGATGGCATTGTACTTGCTAACGATTTAGCACTGGCCGACCCCTACCGTGCAGCAACGCACAACAAAGGCATCATGAATGGTGTCGACGCCGTTGCTATTGCCACCGGCAATGACTGGCGAGCCATTGAAGCTGCAGCCCACGCCTATGCTGCGCAAAGCGGACGCTATAAAGCGCTGACTGTATGGCACAAAAATGAACCGGGTTATCTTGTTGGAGAAATAGCAATCCCGATGAAAGTCGGCACCGTAGGTGGGTCACTCGAGACCAACCCGAGCGTTAGAATTAACCATAGACTGTTAGGTTCACCCAACGCCTCGGAGCTCGCGGGCATCATGGCAGCCATAGGTCTGGCGCAAAACCTTGCAGCACTACGTTCTCTCGCTACAGATGGCATACAACAAAACCACATGAACTTACATGCACGTAGCGTGGCGAGTTCCGCAGGTGTCTCAGACGAGCACTTTGAAACAGTAGTCGAGGGCCTAATTGAATCTGGCGAGATTAAAGTCTGGAAAGCTCAGGAGATTGCCAAGAATCTAGCACGTAAAATTGTTCAACCAGACGTTGCCGAGCGCCAGTCCGCTTGCGGCAAAATCATCCTCTTGGGCGAACATGCCGTAGTCTATGGCAGGCCTGCTATTGCGCTACCTATTCCACTGGCTGTGGAAGCAGCCATTCGTAAAGCCGGCGAAGGTATAAATGTAGTTATTCCACGTTGGGGCGTTGAGCAGAAAGTACGTACAACCAATCCAGGGTTTACGGGAATTATTGCAAAACTGTTAGAACAACTAGACCTAGACAAAGAGAACATGACAATTGAGGTATTCCCTCATATCCCAAGAGCTATGGGACTGGGAGGATCTTCAGCTTTGGCTGTAGCCATAATCCGCGCCATCAACCATACCTATAAACTTGGCCTTAAAGATGGGCGGATTAACGAGCTAGCTTTTGAATGTGAAAAAGCCGCCCACGGCACGCCATCGGGTGTGGACAATACCGTTGCAACCTACGGCTCGGCCTTGTACTACCAACGCAAAGATGATCAACCATTGTTCAGTGCACTGACGCTCGGGCAACCGTTAGAACTTGTTATCGGCATGACCGGCAAAGAGAGTTTGACTGCGGACACGGTAGCTAGAGTAAGAGCGTCTTGGCAACAATACCCAGAGCGTTACGAAACAATTTTTGATCAAATTGGACAACTCACAATGTCAGCTTTTGAGGCAGTAAAAACTGGGCAGTTAGATGAGTTGGGCGAACTGATGAATCTATGTCACGGCTATCTCAATGCCTTGCAGCTTTCCACACCGGAGCTAGAAGAGATGATTCACGTGGCAAGACAAAATGGCGCGGTGGGCGCCAAACTAACTGGCGGCGGTGGTGGCGGGTCTATGATCGCCCTTTGCCCGGAAAGCTCAGCTCCGGTAAAAGCTGCAATCGAGGCAGCCGGATATTCAACGCTTGCGATCACTCTAGATTAGCCTTCCACCTCGAGTAGCCAACCTTTAGTCAGGCTCAGAAGTTGCTGGCGAGACGCCAACAACCTTGGTTATTAGGTAAGAATTGCTCGTCCCCTGTACAAGCAAGCTAAACAATACGACACCAAAAACCATAGATTGAATAGTCCACCAATAAGGTAGGCTAGTGGGCAACGACAAAACTAAAGCTATGGCTATTGCTCCGCGCAAACCGCCCCAAACCAGCAGCCCCTGCCAAGGCAAAGAAACAGGTTCGCTCAATGGCCTTGCAAGCAAACAGCTAACGCCAACTCCTACTACCCTGGCAACAACAGCCGCGCCTATAGCAATCAGCATCGCCAACCACTGGTCGCGGAACATAGCTAACGTAACCACCAGCCCCATAATGGCAAACAAAACACTGTTAAAATAAGTTCCCAACCACTCCCATGTGCCCGCAATACCTTCGGTAACCGAAGCTTGGACTTCGCGCAACATAACCCGCGTAACGATAGCTGTCATCATCACAGCCAAAATACCTGAGATATGCATTAGGTGTTCGGCGGCATAAAAGCTGGCAAAGGCTGAAAAAACCAAAATGAATCGGCTAGCTACGGACGAACCAATGAGCAATAACACTGCGCTCACCACTAAGCCCGAAACAGTGCCAAAAACTAAGCCACCTACCGCCACCATGAAAAAAATAGGCAAAGTAGCTGTCACCAGCTGCGTCTACACTATTTGTTGCAAGCCCTATGACAATACTGAAGAGCACTACCGCGGTGGCATCATTAAATAGGCTTTCGCCCTCAAATATTGTAGTGAGGTCTGCCGATACTTTAGCAGCGCGCAATTGCGCAATTACTGCCACAGGATCAGTTGCAGCAAGAATAGCTCCGGTAATGAGTGCAGCGATCCAAGGAAAACCCTCGGCATGACCAATACCTGCATAGATTAAACCCGCGGCAATAAATGTACAGGTCAGTACTCCGAGAGTGGCCATCAACAAAATTGGTAGCAGCCACTTTTTCAGCAATGCTGGCTTAAGCTCCCACGCCGCCTCAAAAATTAGTACCGGTAATATTACGAAAAACACCAGATCGTGTAAGTTACTTGCTCTGATACCCGTATCAAAACTGGTAAACTCTATGCCCAGCCCAGCGACAAAGCCGACCAACAAACAAGCCAGAGTAAGCTCAATGCGCAACGCGCGCTGAACCATTAAACCAACAACCGCCAAGGCGCTGACCGCCAGAACTTGGCCCACAATTATGCTTACCATCAGTATGATCCTCTTTAGCTGAAAAAAATCTCGCCTGCTAGTGCCCGTACATATCGACCTTCTTACCTATTATCTCTACGCCTTTTTATTTTTTTGTCTGTAGTTTTATTTTTCTCTCACGCTAAGCAGACGGCGGCAGTTTAATCTTTTGCCTAGCCACTGGTTCTGGATACTGCTGAACCAGCGATACCGATAATCCGCCGGGTTGGATAATACGAACATGATGACGCTGCAAGTCCCGGGGCTGCGAGACCCCGCAAGAATGAGCAATAGTACCTACGTCGTAAACTATCTGGTTAGCAAAGCTAGCGACCCGCAAGGATTTCTCCGCTGGCACCAATCCTCGTTGCAGTTCCTTTTGATGAGTCGTAATGCCTGTTGGACAAGTGTTTTTATTGCACTGAAGCGCTTGTATGCAACCTAGCGCAAACATAAAACCACGTGCCGAGGTGACAATGTCAGCACCACAAGCTAGGGCCCAAGCCACCTTTCCCGGCGTTATAAGTTTGCCGGAGGCGATGACTTTTATACGTTCGCGCAAACCGAATTCAATCAGCATGTCTACAATCATCGGCAAACTTTCACGCAGCGACAACCCAACATAGTCCATTAATGGTTGAGGCGCAGCGCCTGTTCCGCCGTCGGCGCTATCTAGTGTAATAAAGTCAGGCGCGCTAAAGGCTCCGCGGCTGTTAATCTCAGTAAATAGATCATGAAAAAAATCCAGCTGGCCAACTACCATTTTAAATCCGACAGGCTTCCCAGTGACCTTGCGCACGTTGACAATCATGTCGAGCAAATCAGAGACCGATCTAATATCTTCATGGCCATTGGGGCTGATGGAATCTTCTCCCACTGCTATGCCGCGAACCTTTGCAATACTTGGAGTCACCTTCCCTCCAGGCAAAATACCGCCCTTACCCGGCTTAGCACCCTGACTTATTTTTATCTCGAACATTTTCACTTGAGGGTGAGCGGCAATCTCGGCAAGTTTAACCGGGTCTAACTGGCCTTCAGGTGTACGTACACCGTACTTGGCGGTGCCAATTTGAAAAACCAAATCACAGCCACCTTCTAAATGATAAGCCGACAATCCGCCTTCGCCGGTATTCATCCAAATACCCGCAGCGGCGGCGCCCTTTGATAAAGCGCGGACAGCGGGTTTAGATATAGCGCCAAAACTCATACCGGATATATTGATCAATGACGTGGTTGTATAGGGGTGCAGGCAACTATCATCGCCAAAGGAGATTGTACCGGCATCTGCACTGTCGCTAGAAAGCACAGGAAACGCGCTGTTAAGAAAGATCACATCTCCAGGTTGGTCTAGTGGGCGAGTAGAGCCGAAGGCGATAGTGGTATCAACATTTTTTGCCGCACGGTACGCCCAAGAACGCTCTGCTCTATTAAAGGGAAGTTCTTCCCGATCCATGGCAAAAAAATACTGGCGAAAAAACTCACCAAAATGTTCGAACAAGTACCGTAACCGACCGATCACCGGATAGTTACGGCGAATCGTATGTATCTTCTGAGTTTTGTCTACGAGGTATAGTACAAACACCCATAGCAGCCCCACGCCTAGGGCGAACAAAAATAACAGCGCCCCCCACTGGATGACTGTTTGCGCAAGTTCTTGTAGCTGATACATTGTTATTATTCTCCTACTAATCTGCCTATCCACTAATGTAGTTATAGTGGCTTTTTGCTCCCAGTAATACCTGTCGACTCAGCAGAGAAATACAGTGCACTGCCTAACTAAAGGTACTACCACTCACTAGATTTTTTTGTACCGCCACCCTTCAAGGCTCTTGGTAAAAAGGGCTCTTCACAAAAAAAGGAAGCTTTTAACAAAAACAGTAACTTTTGGTATACACAAATCCGCTGAATGGTAGTTTCTTTCAGACTCACGCACGTAATCCGAGCATTGCAATCCAGAACTTTGTTCTTCAAGCAGGGTAATATCAATTAAGACAATAAGGGGCGTTAATGGAATCTAACTGGCTTACCTACGCAAAGAGAATTCAAAGCATTGCAGATACCGGCATGACCTTTGCGGTAGATGACTTTGATAAGGAGCGATACCAAGAACTCGCCGACATTAGCAGTAAAATGCTGGCCGACTTAAGTAATATTCCAATCGGGCGGATTGAAAATTTATTGGGTCCACTGGGCCAAGGCTACGCCACACCCAAAGTAGACGTGCGCGGCGCTGTTATCGCCAACCAGAAAATCTTATTGGTAAAAGAAAAAACCGACGGCCTATGGTCTCTTCCAGGTGGTTATGCCGATACAGGACTATCGGCCTCAGAAAACGTCATAAAGGAACTCAGTGAAGAAGCCCAGATTGATGTTTGCGTTGTGACCTTGTATGCACTGAAGCATAAGGCCAAAGGCGGCTACGATGAAGACATTAGGGATTTCTACAAACTGTTTTTTTTATGCGAGTGCATTGATGAAAACATTGAAGTACAGGCGGGCATGGAAGTATCTGATGCCGCTTTCTTCGCAATTGACGAACTACCACCGCTGTCCACGGGCCGGGTCAATCTTCATGACATTGAGACAGCCTTTGCCGCCAGCGCGGGCCAGCTGACTAAAGTGCTATTCGACTAACCGGATATACTGGACCACCAAATATTGCAGCGCCGAGCATTAGCGCAGGGGCAAGCCCTGCACCGCTACTGAATACAATCTAACTGGCGCTAAAACTTGCTCTAGCATCCATTTGATTCTTCCACCGAGTGAGATTTTCCAACTCAGGCATCTCAAGCACTTTAACCATGTTGGCGAAGTCGATGCTCACACCTAATGTGATATCGGCAATGGAGAAAGAATCGCCTGCCAAGTACTCACTTTTCCCAAGCTGAGTATCAAACATATTTAACGCCTTGGGTGCACGCTCAGCGCACACTGCACCCCATTCCTTAACGCAGGTTTCGCGGTCTTTAAAAACCCCAGTAAGGTTACGGAATGCCCCAGCAAGCTCGAGCAAAAAGTTAAACTCAACACGGCGCTGCCACATATCAATTTGCGCTTTAGCCAAACCATCATCACCAAACAACTTTGGCGCGCCAGTGCTAGGCGCAATAGATTCCAGATAGCGGCAAATAGATACAGATTCTCCGATATAGGTGCCATCATCTAGCTCCAAAACCGGCACACGACCACCCGGGTTCTTGGCCAAAAATTCAGCGGAAAGATTTTCTCCACCGCGAATGTCCACTGCAACGCGCTCACATTCCATGCCTAGTTCGGACATAAATATGTGCACTCGACGAGCATTTGGTGAGGGGGCTTCATGTAATTTCATCTTTATTCCTTGTTCGTTATGGATGTAGGCGCACTTAGTGAAGCTACATCTAAGCATTGCACACCGCCGTATTTGCTAGCGCGACTAATGCCGAATAATGGCACAAACAATGACTTATTCCTTGGACTTTTCAGTTCATTTCTTTGCGCTAAGCACTCGCGCAAATTTTTCAAGCAAGGTAAATTAAGAACGATATACAGGAGAGATATTATGGGAACACAAGCACGTGTCGTGGTTCTGCCACAAGACAGCTCTACGCTGAGAATTGAAAACATCGAACTACCCGATCCAGCGCCACACCAGGTGGTGGTGCGCCAGTTCGCTTCAGGCATTTGTCACTCCCAGCTCCATCAAATGCACGCACCGCGAAATAACCCAGTTATCCTTGGTCATGAATCCACAGGTATTGTGCTCAAGGCAGGTAGCAGTGTCAGTCACGTAGTCGAAGGCGACATTGTCATGGTCACTTGGGTGCCGCGCGACAGTGAGGCTGCAGACGGCCCGCCGGAAGCGGCAAACTTACAGGTTAGCGATGGCCTAGCCACCTCCCAGAATGTTTTTACCTGGGCCGACCACACCATTGCAGATCAGCAATACGTGGTGAAAGTGGACCCAAACATAGAGAAAGATGTCACTGCCATCATTGGTTGCGCGGTTATGACTGGTGCTGGCGCGGTCATCAATACAGCCAACGTACAAAAAGGCGAGAGCGTTGCCATCTTTGGTGTGGGCGGTGTTGGCCTGTCAGCGGTAGTGGGCGCAAAGATGGCTGGGGCGCACCCAATTATTGCCGTGGACTTAGATGACGGTAAGCTCGAATTTGCAAAAACCTTTGGCGCCACCCACTGCATAAACGCCAGCAAAGAAGATCCGGTAAAGGCAATCCATGCCCTTACCCCAAAACCTGGCCAATTCAATATTTCAAGGCAGCCGGTATCTGGCGTTGACTATGCATTCGACTGCATTGGTATAAAGCAAACTATGGAGCAGATTGTTCCTGCCTGTAGAACAGCCTACTTCGGTGCGAAAGAAGGAGGTACGGCAGTATTGGTGGGCGTTCCGACTACGCCGGTAGAACTGAGCGCGATAGACGTATTAATCAATGAAAAACGTTTCGTCGGCAGCATTGGCGGCTCATGCGCCCCAGACCGCGACTTTCCCCGCTTTCTTCAATGGCAAAATACTGGCGACCTAAACCTCCACGGCATGGTCACCGCAAGGTACAAAATCGAACAAATAAACGAGGCAGCACAAGCACTTGAGAAAGGTCAAATCACGGGCCGCGCCATTTTAGAATTCGATCACTAATAGCGTTCACAGTAGACCCCACAAAGGCCCTTGGAGCTGAAATACAGTGGCCAAGTAGATGACGATGCTATGACTGGCACCGTGACTACTCCACGAGGCGAGAGAGCCTTTACTGGGCAGCGCCAGTAGTCTCAGTAGAGCCGGCGGGGAACTCGCCCCTTTAGAGATGTTTCTTAGTGCGCTAAAGCTTGCTCGAATAATTCAAATGCAGCCGCTGTAAATGCCCACATATTTTTTTCGCGATCATTACTGCCAGTGACAACTGTCATAGTCATAGGTTGAGGCCCATCTACAGCAATGACACTGGTGCCCGCGTCAACCCCATAAGGTGCACCAGTAGGCCCCGCAATACCCAACTCAGCCACTGACCATGTTGTCCCAAGCTGGGCCCGCGCAACCTCGGCAAAACGCAAGGCCATGGCTTCGGTCATCGGCTCCAAACCCTCAACCTGGGCGCGGTTGATCCCTAACAACACCTTGCGAGATGCCATGGTGTAAATCACAGAACCACCTGTGTAGTAAGCAGAGGCACCCGGTACGGCTAATAGTGCAGAAGAGATGAGTCCGCCCGTTGACGTTTCTGCAACGGCTACAGTTTCACCGCGCTGTTTAAGCAAGTTTGCCACTATCGCGCTCATATCGGTCAATGTATGCATGGGTACTCCAGTTGCAAAGATAACTACTCACTAGGCAGAGAGGCTTTAAACCGCTCTGGAAAAAATATTTACAGCGCCTGACAACCCTCACCCATCAACATGCGCTCAAAGTCGTTCATTTGAGAAGCACTCAAATCGCGCTCACTCCACCATTTTACATGGGTGTCTGGCTGTTCGGGCGTGACCGTAATACCCCACATAGCGGCGACCTCATTAGGCAAAAAACTGTAGCGCATATCAATGACATGTCCCGCGGCATTAACCGCCAAATAGTCATCGGAAAACCAGCGAAACCGTTCAATATCAATCCGTTGCTGGCTGTCTTGAGCGAGAGTAGGAAATTCTCTGTCCACATTGAACTTAGCAATGTCCTCGCCCGCACACCACTGGCCTTGCCCAAAGACCCGCACTGCGTCTACATAGTAGTCTTCTTCAAACTCGTAAATGACCTTCCACAAAATCAAATTAGCGAAGCTAGGCTTAACAGTAAGTCGCTGCGGAACATGCCCTCGTTGCGCTGCTACGGTGTGACCTGCGGCAATTGCGCGGTCCATTTGCACCCACCCGAAACTCAGATAACTCAAAGCCCACAGGCAGGCAGCAACGGCAAAACCACGCCTACGCTTATAGCCTGCCAATACGACTAAAACTAACAAAGGTATGGTAAATAGCGGGTCGACAATTGATGAGTTATTCCAAGCGAACCGTTCATCACTAAAGGGCCAGAATAATTGAGTGCCATAAGACGTACAGGCATCTAAAAGGCCGTGAGTAGCATAGCCCAGTAAACAAAACAGGTAGCTCTCACGAAACGACAAATACTGCTGAAAAAAACGCACCTGCAACTTAAACAGGGGCCAAGCTACCAATAGCGCGCCAATGGGAATAAAGATCAATGCATGGGTAAACTGCCGGTGGAATTCTAAGAACAAGAGCGGATCCGCAGGCGACTGAATCAGAACATCTAAATCTGGCGCCATGCCCGCCAGCGCGCCAAACCATGCCGCAGCAACAATTTTTTCTTTATTTTTTGCTGCCGCCTGAGCGAAGGACGCACCTAGCACGCCCTGACTAATAGGATCCATGGATACCCCAAAAATTTGCAAAGGCCAACTCTACAGCCTTCCTTACCGTGGGTAAATTTGTGTGTATGACCGGTCACTACTGCGGCGTTTTCTTTTCCTCAGAACATAGGCATTCTTGCAGGCCTTATTACAGAAAGTTCGGCTATGCAGAAGTACGACTATATTATCGTGGGCGCAGGATCCGCTGGCTGTGTGCTGGCTAACCGCCTCAGCACATTACCAAATATTTCAGTGTGTTTACTGGAAGCCGGTGGCGGCAACGCCTCTCCCCTTCTTCATGTGCCTGCCGGTTGGGCAGCAACTTTCAATAACAAAAAATTCGATTGGGGCTACGAAACTGAGCAAGAGTCAGAACTCGACAACCGCAAAATTTATTGGCCAAGAGGAAAAGTACTCGGCGGGTCCAGCTCTATCAATGGCATGGTTTACGTGCGCGGTGTGCCATTAGACTTTGCCTCTTGGTCTCAGGCCGGCGCTAAGGGTTGGGCATGGGAAGATGTACTACCATATTTCAAAAAGGCCGAAAAACAACAAACCCATAGCGATGATATGCACGGTGCGGATGGACCACTGTATGTCGAAGATGTGCGGGACAAGAGACCCATACACGACATATTTTTGTCTGCAATGAATGCAGCAGGCATTCCCAGCAACCCGGACTTTAACGGCAATGATCAAGCTGGCTGCGGCTACTATCAATTTACTCAGCACAATGGCCGCCGCTGGAGTACCGCCAGCGCCTACCTCAGCCCTGCACGGAGTCGTAAGAACCTAGACATCATTACTCATGCCCACGCCCAGCGCATACTATTTACAGGCAAAAATGCCCACGGTGTAGAAATACTCAGGGGCAAAGAAAAGCAAGAAATCTATGGCCAGCATATCATTTTGTCAGCCGGCGCCATTGCCTCACCACAACTGTTAGAAGTCTCCGGCATAGGCGACGGCACTCGACTCAACACTTTAGGTATAAACGTTGTCCATGACGCTCCGGATGTTGGCGAACACCTACAAGATCATATTCTCAGCAAGGTGGTCTATGCCACAAACGACAAAGATTCTATCAATCGCGAGGTCCAAGGCTGGCGTATCATAACAGCGGCTATGCAGTGGTTCTTCCAGCGTCAGGGGCCCCTGACAACAGGGTCAGCTCCGGTAGGTGGATTTTGGTATACAAAGCCGGGCTTGGAAGCGCCGGATGTACAATTTCACTTTGCCTCTGGAGCAACCCTTTACAATGACGAAGGTAAGATTCGCGCGTTAGAACAACCGGCCATGACTGCTATCGTCAACCAGAGCCGCCCGGAATCTAGAGGATCAATTCATATTCAAAGTGACGACATTAATGATGCGCCAATAATTAGGGCAAACTACTTAAGCACCCCGTTAGATAAAGAAACCATTGTGGCGGGCATGCGAATACTGCTAAATGTTTTTGACCAGAGTCCGCTTGGACCCTACCTGAAGGGCCGTCTGGCACCGGCAGCGGACATCAATTTGGATAGCGACGAAGAACTTCTAAATTACATTAGGGCAGATGCCTCGACAGTTTATCATCCAACCAGCACCTGTAGTATTGGCAAGGTCGTAGACGAAAATCTCAATGTCATGGGCGTTAATGGCCTTTCCGTTATGGATGCCTCAGTAATGCCGTATGTGGTCTCCGGCAATACTAATGCGGCCACCATAATGCTCGCTGAGAAAGGCTCAGATCACCTATTAGCTGCAAGACAGCAAAACTAATCCCGGAGCCACACGCATGTTAACGCTATATCCAGCCCGCTCGATTATTACTATGAACGATTCCATGCCCCGAGCCAGTGCGGTGCTTGTGCGGGATGGTTTGATTATTGAAGTAGGCGAGCGCGAGAATATGCAGCCGTGGCTAGATCGCGGAGAATATCAAGTTGATGAGCAATTTTCTGACAAAGTGATCTGCCCTGGCTTTATTGATCCGCACTTACATCCAAGTATGGCGGCGGTTTTATTGCCTATGGAATTTGTTACTGCAATGCGCTGGAAACTGCCTTGGGGCACAGTAGAGCCTACCACCAGCCCAGCGGCCTTTGATGCACGCATGCAAACTCTCCATGCTGGCAAAAACGATGCTGATGAGTCACAGCCAGACCCACTATTTATTTGGGGCTTTCATCAGTTATGGCACGGCTCGATGAGTAAAGATCGCATCAGCGCCATAAGTACGACTCGCCCGATAGTTGTCTGGCATCGCTCATTCCATGAGCTGTATATGAACGATGCGGCCATGGAAATGGCAAGTATGAACCCTGACGAGATCAAACAAGGTGATCAAATTGATATTGAAAATGGTCACTTCTTTGAGAACGGTCTAGGCTATGCCATCAAACACCTTAACCCTTGGATACTTGCGCCTGACGTTTATGCCGCAGGGTTAGAGCGCCTGAAACAAGTCGTTCATCACGGTGGGCACACTACCATTGGCGACCTCGCCACTGGGTTGTTTGATTTCGAAACCGAAGCCACCACGCTGGCGCATTTACTCGAAGGCGATAGCGTACCCTTCCGCACTCGACTTGTTGCCCACTCTGCAAGAATGAGCGGTGGCGGTAGAACATTAGAGCAAGCGGTTGAAAAAGCCGAAGGCTTGGTTGAGCGCAATAGCCACCGGCTTCACTTTGGAAAACATATAAAAATGTTTAGCGATGGTGCTTTCTTCAGCGCGCTCGCGCAAATGCAGGCACCCGGCTATATAGACGGGCATCATGGCGAATGGTTGATGCCACCGGAAATTTTAGAAACAAATGTTCGCGCTTATTGGCACGCGGGTTTTCAAATCCATGTGCATGTCACCGGCGACCTTGGCTTAGAGCTGGCCATAGATGTATTAGAAAAAATGCAGTTTGAGCGACCTAGATTCAACCACGGCTATACCTTCGAACACTTTGGCATGAGTACCCCAGAGCAGATCAAAAGAATTAAGGCACTAGGCGGACAAATATCCGCAAACGCCTATTACCTGCACGAGTTATCAGACATCTATGCAAAGGACGCAGTGGGCTATGAACGCGCATCTCAAATGGCGAGGCTTGGCACATGCTTCAGAGAAGGCATCAACACCACACTCCACTCAGACTTCACGATGGCTCCGGCGGAGCCATTAAATAGTGCTTGGGTAGCCGTTAATCGAATCAATGCTGAAGGCGACATTATGTGTCCTGAGGAGTGTCTTAGTGCTGAACAGGCTCTGCAGGCCATTACCATTAACGCTGCCCATGTTCTTGGCATGGCGGATCTAACGGGTAGTATACGCGCAGGGAAAAATGCTGACTTTACGGTGTTAGATGAAGATCCGTTAACCTGCGACCCGATGCAACTGCGCGACATCAATATTCACGCCACAGTTTTCGAAGGCAAAGTGTTTCCAATATCCCAAGCATGAAAAACATTCCTATCACCATTATTGGCGGATATTTGGGCGCAGGGAAAACTACGCTAATCAATAGAATTTTAACCAGCGACAACCCTCCGGCAAACTTAGCAGTGCTAGTCAATGATTTTGGCGATATCAATCTAGACGCACAGTGGATAAAGGAGAAGTCTCCGGACGGAAAAATCATCGGGCTAACTAACGGCTGTATATGCTGCACTATTGGCGATGACTTAAGCGAGGCTCTGGAAAATCTGCGAGAGCAAGCTAGCGAACACATAAATACAAGCTCGGTAGAGCACATTTTACTCGAAGCCAGTGGTGTTGCTTCACCCAAAAAACTACAGAAACAGTGTCAGTACCCCGGCTACTACCCTAGAGTCACATTTGTTCTAGTTGACGCCTCCCGTCACGCCAAGCTTTGCCAAGATAAATTTGTAGGTTATCTCGCCAAGCAACAGGTGGAAGAAGCCGATTACATAATATTATCTAAACAAGACCTAGCACCGGATTTTAAGTTAAGCACAGGCGAAGCAGCTAAAGTGTTAGTCGACCCCAACATCCTTGCTGCACATTATGACGGTCGCGGGCCACACAGTTCCGGGAAAAAGCCTGCTTTAAGCCCGGAAAAAACACATGATCATAAACATGACTTTACTAGCTGCACGCTAACGCAGACTGGCCGAACAGACCTATCCTCTGTAAAAAAGCTATGTGCTGACCTGCCCCTTGAGGTGCATCGGGTCAAAGGCTACGTGACAACAGACCAAGGTTTGCAGCTACTGCAACAAGTCGGCCAAACATTGGCAATGGAGCAGGCTGAGAAAGAATCGGAGCACGAGATAAACCAAGGTTATCTAGTATTCATCTATCTAGAGCATAAGGCAGCCCAAATAGAACAACACCTAAAGCTGAACTGGGAAGACTGGCGGCTAGGCTAGACAGGGCTAGACTGGACACAAATCTAATCCATTGTCTGTTTTAATAAAAAACCAACGTGCGTACTTCAATACTCTGTCTACTGGGCAGCGGCTCATCATCTAAGGCCACGGGAAGTTCAAATGCACTATGAGCCGTAAATCGTCCAGGCACGCTCTGGTCTGAGTCAAAACACTTCAACAACATAACCTCTTCGTGCTGCATTTCGGACAGGTATAACCAGCGGTGCTTTGGATTATTTTGCACCATATAGATTTGCCCAACCCGATCGCTGTAGACCAAATCAATTGGAATAAAATCCTCTTTGCTAATACTACCGGCGTCTATTACAGCAAAAGGTGTTTGTAGGACCGGGCCCACAATAGGACGCCATACGTTGATCATGGCAAAGCGGCGGTTCACCAGTTCCTCGGCGCGTTCTGGCAAAAAGTCTCGCACACGCTGAGGCCCAGAAACTTCTGTGTAGTCGTTGTGCACTGATTTCACTGGATTTTGCACCGCTGCGCGTTGGGCGGTTTGATCAGAACCTGCCAACTCTTTACTGCGCACGTTATGATCAAAAACAAAAACCTCTTTAGCCCCAGTTTGCGCCATGACCAAATCTTGAACTTCTGGATAATAGGTATTGCGCACTTCTTCGTCATCGTAAAAATCAGCGGTAGCCGATTGTTGGCGCACAAAGGCTAAACCCTGCTGGTCAATGCTCAGACTTTCCATGTAATCACGTACATCGGCTACATGATGTTGTTCCGGCACTCTGCCTGGATCACGTTTGTGAGCATCTGCTGGCGGCGGACACAAAAAGTACGCGGGGTCCTTTACCGTTGGGTCGGCGTAATAAAAAGTACCTTGTTGATCCATCGATCACTCCTTATTAAAAATCATTCGGACAGCCTAGTATCGAGTCAAGCAAGCGTACTTCGAACCTTGGCATACTATTTGTGCAGACTTACACGAGTTCGGGATATGCGATCTTAGGCGAGTTTTGTTCGATCATATGCCCTACTTTAAGCAAATTAGCCTCATCCAAGTTCTTAGCCACCAACTGAAAGGACAATGGGCGGCCCTTAGCATTTAGAGCAGACGGCATGGTCAATGTCGGATGACCGGAATAGTCGAATGGCGCGGTAAACGTCAAAAAGTCCGCCTGACTTTCTTCGGGTTGAATACCCTCAGCCATAGTCAACTGATCCGGTGTAGCTATAGGCATGCATGGACTAATCATTACATCGACTGCTCTTAGTATATGTTCCATTTGATCAGTAAAATCCAGCCGAATACCCTCTAACTGAGCATAGTCCGCGTCGGATACGCGCAAGCCTAAATCAATAAGCGCCGCCAAATCTGGACCATATAGGGCCTTTTGTTGGGGGTAAAACTCACTGTGTGCCTTGGCACATTCCACGCCAGTGGTGGCGACCCAACTACTGGCCAAAACTTTATAGCTTGCCGGCATTGTTACAGGAACAATTTCAGCACCTAACTCACTCAGTGCCTTGGTGGTAAAACGGATTACTTCACTGACCTCAGGCTCTACACCACCAGTCACATAGTCCCAATCAACACCAATTCGAATACCGTTAAAATCCTGAGAATTTTCAGTCGTCAATGCGGACATATAATTAGGTACAGGAGCGTCCAATGAACCAGGATCCTGAGCGTCATAACCAGCAATAACACTGAGCATTCGAGCAGCATCTTCAACACTACGGGTCATCGGCCCAATGTGATCTAAGCTGCCAGCTAAGGGGAATGCACCATACAAGCTCACTCGCCCATAGCTGGGCTTTAGCCCTACCAATCCACAGCTAGCCGATGGAAAGCGAATGCTGCCGCCTGTATCTGAACCAAGAGACGCAAACGCTAAACCTGCGGCAACACTGACACCAGAACCGGAGGATGAAACGCCACTCCATGCTAGTTTGTCCCAGGGATTTATGGGTGCTGTAATAGACGGATGATGATGCCCGAAGGCACCCTCTGTTAGCTGGGTTTTACCAATAATGACGGCACCAGCGTTTTCTAATAGCGTCACAACCGTTGCATCAAATGTTGGAAGAAAATCTTGCATGACCAATGTGCCGGAGGCGGTCGCTATGCCTTTGGTATACAGCAAGTCCTTTATAGCAATAGGGACGCCATGCAGTGGACCTAGCGGCTGACCTTGGGCTTGCGCAGCGTCTCGAGCGGCGGCGCTGCTTAAGGCTTGCTCTTTGAGTAGACGCGCAAAGCTTAAGGTCTGTGCATCTAAACTATGGATACGCTCAAACATATATTCGGTAAGAGCAACACAAGACAGCGCACCGCTTTTTAGCTGCCGACAAATATGCGATAGCGATTGAAAATGTACTGGCTGATCATCGGTCATGTATTTTTCTCCCCAACAAAATATGTATGGCTTTTTGACTAGAATCAGCTAGCACATCTGGCAAGAGCTAGCTTGCTAGCTACACGCTCAGAGGCTAATCAGCACTTTCTAACTTGGCAGCCAAAGGCAAGGCCTGATCTTTTTCAGCCTGCTTAATAGATTTCCACATCGATAGAGTAAGCAGCACAATCACCGCGTATAAAGGCACTGAGACTAATGTAACAGCAGATTTCAGAGGATCTAAACCGCCAAGGTAAACCAAAGTAATAGGCAATACGCCTAACAAAAACGCCCAGAAAACACGGTGCCAACGCGCTGGGTGCTCATCAGAATCTAAAGACTGGGTAGCAGATGCCGCCAGAGTATAAGAGGCCGAATCATAGCTTGTAGCGGCAAAGATCACGCACACCAAAGTGAACACGAACAAGATAAGCGAGGACATAGGCAATGTTCCCAACACCGCAACGATTAGCGTGGCTGGACCTTGGCTCTCCAAGGTATCTAAAACCGGATAGAGATCATTAAGCTCTAAGTAAGCTGCGTAATTACCTAGAATTGAAAAGAATAGGAAACAGCCGAGTGTGCCAAAACAAACACACCCTAATATAAGTTGCTTAAGCGTACGGCCCTTGGAAATTTTGGTAATAAAGATGCCCATATAGGGGCCTAGGGCTAACCACCAAGCCCAATAGAAAACCGTCCAAGACTCGACAAAATCGGACGTTCCAAGTGGGTCAGTCCAAGTACTCATACGGACAAAGTTCTGCACCATATGGCCAAGGGACTCCACCCCCATTTCCACCATAAATAACGTAGGGCCAACAATGAGAATAAACGCCAATAACAGTATTGCCATTGTGACGTTGAGGTCGCTAAGGCGCTTAATACCTTTTTCAAGACCTATCCAAACGCTGGTAGCAAAAATACAGGTGACAACAAATATCACTATGAGATCTAGGCTAAAGCCCCAAGCTTCGCGATCTAAGGACAACAACTCTGCTACAGACATGCCTATCAAGGGTACCGACAGAGCTATACCAGTACTGCACGCGCCAACTAACCCCACCACAAAAAGTAAATCAATCACACGCCCCAGAGGACCTCTTGAGTGCTTGCCAATAACCGGCTCACACGCGTCGCTTAAGCGCAGAGATTTCACTCCACGAACATAATAACTATAGGCTATTGCCACCCCTGGCAAACAATAAAATGCCCAACCCATAATGCCCCAGTGGAAAATAGGATAGCTACCAGCCCAGCGTAACGCCTCCTCACTCTCAGCCACCACGGAATAAGGTGGGGATTGAAAATAATAGGCCCACTCAACGGTGCCCCAATAAAGCACACTGGTGCCAATACCGCCGCAAAAAAGCATCGCAAACCAACTGGCGGTGGAAAAATCTGGAGCGTCATTACCCAGCCGAATTGCTCCATGGCGGCTAAATGCGATAAAGCCTAAAAATGAGATGGTAGCAATAGAGCCAACGATGTAAAAAATACCAAAGCTCTGGGTCAAGTAATTGAACGCCGCGCCCAAGAGTTCAGCACCTTGCTCAGGAAAAAGAGCTAAAGGAATGCAAAGAGAGAAAATGATTAGAACACTGCCGAAGAAAATAAGACGATCCAAATTTTGATTCTGGACGTCGTTAGAGATACTCATATACGTTCGCTTAAACTTAAGAGGGCACCTACACTAGAGCACGCTGAGCAATTTGCAAGTTGCACCGCAGGCCCACGAGTGCTGATTATCGACAAGGCCGCAGAACACACCGGCACTGACATGACCTTCAAACACCGTGCTCACGAGCAATTTTCTAACCACCGAATAAAGGGCATAAACCGTGAAAGATGTTTTGTTCGACAAAGCCTACTACGAAAAATTTTACCTCGATGCCAAAACACAGGCGGTATCTACCCAAGAGCAAGAACGGCAGGTCAACTTGATCCATGCGTACGTAAATTACCTACAAGTTGAAATCAGGAGCGTGCTAGATTTGGGCTGTGGATTAGGAGTTTTCCTACAGTGCTTGAAAGCTGCAATGCCAAATGTGGACACTACAGGAGTAGAGATCAGCGACTTTCTTTGCCACCAACACGGCTGGAGTAAAGGCAGCGTAGTGGATTTTGGCATTGATAGTGAGCAACAATATGACTTGGTGATTTGCAACGATGTGTTGGCCTATCTGAGTAATGCCCAGTGCGCCAAAGCGATAAAAAATATCGCCAAATTGACCCGCCAATGCCTATATTTAAGCGTCTTAACAGAGGAGGATCTGCCGATCTGTGATCAACAATCTACTGACATGCGGCAGCAAATACGCTCAAGCCAGTGGTACAAAAAACAACTCGCAAAAGACTTTTGCAATGTTGGCGGAGGACTATTTATACGTAAACCCCTCTCAGTGCCTGTTTGGCAACTAGAACAAATTTAAATTGATAGCGGGTAAAATTAACCAATGACAGAACCATTTTTTCTGCGGCGCAAAGGCCACCGTATCAATGTCCGCCACTGGACCTGCGATGAGGCTGAAGCAAATATTCTTATTGCCCACGGTATGGGCGAGCATAGTGGTCGCTACACAGCACTAGGGGAACTATTGGCGAGCAAGGGTTTTAACGTACTAGCCCATGATCAACGCGGTCATGGCGGCAGTATTTTTGGCTCTACGCAACCTGGGGATATGGGGTACAACGGCTGGAATGAAACTTTAGAGGATCTTAAATTTCTCCAAGACTGGCTTAAACAAAAGTACACAAAACCCACTGTCCTTATTGGCCACAGTATGGGTGCAATGCTGGCACAACAGTACTTTTATACATACGGTCAATCTCTAAAAGGCATAGTTCTAAGCGGGTCAACCGGGCACATACCAACCGTTATCAGCTTCATAGCCCAAACTATTGCCAAATTTGATACATGGCGCTTCGACCCGGCGGCCCAAAGCCCTTGGCTGAGTAAAAATTTGTTTAGCGCAAACAACCGTTCCTTCGCGCAAGCCGGAGACAGCAACGGCGGATTCGCTTGGCTAAGCCGAGATAAACAGGAAGTAGCCAAATACATCGCCGACCCATATTGCGGTGCGATACTTAACGCCGACGGACTTGCAGGCATGTTCAGTGGCCTAAGCAAAAGCACGCAAAAAGCCAACATAGCCTGCATCAATAAAGATGTACCCGTCTTAATCATTTCTGGCGAAGAAGACCCTGTACACAGTAAAGGTCGCGGCATTAAGACGCTAAGCAAACGCTACACCAAAGCGGGGATCAAAGTGACAACAAAAATCTATTCCGCAGGACGGCATGAAATGTTTAACGAAATAAATCGCGATGAAGTCTATGCTGACCTCCTACATTGGTTGGATGGCCTAAACTATGACTGACACCACGCAAATGCCTGAACCTATCTGGGACGATGCAATTTCGCTCTGTGCAGATCTGCAAAGTGGCGTTGTTGACGCTGTAACCGTTATGGAAAACGTCTACGCGCGTATTACGGCACTGAACCCAAAGCTCAATGCCATAGTCAACTTACTCGACTACGATGATGCACTAGCACTAGCACGCCAAGCAGACACAGTACCTATTGATGACAGAGGCATACTGCATGGATTGCCTATGGCATTGAAAGATGCTGTTGCTACCAAAGGCTTTCCCACAACGTGGGGTTTTAAACCGTTTGCAGATCGAATTGAAAGCAACGATGACGCCTTAGCCAGTCGGCTACGCGAAGCCGGGGCAATCTTTATTGGTCATACCAACATGCCCGAGTTTGGCTTTGGTTCTAGCACCTTCAACTCGCTATTTGGGACCACTTTAAATCCCTACGACACAAGCAAAACCGCCGGCGGTAGTAGTGGTGGTGCCGCAGTAGCCTTAGCAGCGCAAATGCTACCTCTGGCAGATGGTAGCGACTTAGGTGGCTCCTTGCGTAACCCAGCTAGCTTTTGCAATGTAGTTGGCTTTAGGCCGTCCATTGGGCGTATGCCATTTAACAGAAATTATGCTTGGTACGGGCGTATGGTCACCACTGGCCCCATGGCCAAAACTGTCAAGGACACCACACTGCTATTTACAGCTATGGCAGGACCAGACGACATTGACCCTTTAACCTTACCTGAACCAGGGCATAGCTTTTTCGACGCATTAAGCGCAACTCAAGATCCAAGTAAACTCAAAATCGCATTAAGCACTGACTTAGGTTGTCTGGAGATAGACCCAGAGGTTGCCCAAATTATTGAATCTGCCGGGCAAGCTTTTAGCGCCCTTGGCGCAACGGTTAACAAAGATGAGCCCAACTTAGAAGGCGCTATGGAAGCCTTCCAAGTCCAGCGTGCGGCCGGTCTGCGCCCGCTAGGGCAGAATCTGGAGGCAAATTTCCCTAACTGGAGAGAGCACGCTAAAGATACCGCCATCTGGAATATTGAGAAGGGAGAGCAGCTTAGCGCCGATGAAATCATGCAGGCGGAAACTACGCGGACAAAAATTTACGCTCGAGCAGTGAGCTTTTTTCAACGCTACGATGCCCTTATTCTACCTGCAGCTCAGGTGCCACCTTTTAACGCAGATGAGCAGTGGGTAAAAGAAATCAACGGCGTAACAATGCAAACCTACCTGGACTGGATGTCGGTTTGTTGCATGATCACGGTAACAGGCTTACCGGCAATATCCGTACCCGCAGGCTTCACAAAAAACGGCTTACCCGTAGGCGTGCAAATTGTTGGTAAGCCCCGTGGAGATCTTGCATTGCTACAAATTGCGCAATTGTTTGAGGACGCAACAAAACACTATCTAAAAGCGCCATCACTGTGAAATTAGCGCTCCAATAACTGCCCAATAGGTCGACGAAAATGGCACCTAAGCGAAAACTTCTATTTGTCGCCGCCCACCCCGATGATGCGGAATTCTGTGCTGGAGGGCTGATCAGTGCATGGAGTGAAGTAGGACATCTAGTAAAGATCCTTTGCCTAACCAATGGCAATGCCGGTCACCATAAGACCCCACCAGATGAGCTCGCCAAGCGCAGAGCGGAGGAAGCCAAATCATCTGCCGATATAATTGGCGCAGAATTAGAGATTTGGGATCAGCCAGACGGCGAGTTAACACCTAGTGTTGAGCTCAGAAAAAAACTCATCGGTTGCATTCGCTCATTTGCACCGGATCTTATCGTCACGCACAGAGTTGCAGATTATCACCCTGACCATCGTGCAACGGGGCAACTAGTACAGGACTCTGCGTATCTACTACAGGTACCCGCCATAGAACCAAACTTCCCTGCTATGCGGCAAATGCCAGCAATTTTACTCGCCTATGATCGTTTTCAAGATCCGCGCCCCCATCGTTTAGACTGGGTCATCGATATAGCCGCGCAACTCGAAACCGTGCTGGAAATGCTGACGTGCCATCAAACCCAAGTATTTGAGTGGCTGCCCAGAATAATGGGCAAAACCGTAAACGCTGAAAATAGACACATCTGGCTGCGGGAGTTTTATTCAGCTAAACCAGAAGCGGTAGCAAAACTTGCAAGAAAAAATTCAGGTATTGCAGATTTAGCTTTTGCTGAAGGCTTTGAAGTATCAGAATATGGCGGGCGCTTTAACTCAGCTGATTTCAACTTTCTAAATTAAGCACACCACTATGACCGATAATAATTCATCACCTAAGCAGTTACCCCAACTCTACTCCTTACCCGCTATCGGCGTAGCCACATTCTTTGGCTCGCTCTTAGCTGGCGGCTACCTGATAAGCGAAAACTATCGGGCTTTAGGTATGCGGCAACTCGGTTATATCACCCTAGGCGTTACTTTTGTTGCTTTCTGCCTGAGCTCAGTTGCGGTAGCTAATCTGATTGAACCTGCGATAACTCAGGAAGGCGAGATAGTCAGCCTGGACCTAACAATTCCTTTGTTAGTTAATATCGCACAAGTGGTAGCCCTCATAGTTATCACAAATATAGTCCAAGGCAGTATGCTGGCAACCTTCACCCAGATGCAGGGGCGCTTTCATTCCTTTTGGCGGGCGGTGGGCATGGGGCTTGTGGCCTACTTAGTCATGGCCACTGTCGCATTTGTAATCTTAAATACGCTTGGTTTAATCCAAGCCTAAGCTAGGCGGCCTAGAAGCCTAGGTAGCCTAGGTAGCCTAGGTAGCCTAGGCTGTAAGTTTGCTACAAGACCTTACTTAGTCCAGCGCCGGTTGAAGTCTTCAGTAGAGTTAACCCGCGGATAATCCGCAGAAGGAACGGGTTGTTGTAAAAATTCACAAAGTGGCTCCCAGCCATCACCCGGTCGATAGACTAATAAATTATTTGGGTCCACTGTGTCTATTACTTCTTCATTGTGTTGCTCGTAACAGGCTATGACATGATCTTTGTCGTCCATGCGCCCACCAAAGACACCATCCCAAATAACTTCGTAAACCATTGCGGAGCGAGCGAGAGCTTCTACATCTTTTCTATTTTCAGCGTCTAAGCGCGCACGCTCTGAGGCACGCCAAATAGTGTTCATTACGCTTGCATACCACTTATCGGAATCGCGTAGTGACAAAATCACTCGTGCCTCAGGGTACGCTTGCATTTGCTCTCGCCAATAATTTGAGGACGGCCAGTCAACAGAAGCCTTGTAACCTGCAAAAAGTTGCTCCCAATCGACCCTTTGACCTTCCGCTATTTTAGTCCACAGCTTACTGTGAGATGGATTTAGCGGCACTTCCATCATGTGATAGCACTTATCAAAACCCAGTGTTTCTAGGGCAAATTTGAGCGACAAAGTGCCCGTGCGACCGAACCCTGCACCAATTACTTCTATAGCCATATTTCCCTACTTGCTTGTTTTACTGATTGATAACTGTTTGATAACTGTCTTATAACAGGGAGTTATCTGCTAAATACAAACTTGTTTATTGAAACCACTTAGCTAGATCAACCGATAAGCTTGACTAGCGGCATCATGAAACAGCCATTGCTGATCTGCTTGAGTGTATTTCTGTGCAATTTTTTTAAACGCATTCCAAAGCACATGGTATGAGCAACTTTGCTTATCAACTGGAAAGTTGCTTTCAAACATACAACGCTCTGGGCCAAATACTTTTATGGCATAGTCATGGTAGCGCCCCGTAGTGGCAACTATTTCGTCTGACGAAGGTGGCATATCTCGTTTGTGCAATCCAAAGCCGTTTATGGGCATTACTATGCCACCTAGTTTGGCAACCACATTAGGACATGTGGCTAACTGCGCTACATCTTTTTGCCATTGATTGAAGATCTCCTCGCCCTTACCTGAGTAAGGTCCAATACCCAAAGGTCCGCCGAAATGGTCGAATACAATGGTTACCTTTGGGAAGGCCTTGGCTAAAACGGTAAGGTCTGTAATTTGCGGGTGATACAACCAAGCATCAAAACTCAGGCCACGCTTTTCTAGTTGTGCAACACCTCGCTGAAATTTTTCCTCAAGGAACAAGTTTTCTGTAGGTTTGGTATGAGAATTACGTATAGCTTCGCTAGCATCCCAACCTGCCGCATGACGAATACCCCGAAATCTTGGAGATGCGACTATGTGCGCATCTAAGACGGGGCCCACATCGTCGCCTAATGTCAGATCAGCGTAGCTGACAATTCCAGCACAAAGTTTTGCAGGTCCGTACTGACCCGACGCTGACATTGCGGCTATGCCATTAACGAACTCAGTTTCTCCTACGGGCGCCATCGCTTTGTCCACGCTTGCGTTGTACATGGAGCCGCACTCGACAAAAACCGTGCTCACCACATTATGTCCCTGACCAATATCTGCTAACAGCTCTGGCAATAAATAGGCGTTAAGGTCATGGTCCCACAAATGATGGTGGGGGTCGCAAATCTCGCGCTCGGCATCAATTACATCCTCGCGGAGTTGATCAAGCCATAGATTTATCTGTGCCGAGGCAGGCATTAGTATACGACCACTGAGCGAATACCTTCACCACTGTGCATTGCCGCAAAACCTTTGTTGATGTCCTCTAAAGCAAAAGTATCAGTTATCAGATCATCGATATTAATTTTGCCTTCCATATACCAGTCGACAATTTTTGGTACATCGGTACGACCTTTTGCACCACCAAATGCAGTACCCCGCCACACTCGTCCGGTCACCAGCTGAAATGGTCGAGTGGCAATTTCCTGACCTGCGGCAGCAACACCAATAATAATGCTTTCACCCCAACCCTTGTGACAGCATTCAAGTGCCTGGCGCATAACTTCTGTGTTACCAATACATTCAAAAGAATAATCTACGCCGCCATCGGTCATATCTACAATGGCCTCAACAACATTGTCTACTGAACTAGGGTTAATAAAATTTGTCATACCGAATTTTTCTCCGAGCGCCATGCGAGCGTCGTTGAGGTCCACACCAATTATGCGCTCAGCACCCGCCATCCGCGCACCCTGAATCACATTCAGACCTATGCCCCCCAGACCAAATACCGCTACCGTAGCACCGGGTTCTACTTTGGCTGTATTCATAACCGCACCTAGGCCAGTAGTCACCCCACAACCGATATAACAAACTTTGTCAAAAGGCGCATCGGACCTGATCTTTGCTACCGCTATTTCGGGCAGCACTGTGAAGTTGGCAAAAGTAGACGTACCCATGTAGTGATAGATGGGGTCGCTACCAAGGGAAAACCTTGAAGTGCCGTCTGGCATCAATCCCTGGCCTTGAGTTTCACGAATAGCGCCGCACAAATTGGTTTTGCCAGATAAACAAAATTTACACTGCCGGCATTCTGGGGTGTAAAGGGGTATCACATGATCTCCCGCTTTCACTGAGGTCACACCAGTACCAACTTCGCGAACAATACCTGCTCCCTCGTGACCCAAGATGGACGGAAATATGCCCTCCGGATCGCCACCGGACAGGGTGAATGCATCTGTATGACATATACCCGTAGCCATAACCTCTAGCAACACCTCGCCCGGACCTGGACCCGCGAGTCGAACAGTTTCAATACTTAAATCTTGGCCCGGACCGAAGGCCACTGCGGCTTTAGTTTCAATCATCTAACTTCCTCTTTTGGCTGCAGCCTTATGCTGCGACCTACTAACTAATAGGTTCCAGACCGTACTACAGATCTTACAGCTCCAAACGACACTGACGATAAACGCAGGCACCCTCAGACCTCGCACTACATTTAGGCTCAATGTCTAAACCAGCTTAATTGGGCCTTGATCTACTCCTTATAACCCAAGTCAGTTTTATTATGCAATGTACAAACTGAGCATCAATAAACCTATGACTACTGCTAAACTGCATCGATGATTTTTCTTGCCAGCCACAAATTTCGTAACAAGTCTTTGGTCACTCTATGCGGCTAGGTATGCGTATTGCACTTAGCCTACGAAGCTGGCGAAACTTTGTACCCCTAATTGGTGTACTCTCCCACTATCGCCGACATGATCTGAGCCATGACCTACTGGCGGGGTTAGTTGTTGGAATGGTGACAATACCTCAGGCGGTAGCTTACGCTTACTTGGCCGGCGTACCGCCTCAGTCGGGGCTGTATGCGTGTCTACTACCTATGGTGATCTACGCCATTTTCGGCAGTTCTAAACAAATGGTAGTCGGCCCGGTAGCAGTGGCCGCTTTGCTAGTAGCTGCCACCGTCAGTGAATACGCGCCCAAATATAGCGATGCCTACTTAGCCATCACCTCAGTTTTGTGTCTGCAAATTGCGGGAATTTTATGGTTGCTTAGACTTTCCCAAATGGGCGGTCTGGTGAACTTACTTAGCCACCCGGTGATTACAGGATTTGTAAACGCTGCCGCCATACTAATTATAGTCAGCCAGCTGCCCGGTTTAAGTGGCATAGCGCTAGGAGATGCTGAAAGCCCGTTGGCTGATTTAGCCAATCTAATTGGCGCCGTCGACCAGTTAGAGCCCTTAACTCTAGCATTTGGGCTGAGCACTCTGGCCTTCCTTGTCGCCAGCAAAAGAATAATTGCCAAATGCCTAACATTGATCGGCGTGGAAGAAACCCAAGATCATCCCGCGACACGAACCGGACCAATGTTAGCCGCTGTCATAAGTATTATTTTAGTCAGCTTTCTGGGGCTAAATGGCAACCTACAGACTGTTGGCTTTGTACCGGCTGGACTCCCTACTCTTGTATGGCCGAACTTTGACCTAGCATTATGGTTAAACCTCATGCCTGCGGCAGCGATAATCGCAATCATTACTTACGTAGAAAGTTATTCTATTGGTACAACACTTGCTGCAAAACAGCAGACACGCATAAATCCTCACCAAGAATTATTCGCCTTAGGAGCGGCTAACATGGGCGCGGCAATAACTGGTGCGTATCCGGTAGCCGGTTCTTTTTCGCGCTCCAGTGTCAATTACTCAGCAGGCGCGCGAACACCACTGAGTTCACTGTTCTGTGCACTTGTGGTGGTTCTTACACTGACCTTCCTCACAGGCCTATTTGCCAACCTACCCAAAGCGGTATTGGCTGCAATTGTCATTGTCTCAGTGATCGGTCTAATTGACTTCAAGAGCTCGCGTAAACACTGGTCCGTTTACCGGCACGACAGCTGGACAGAATTAGCCACCATGTCACTGGTGCTTATTTTTGGGGTGGAAGTTGGTCTACTTGCAGGCGTGGGCATATCAATTGCGTTATTTATACGCAGTTCTAGCCAACCTAATATCACTCAGGTTGGTCGCCTTGATGACTCTGAACATTTTCGATCAGTGAAGCGCTTTGAAGTCACAACTTACCCAAACATTCTGGCGCTCCGCGTAGACGAAAACATTTTCTTTGCCAACGCTACACAGATAGAAGACAGATTGCTCAGACGCGCACTAAGGCGCAAAGACACCAAACATCTTGTTGTCGTGTGCAGTTCGGTGAATATGATCGATGCCACCGGTTTAATGATGCTGTACCGACTTAACAGTCACCTGGCTGAGGCGAACATTTCGCTGAGTTTGAGCGACGTCAAAGGCCCGCTGATGAAACAGCTGAGTAATACAGATATTACTCAATCCATTAGCGGCGAGGTTTTCTTCAACACTGACCAAGCGATTAAGCAGCTAGCGCCAAATTCTCAATTAGCAGATCAGCCGCATGAAAATACTTGACGGCTATCTAACGCGAGTTGCCACCTTAGCAGTATTCCTGACGCTATTATCTTTGGTCAGTATCACCAGTCTTTTTGCGCTTTTTGAAGAGTTGGGTGAAAGCCAAGCTACATATGGTTTTCTTGACGCGCTTGTCTATTTGGCGCAAACACTGCCGCGAAGAATCGACGAGCTACTCATCTATTGTGTATTCCTTGGCTATTTGCTTGCCCTCGGCGCTCTTGCCGAGAACGGAGAATTGACCGCTGCCAGAGTCGCTGGCGTATCGCCAATGCGCCTATTGGCCGGGCTGCTACCGTCACTGACAATCTGTCTCATTGTAAGCTTCAGCTTGAGCGAATATCTGGCACCAACGGGAGAGCAAGCAGGTGAGCGCGGCAAACAACAGGCGCAGTATGGGGAAAATGCACTCAGCCAAAGCGGTGGTTTATGGTTTCGCGATGGCGGCAAATACTTGCAAATTAGTAGCCTTGAGGCGAATGGCGATCTCGCTGGCGTTGTACGTTATTCGGTAAATGATGCACATCAGCTCACCCAAAGCCTTAAAGCTGAATCAGCAAAGTATGATGAAAGTGTTAGCGCGTGGACTCTCTATAACGGCACCGTTACGCAGCTCGGCGATGTCACTACGCAAACAGTAGAATTCGAAAAAATGTCATGGCAGACCCCCATGACCCCAGAACTTTTGGCTAGCCAAGCATTTTTAGAACCGCGCAAGATGCCGTTATTAGGTATTCATAAGCAAATAGCATTCTTGGAACAACAGAGTTTACCTGCTACCGAATACAAACTAGTTTATTGGTCGCGAATACTAAAACCTCTGACTTTCTTTGGCATGGCGCTATTAGCCCTAGCTATTGTCATTGGACCACTCCGCAGCTCAGGCATGGGTCAACGTTTGACCATTGGGATATTTGTTGGACTAGGCTTCAAGTACTTACAGGATCTTTTTGCCCCCACAGCCATAGTCTTCGGCGTTCCGGCTATCATTGCCGTAGCACTACCAACGATTATTTTTGCGCTGGCAGCACATTCGCTGATTAGGCGTTACGCCTAACCCCTACGACCGGACGCCTATATTCTCGCACCTAGGCTGCCTTAATAGGCGCCACATCGTGCAAACTTGGGTCCAGTCCCGCACCCATCATCTGAATAAAGTTATCCCGATAAAAAAGCTGCTGGGTTTGTTCGTCTATTCCCTCTAAAGCTTCACCAAATCGCTTCAATGGGTTTCTGCCACCTTCCACATGCGGAAAGTCAGAGGAGAAAAGGCACATTTGCGGTGCTGAATTTTCAATAATCCAATTTGTTGGTTCGTGGGGATAAGGAGTAACTTTGAATTGTCGCTGGGCAATTTCACTTGGCCTTGCAGACAACTTCTTCAATCGGTCTTCACCTTTAGTAAATGCAGCCACACCGGAGTCGATAGAACGCATCCAACTGGGTAACCATGAAGCACCTAGTTCGATGGCTGCGAACTGCAAATTTGGAAAGCGGTCGAAAACACCGTCAATGATGAGCACAGACAACGTTTCCCAAAGGGAAAGCGGAATAGTCATATAGCTGGTAGAAGTAAAATTTTCGGCGCCGCCATGGAAATCTAAGGTCCGTCCCAAACCATTTTCGTGGTACGGGGCGATCATTTGATCTTCACCACCAACATGAAAAATAATCGGCAGGCCCGCTTCTTGGACTAGCCCCCAAAGTGGATCAAGACCAATATGACTTGGGGAATGAGTTGGTGGGCAACGTGAAGGAATCATAATTGCCTTACAGCCCATATCTATGGCTTCGCGGGCTATTTTCGGTGCCTGCTCCATATCCAATAAAGGCACGTATCCGGTGGCTAGTAACCGCGGATCTACCGAGCAAAAATCACTCATCATGCGGTTATGGGCTCGAGCGGATGCCAGCGCCAAGCTATTCGTACGCCCTGTTTCTAGGCCATAGTTAGCGAGGGCGGCGGAGGTGAAAACTAGTTGGCTGGCAAAACCAAGATAGTCCAGGGTGCGGACCCGGTCTTGGTTGTTAAATGCACCCACGGAGTCGTGGCCTTTGCGCAGCATCAACTGGCTTTCTTCATCGGCTCGAAACTGCGGATCAGTGTGTTTACGTTGTATGTCGCGAAGCCAGTTCTCATCGTGTGGAGGAATAGCATCTAGTAGGCCTTGGCGATGTTCAGCCTCAACGTATTGCAAAATAGTGTGGGGCAGCTCCATCACGTGGCTGTCCGCATCATGAATTGTCCTTCCTGTTACATATGGCATGCTAATCTTTACCTCTACCTTTACTCACTTTTTGTACCTGATACTGCCAATCAAGCTAACATGACCGACTAAGACAGTCACATCGGCACTGGCTATGCCTGCAGGACAGCTATTTTGTTTGGGGTTTGCCCAATGCCCCTGCAAGCTCACCAACTTGCAGCTCACCTTCTCGCGTTTGTCCTCCAATCTGCAAAAATTCTCGCATATTGTGCTGAGCTGAATCTGTTCTGAGCAAACGTGCAAACAAATAGGCTTCTTCTTGCAGACCTTGAGCCAAAGGCAAGTCTGCTGCAGAAACCGCAGCTTTACCTAAGCGTACAGCTTCCACGGGAAAACTGGCAATACGGTTAGCTAGAGCCGAAACCTTTGCCTCAATGTCCGCGGCCGCATAAATACGGTTGAGGTAACCCCACCGCTCTGCCGTTTCTGCATCTAAATCATCACCACCCAAAACGATTTCCATAGCACGGGCGCGGCCCACCAAACGCGGCAACCTTTGCGTGCCGGTACCGCCTGGTAAAATACCCAATGGTATCTCCATCTGATTGATGATGGTTTTATCCTTAACGCCAAAGCGCATATCCATACTAGAAACCAACTCGCTGCCACCACCGCCAACTCGACCTTCGATTTGGGCAATAGTCACCTTATCCATGGTACGCAGGCGCTCACACATCAAATGATAGGCACTTAACTCAGTAGCCCGTTCAGCGTCGCCCTCAATAGGAAATTCCAAAATAGATGACACGTCAAAGTGTGCCAAAAAGAAGTCTGGGTCTGCGCTCTTAAACACCACCACCGTCAAATCAGGGTCATTTTTTAACGCTCGCACCAGATCACGCAATTCAGCAAAAAGCTCTTGGGTAATTAAATTGATGGGTGGGTTATCTAAGGTCACCGTTGCTACGCGTCCAGCTACCGCTACTTTTATCAATTCATACTTCGTGTAAGTCATTTTGTTTCCCCTCTCCCACTGCATAGTCTTTTCATGCAGTATAAATTTATAAGCTTCATTTCCCCGAACTACCCCTTGAATCTACCCCAAGCAAAATTTTCGAGCAAACTAAGGTCATGGGCAGACCACAAGAAAGCCGTCCCTGCACTTTATTTAGAGCTGAAAGCTAACACCTGAAGTAGAATTCGACAGTTGCGGCTACACCAACTCAGCCGACTATTTAGCAGTTAGGAAACAACAAGTGACAGTAAATACTCAGCCCGGTTCCCAAGCGCAAAGTCAGAATTCACAACCACTCCCAGCAGATGAGCAAGCATCTACATGGTTATTTGGATATGGATCACTAATTTGGAAACCCGAGCTACCTTTTATCCGCGCTCATCCAGCCAGGGTAGATGGATACGTAAGGCGTTTCTGGCAAGGATCTGAGGATCACAGAGGCACGCCTGAGTCTCCGGGACGCGTAGTTACCTTAGTCCCCGACTACCAAGGCCAGTGTTTTGGTGTGGCGTACCTAGTGAGCAACATAGAAATTGAGCAGACCTTTGCCCAGCTAGATCACCGCGAGAAAAACGGCTATACCCGCCTCACTCTAGATTTGAATCTTGGTTCAGATGCCGTCCTAACCGACGAAAAGGTGGTTGCAGGGATTACCTACATTGCTGACGAGTACAACGAAGCGTACCTAGGCCAAGCACCGATTGCGCAAATTGCCAAAGAAATTTTCCACAGCGTGGGCCCTAGTGGAACAAATACCGAGTACTTACTTGAGTTGGCTCAAGCCCTTCGCGATAGGGTCATCGATGACCCCCACGTTTTTGCTTTAGAGACTGAGATCCGAACGCTTTTAAATCAAAGTTAGTAGGCCACAAAAAAAGAGCCTAAAGGCCCTTTCTTCTATGATCAGCATTTCTCAGCTTAAGACTTTAAGCACACTGCTATGGCTATCTGCGACATCAATGTCTAACCAATTTCACCAATGTCACTGATGATTTTACCCACCAGCCCGTATTCAACAGACTCTTCTGCACTCATCCAATAGTCACGTGCAGTATCTTCAGCCACGCTCTCCAATGTTCTACCTGTTTGAGACGCGATAATGCCGTTGATGCGTTCGCGAGTTTTTACAATCTCTCGAGCGTGAATTTGAATATCGGTAGCATCGCCACCAAATCCACCGCTAGGCTGATGAATCAAAAATCTGGTGTTAGGCAGAGCAAAACGATTCTCTTTTTCGCTGGCCAGATAGATATGCGTAGCAATACTGCCGACCCAACCTGTACCTACAGTTCGTACCACCGGCTTAATAAAACGAATCATATCGAAAATGGTATCTCCAGATTCTACATGTCCGCCGGGCGAACCAATATAAAGTGTAATTGGTTCGTCTGACTCAAAGGCCAAAGCCAGAAGTTTTTCCGCTGTACGCCGAGCAACATCTTGGTTTATTTCACCAAACAATGTCAGCGTTCGGTTCTTAATCAACACATTGTCCAACATGTTGAAACTCTTGGCTGCTTCCGCTGCTAACTTTTCATCCTGCTCGCTGTCTAACCGTGTCATCGGTTCACTCCATTAAATCTAATTCTGGCCGGTTTCATCTTAACTCTAAACTCGGGTCTAAGGCATCTTTCTCGTTCAATTTGCGCACCACCATGCACCTGAGGGACGCTACTATATAGTGTTCTTATACGCTTTAGTGTAGCTTCGACTCACCTATTTTTGGGACGAGAGGAGAAATTTCAATGGCACTAGCACCAGAATATCAAGCCATGTTTGATCAATTGGCAGAAAACGGCCCAGCTCCGGGCATATCAGATCTACCGGTACCCGACGGCAGGAACGTTTACCGCACTATGCGCCCGGTAAACCCTGAACTACCTGTACATAAAATAGAAGATCTCAACATTGATGGCCCGCTTGGAGAAATTCCAGTACGCGTATATCACCCTGCAGGGGATGGACCCTTTGGTGTTCTAGTTTACTTTCACGGCGGCGGCTGGGTCATTGGCGATATCGACACTGCGGACTCGGTCTGCAGAGAATTGTCCACCTTGGCAAGCCTGGTGGTGGTGTCAGTAGACTATCGTTTAGCACCCGAGCACCTTTATCCAGCATCAGTTGTAGATTCGTATGCCGCCGTTTGTTGGGTTGGCGAGAATCAACAGCGACTTAACGGTAACGGCAAAATTGGCGTTGCGGGCGAAAGTGCCGGGGGCACTATTGCGGCAGTCATGAGCCAAATGGCTAGGGATGAAAACGGTCCAGCTATCGCTTTTCAATGTCTACTTTACCCTGTCACCGATGCGGATATGAGCCGCGAGTCGTATGCTTTGAATGGCTCAGGCTATTTGTTGGAAACTGCCACTATGAAGTGGTTTTGGGACACTTATTGCCCGGATGAGGCAGCGCGAAAGAATTCCAATGCATCGCCAATACAAGCTGAAAGTTTAGCTAACTTGGCACCTGCGCTAATTATGACGGCAGAATTTGATCCGCTGAGAGATGAGGGTGAAGCCTATGGCGCAGCAATGAATGCAGCCGGCAGCACGGCGGAAGTTGTACGCTGCGCAGGCTTAGTCCATGACTTTTTCAGCACAGCAGCCGTATTTGAATGTTCTCGAGCACCATTCCTATCAGCTGTTGAAAAACTTAAAGCCCACTTAAACTGAACTAGGTTGCGAGGCCTCAATGAGGCCTCAACCCGTTGACCACAATGTCTAGATTGACCCCTAGACTAGCGATTACACAAGACCTAGATCCAGACCAGTTTCCATACCCATTGAAAATTTCATAGGAGCCCACAATGCTTTTTGTTCTTATCTGCCAAGACAAACCTAACCATAGTGAATTAAGACAGAGCATTCGACCCAAACACCTTGAGTATTTGTCCACACAAGACGTGCGCTTCGCAGGGCCGATGCTCACTGATGATCAAAGCCAAATGGTCGGCTCCATCGTTTTCATAGTTGCCGAGGATTTAGCTGCAGCTAAATCCATTGCTGACAACGACCCCTACTATCTCGCGGGCCTGTTCGAAAGCGTCACCGTTCACCCATTTAAACAAGCAATACCAGCGGAGTCTTAACCATGAAAAAAGCCATCATTAGCGGAGTTGGACCTGTTGAAGGTTTGGGTGCACAACTTTGTATACGCTTCGCCAGCAAGGGTTTACACGTTCTTGTGGCAGGTCGAACACAAACTAAACTCGACGCGGTAGTAAATGTCATTAAGGACAATGGCGGCAGTGCCGAGGCCGTAGTAGCAGATTCCACAAGTGAAGCCGATACTAAAGCGCTGTTCGATCTAGCAGGCTCAGACTTAGATCTAGCCATCTATAACACTGGCAACAATACCCCTGGACGTATAGCCGATATGTCTGCAGAGTATTTTGAAAACAGCTGGCGTGTGTGCTGTTTTGGCGGCTTTTTGTTTGGTCGAGAAACAGTAAACCGTTTCGCAGGTAACGGGGGTACTTTGCTGTTTACCGGTGCCAGTGCTTCACTCAGGGGCAGAGAAAACTTCGGCGCCTTCAACTCATCGAAAGGTGCGCTGCGCAATCTGGCACAAGCAATGGCTAAGGAATACGGGCGCGACGGTGTTCACGTGGGTCATATAGTTGTAGATGGCCCCATCGGTGGCGAAAAAATTAAGACGCACTTCCCTGAATACGCAGAAAAGTTGGGTGACCAAGGCATGATCTCAATAGATGGCATTGTTGATGGTTACGAATACTTGTACAACCAACCACAACGGGCATGGAGCTTTGAAATAGACGTTCGTACGTCAGTAGAGAAATGGTAACCCTAAACTAGGCAGGGCAAAATAAGCTCGAAACGCAAGAAGAAAGGGAACCAAACGGCTCCCTAACTCCTACAGCTTCGCGAAAGAAACTTGCCCTAAAGACTAATCTACTCGAGCAGCCGCGTAACCTGATAGAACAACTGTGCCATCTTGATTAGTTGTTTCAACTTTAAGATTGACGATTCCATCTGTCACATCTTCAACGGTTGCTGTTGCATTCAATGAATCTCCAGGCCAAACCTGACTAGTGAAACGCACACCGAACTTAGTCAATCGACCATCACCTACATAGTTTGTAAGCATCGTTCCAGTCATACCCATAGTGAGCATGCCATGGGCAAAAACTGAGGGGTATCCTGCCAATTCTTTGGTGAACTTCTCATCCGTATGGACAGGGTTGTAGTCCCCTGATGCCCCTGCATACATAACGATCTGCGTACGTTTTAAATCTTCTACCAGAGACTCCGTATAGGTGTCACCGGCATTCAAATTGCTTGCTGAAAGTGCCATATAATTTCTCCCTATTGGTCCACTGGTCGTTCAGTTCTAACACCTACGCCACGCGCAGTTATCACCAACTCACCGTTTTGATCATGATATTCTGTAATGGTTTCAGAGAAAATTAACTTACCTGAACGCTTACCTTCCTTTTCCCACCCTTCGCCTTGCTTCACCGTTGCGGTCAGAACGTCACCAGGACCAATATGGCGGTGATACTCAAAATGCTGCTCGGCGTGCAAACCGCCACCGCCGCCTCCGCCACCACCGCTACCTGGCTCTTTCTTAATGCCAGTGGCTTCTTTACCTGATCCGAACCAATCGGCACCTGGTTTGGGACGCAAAAAATAATCCGGGTCAAATTGCGCACTAGACTGAGCAAAGGTTGGTGGTGCAATAACACCGCCGGGCTCAGTACCTTTAGCGTACTCATCATCATAATAAATTTGGTTATCATCACCGACAGAGCGGGCAAACATCATGATATGACTGCCTTCTACTGGGAACTTATCTACGGCCATTTTTCTCCCCTCTTGAGCATTAGTTGTGTCCCAGAGTATCCACTAGGAACCACTTAAGGTACAAGCCCTTGCCGTTAGATGCGAAAAAAGTAGAGCCGCGATCGTAGAGAAATATGTGGAAGGTAGATGCAGAGCAACTAAGCAATAAGAATATAGTGAGTAAATCGGGCGTTGCCCAGCACTGCGCTGGGCGTCAGTAGTACGCTGTGGCTATTTACCCTTGAACTCAGGTTTTCGCTTTTCCAAAAACGCACTAATGCCTTCGGCCTTATCCTCGGTTTGCACCAGTGCACCTTGCGCATATTTTTCAAACATCAGTGCACCAGCCAAACTAGCCTCCATACCAAAATGCACCATCGCCTTCATCGTTCGCGGTACAAAAGGAGCAAAACCAGCGAGGTGCTCGGCCATGCTAGCTGCATGTGCTATGAGATCTTCAGACTCAACTAAACGTGTGACCAAGCCAATTTGCAAAGCCCTGTCTGCATCCATTGGCTCCCCCATTAACAGCATTTCCATACCCCAGCCACGACCAACAATACGCGGTAATCGCGCAGTGGCACCGCCACCTGGAATAATTCCAAGCTTACCTTCTGGGGTCGCAAACTTTGACTTTGGTGTGGCAATGCGCAGGTCACAGCCTAGTGCGACTTCCAAACCGCCACCCATACAGATGCCATCGATCGCCGCAATAGTTGGTTTGGGCGTGCGCTCCAGCTTATCAGCTAAACCTTGAACAATAGGTTCTAAAGCCTTTTTGAAATCTCTGTGTATGACTTCAGACAAGTCTGATCCGGCGGCAAACGCCTTGCCACCCGCACCGGTAATGGTAATGACCCGAACATCGTCATCCCAAGCTGCTGCATCTACTGCTGTATGCAAATCTTCTAAGGTAGCTAGGGAGATGGCATTGTGTTTTTCCGCGCGATTGATCGTGATCAATGCCATAGGTCCGCGAACTTCGTATAGAACATTGTCTAATTGCATAACTTCCTTCACTTCACTTATCTAAAGGCCGTTATCCTTGATGAAAGCTTGTGAAGACGCAAGCGCCAGCTACGACAATATCTACTTAGATTTAGGAGAAAAAGAAAGCCGCCGACCTGGAGAGTGAGCCGGCGGCTTAATAGTCGATCTTGGTTGCTTATATGGTGCTGCAGCAGCTCTTTTTTCTGAACTGGCCTGCTTAAAAACCAGCTCAAAAGAGCGTTTCCAACCTCACCCAAGATCTAAGGGGAGAGATGTTGTCCTAAGACAACAACCCTAATATCACCTAATAGGGTTTCTGAAGGATGTCGCTACCCCGAAACTTTGTGACATTTTGTTTCATTGAGTGAGTATCTGTAGGGCTTCAAGACCCACGCTTGAGGGAAAGAAGCCGCTAAAATTTCCACAAAAGGCTTAATCAGACGCCACACCATCTGCAGGAGAACTGGCTAATATTACAATTAAATCAATAACTTAAAGGTATTATGTTGCCGGCTAAGTATATTTCAGCGTGAACTTTGCGCCACCTGTGGCAGCATCATCAACCGCAATCTGCCAGCCGTGGGCCTGACATAATTGCTGCACAATGGCTAAGCCAAGACCGCTACCGCCGGTGGTAATGCTGCGAGAGGTTTCTAGGCGGAAAAATGGTTGGAAGATCTCTGTCCTGGACTCTTTGGCAATACCGGGACCGTTATCCGAGACTGCAATTTCCCCTGCACCGATATGCAGTGACACCTGTCCGCCGTGATTGATGCCATTAGAAACAAGGTTGGTCAGTACCCGAGCGAAGGCATTAGGCGCAACCACGGCACTTGCGCTATTTGCGAGATCAGATGAGACAGTTATGGCTTGGTCATAGGTTGCAACAATACCTTTTACAAACTCGACAACTGCTATCTCTTGAGCGAGCTCGCCTGTGCCTTTAGCAAAGTGCAGAGCATCACGAATCAACTCATCCATCGCCTCCAAATTGGTCTCGAACCGCGTAATCAACTTTGCATCAACAGAACTAGGCAAGAGTGCCAGCGCAAGGCGCATTCTGGTCAAAGGTGTGCGCAGATCGTGAGATATACCCGCCATCAACGTGGTTCTATTGGCGAGCAATAACGAAATCTCACTGGCCATAGTATTGAAATTACGCGCCAATGAGACCAGTTCATGAGGCCCCGTTTCAGGTAACGGCTCTATGTCTTCAATACCGCGAAACTGCTCAGCTTGTTTAGCTACTTTAACCAAGGGGCGCGCAATGCGACGAACAATCAATAAGGAAGTCAAAAAGACAATTGCTGCGCCAAGGCCAACTATCACCACAGCTACATAAAGGAACTGGATATCGCGACGATCGGGCGACAAACCCACCTGTAAATCGTAGTCCGCCATAGGCACCACTACCCACACTAGATCATCGCCATCCAACATGCGCACATCCATGTCCAATCGATCTCGTAGTTTGTCCTGAAGCAAAGCGGTGTAAGGCAAAAAACGATCTAGTTCAGGCAGGTCCATTGTTGCTTCGCTGATAATCAGGTCGTGATTTTGCGCTAGCTCCAACTCGAAGTAAGGCCGGGCAGCGGGCGGCAATTCCACCCAAGTTTGGCAGGATAAAACCAGTAAGGCCGCTTCATCATCAGCAGAGCGTTCGGCAATGGGGTCGATAACGAAGGCATACAAAGCAATAGTGGATACAACAACCATCAACATGCTACTAAACCCGAGGGTTAAGTTCGTGCGCACCAACAAAGAGGAAGGGCCACGCAGAATGGGCAAATTAGCACGTGTGGGGATCATAGTTTATACGTTCTTCCAATCGCCACTAAGAATGGCACCAAGGTAAGCGTACAGCTTAAGCTACTTCGACTCGCTCTGAACAGTAGCAGTATCTAAGTTATCGCCAGCGGCCAACCCAGGATTAGGGCAGAACATATAACCTTTACCCCAAATGGTTTTTATATAAGCGGGCTTAGCTGGATCAACCTCTAACTTAGAGCGCAGCCTTGTTACTCTAACGTCAATAGAGCGATCAAAAGGGGAGCGCTCGGCCCCAGTCAATAAATCGAGGATTCGGTCACGATGTAAAACCTTATTTGGATTCGATACTAAAATTGCCAGCAAATCGAATTCCCCGGAGGTCAGAGGAATAAGTACCCCTTCACTACTCAAGCTATGTGATGCAAGGTCCAAACAAAACGGACCAAAGAAAACTTCTCTATCTACACCCTCATCTACCACTGCAGACTTACTCGCACGCCGCAATACTGCTCTAACCCTTGCCAATAGTTCTCTAGGGTTAAACGGTTTGGGTAAATAGTCGTCTGCGCCCACTTCTAAACCAACAATTCGATCTACCTCATCGCCTTGAGCCGAGACAATAATAATTGGTAATTCGTTACGTTTTTTCAGTCGCTGGGCAATTGACAACCCATGCTCACCAGGCAACATCAAGTCTAGAATCAGCAAATCCACGTCATGCTCGCTTAGATAAGCGTCCATTTCTTCACCCGAAGCCACTGCAGCAACGTGAAACCCCTGCTGCTGGAGATATTCTTGAGTTAGTTCACGGATCTCTGGGTCATCATCTACGACTAATAGGTGCTCAAGGTCAGCGCTTTCTTCAATTGCCATTATTACCGAGTACCTTTTCTTCTTGGGAATCTTGAACCGGATTTTGCTCCGATTCATAACTAATATTTTGCGCCTGAACTGGCGCATTGACTGTCTTCACCGACCGCTGCGCTGGTGCCTGTGAGTTAACCTGATTTCTTTCTGCGCGGCGACCAAATCCAGCCCCAAACCTCACCGTAGCTCTAAACACTTGGCGAGACGGTTGTTGGGGTTGCAAGGTACCCGTTTTTGCACTTACGACACGAGATTTGTCATTGGGAATATTCGACGGTTGTATCTGCGGCAATCTGATATTTGCCACCGCGCTGCCGTTAGCCGATCTTTTTCTCAATTCTTCCAGCGGCACTGGGGTTACTGTGCTTTGGGTGACACGAGAGCCATCAGGAAGCACCCGAGTAACTTTTGCTGTAATCACTACAGTACCTTTCTGGTTACGCGGAATTGGTTGGCCGTATCTAAACTGTCGCTGCGCACGAACAAGACCTTCCTCTATATCTGATTGCCCATTTTGACGCTGGCCGTTATTTGGCGCGACGGATTGCACCCGCGCCTTATTCATACGAGAGCGCACTTCTGCTAATAAATCTCGCCGCTGGGCCGGTTGTAGCTGAGGCCAACTGCGCACTAATTCGTTAATTTCGCGATCTGACTTATCGGTAAGATCCCAAATGACATTTGAGGGTTCGCCAGCGGTTACTTTTGCGGGCTTTGAAGATACTGGAGTGTTGGCACTGGCTGCTGTTATGCCTGGCCCAAAAAAACTCAAAGCAAAACTCAACACACAAAGGAAGGTGTTGGGAAGTGGCTTTTGGTTTAGCTCTGGCTTTTGGTTTAGCTCTGGCTTTTGCTTTTGCTTTTGCTTCGAAAAAATCATTTTAAGGCGATACACCTAAGGCATTTCTACTAATAACGACTTCTATTATGAAAACGCCCTGTTACTGCGCAATTTCCAGGACGTATCATTTTGTTTCAAACTCGGCTTTTTACACCGAGTTTGAAAACTCTTGATGTCTTGCGCCCAATCAATTCGGGGCAAAACGCCAGTTTAGGTCTGCTGAGGCTTATGCTACTTCGAACAATCCAGCAGCACCCTGTCCACCACCAATACACATGGTTACAACACCATACTTTTGGTTGCGACGCTTCAGCTCACGCAATACAACGCCAGTAGTTCGTGAACCGGTCATGCCAAACGGGTGTCCGATTGAGATACTACCGCCAAGTACATTGTACTTTTCGTTGTCAATATCTAACGCGTCACGACAGTATAGGCACTGAGAGGCAAATGCTTCGTTCAATTCCCAAAGGTCAATGTCATTGATTGATAAACCAGCGTTCTTCAACAAACGTGGAATAGCAAATACTGGACCAATACCCATTTCATCAGGCTCACAACCGGCAACGGTAAAGCCACGATATATGCCAATTGGCTGAATACCTAGCTGAGCTGCTCGTTCGGCGCTCATCAACATGGTCATAGAAGCACCATCAGATAGCTGAGAAGAGTTACCGGCAGTTACTGAGCCGTCTTCTTCAAAAGCTGGAGCGAGGGACGCCAAACCTTCAAGCGTGGTGTTAGGACGGTTACATTCGTCCTGATCAACCCAAACTGTTTCATGAGTCTCTTCACCGGTTTCTTTATTGACCTTGAGCATGGTGGCATTCATACCAACAATTTCTTCAGCAATCTTGCCAGCGTCTACTGCTGCTGCGTAACGCAGCTGGCTTTGCAGTGCGTACTCGTCCTGCATTTCACGCGTTACTTGATAACGACGCGCAACCACTTCAGCGGTATTACCCATAGCCATGAAAATTTCTGGCTTTTCTTCGATCAAACGCTTGTTTTGCTTGGACTTACCAGCTTCTTGACGTGTGCGCATTGAAATAGAATCTACACCACCAGCAATCATTACTTCACTTTGACCTGAAGCAATCTGATTTGCAGCCATTGCAATTGATTGCAGGCCTGAAGAGCAAAAACGGTTAATTGAAACGCCCGCAGCGCTTACTGGCAGTTTTGACAAAATTACTGCAAGACGCGCTAGGTTGCCGTCTTGTTCACCAGTGTGAGTCGCAGCACCAACGATTACGTCTTCTACTTCATCAGCTCCGACGTTTGGATTGCGGTCCAAAAGTGAATCAATGCAATGTGCCAAAAGATCATCTGATCGTGTGAGGTTAAAGCTGCCACGGAAAGCTTTGGTTAAGCCCGTGCGCACGCTATCGACAATTACTACGTCTCTCATAGTTTCTTCCCTTTATGAATTAGTTTATCTCGTTATGTAGCTCTCGCTACCTCCTGAACCACAGCCTAGCATTTACATAGCTTCTTACCGATTGGGCACATGTAGCGACCAAAGGCTTTGCTTACCGGCTAGAATTAGAGGAAGACACACCACCAAAATGGTGCGACCTCCAACTCGAACAGTGTCAAGTTCCCCGAACCTGAATGGTAACCAGATCACAGCTGCAAAGCCAATCCCCGTTTGCGTGAACGCCAACCTCGGTTAGTATCTTGTTCTGCAACAAATACAAACAGGAAACCGATATGACAGACTTCCATAATATTAAGATGCTCGACATTCAAGGTGCTGAAGTAGACTTTGCCAACTACCAAGGCAAGGCTTGCCTAATAGTCAACGTCGCTAGTCGCTGAGGATTAACCTCACAGTACGCCGGGTTGCGTACTCTACAAGAAGAATTTGCTGATCACCCCTTCGAGGTTCTCGCCTTTCCATGCAACCAATTCGGTGCACAGGAACCGGGTAGTAACGAAGAAGTGCTTGAGTTCGCGCAAACCAAATACAACGTTAACTTTCAAATGTTCAGCAAGATTGAAGTTAATGGCGCCAATGCATGTGATCTTTATCAATTCCTCAAAAGTGAAAAGGCAGACGAAGAAGGTAATTCTGATATTCCTTGGAACTTTGCGAAATTTTTGGTCAATAAAGACGGTGACGTGGTGGGTCGTTTCAGCCCCCAAACATCACCAGAAGAACTGACACAGATAATTTTGGAAGCTATCTAGTACTCCTCTGCAAAGTAGCAGCGGGCACCACAATGTACCCGCTGCTACTTGCGATGCTCGATTAAGCAAAATTCCCTAATTTTATAGCAATGTCTTATGTCTTATGCCTTATGCCTTATGCCCCTAGGGGAAACACGTTAAAGAATGTTACACATAGTTTTACACTTTGCGGTACCAGCCATTGTCGCTCTAAAGTTTTTTAGTCAGCGTTGGCAGGTGGCTTACTTGGTTATGATGGCTACCATGTTGGTAGATCTCGACCATTTATTCGCCGACCCCATTTATGATGCCAGCCGTTGCAGTATTGGTTTTCATCCACTGCATCAACCTTGGTTTATCGCGTTATATCTCGTTTTGTGCTTTTTCCCAAAAACTCGCCTTATAGGATTGGGGTTGATGATCCACATGCTCCTAGACTCGCTTGATTGCCAAGTAACTAACGGCATTTGGATTAACTAACTCAGTTATTGCCTCTAGAATCATTTAAACCCTTACACCAAGTTAACGGCTTCAAACTCTGCCGCCGAACAGTCTCACTTCTGAAAATTGCACGCCGACTTTAGATCAGCCGCAGATCAAGACTGCAAAAGGTCATGATTGCTTTGTCAAAGTTTTGTTTTGGCCACACACCACTCAGTTCAGTCCAATAGAAATGTTCAACATCCGAGACAAGAAGTTTGAGAAAAAAACTCTTACACTCGATGTCTTGATAATTAGGGATACGCGCCAATGACAATTTTGCTCGACAAGCTATGTTTTGGAGAAGGACCGCGCTGGCGCGAAGGTATGCTCTGGTTCTCGGATATGCATGCGCAAAAAGTGCTGAAAGTAGACCCTCAAGGCAACGTTGAAACCGTGGTGGAACTCGACGATGACCAGCCTTCAGGACTCGGATGGCTGCCCAACGGTGACTTGCTAATCGTTGCAATGACTAAAAAACAGGTGCTGCGTTTCAATGGCAGTCAGTTAAGTGTTCACGCTGATCTTTCATCTTTAGCTAGCCATTTCTGTAACGACATGGTGGTGGATCATGTTGGGCGTGCCTATGTGGGCAACTTTGGATTCGACATTCACAATGGGGCGCAGCAATCAGCCGCGGAACTTATCTGCGTAGAAGTGGATGGCAGCGCCCGCTGTGTAGACGATGATTTAATTTTCCCAAATGGTGCTGTTATTACCCCTGACAACAAAACTCTAATTGTCGCTGAAACTTTTGCCAGCAGACTCACAGCCTTTGACATTTTGGATAGCGGCGACCTAACCAACAAAAGAATCTGGGCGCAGTTACCAAAAGGCGCGGTGCCTGACGGCATTTGTTTAGATGCCGGAGGCGGTATATGGAGTGCCTCGCCTACTTCGAATAATTGTATAAGGCAGATTGAGGGCGGCGAAGTGACCCATACTATTGAACTTGAACGCGGCGCCTTTGCGTGCATGATTGGCGAAGCCAACCTCTATATACTCACTTCAACAGTTTCTACGCCAGCGGCCTGCAAGGCCAACCAAGATGCCCGCATAGAAGTTTACCCAGCGCCATTTCGCGCCGCAGGATTACCCTAAATCAACTAATCCCGCTAACGGCAAGATAAGTCCCAAATAGAAAAAATGAGATAAGACATGACCGACATTTTCGAAAATTATTCCTCACCTTGGTTAAACGAAGAACTCTTAGTACTACGAGACGCTGCAAGAAAATTCTTCACCACAGAACTCGGTCCCCATCAGGCACGTTGGGAAGAACAGGGCATGGTAGACAGAGACGCTTGGACAAAAACCGGTGCAGCAGGCTTTTTGCTTGCGGAAATGCCTGTGGAATATGGTGGCAGTGGCGGAGACTATCGCCACGAAACGGTCATTATGGAAGAACAACTCCGAGCAGGCGCATCAGGTCTAGGCAGCCAAGTTCATAGCCAAATTGTTGCGCCTTATTTTTTGAACTACGGCACCGAAGAACAAAAACAAAAGTGGCTGCCTAAGATGGCGACGGGGGAATGCGTTGGCGCAATTGCTATGACAGAACCTAATACGGGCTCAGACCTACAGGGTGTGCGTACCACTGCTATCCGTGATGGCGACGAGTACGTTATTAACGGTTCAAAAACTTATATAAGCAACGGCCAGCATTGTGATTTGGTGATTTTGGTTGCGAAAACCGACCCCACTCAAGGCGCCAAAGGTATTAGTTTGGTTGTTGTTGAAGCCAACACACCAGGATTCCAGCGAGGTCGAAATTTGAAGAAAATGGGCCAAGCGGCAGCGGATACGTCAGAACTGTTTTTTGAAGACTGCCGTGTTCCCGTGGGCAATTGCCTCGGCGACGAAGGCAAAGGTTTTGTTCAGCTTATGCAGCAATTACCCCAAGAGCGCCTGAATATTGCACAAGCGGCCGTGGTCGAAATGGAGCGGGCCATTGCTATGACAATTGACTTCGTTAAGCAGCGCAAAGCTTTTGGTCAACGTGTACTCGACTTCCAAAACACCAAGTTTAAGTTAGCTGAATGCAAGACCGAGGCACTGATTGCTCGAACCTTTGTTGACCAATGCCTAGTTAAGCATATGGCTGGCGAGCTAGATGCCTCTACTGCTTCAATGGCCAAGTACTGGTGCACTGATAAGCAAAATCAAATTATCGACACCTGCCTACAGTTACATGGTGGCGCCGGCTATATGGAGGAGTACCCTATTTCTGGCATGTATAAAGATGCTCGAGTGCAGTCCATCTACGGCGGCACCAATGAGATTATGAAGGAATTGATTAGTCGGACACTAGACGCGTAGACAGTCATAAACAGATGATAATGGCGGAAGGTGGCCTATTAGCGCCTTCCCAATCTCTTCTGGCGAAGCTACCCCTAACATACAGAGCGGACATACCAATGACATTTTTTAACAGTTTCAAGCAGCTTCGTTTAGTCACAAGCGCAGGCCTGCTGATTAGTGCTTTAGCTTTTACTGCCAACACTCACGCTCAGTGGCAATTGGCAAATGACGTATCTCAACTCAATTTCATTTCCACCAAGGCCACTCATGTAGGCGAAGCACACACCTTTACTCAACTGCAAGGCAGCGTGAACGAGTCGGGCTTGGCACGCTTAAGTATTGATCTAAGCAGTGTTGAGACCATGATTCCCATTCGCAACGAACGCATGCAGGCAATGTTGTTTACGACCACCGCATTCCCTACAGCAGACTTTAGCGCGCAGGTAGACCTGGAGAATCTAAGTCAGATGAAAGTGGGGGATGTTGCAGATGCAACGTTGAACGGCCAGCTATCTTTCGGCCCAGCAACCTTGCCGCTAAGCGCGGATGTTAGAATCATTCGACTCCACAGCAGTTCGGTACAAATACAAACCCTTCGCCCCGTCATGCTCAATGCAACCACTCTAGGTGCTGCCGTTGGCGTCGAAAAACTACGCACAGCAGCTGGACTACCTTCAATTAGTCACAGCGTGCCGGTAACCTTTAGCCTGATCTTTAAAAAATAAAACCTTCGGGCCAATCCTGCGCAATTAGACACCATCCAGCAACATAGGTGTCAGCAACCAAATATCAGTCCACGGTAACGCGCTTTAGACCTATACTGCACTCCACCTTGTAAACGGCACCTAAATGTATACCTACTGGAAATTCTATTGGCCGTTGGCATTAACTGGTGTGGGAATGGTGCTGTCGCTGCAATTCCAAAACGCCACCCTTGCGCAATATCCTGAGGCTGTAACCGAGCTCGCAATCTTGGCCTTGGCCTACGGTGTTTTTGGTACATTCAATGCGGGCATGCAGTTCATTGCCCAGTTATCAAATGTTTACGCTCGCAGCCCAGCAGCCACCCAGCGTTCGTGGTTATTCGTACTCATAATCAGCTTTTGCATTATGTTGCCACTTGCACTCATCGCATTCACAGAAGCTGGCGCTTGGCTCATCGCTTACATATTCAGCATCGATGAAGCCATCGTTACGCGCGTAACCCATTACCTAGCACTTCTTTGCCCACTGATCGTACTTAACGGTCAACGCCACTATTTCTCAGGCTTAATGGTGCAATCTCGCCTCACGGGTTGGATGACCATATTCAACTTCGTTTACTTAGGTACGGTCATTGTGGCGCTGCTACTGGGGTTTGCGTTAGGCGCCAAGCCCGTCTACGTAGTAGTAGGTGCTGAAACGGTAGGCGTAATTCTCCTATTGGGTTTACTACTCTACGCGCGCTATCGCCTTTATGTACCCCCAGAGCATCACGAGCACGAGGACGTAACCTATAAAGAACTAATGAAATTTTTTATACCAGTGTCCACTACCGGCGTTATGTTTGCATTGAGCAGACCCATACTATTTGCATTTGTCGCTCGCGCACCTGACGGCATCTTAGCGATTGCCGCCCTCAGAGTGGCGTTTGATTTCAGCATGGTATTTCAACAGGCCGCTAATCAGTTCCGTCACTTTTTCATAACTTTTGGCTTTGATGACATTGAGCGCAAGAAGAAGTTCCTCACTCTAATCACCATAGGTCTAACCGCCATTATGTTGGTATTTGCAGTCACGCCGTTATCCACCTTGCTTTGGGTAGACGTGGTTGGCTTACCCGATGATTTGGTCATGATTGCAAGAGACGCTTCGCTGATTATGTGTCTAATGCCGGCAATTATTATTTATCGGAACTTTCACCATGGTCGGCTCATGATGAGCCGCAAAACTGGCGGCATGGCCTACGGCAGTATTCTTCGCGTTATCGGCATTTACGCATCCGCACAAATACTTTTCAGCCTAGATTTGCTCAATCACATTACGGCAACCTTTATCTTAATTTTGGGGTTTGTCATCGAAGCTATTGTGGCACGCCAATCGAGCATCCAAGTGGTCGCCAAAGAACGAATATTAAACAACGAGACCCCCTGATTTATGAAAGCTTAAGGCAGATTGAGTCAACGTGTTTTATACTAGCGCCATGAATAGTTAGGAAAACGGAATTCAGATGACCGCTATGCTTGGGCCAACATCACATACTTACTTCTCACAAAGATTACGCCTGCACTACGTAGACTGGGGTAATCCCGATGCACCTCCCATGATTTTGATTCACGGTGGACGCGATCATTGTCGTAATTGGGACTGGGTTGCAGAACACTTCCGCCACGACTATCACATCATTGCCCCAGACTTGCGCGGTCATGGCGACAGCCAATGGCTGGAAGGTGGCTCGTACAACCAAATTGACTATGTCTACGACATCGCCCAATTGCTGCAACAAAAGCAAATGGAAAAAGTAACCGTCATTGGTCATTCACTAGGTGGCTCAATTTCGACACTGTACACCGCCCTGCACCCAGAAAAGGTCAACAAACTTGTTGCCATCGAAGGTATGGGCCCCCCGCCCAAAATGATCGAAGAGCGCATCAATCAGCCCATAAGCAAACGTTTGCACAACTGGATGAATGATCTGCGTAAATCTTCAGGGCGTTTGCCTCGCCGCTATCAGACTTTGGAAGAAGCATTCCAGCGTATGCAAGCTGAAAACCCTCACTTGTCTGAGGATCAAGCTCGACACCTAACCATTCACGGCAGCAACCAAAACGAAGATGGTACGTTCAGCTGGAAGTTTGACAATTATGTACGAAACTTTGCACCTATCGGGGTGCCCTTTGAAGAGATGGCCAAACTATATGGAGACATCACCTGCCCTACGCTACTAGTGCGCGGCTTGGAGTCATGGGCATCGGACCCCATCGCGGACGGTCGCACCAAGGCTTTCAACTGTGAACTTGAAGTTGAGGCTTTCGCTGATGCAGGTCACTGGGTACATCATGATCAGCTCGATGGCTTTGTGCAGCGCGTGAAGACCTTTTTAGCAGACTAAACTATGCATGCTCTCGCACCCAAACTGCACGCCTCTCCGTGGCAAGGCGTGTTCTATATTACTGGAGGCGGCGCTTCACTAATAAGTCAATTGTTAGAGGTGCCCGGCGCATCTAGTACTGTCTTGGAAGCAAGCGTTCCGTACGCAGAAAAGTCACTGGCCCAAATATTGGGCAAAGCACCAGAACAAGCGGTAGCCACGGCTACTGCCCGCGCACTGGCTATGGCGGCTTACAAACAAGCTTGCGCATTGGCGGACGGCCAAAATTTTGGCTTTGGTGCCAGTGCAAGCCTGGTAACCAATCGGCTAAAAAAAGGCCAGACCCGCGCCCACTGGACCATTCAATCCGCAGAATTCACTCATTCATTCAGCCTCTTACTAGATTCTCAGCAATCTAGGCAGGAACAAGAGGCGCATCTCACTCAGGCATTTTGGCAAAGTATCGGCTGGGCTTTGCTCAACCCAGCCCAAGCCGCTGACTCGCTACAACCCTCAATAGAAAAGCACAGTCACGTTGCCCAGCAACAGTGGCTGCCGTTACTGCAGGCTTTGCCACATACTTGGTGCACCGGAGACCACGATGGCAAATTATTGCTTCCCGGCTCTTTCAACCCAATCCACCAAGGCCATGAGGACATGCTCAAAGTCGCCGAGTCTCTAACCGGACGTACGGGCGCATTTGAGCTTACTCTGCGCAATGCTGACAAACCCGATATCGACTTTTTGAGTGCCTCTGAGCGCCTAGCAAACATTACATCCCACGACGTATGGCTGACCAACTTGACCAATTTTGCCGAGAAAGCCGCCGCGTTTCCGGGCACAACATTCGCGTTGGGGACGGATACACTTGCGCGCATTGGTGAGCTGCGCTTCTACGCTAACGATGAGGGTCAGCGCACTCAGGCACTAGCGGCCCTTACAGAACTTAACACCAAGTTTTTAGTTTTTGGTCGGGTGGACGGCGAGCGCTTTATTGCTTTAGAAGATTTGCACCTACCACCGGCACTTGCGCAGCTATGCCAAGGTGTACCCGCGGACCTCTACCGTAACGACAGCACATCATCGGCTATTCGCTTAGCCTCCCGCGAAGACGAGCAATCGTCTGATTACTGACCTGTATATGAGTCTGGCACTATGGTCTTCCAGCGCCCTTGGCGAAAACGCCAAATCAGCATAATACTCTTAAGCACATAGTCACCAACCAGTGCTGCGTAAACCCAGACCACTGGTGCACCCAAATACGCAGCAATTGCAGCTAAGCCACAACGCATGACCAACAGACCTAGCACGGTAGTGACCAAGGGGAAGCGAGTATCTCCAGCACCACGCAAAGCACCACCGATGGCAAATTCCACTGCCAGCAGCGGCATCATTGCGCCTAAAACATAGATGAATTGCACGGTATAGATAATGGTCTGGGGGCCATCGCCAATAAAATACTCAGCTAATTCTTGGGCAAAGGCAATTACCAACAAGCCTACTGAACCCATGGAAACCACAGCCAACCATAACGAACGCCAACCACTACGAGCCGCGCCATCAAAATCTTTCGCGCCCAAGTGCTGACCAACCAAGGTAGATCCAGCTATGGAAAAACCAAAGCCAATGGTCATACACACAGCCAAAATATTTACCCCGATGTTATAAGCCGCAAACGCTTCCGTGCCGTAATTGTTGCCGATAACAATTAGGAAGATGAAAAAGCCCAACTGAAAAACACCCTGCTCCAACGCCGCTGGATAACCGATATCTAACAACTGTCGCAAACGGGCCTTGCGCCACCAACCGTTGACCACGTGACGTACACGGAATTTCTGCTTCACCCACAAAATTAGCTGGACCAAGGAACCTATAGTAAACGCAATACCCGCTGCCGCAGCAGCGCCTGCAACACCCATTTGCGGCATACCCCAATGGCCAAAGATAAATGCATAAAGCAGGGGTAGGTTGATCAAGTTAACGCCGCCGCTGATCCACAATGGTGTCCAAGCGTCGCCTGAAGCACGCAGAGCCGCACCCAGTATCAACATTCCAGCAAATGCCACGTTAAAGAATGCTAACAAACGAATATTTTCAGTGGCCATAGCCAACGTCTGGGCATCTAAACCAAAAACCCCAGCCATAGAATCGGCAAAGAAAAAACCTAAGGTGGCAACGACCAATGACAAAGCACCACCTAAAACTAGGGATGCCATAGTCACACGGCTGGCTTCCTCGTAATCCCCTGCACCCCAAGCTCGCGCCACCAGCGCAGTGGTACCGGCGCTGACGGCCATCAAGATAGCCAACATCGCAAACATCACACGTTGCCCAGCACCGACGGCAGCCAGTGCTTGAGGACCTAGCTCACCGACAAATTTCGTTTGTACCATGCCGACAATAGTGTAGCTCAAGTTACCTAGAATACTGGGCAAAGCCAGCTGCCAAATAGATGGACGCTGGTACTCTGGGGAAGTTTCATCTTCTGGGGCAGATACCCCATCAGGTGAAGTACTCAAAGAAGCAACGCCAATATCACTATCCTGATCATTCTTATCTTCATTCTTATTCGGAATTTCGTCTGTCACAGATATCGCAAACCTTTGTTAGTATCCCTACCTAAATTAAGGAAGAGATTCTATGTCCAATGGAAATAACGGCATAACTGCTACAAATGAATATGCCGACATAGAGGTCACACAGAGTGACCATATCGCTGTTATAGAGATTCAAAGACCTCCATTTAATTTTTTCGATCTCAGCCTAATTCAACAAATAGCTGAAGCTTTAGACCGTGCGGATAACAATCCTGAGTGTCGAGTAGTCGTGCTAACTTCTACTGGCAAAGCATTTTGCGCCGGTGCCAACTTTGGAAGCGGACAAACAGATGGTGACCAGAGTCCAGAGTTTACAGAGGAAGGCTTCCAGAACACCACAGGAAAACTCTATTCTGAAGCAATTCGCCTGTTTAGAAGCAAGAAACCTATCATTGCAGCCATTCAAGGTGCAGCCATTGGTGGCGGGTTTGGCTTAGCTTGCGTCGCTGATTTCCGCATAGCCAGCCCCAAAGCACGTTTCGCAGCAAACTTCGTAAAACTCGGTTTACACCAAGGGTTTGGCATTTCGATCACACTACCGCGACTTATCGGTAATCAAAATGCCTCAAGGCTATTGCTCTCAGGAAGACGCATCAATGCGCAAGAGGCTCTGTCTATTGGCTTAGTAGATGAAATCGTTGCAGAAGAAAAACTGCGCGATGCGGCAATGCAACTCGCATCCGAATTAGCGGAAAATGCGCCATTGGCTATACAGTCCGTACGAGCAACAATGCGAGAAGGCTTAGCAGATGCAGTGGCATCAGCCACAGTTCACGAACTTGCGGAGCAACAATGGCTGCGCGCTACAGAAGATGCTTATGAGGGAATTCGCGCGGTCAGTGAACGGCGCCCAGGGAATTTTAAAGGCCAGTAAATAAGGCCTATTAACTGGCAAGAAATTAGCAAAATTTAGCAATAAGACACAAAATGGAGAGGACGATTATGGATTTAGGCAAACTTGGAGTCTGGTATTTTTTTGACGGAATATCAGCAGCAGATACCGCTGTAGCAGCAAAACGATTAGAAGAATTAGGTTACGGCACCTTGTGGCTACCTGAAACTGTCGGTAAAGACCCACTTATTTCCTCCGCGTGGCTACTCGCCAATACTGAAAAGCTCAACCTAGCCACAGGTATTGTGAACATTTATAACCGCGAACCTGGGATAACTGGGGCCGCACAGAAAACACTAGCAGAGCAATCAGGTGGCCGATTCGCTCTAGCCATGGGGGTTTCGCACAAACCATTAGTTGAGGGCGTCAGAGGTTTGGAGTACGGACCACCGCTTGCAACTATGCGCACCTACCTCGAGCGCATGGCCAGCGCCCCTTACAATGGTTTTGCGCCTGCAGAAAAACCGCCCACCATTATTGCCGCCCTTGGCCCAAAGATGCTCGAACTCGCAAAAACCAGCACTGATGGCGCCCACCCCTACTTCACATCACCAGTGCACACCAAGATGGCCAGAGACATAATGGGCGAGGGTCCAATGCTGTGCGTTGAACAAAAAGTTATTTTGGAAACCGACACAACCAAAGCCCGAGAACTGGCACGGCCTGTAGCGAAGATCTACAACAGATTACCCAACTACCGTAACAACTGGTTACGTATGGGCTTGAACGAAAGCGACATCGACAACCTCAGCGACAAGTTTATTGATGCAACCTTCGCCTACGGTGACGTTGACGCGATCAAAGAGCGAATTGCAGAGCACATGGACGCAGGCGCAAGTCACGTTTGCATACAGCCGGTAAACCCAAATGGCGTCTTCGGCGACCTACACTGGGAGTGCCTAGAAGCGTTAGCGCCCTAAAAAAGAAGCGTTAGCGCCCTAATTTCAGCAGCTAAGCCTTGGTGAAAATGGCGGTGGGATCCTAGTAAGAATCTAGGTTTCACCGCCTTCTTTATATCTAGAAATTGTGCCTATCTTTTCTTAGGAAACGTCCAAGAATAAATGTGCCTGAGCTTCGCAAAGCACAAGACCCGGCCAGAGTTTACTTAACCTTGAGCAAACGCCCCGTACTGACTACGGAAATAGAGCAAGGGCTCACCCTCACCCAGAGAAGACTCAAAATGCCGCACGCGACCTACAGCAATAGTATGGTCGCCAGCATCATGTTCGGCGTCTAAGTCACATTCGATATGAGCCAAAACACCTTCCAATATTGGCGCTCCCAATAACCCTTCACGCCACTGTATTGAGGCAAATTTATCAGCTCCAGGCTGGGCCATTGTTGCGCACACATCAGCCTGATCTGCGGCAAGAATATTGATACAAAAACCTCCGCTGGCACGAATTTTCGGCCAACTAGAGGAGCCTTTCCCCGGACAAAAAGCCACCAAGGGCGGATCTAGCGAGAGGGAAACAAAGGACTGTGCCGCAAAGCCTACTGGTGCTCCTTCAAAGTTTGCCGTGACTATGACTATCCCTGAGCAGAAATTACCCATTGTTTGACGAAATGCTGCACCGTCAAAGTGCTCCCCAGAAATCTCTGCCATGGTTAGGCCTTATAGTATTTTTTTGTAGCGATACTATACCGTAAAGACTACGCGACTAACTACACGAGCACCTCACAGGTAAAGTGGTGTCCCAAAGTCATTGCTTGAATAACTACTTGGTCAATAGCACTATTTCCCTTCCTCTAAGCCTCTGCTTAAATAGCTGGCTGGAAAATTTAAGGAACTTACGGTGAGCGATCTAACAACATTCAGAACTGAAACCAGAAATTGGCTGGAAACAAATTGCCCTGCATCAATGCGCACACCTATGCCAGAACACGAAACCGTGTGGGGTGGGCGTAATCAGCAATGGACTAATAATGATTCCAAATTATGGTTAGAACGCATGGCGGAGAAAGGCTGGACAGTACCTAGATGGCCCACAGAATATGGCGGCGGCGGCTTAACCGCAGATCAAGACAAGGTCTTACAGCAGGAATTAGGGCGCATCAAAGCACGCTCGCCGCTCCAGAGCTTTGGTATCTGGATGTTAGGGCCGGCACTCTTAGAGTTCGCTACAGAGGAACAAAAGCAACACTACCTGCCACAAATTGCCCGAGGAGAAATCCGCTGGTGCCAAGGCTATTCAGAACCTAACTTCGGTTCTGACCTTGCCGGCTTGCAAACCAAGGCAGAGGATCAAGGCGACCATTACTTAGTTAACGGCGCAAAAATATGGACCTCTTACGCCAACGAAGCGGACTGGATTTTTTGTTTAGTGCGCACCGATCAGCAGGCGTCCAAACACGAAGGCATTAGCTTTCTACTCTTCGACATGGCAAGCGAAGGTGTCAGCACTTCACCCATCCAGCTCATCAGTGGCGCGTCACCTTTTTGCCAAACCTTCTTTGACGATGTTCGCGTGCCAAAAACTCAGCTAGTAGGCGAACTGAACAAAGGTTGGGGTATCGCCAAACGTCTTCTACAACACGAGCGCCAAATGATCTCTGGCATCGGCGGCAACAGTGCCCTAGGTGGTTCAAGCAGCAAACTCCATGACGTAGCCAAAGCCTACGTTGGTGAAGAAGCCGGACGTATTGCAGACCCCGCGATACGCGACAAAGTAGCCGTACAAGAAATCAATGACAAAGCATTCCAGCTGACTATGGCGCGAGCTGGCGAAGAAGCCAAAGCAGGCAAGGCAGATGGCAACTTGGCTTCCATCTTTAAGTTCTATGGCACAGAACAAAACAAGCGCAAGTACGAGCGCATGCTAGAGATTATGGGTACCCAAGCTGTAGGCTGGGAGGGTGATGCTTTTTCCGCCAAGGAAATAGGCACAACTAGGCAATGGCTAAGGTCTAAGGCCAACTCCATTGAAGGCGGTACTAGTGAGGTGCAGTTAAACGTAATTGCTAAAAGAGTATTGGGCTTACCGGACTAGACGTTTTGGTTTAACGAGTCCGCGACAGGCACTTGCGAGTGAAGCTGCACCCTTATGCCAGCCGTCGACATCACGTTCGCGTTGTCTGGAAATTCTTGGTCCAAGCACGTGTGATATCCGGGTATCCAGAATTTCTAAAATAATAAAGGCAAGCGGCACTGAAGACCCAAGCCAAGCCAAGCCAAAAAAACTTAGCGAGCGTTACTGCGCTGCGTTTCACTCACGGGCGACTGCACCTCGTGCCAACATCCTATTTCCATCATTACCAGTCAAAACTCCAATAGACCGTTACTACGAAAGTTGGTTGCATTTCCCTAGCCTAACCTCATCATGTGTCTATTAACTGCCAAATAGGATTGTTGTCATGGAGATGATTATATTACTCGTAGTTGTTGCGGTACTGGCCTTTTGGCTAGTCGCCATCTACAACCAACTTGTCGCGCTGAAGAACCGTCAAGAAAACGGCTTCTCGCAAATCGAAGTACAGCTCAAAAGACGCTATGACTTAATTCCGAATCTGGTGGAAACAGCAAAAGCTTATATGGCACATGAGCGCGAGACTTTGGAAGCTGTTATAAATGCTCGCAACGATGCTGCCGCGGGCCTTGCCGCCGCCGCAGGTGATCCAAGTAATGGCGCAGCAATTCAAGAACTTGCAGGTGCAGAAGGCATTTTGGGTAGCGCAATGAGTCGGCTGAATGTGGTTATGGAAGCCTATCCAGACCTCAAAGCTAATCAAAATATGATGCAGCTGACTGAAGAGCTGACCTCAACTGAGAACAAGGTTGCCTTTGCTCGACAAGCCTTCAACGACCAAGTCACCGAATACAATACCTACCGTAGTTCATTTCCACCCGTCATGGTTGCAGCGACCTTTGGCCACCCTACCGATGCAGAACTGTTGGAGTTTGAAGATTCTGCGGCTATCCAAGCTGCGCCAAAAGTTTCCTTCTAGCACTGTATGGCAGCAGGCTAGCCAAATAATGACTAGCCTTGGCATCTCAACAATGGTGAACAATAGTTTATGAACTTCTTCAAAGCGCAAGATCAAGCAAAGAGAAAAACCCACCAACTAACATTTTTGTTTATCGCCGCACTCATATCGCTATTGGTTATGGCAAATTTACTCGTCGCCGTAATGCTTAACTTTGAAAACCCTGCGACTAGTTTTACCCAGACTCTCGCCCAAACGCCGCCTGAAATTTGGCTCACTATTAGCCTAGGCGTAGGTGGCGTAGTGGCGGTGGCTAGCCTATTCAAATACCTAACTCTTCGTGGGGGCGGTAGAGCAGTCGCAGAGTCTTTAGGTGGTATATTGATTCACCAAAATACTCGCAACGCTCAAGAGCGCCAACTACTCAATGTGGTGGAAGAAATGGCCATTGCCGCTGGACTTAGCGTTCCTCCGGTGTACCTTATTCGCGAGGACAGTATTAACGCCTTTGCTGCGGGATTTTCTCCGAACGATGCTGTTATTGGTATCAATCAAGGCACGCTAGATTTACTCAATCGCGAAGAGTTACAGGGCGTAGTGGCACACGAATTTAGTCACATTCTAAATGGCGATATGCGCATCAATCTGCGCCTGATGGCATTACTTCACGGCATCCTATTTTTGGGCATTATCGGTTACGGCTTTTTGCGCGGCTCAATGTTCAGCCGCAGCAAGGAACGTGGCGGCGTCATCGCACTGGGTATCGGACTATTGATTATCGGCTACGGGGGTACTTTTTTCGGCAATTTGATTAAGGCCGCTGTCAGTCGCCAGCGTGAGTTCCTTGCCGACGCTGCCGCCGTGCAATTCACTCGATCTAATACCGGCATTGCTAACGCGTTGAAAAAGATTGGCGGGCATAGTGTTGGCTCGCAAATCAAAAATACTCGCGCTGAACAAAGCAGCCATATGTTCTTTGGGGCTATTAAGCCTTTTGCTGCAAATTTAATGTCTACACACCCGCCATTAGAGCGACGTATTCAAGCCCTAGACCCTAGTTGGAGCGGCAAGTTTGAGAAAACATCGCGGCAATCAAATTCACCCAACGGCGCGCAGCAGTCCGCATTAGCTTCCGGCTTCAGCAGCGCACCGACCACTGCACAAGTTGGTGAAGAATCTCAGTTACTAGACAGCATTGGTAACGCTAACTTAGCTCAAGCCCAAGCGTTAATTAGTAACGCGGACCAAGGACTTTTCTCAGCGGCTCACGACACATTTGAATCAAGGGCGTTGATCTACGCCATGCTGGTCGCAGACGACGCCGACATTGCTCGGCAGCAACTGGCTTTTGTCGACGCCAATGCTGAAGCTGGCGTTCCAGCACATGTGCGTAGATTAATGCCAACGGTGGCAACTGCGGACCAAGAACAAAAGCTAACTTTGCTAGAGATGGCAGTACCAAGTTTGAAAGAACTATCCGGTGGCCAATACAAGCGCTTTACCGCCATTACCAACCAACTGATTGTCGCTGATCAACAAGTAGATATTTTTGAGTGGGTACTACACCGTATATTGACCAAAGAATTATACGGTCACTTTATTGCACCTAGCCGTAGCAACGGCAATATTGCTTCACTCAAACGCCTGACCACTGAGCTACACATGTTAATTAGTGTTATCGCCACTTGCGGCATCGCGAACCCACAGACACAAGATACGGCCTTTACCCGAGGCTGGAAATTACTTCAGCCAAACAAGCCTAAGAACTTCAAAACAGTAGAATACTTCGACTATGAAGCCTTCAACCAAGCGCTAGCAAAACTGCGTGAGCTCAAGCCAAAACTCAAAGCAAGCGTACTTGAAGCCTGCATCCAAACAGCGTTAGCCGACGGCACCCTGACCCAGGATCAATTTGCCCTGATAAAGGGTATTGGGGCCACACTAGATTGCCCAATACCCCCATTGGCGAGCAAACCTCGGTAGCATTGCGAAGTGCGCGTATGTAAAAATGCGCGCTAAATTCCAACGGTGAAGTGGGCAGTGACCACCACCAAAATTGCAATCAAAGGGCCTGCTACCATGCATGACAATGTGTATGTGGAAAAACAGCAACATATCGTCGACTTCGCATTCAATAAGGATGTAGTCGCAGTATTCCCGGATATGATTCGGCGCTCTGTACCCGGCTATGAAACTATTATTCCAATGACCGGCCTGATCGCAGCAAGGCACTTGGGTGATTCCGGCACTGCTTATGATCTTGGCTGCTCTTTGGGCGCGTCTACTTTAGCCGTTTTACAACAAAGCCAAGAACAGAATATTAGAGTCGTTGGCGTTGATAATTCTGCGGCCATGATCGAAGGCGCGATAGCACAAATCACTGACACAAGAGCAATCTTTCAATGCGCAGACTTACTGCGCACCTCGGTAAGTGGTGCAAAAGTAGTCATCCTAAATTTTGTTGCTCAGTTTCTTGCGCCAGACGAACGCTTAGATTTATTTACCCGCCTCCACGAACAAATGCACCCAGACGGTTTGCTTATTGTGTCGGAAAAGGTCCGTAGCCCAGACCCCGCAATACAAACAATCTTTGACGATACTCATCTAGATTGGAAACGCGCCAACGGCTATAGCGAGCTAGAGGTAAGCCAAAAGCGCCAAGCATTAGAAAACGTGATGAAAGTAGATACCGAAGCAATGCAGTTACAGCGCTTCGCAGCAGCTGGTTTTACCACCAGCAAACAATGGTATCGCTGCCTAAACTGGGCATCGTTTTTGGTCTACAAACAGTTGCCTACTTCTTGAGCGAAAAAATTGAACTTCTGGACTGGCCAAAAAATCTACCAGAGTGGCCCCAACACCTGCTAGCCGAACGCTTTAGCAATAAAACTCACGGTGACTTTCCGCGCTGGTTTGAAGCCATCAATGCCATGCCAGAGCAGCCTAGCCATGAAGTTTTACTTGATGAAGATGCCGTTCGCTGTGTACTTAACCTAAGTAAGGAAACAACCGCTGTGTTGCAAGATCAGCTTATGCACTTGCACCCGTGGCGCAAAGGCCCATTTCAAATTGGCGATATTCGTATCGACACCGAATGGCATTCGGATTGGAAATGGCAGCGTTTAAGCAAAACCCTGGGAACCTTCAATGGCCAGCGCGTATTGGATATCGGTTGCGGTAACGGCTATTTCGGTTGGCGCATGTTAGGCGCTGGAGCCAAAGAAGTAGTTGGCATTGATCCCACCCTGCTATTTTGCATGCAACACCAAGCGATACAAAAATACTTTCAAGACCAACGCAACTGGGTATTGCCACTGAAGGTAGAAGAAATCCCCATTACTACGACCTTTGATCGAGTTCTGAGCATGGGGGTACTTTACCATCGCAGAGATCCCCAAGAGCATATCGATAAGGTCTTTGCCTTAACCGAAAACGGCGGTCAGGGAATTATTGAAACCCTTGTAGTGGAAACCACTGAAAGCTTGTATCCGGAAGACCGCTACGCACGTATGCGCAATGTTTGGTGCGTACCGACCGTGGACGACTTGTGTAGTTGGATGACTAAGGCTGGATTCAGTGATATTCAGGTAATTGATGTATGCACTACATCATTCGAAGAGCAGCGCAGTACACCATGGATGCATTTTGAATCTCTAGTGCATTCACTGAATCCTGAAGACCAAAGGCTTACCGTGGAAGGTCATCCGCGGCCGGTTCGTGCAATGGTTGTTGGCAGCAAAAATTAGAACACCGGCGCTAAGCAAGCCGTCACGGTATTTCAACCAGCAACCTCACCAGCTGAGGTATACTCAGTTTCTATTTAACTCAACGAGAGGTTGGCCATCATGTTCGGCATAGTTCCCTTTCAGTTTAGGTTCCGCGGCAAGATCAAAATGATTCTAGATATGTACTACTGCTTCCTAGAGGCCGGCAGCGTAGCCCTACATCCCACGCAAATTGCAAAAAAGACCGGCATTAGTTTTGCCGAGGTTGCACGCAGGCTCGACGCAACTCCAGAGCTGTTTGTCAAAATACCCACCCGCCAGGGTGATGTGACCCGCTATCGCATAACCTCTAGCGCCGCCACGAGAGATCCAGAGGAGCTCGAAGCGCTCTTGTATCAATACGCGCAAAGAGAGTCTTTACTTCTTTATAACTTCGCTGGCATGTTCATTATGATGATGATCATTGTTGTATTCACTATCGCCCCAAATCTTTGAGTCATCGCTATGCCTGAACTGCTAACACCAGAACTGATCAAACTGCGCGAGGATTGCGCAAATTTTGCCACCCAGCACCTTCTCATTCACAGCAACCATCCAGCGGAGAATGCTAGAGAACAAGTCAGAGCCGCAGCAAAAGCTGCAGGATTATTTGCGATGACTCAGCCCAAGGCCTTCGGCGGTAGCGCGGCTGGACAGTTGGCTTTGTGCGTTGCCCGCGAAACTTTAGCGGCAGCTAACCCACCTTTCATGGACAGTGTCTTTGGCCCTAGCCCAGGTGTACTAGGCTCAGTTCAAGAACCTTTGGCTACTTCTCACTTGGCACCACTTATAGCTGGCGAGAAACGCAGCAGTTTTGGTTTTACCGAACCGGACGACGCCACGCCAACGGCTGGAGTAATTGACGGCGATAATGTCATCATCAACGGTCAGAAGTCCTATGTAACCGGTGGCGCTGATGCCGACTTCATTAACGCACTAGTCCGAATAGAAGGCAGAGGCCCGTCTATGATCGTCATCGACACTCACCTGCGCGGCGTAAAGATTGAAAACAAGTTTGTCTCTCTTGACGGCTCCCACCACGCAGCTTTCAGTTTTACTGATGTGTCAGTACCTGCCAATCAGATCATTGGAGAACCCGGTGAGGGTTTGCCTAAGGCTATGCGCCAAATTGGTGATGTGCGCTTACTCTTCGCGGCTCAAGCCTGCGGCTACATGATTTGGGTACTCAATCTGCTAAACGAGCATTTAAAGAGTCCCGATAAAAGCGGCGAAGCAAGGGGCAATAAAGATGTAGTGCGCTGGCACTATTCAGAGCTGCGCATACAGGCCTTTGCTGCGCGGAGTATGCTGTACCGCACAGCGCGATTGGCCGACAGTGGCGAAAATATAGTCAACGAAGCGATAGCGACAAAAGTCTTCGCAACAGAAGCCGTAGGCGTAATAGTAGATAGAGCAATTCAGTTGGTTGGTGGCACAGCCTTGGTAGAGGACCACCCTCTGGCAATACTGTACCGTCGCGTAAGAGGTTGGCGACTGGCAGAAGGGGCAACAGATGTACTCAAACTCAACATAGGGCGCGGCATCCTAGAACTGGACAAAGGTCGCATCTAAAGACAAATTGTTTGCCAAATACAAAAACAACGCCTGCTAAAGGCCTATTTAACTAAGAGCAAAAATATGAACTTAAATAAAATTAACCGCGCGCGGACTATTTGCACAACAATCGTCGTTGCAACATTGTCCGGCTGCGCCTTCGTAAATTTAACAGACGCAGGAAGTACAGTGCGTCAGGCGACTCAAGACGAAGTAACAAACTGCAAGCTAGTGGGTAATGTTTCTAGCCAAACCAAAGACAAAGTCGTCTTCAACCGAAACACGGGTAATGTCAAAGAAGAGCTTATTGTCTTAGCAAGAAATAAAGCTGCGGAACTGGGGGCTAACGCGATAATTACAGATGGCGAGCCGCGTTACGGCGCTCAAGCGTTTAAGGCTTATCTTTGCGAAAGCTAAGTAGCCTAGGTTATAGATCACTCTTCTGACCATAAGTTTCGCGGTTAGTTTCTTTACTAGCCGCTGACTTTTTCACCAACAAGTACACTGAGCCTACACCGCCGCGCTGACGCTGCGCAGAGCAATAGGCGATCACCAACGGGTGTTGTACTAGCCAGTGCGCCACATAGCTCTTGAGCTTTCCTGGTGTTTCGCTGCGTTGGCCTTTGCCGTGACTAATCAATACACAGCGCCAATTTTTTGCACTTGCTTGGTTAATTAGATCATAGACCAGTACCCGAGCTTCCTTGACGGTCTTATGGTGCAGATCAAGCTCACGCTCAATAGCATAGCCGCCCTTACGCAGCTTACTAAATACCGCAAGTTGTACCCCTTCCTGCTTCCACTCCAAAACCTCCAGCGGATCACGCAGTTTCACTTCACTCAAACTGAGCATGTTCTTTTCGTCTTCGACTTTGGCAAAATCCTCAGCAGCTTGCTGACGCAATAGGTGAGTTTGACTTGGCCCTTGCCAAGCTGATTTCGGCACAATACTACTAGGATGATTCAAAGGCTCTACGTCCTTCATCGCTGCCGAAAAGGCATCTTCGTCTGTATCATCTTCTTGCATGGGTGTTTCCAATTAGACGGGCATTTACGCCAAACCGTCAGCAACGGCGATTATTGCTCTATGTCACCTTACTCAGCGCAATGCTGGGTAGCCGGTCCGAAGAAGTCTCGGGTATAGGTTGATTACTCTGGGCATGATAAGTAAATACGGGGGAAATTTTCACCTGCTGGGTAAGGTTTCTACCTGCTGCATGAAACAGCCGACAGTGAAAAAATAGCGCATCTCCAGCTGCCATCTCCACCACCTTAGCCTGCTCGATTAACGCTTGATTTTCTTCGAGCTCAGGGCGCAAAAAAAGATTTCCGTCTAAACGCCCGCGACCAAAATTTTCCAAATGCGTGCCGGGTATCACACTAAGGGCACCATTTTCTTCTAGCTCATCGCCAAGGGCATACCAAACAGAAATCAGCTCAGGGCGATCAAAGGACCAGTACCTTATGTCCTGATGCCAAAGTGTTGCACTGCTGAAACCAGGGTATTTGGTCATCACACAATTATGGTGGCATTGCGAAAGCTGTACCTGCTCAGTGCCAAGCAACTGAGACAGAACCACGGTTGCTGAAGTATCTAGCGCTAGTGCTCTTAACTTATCCGAACGTGCGTAGGCATGCAGTAGACGTCTAGGAGTTGAACCTCCTTCCGCAGAGCGATCACCGGGTGCGCCGGGATAGCCGACGTCCGCCTCTAACTCGGCAGGCCCTACCAGCGGCGCAAGATCCCCTTGGATAGATGCCTGCAGACCCTGACGCTGAGTTTCAGAGAGAAAATTACGAGCTACAAAATACCCATCCTTTGCAAAGGCACGTAGATTATTGTTTTTAGGTTCACCGGGCATTGGCTGCGTCTCTTACTCAAAGCTTATCTATTACACCCACCGCTAAATGAGTAGTTTGTGTTTTACGTCGCGAGCGTGGCTTATAACTTTGTATCCACTATGGGATCGCCGTTTACAGTAATTTTTAGCACACCTGAAGATGCCCAATAACGCACTTCAATATAGTGATGCTCTTCCCATTCCAACTCAACATTGGTCCAAACATATTGCGGCTCAGCCTCACCTTTGTCTCGGCGCTTACGTAAACAATTGTCTAGGTATAACTCAATGGCCCCATCATCGGTCAAATACAGATCAAAGGTCTTATGACGATGACGAAACTCAAGATGTTTTGACAACTTGCTCTCCAGCAATAGATTTCACAAACAATCCTAATTGTAGCAAGCCCATCAAAATAAACTTGTTTAACCGGCACTATTATCTAACTTATTGTTCACTTTGCTCTACGGGTTGGTGTCCGCGAATAGAATTGGTAATGATGCCCTAATCATGCCGCCGATAAGGTTAGAATGATTATACATCGCATGGGAGGCGGGTATGACTGATTCAACTAGATTTGCAAAGGTACTCAAGACACCAGAGGTCATAGCACTGGCATTTGGCGCAATGATCGGCTGGAGCTGGGTGCTATTAACCGGTGTATGGCTCACTGCCGCAGGTACCGTTGGCACACTTATCGCCTTCGCCGTGGGCGGATTAGCGGTGACTTTAATCGGTTTAACCTATAGCGAATTAGCTTCTGCCATGCCCAAAGCTGGCGGCGAGCATATTTACACTGAACGCGCCCTAGGTTCGCGTTGGTCATTTGTCTGCACATGGGCCCTGCTCTTTTCATATGTAAACGTATGTATGTTTGAAGCCGTCGCTTTACCCTCGGCGGTAGAATATTTATATCCAGACATTCGTCTGGGTACGTTATGGAATGTACTCGGTAGCGATGTAGACCTAGGCTTTATCCTCATCGGCATTGCTGCCACAGCGTTAGTCACTTGGGTCAACTATTTGGGTATCCGTACAGCGGCCATGCTGCAAGCCGTGGTCACCATTGTGATTATTGGCACCGGTATATTGCTTGTGACTGGCGCCATAGCCTTCGGCGACATCAACAACGCCCAACCTTGGATAGCCACACCAGTAAGCGGCATACTAATAGTGCTGATTATGGTGCCCTCCATGCTGGTGGGTTTTGACGTCATTCCCCAGTCCGCAGAAGAAATTGACCTACCACCCAATAAAATCGGCCGACTGCTCGTGTTCTCCGTAGCTTGCGCGGTGGCTTGGTACATCCTAATTGCCATGGCGGTAGGCTTTGGCCTTACAACCCAAGCCCTTTCCACCGCTAAAATGGCCACTGCAGATGCGGCAACATCCCTTTGGAGTGGATCCTGGGCTGGCGGTTTACTGGTGCTCGGTGGTATTGGCGGCATTTTGACCAGTTGGAATGCTTTTATAGTGGGCGCATCCCGGGTGCTCTTTGCCCTTGCCGAATCCGGTCATGTACCGAAAATTTTTGCCAAGATACACCCCAAACACAAAACTCCATACGTCGGTATTTTGGCTATAGGCGCGCTCACAATGGTCGCACCACTGTTTGGTCGTACAATCTTAGTTTGGTTGGTTAACAGTGGCAGTTTTGCCGTTACTGTGGCGTTCGTATTTGTCGCAATTTCATTCTTAGTACTGCGTAAAACAGAGCCAGATATGCCGCGCCCATTCAAAGTTAGCCACCCTAACTTGGTCGGCTACGGTGGCGTCATAATGGCTTTGGGACTGTTATCTGCCTTCTTTCCATGGAGTGCTAGCGCACTGTCATGGCCAGAGGAATGGATGACCATTTTGATTTGGTCATTGCTGGGCGGGGTTCTATTTATTCGTCACGAGCGCAACAGGTCGAATAGCTGATATTCAGCTGTCGGCAGCAAAAGTAAAGCATTAGCCTGCTACTGACAGGCCATTGGATACGCCAAGCTGGGCAGTCAACTGCAACTGCCCAGTTTAGGCAGCCGCTTTATGCGCTATTACTCTTCGGTGAGAACAACTCTTGGACATGCTCTTGGGGTAATGGTTTAGTCAGTTTAGACACCACAACGGTGAAGGTTACCGACACCAATTCACCCATCGCCGCACAGGACCAAGGGTTTGGTGATTCTATAACCAACCACTGCACTGCATTTTGCAGCATACCTGGTGCAAACCACGCAGGATCTATGGCGCGGTTAAAGACTAATATAAATGTTAAGCCCCCAGAAATTAGACCGGCAAAGGCACCGTACTTCGTCACCCCAGGCCACACAGAACCCAAAATAAGTGGCCCAGCAAAGGCCGCCATCATGCAGCCACTGCCAATCCAGACAATAATCGTGACATTCATATCCAACATGTTCCAAGCCAGAATGGTGCACAAAATCATAATCACAACAGTACTGATACGGCTCACGTTAAGTACTCGGCGCTCTACCTCTTCTTCACTCAGAGTGCTGCGAAACCTTGGCACAAAACTCAGACGGTAAATATCATTAGCTACAATTTGCGAAGAGGAAACTACTAGGCCATCTGCAGTAGACATCACAGCGGCAAGAATACCCACACCTAGCAATGCAGCTAACCAACTGGGGAATAGTTCAATGAACAGCATTATAAGGGCCTGATTACCGTTCACTCCCTCACCTAATATTGCTCTGGCCATAATGCCGCCCAGACCCAACATGCCAAGAATGAGCCCAAAACTAAAGGCAAGACGAATAAACCGGCTGCGTTGTGTAGGCTCTTTTAGCGCCCACAGCTTATTGCCAATATGGGGCAACATACCCAGCGGTACGTGGGCGAGGAAAATTGCAGCAACCGACCACCAAGAATGGTAAAGCACATTCTCTGGGTTGAGCGGTTTGATCAGATTTTCGTCCTGACTTCGCAGACTTTCAATCATGCCGCTGAAGCCACCTTCACTGCCATAACCGGTGACAAACATTGCAGTCACTAATAGTCCCACCAACACCATGATAAAGCCCTGTACGCCGTCGGTGAGGATGTCCGCATGAGCGCCCCCCATGACCACATACACTAGCAAAACAATAGACGTAATAATGAGCGCAACCATAGGCGACAATCCCAGCATCACCTCAAACATTATGATGCCCGACACCAACTGCCCTGCTAGATAGAAGAATAGCGACAAGGAGAACAACGAAACCAAAATACGAATGGCATCGGATTGATAGCGAATACCCAAATATTCAGGAATAGAGCGAGTGCCAAAAGCATGACCGGAGTTACTGACCAAATGCAGGCATAACAAAACACCAACATAAACACCCATTGGATAGAGAAAGACCGACCACATGACTGACATACCAGCATCATAGCCAATGCCCGGAAAACCAACGAAGGTGGCACCACTTGCCGTGGTTGCTGCAAACGCGAAGGCCAAAAAGAGTGGTCCGTAACTACTGCGAGCTGTGGCGAAATCATCACCACTTGAAACCTTACGCTGTCCGATAATGCCGAAAACAAGCATCATGCCTATATATAGAGCAAGAAATACCCACGACCAAACTACAAGACTCATATATTCCCCTTAATGGCAGCCTCAAAAAAACCAGTCTAGCAAAATGGTAGCGAGAAGAATCCTTGCGCCGAATGGATAAACTCGGTACTAATCGCATTACAGTTAATTTTCAAGAAATCTCGGGGGAATACATGTTAACCATTTGGGGTGGCACAACTTCACGCACTATGCACGCCCATTGGATGTGTCACGAACTGGGATTAGATTATTCAGCCAAGCTCATTGGGCCACGCACCGGCGAAACCCATACAAAGGATTTTCTGCAATTAAACCCAAAGGGCAAAGTCCCTGTATTAGTTGATAACGACCTTGTACTTTCCGAGGGTGCGGCCATTATCACTTATCTGGCGGACACCTACGCTGAACCAGGCACTGTGATACCTGTGCACGGCAGTCACGACCGTGCGCGCTACAACCAATGGCTATCATTTATTCAGATGGAATTAGACGCACACACGCTCTATGTCATGCGCAAGCATCAAGACTTAAGTCACTTATATGGGGAAGCACCTACCGCTATCGATGCAGCCATTGCAGGTTTTAACAAACAAGTGGCCGTTGCCGCAGAGCACTTAAGAGAGAGAGATTACCTAGTTGGCAATCACTTTACCGGCGCGGACCTGATGCTCACCAGTATTTTACAGTGGGCTACAAACTACGGATTTGAGCTGGATAGCACACTGCAAGAGTACGCTAATACACAGTATCAACGGCCAGCATACAAAGCGGCGAGTGAACTCAATAAAGGCGGATAGTCATTTCTCTAGCTGTTCTCAATATTGCCAAAATCACGATCAACCACCATCCAAGAACCGGTGACGATAGCGCACAACTTATCAGTTGCTTGATTGGTAAAGCGCGTTTCAACAACCCCTAACCGGCGCGACCTATTTACCACTCGACTACGAACATCAATGACATCACCCGTTTTCATTGGTCGGAAAAACCGAGTAGTAAACTCAGCTGTGGAAAACATCTCTGGTTCAGTACTGGTTGTAGCATAGGCAAAAGACTGACCTGTATCGGCAATAACATTGACCACACCACCCTGAACCATTTCATCGTAGTGGGTGAGGTGCGCTTCTACCGTCCACACCATATCAAAGGCACCAACTGCGACTTCGGTGAAGAGCAACCCGGTGAGATCCATGCCCCGAACAAACGGCGGCGCCATTGACAGATCAAGGTCTTCACCCGTGGCATTCACCGCGCTGTCTATAAGTTCTTGAATGTCCTTTAATGGATCAAATTTGTTGGCTGTCATTTACTGTCTCCTTCACCTGCAATCAATTACTTGTCGTTCAATAAGCTCCTTATTATTATTGTTCGCCCTACTGCTTTCATTCTTATCTTCTGGTTTTTCTACCTTTATGTTTTTCCACTTTCTTTTTTTCACCTTCCTCTTTTTCGTAGCTTTCGGCTCAATAGAAAGCGTTCCAAATACGTGGCTAATTATGCAAATCTAATGTCATAGCCAAATTCCCGCGCGCATAACGCTCATCTGGGTTCACCGGCAAGTCAACAAAACCCAGTCGGTGATATACCGCTAACGCAGGTTTAAGTATGTCGTTTGTGGTCAGAACAATCTGCTTGCCACCACGCTCCCGCGCAAAATCAATACAGTGCTCGAGCAACCGCTTACCAAGCCCCTCGCCTTGACGACTAGGCAGTACAGCCATCTTAGCCAGCTCATAGACCTGAAAGCGTGGATTGTCTGTTCCGCTATTCGCCGTTGCCTGCACAGCATCGCCCTTGGGCACCATGGCAGCAGTACCAATCACCTCTTCCCCGCCGCTTGAATGATCAAGAATAAAGAAAATTTCTCCCCCCTTATCTATGGCATAAGCCTCGGGGTGGTCTAGCGCGGCATTGTCTTCCGGCTCTATATGAAAAAACTCCGTAATCCATTGATAATTCAACCGAGCAAAATCACTGGCATATTTGCGCTGATAGCCGACTATTTCAATGTCACTCATGTACTGGCCCCTCGCCTTTCAGCCAGCGCAATATTTCGGCACTCTCCTCTAAAGGGTATGTATGAGAGAGATCTGCCAACTCTCGATAAACTACTCTCGCACCCGCAATCGTTAAGGCATTTTGCGCAGTTCGTGCCACCTCTACCGAGAACATCCAGTCCAACGCACCATGTGTCAGATAAACGGGCAATTCCTGAATACGTTGTTCATCTAACACTTCTAAAAGCATTGGGTGAAAAGATGCTGCACATGGCGCTAAATGCGTGAAAGGGGAGTCTTCTGTTAACCCGCTGACATAACTAAAGGTGCCACCATCGGACATTCCTGCCAGCAATATCTTGGTTTCATCAATTTGCCAATTTTCACAGGCATAAGCGACGAGCTCAGCCAATCTATCGCTGTCTTGCTCAGGATTCATTAGGGACCAGGTTCTATCTGCCGAGGTAGGACTAATGACAATACAATTATGTGTCCGCGCTGCGCGCAGCCAGGACCATAAAAATTGCCTACCGTGACCGCTGCCACCGTGTAAGGCCACCACCAAGGGTACTTCTTCTCCAGCATAGTACTCGGGGACATAAACTGAAAAACCGCCCCGCTCTTGGCTGGCATTATCGGCGTGCATCACTCCAACATTGGGCATTTGTACATCGCTCTTGCCCAACGCTTCCAGCAAAGGCTGATTATCTCTATGGCTGGGCTCCAGAAAATAGCGACTCACTGGGGGCAACATATAAGACAGTGGATAAGCTGCCTCAATAGCTTTGGTACTAAGGCCCATGGCTCTATATGCGCCCATCGCAGGGTCTGGGTCTTGGGCTGCAGTAGTAAATCCGGCAAAAGCCTTCAACGCTAATGTGGCACTACTTTTCGCGTGCGCTGCAAAGTCTGCTAAATCTTCGGGCCATGGAACATTGGTAAAGACTTCTAACCCGAATTCTAAAGGCTGTTGGTAGGACTCGATTGCGCCAACTACCACCTTAATATTGGGTGGGTGCATATGCCTGCCAGCGTAGGACAAAGCATCTAAAGCTGTAAGCAGCGGTGGTATCAGCGCTGTTGTGGCATCAAGCATTTCATCGGTTTCCGGCACTGACTGCTCCCCATACTAAAAATAGTGATCCCACCAAGCTACTCAGACAGGATGGACATCAGCTGCGCAGAATTGAGGGCGAGTTCTTGGGACAAATTAGCTTGGCCCAGTGGCCAAAGGCCAGAACTTTTTCGCTATAGTTATTCGCCAAGAGGACACAAAGCGACGTTTTTTTGACATCTGTTGAGGCAATGTATCTGTCTAACTAGAGGGTTAGAGAGTTCTAACTTTCAAAGTTGCCAGAGCTAGGAACGAGAAAACGATAAACACACGGGCAGCAATGCCTTTTACATACAGAGCTTGCGAACTTATGACAGCAACAGACCTTGGCGATGATCAAACAACAGTGGCACAGTCCCGACCCTACTATTTACCGCTCACCGATGAAGTAGAGGTGTTCCGCGCTGCTTACTCAGCTAGATTACCCATTCTTCTAAAGGGTCCAACGGGTTGTGGCAAAACTCGCTTTGTAGAGCATATGACCTGGTTATTGAATAACGAAAAGCCCGTAGCTGCGCAGTCTGATACACCGTTGATCACCGTTTCGTGTCATGAAGATTTAACCGCTACCGATATGGTCGGACGTTACTTACTAAAAGGCGATGAAACCATTTGGTCAGATGGCCCTTTAACACGGGCCGTGCGCAGTGGTTCGATATGCTATCTCGACGAAATTGTCGAAGCACGAAAAGACACCACTGTGCTCATTCACTCCCTCACCGACCACCGGCGCATTCTGCCCATCGACAAAACTGGCGAACTGATTCAAGCCCACGATGAATTTCTCTTGGTGATTTCCTATAACCCTGGTTATCAAAGTGTACTTAAAGACCTAAAACCCAGTACTCGCCAGCGTTTTGTCAGCCTCGAGTTCGACTATCCTGATGTAGAGGTAGAGTGCCGCATTATCGCCCACGAGTCAGGCGTAGATGAGAGCCAAGCTGAGCGTTTAGCAACTATTGGTCAACGCGTACGCAATCTCAAGCAACATGGTTTTGAAGAAGGCGTGAGTACACGGCTTTTGATTTATACCGGCGAACTCATTGCCGGGGGTATTGAGCCGCGGAGAGCCGCTCAAGCAGCAATCATCAGTGCCATCTCTGATGACGCCAGTGTCCAGCAGGCTGTCGCAGATATTGTCGATATTATTCTGCCGTAAATGCAAATCCACTTAGCAGATGTTGAGAGCGCACTAACCCTTTTTACAGAAGGCATTGCTGGGCGCTATCTGCATATCCGTGGCACCGAAGAGTTCCAGCTTAATCCACGCCTGAACCTAGATATGGGTGCTATGGGGCAAAGTCACGACACTCTGTTTCTTCCCGAAGAACTCGCAACCGCAACACCTGCAGGGTATCGCGTATTAGTTATGGAACAATTGGGTTTACGCGAATGCGGCACACTCAAGTTTCGTATGGCTCAGGCGCTAGAACAGGTACCTGCTCTGGCAGCAAGATATGAACCGGCTAAGGATATTAGCCCGAGAACCGGCGACTATAGATTATTGTTTGACGCATTTACGCAACCAAACATTGCGGAGCGATTATTTCTGCTGCTAGAGCAAGCGCGTATTCAGGCATATATGCTCGACACATATCCTGGTTTAAAGAGACACCTCAACACTCATCAAGCCTATTTACTTGACTATGAACCCAGCGATACTGACCTTTTAGGCCAAGGCTTAGAGTGGCTTAGAGGCGCCGACTTTAGCCAGGAAATCAATTCTGGACCCGGTTGGCAGGCGTTATATTTGGCATTACACGAACAGTCTGCGCCGAATCTGAGCGTTTACGACAGCGTGGCTTGTCTTTGCCAAACTTACGACCTAGTGGCGGCAGAATACCCATTACCGCCAAGTCTACCCTACCAACAAAAAGACGAATCCTTAGTCGACTGGCTTAATCGCGAACAGCGCATAGAAGATTGGGAAGAAGATTTGGAGGAAATCAACGAAGAGATGGCAGCTCAATCTGCCGCCAATGAAATACCTACAGGTCAAGAAACCGAGGCTGTACAAGGCGAAGGCGGCGAGGGCTCTCAGCGCGAAGCCGGGCTTGATATTGAAGCACTCAAAGACGACCGCGACGCTCTCAAACGTAGGGTAGATATGGAGAAGTCATCGGTACAACACGCCTTGGGCCAGGATCGCAGCGGCGCGCGCAGCTACCGTTATGACGAATGGGATCATCTAAACCGACGCTATGTCCGCGCATGGTGCCGGGTTTTTGAAGAAGAGCTAGTATCTGAGTCTGCTGAGGACATAGATCACCTCAAACGGGTCATCCGCGATTATCAGCCCATGGTGCAACGTCAGCTTGAACAAATTAGACCCACAGGGTTAGAGCGAGTACGCAGAGTACAAGACGGCGACGAGCTAGATCTCACCGCAATTATTGAAGCAAGGCAGGATTTGCGTGCCGGGCATAGCCCAGACGAGCGGTACTATTCACGCAAAGAACGGGTTCAGCGAGATGTCTGCGCAGTATTTTTAGTGGACCAGTCTGCATCCACAGATGACCCAATTCATCCACCTGAGCCCACGGACTGGTCTAACTATGATGAGGAGGCCGAAGTAGATTTACGAGCCGGTTGGTACTCTGCCCTAGCGCCAGAAGTGGAGGAAGAACCCGCAGAGATCCCGCGCAAAATTATAGACCTAGAACGCGATGCTATGGTGGTTATGGCGGCATCCTTAGATGCACTTGGCGACAGTTACGGTATTTATGGATTTTCTGGTTACAGCAAAGACAATGTAGAAATATTTGTCGCTAAAGAACCGGAGGATAATTTTTCGCAAAAAACCCTCCAAAGTATTGCGGCAATGCAGCCTAAAGGCTCCACACGCATGGGACCTGCAATACGCCATGCCAGCCACAAACTTATGGCCTCAGGTCACGCTATGAAGGTACTGATTATGATCAGTGATGGTTTTCCTCAGGATTGTGACTACGGCCCAGAACGCGGCAATCACGACTATGGAGTAGAAGACACCGCGAAGTCTTTGGTAGAGGCGCAGCAAAAGGGTATAGAAACGTTTTGCATCACCGTGGACAAATCAGGCCACGACTATCTCAAGCGCATGTGCCCTGACGAACGGTATATGATTATTGAGGATATGGAAGATTTGCCCGATCAACTGACAAAGGTCTATGCCACGCTCACCGGGCGGTAGCTATTGAGATAGCAGCTTAGGCCTCGCGCTTGATGCATCTAACCCAGAGTTATTGCACCGACCAAATCAACAGCAACACAAACAACGCGACTAAACCTAATATAAATATCGCGGTGGACCAATCGCCCTCTTGGGCTTCAACCGGATTCTCGCGCCAGCGTTTAACCATTGGCCATATAGCAAAAGCCATCAAACCCATGGCAAAAAGCGCGCCTATTTGCATCCAATCCATTTTATAACCCCCAAAATAAACCCGGCGCGGTGGCCGGGTTTGAATTCAACATACTGGCACAACCAGTTCAGCCAATGGCAGCTAGTCGTCACCACCAAAGATGCCCAGAATCTGCAGCAAACTAATAAAGATATTGAAGATGCTCAGATATAGCCCGTAGGTCGCCATAATATAGTTGGTCTCACCACCGCGAATAATGGCACCGGTTTGCATCAAAATCAGGCAGCTCATTAGCATAATTATAGCTGCTGAAATTCCTAATGAAGCAAGAGGGATTTGCAGGAAGATATTAGCGATCATGCCAACGATGACAACCATCATGCCGATGGCCACAAAACCACCCATAAAGCTGAAATCACGCTTGCTCATAGTGGCATAGGCGCTAAGCCCTAGGAAGATTGTTGCGGTACCACCAAGGGCAGTCGCGACAATAGCGGGACCTTTAGCCATTGAGAGATACAAGCTGATAACTGGGCCAATGCCAAACCCAAGTAGACCCGTAACCAAGAAAATCACACCTAAACCGGCTGCAGAATTTGCGGTTTTTGGTAGCACAAATATGCCTAAGACCATGGATGCGATCATACAAATTAGATAAGCACCGGTAGGCACGTTCATAACCATGGCCATCATCGCCATTACTGCACTAAAGCCTAAGGTGGCAGAGAGTAGAAGGTAGGTATTCTTCAATACCTTGTTCGTTTCAAGAGCAGAAAGCCCAGCTACTGATGCTTGGCGCATTGTTCTTTGATCCATGTTTATAACCTCAAATGACAGTGGATAAATTTTCGATGGCAACTAATTATTCGCTAAGGAATGACCATCTGCAGCGTATATATTGGCGTTTATGCATGCGATTGCAACCCCTAATCACGACCCGTAGTACGACTAAGACATAGACCTAGACTATTGGTACGCAATTTTGCCAATACTAGGCGTTTTAAGGCACCAAACTTGCCCCCAAAAGTTTTGCCAAAAGTGCCAATAGTACTCGCCGCAGAGTGCAAAATGGTATTAACATCCGTCCAGCGAGAGATGCGATATCGACCACTTTGAATTGGCAGTAAAATCCATGGCACTACCACAACTTGATCCGCGTTTTGAAGAATACGTCCGAGAACATCCAACTATTTCTTACGCCCAACCCGACGATCCCTGGTTAGTAAAACACTTCATTGCCTCTACAGAGGTGATGTTTGGCCGACGCAAAATAGAGTCTGTTTATCGCAAGCTCAAGGAAGGCCCCTTCGCCATTGAGGACTTTTTTCAGGAGGCCTTTGCCGCTACGGGCATTCAACCCAGCTATGATGAGAGCAAACTAGAGGCAATCCCCAAAACCGGACCATTGGTATTTGTTGCGAACCATCCGTTTGGCGTTATAGACGGTATGACTCTTTGCGACATGGCTATTAAAGCGCGCGGCGAGTTCAGAATTCTGATTCATGCGGTACTCTGCCAAGACCGTGACCTTGCGCCTTACTTTTTGCCAATAGACTTCAAACCCACCAAGGCCGCGCTGAAAAACAACATCAATGCTAAGAAGGTTGCTCAAGAATGCTTAGCCCAAGACATTCCAATTATTATTTTCCCATCAGGTTTTGTCTCTACCGCAAACAAACGAGGCTTTGGCGAGGTAGTGGATGCACCTTGGACAACCTTCGCAGCAAAACTTATTCGCGACGCCCAAGCTACAGTGGTGCCCGTATTTTTTCATGGTCGCAATAGTCGCCGCTTTCATCTCGCCTCGCACATAGCTGAACCATTGCGTATGGCACTATTACTCAACGAGGCGTTAAAGCAGTTCGGTAAAGAGGTCAAAGCAGAAGTTGGTGACCCATTGGACTGGCAGCAGCTCGCTACGTTTGAAACACGCCAAAGCCTTACAGATTTCCTCTATCAGAAGGTACAAGATTTGGCCCCAGAAATGAGTCCCAAAGCAAAAAAGAAGAAGCCTTTTTTAAAAGGAATCAATTAGCACAAACCTTGGAACTTCTGAGTAAATCTCAGGTTCCTCCAAGTTAGCCTGCAGATTCTGCACCTTGCTCTTTTTGCCGTAGCAATTTTACTCAGACTGGTAGAGTCTGGAGCCTCGCATTACATGAGTCGTTTTTCAAAATGGAAGACAAGTTTTCAACCCAGCCACCTTGGGTAGAGATTTACCGGTCTGATCGCCAAAGCCAAATTCAGGAAGCTGCCCTTGTCTTGGCTGCAGTGGATATAGAGTACCGTGTTCATCGACCCCAAACCGTGCCTCCTGGCCCATGGTCGCTTCTGGTTGAACACCATAATCAGCAACATGGGCATCAGCAACTTGTAGAATTCTGGGCGGAAAACTCCAAACCAATAGTGAAGCCAGTGGAACTGCCCACGGTGGATAGCGGTTGGTGGGGTGTCATAGGATTTTTAGTGGTTATTTGGTCGGTACCTAACTTGGCCCAATTCACCACGGGCAGCCTGCGTGAAGCCGGCATTTTAGACGCGGGCCTCATCGCACAGGGTGAAGTGTGGCGAATTGTCACTGCGCTAACCCTCCACGCGGATCTCAGCCACATTTTGAGCAACACGGTATTTGGTAGCTTATTTGGTCTCTTTGCCGCGCGGTATTTGGGCTCCGGCTGCGCTTGGTTAGTCATTGTTCTGGCTAGTATGGCCGCCAATTACACCAACGCTCTGATGCATGCCGATAACTTTCGTTCACTTGGTGCATCTACCGCTTCCTTCGCAGCATTGGGCCTAGCACCCACCGTACTTTGGCGCCGAGGAGCTTTTCAACATCAGGATTGGCGCCGGGCGCTAGCACCTGTATTCGCGGCACTTTGCATGCTGGCCTATATGGGATTCGGAGGCGAACGGGTAGACATTGGCGCCCATGTATTTGGCTTTGCTTTTGGCGCTTTAGCCGGGTACTTCGTTGCCCCACTGAACTTTCAAAGCATGGGTCCGGCACTGCAGCAAAAATTAGGTATTGCTGCTCTTAGTATAATTCTCTTCAGTTGGAGTATTGCGCTGAAGTAAATATTAGACGTTAAGGTTGGGTTCAGTTACATGGGCCTAACTTAGACTCCAACAGCATATAAAGAGCAATGAGCATTTACTCAAAGCTTCTGCATTAGGGGGTCTTATGTTTTTCCAGCCGAATCAAATCAATAGCAATTCAGGTGAACAGCAGTTGTTTTCTGCGTTGCAGAAAAGTATCGCTGCAAGATCCAACCTAACTCTAACCTTAGCCCTGCTATTGAGCTTGGTCTGTATGCCGGCTCAGGGGCGCGGCAATACTGCCAACACCGCTACAAAAAGTGACGGCTCACAACTCCTAAACCAAGCTGCGCTAGAGACTTTAGTTGCGCCGATAGCATTATATCCAGATGATCTCATTGCCATTGTATTACCCGCAGCAACCGATATTGTTGGCATTATTTTAGCGGTGCGCGAGATCAAAGATACCAAGGTTCCGGCTGCACAAGTCAGCAATGATCGAAAACAACAAGAGCTAGATTCCACTAGCGCCATTGAAGCACTGGCACACTACCCAGATGTATTAGAGAAAATGAATGCAGACCTAAACTGGACCCGTGCACTAGGTCAGGCAACAGTTTTGCAGCAAAGTGAGTTGCTGACCGCCATCCAAGACTATAGAAAACTTGCCGCAGATACCGGATTCTTACGCGACGACGATTATCAAGTAGTCGATGTTGCAGAAGATACACTTATGATCCGCCCGAGAGATCCGCAAGTAATCTATGTGCCAGACTACAGCCCTAGACAAGTAGTAGTTTATCGAACCGCAGCCACCCCTAATCGGCGAGCTATGCGTTACCACACCAGACCAGCGCCAGTCTATTACCGTCACTACAGCACGTCGCACCGTTATCATCATACAACTCGAGGCTGGCATGGACCTGCCTTTACTCTGTCATGGCGCAACGGCCACATCCAAAAACGGGACCGCTATAGTCCTAATCACTATCGTCATCATCGAAAAAGCTTTCGCACACCTCGCCACAGCTACCGTCAAAACCATATTCAAAGCCGTGTTGAAAACCACCAGCAAAGCCATCGGCAGCACGAAAAACATCACAATAATCGCTATAGAGGGTTCATAGACCATACACCGCGCAACCAATATCGCTCTCACAATCGAAGACACAACGAGCATGCAGATCATCGTTCACAAAGATCTAACCAGCGCCGCAGTGAAAGTCGCCACAGTACAAACAAGCAAAGAATAAACAACGAACGTTCAAGTAATATCCAGCGTAGGAGAGATCAAAGTGAAAACTCGCGCAGGTCCACAAATTTCGAGCAACGTAAGCCAAGGGCTTGGAAAGGCTCAGTTACTGCACGACACCGCGCCATTCTGGAACCTTAGGATTTAAGGCCCAAACCAATGCGACCATGGAGAGACCTGAAACGGGACACCAGTAGAAGAAGGCGATACCTGCGCTGGACATCCAAACAACTAATAGACAGGCTAAAATAAAACCCAAGATAATAGTTGGGAACGTACCGATACCCATGCGCGCCAAAATAATGCTGCCAAATATCGCACCGTATACGTAATTCGGCAGTTTAAAGGTTAAATCCAACAAACCTTCAGCGGAATAATTACCAAAGAACAACGCCAGTGCAAAGAAGATTAACCCCCAAACCAGCATGAAAAATCTGCAGGCTTTTAGATAGTGAGCCTCCGTTTGCGCAGGCCGCCAGCGCGAGTAGATGTGGTTAACCGTTAGGTCAGAGCTTTCTGCCAGCGCCGAATCTAAAGTTGAAATAGCGGCGGCAAATATTGCGGCAATAAAAATACCGGATATACCCACAGGAAGTTCCGTGGCAATAAAGTGAGGAAATATTCTGTCAGGTGACGTTGTCAGCTCTAATGCCACATCGTCAGGTAAACCTTTCTCGCCATAAAATGCTACCAAGGCCAGGCCGACGCCTAAAATGATCAAGTGCATGACATAAAAGAGCGCGGCAAAATTAAGGGCTTTCTGTGCATCGCCTACGCTACGGCATGCTTTAACGCGCTGCCAAGTACCCTGGGTACTACCTTGAGCAATACTTAATCCAATCGCACCAATAACACCCGCCCAAATGGTATAACGCTTACCCGGATCGGTATCAAAATCGAACAGCACCAACTTAGCTTGATCGTCTAACCAGATAAAAGTCTCTGGCAGAGTACGCTCTAGACCCAGGAGCACGTAAATCAATGCAAAACCCGCACCGAGGGCAAACAAGCCAAACAGCAAAAAATCTGTCCAGATAACCGTCTTAATCCCTGCCAGCGAACCCCAAAGTACACTCACCACCATTACGAACAAAGCACAAGGCGCCAGCCCCCAACCACTAATAACATCTAATACCAAACCCGCAGTCAGAAGTTTGACACCCGAGTTGATCACATTAAGGAGCAGACCAAGGTACATAGAAAACTCGCCAGTCGCAGGGTCTATACGGTGTGCGATGTATTCATAGCTCGTAGCCACACCTTGGCTCTCATAAAACGGTCGCGCCAACAAACGCGCCACAACTATTTTGCCTGCAGCTAACCCAAGAATAACTTGGAAATAGGTGAGGTTACCGCCATCGGCGAAAACCGCAGCGGGTACGGAGATAAAAGTTACGCTGCTGACTACCGTAGCAATAATACTTGCTGATACAGCCCACCACGGCATCGAGCCATCGGCTTGAAAAAAACCTTTACGGTCTCTTATGTTGCCGCTGAGCTTGTGACCCACATAGGTCACGGCCAGCATCACCAATAAGACAACTACAAAATCAATTGGATGCAAAGATTAGCTCACTTAGGCTTATTGGCTGGAGCTGGGAGAAAAGTTGCAACAAATTTTCTTTCGCTGAAACGACACCCATCAGCTGAGTATTGGTACACATCATAGTACTCACCCATGGCGGTAAAATTGGCAACCATAATCGGCCCAGCACTCCTAGCACCACCATAGATTAGGGCGTAGCTGACGCCAGTAGCGTAGGTTTCATCAACTGGCGTAATACGAATATTGGTCATCATATGCCGCAAGATTGGCCCGCCTTTGTTTGCTAAGCGCGCAGCGATGGCCTTATGACCTACAAAGGTTTGGTCTAGGACAGTTAGCGCACCATCAGCCGTGAACAGCCCGGCAAATTTGTCGGCATCTTCCTGATCCCGATAGGAAGCATAATCTAAAACCAGTTCATGGCAGCTGGCAATCATCTGCGCCGCATCTGCACCACTCTCTTTTGCCTGCAAACCTAACGGTAGTAGAAAGACGAAAGAAGAAATCAGCAGTTTTAACGTCAAAGGACTAACTAAAATATGCCTCATAGCTTGACAATCCTTGTGCCCACGTTGCCGCCAGACAACAAGTCTACAAAGGCCTCTGGCGCAGCCGCTAAACCGTCTACTTCATCAGTCAAGCTGATCATTTCACCGCTTTGCAGCCACGTGTGAATTTGCTCACGAGCCATAGCGTACTGGCTTGCAAAATCGAAGACCAAAAATCCGCGCATTGTTATACGGTTATTTACCAGCAACCCTGGAATACCTCGCGGGCCTGGCTCAGGAGTACTAGTGTCGTATTGCGAAACCACACCACAGCAACTAATACGCCCAGCTACGTTCATACGAAATAACGCTGAGCCTAAAATCATGCCACCGGTGTTATCGAAGTAAACGTCAACACCATTAGGTGTAGCTTCTTTTAGGCTCTGGCGATAGTTGGCATCTTTGTAATTCACTACCGCGCCAAATCCTAGCTGCTCTGTGAGAATACGACCTTTCTCTTCACTACCGCACACGCCAACAGTATGACAACCCGCTATACGTGCCATTTGACCCACCATATGCCCAACCGAACCAGCAGCGGCTGAAACCATAACCGTCTCTCCAGATTTAGCCTGGCCTACTTCATTAAGGCCAAAGTAAGCTGTTAGTCCATTGATACCCAACGGCCCTAGGTAATGGATTGGATCATGGGTGGGATCAATTTTGGTCAACGCGCTTGCGTCTTGTGCAGAATAACCCTGCCACCCGGTAGCGGCTGTTACCTTGTCGCCAACAGTAAACTCAGATGAATTGGATTCCACCACTTCACCTACGCCAGTACCGTTCATCACCCGACCCGCTTCCGGCGCACCAGCGTAACTTGCGCTGCCCTGAAGACCGGCACGAGTACCTGCAGTAATGGCAAACGCGGTTGTTTTAACTAGCACTTGGCCTGCTCCGATCGCCGGCATGGCCGACTCTTCCAAACGATAGTTGTCTGCGCTAAGTTTGCCTGTAGGCAAGCTGTCTATGAGTACCTGTTGATTGAGCATAGTTAAATCCTTTAGTTAATGGCTTTAGTTAATGGCTTTCTAATCTTCTACTAATCAAGTCGTTATTCACAGGCTGTTCCGATGTAGCCATTAGCATTCAAGACCCGACGCTTTAGTTGGTACGCGACAGCTTTATTTAGGTGAACGATACCAGTCCAAATAGCTGCCCATAATTTGCGCAAACTCTGGCCGAGTACTCATACTAAGTAGGTGCTTGTAGGTGCGTGGGTACTGTTGCAACCCACCTCGACTAATCAACCCATAGCCCTGAGCCTGCAAGCTTTTTTCGTAATGCCCCTCACGCAAAAACTGAGCAAAGTCACAGACAAATGAAATATCAGCAATAGACAGTATGCCACCGACTAAGAAACTATTGGTCTCATCGGCAGGATTTTTTCTACCACTATCGACGCTTTGTTCAGCCTCGGACTCGGTCAATGCCGCTTCTAGGCCATCTAGGTAAAATTCATAGGCGCCAACCATACGTTGATAGGCCTCCTCGCTAAGGGACTCTATACCTAATAAATACACTTGCGCTTCTCGAGCGAAAACTAAGTTGGCATCCAGAAAGCTATCTATGCGCGAGGCTTCATAATGGCTCCGACCATAAAGCTTAGGCAATTCAGGATCATTTGGCGCGGCCCGCACCACGCTGCGTAAAATACTGTTGGATTCAAAAATACCAACACGACCATCAGCACTAAAAGCTGCAGGCACAGTACCAAAAGGATGAGCTTGGAGAAATTCGTCCGTTTTATACAGAGTACCTTTAAAACCTCGGCGGCCTTGTCGCGCTGCAGGGTTATCTGGCGTTTTTTCTTCCTCAGTTAATAATCGCGGATGCGCATCCCACAACCAGTTACCAAGCTGGGCAGGCTTATCGCCGGTGACTACTACATCTACACCAAGTAGCTTCGCGGCAATCAATGACTTCCATACCCTCGGGTTAGGCAAATATGAAAATATTCTCAGCACAGGTTTATTCATTGTTTCCTCCAAAATTTCGCTCGCTCTACCCTACACGACCACAGGCAAATGCATGGCTCTCCCAAGTAATTATTCACCACCCAAAAAACCACTACTCAACGATAGGCTATAGGGGTGTTAGGAAAGTGTCTGCAAAAATGTTATCCCACACTTCAGTAGGGACGGCCTAAAAAACACCTAAATCCTAATCTTGATTTAGTCATTCATCTGGTGATACTCAGACCTAGGGTTTTCATTCTAATTTGAGGAGTTTGTAATGAAGTCATTGAGCCAAGTACTTAGCTTTTTTATCGTCAGTCTTTTACTTATTGGCTGCGGCGGCCCGCCATCACAAGTAGTCGATACCCAAGCTGGGCCAGTACAAGGAATAATATCCGATGGCGTAGCAATTTTTCGCGGCATCCCCTATGCAAAACCTCCACTAGAGGAACTACGCTGGGCTGCACCTCAACCTGCAGAACCTTGGACAGAGCCGTTGCTCGCCGATACCTACGGAGCAAGTTGCTGGCAGCCTACGGGGATTGGGAACGATGCATTTATCAGCGCATTGGTGGCAGGGTCAGGTATGTCCGAATTTTCTCAGTGGTTGCTGAAAACCGGTGCAAACTTGGCACAACCCACTATCGCCGAAGACTGTTTAACACTTAATGTAATGGCCCCCAAGCTAGAGGGCGACAAACCGCTACCGGTAATGTTGTGGATCCACGGCGGTGGTCATCAATATGGTTCCGGCGGTGACATGTATGAGTCAAGCAGCTTAGTCAACAATGGCGTAGTTCTAGTCACAATTAACTACCGTTTGGGCATTTACGGTTTTATGGCGCATCCAGAACTTGCAGAAGAGGATCCAAATAGGAGTACCGGCAACTACGGAATGTTGGATCAAATTGCAGCTCTGGAGTGGGTGCACGCTAATATCGAAAAATTTGGCGGTGATCCAGCAAATGTCACGATCTTCGGCGAATCAGCAGGAGGACACTCGGTCGGCCAACTCATGGCATCACCTCTAGCAGAAGGGCTTTTCCATAAAGCTATCGCCCAAAGTGGTACTGGGTTTCAGCAATTTCAAACAACAGATAAAGCCAATGAAACTATCAGCGGTTTCGCTGCAGGCGAAAAAGTCGCGGAAATGGTTGGTGTGAGCGGGGCAAATGAGATTACCCAACTTCGTGCAATGAGTACTGAAGCATTAGCCTCCGCAGCATTAGATGAGGAAATAAGCAGTACCTTTCACCCACAAATAGATGGTTATATTTTACCCAAACCTACCGCCGAAGCATTCGCACTTGGCGAGCAGGCGCCTGTACCACTGCTGCTGGGTAGCAATGCAGATGAAGGCTCGGTGCTTTACTACATGGGGCTGCCGCCGGTAGACGGTGGCGCTTATCAACGTCCAGACACGCTCAGTCAGTGGGATAACTTGCTACAAACAGAGTTCGGCGAACAGGCGGAAGCTCTAGGTCGTAACTATGCAGTTGACGGCGACGCCGATGTTGTTAAAGGCGCGGAGCAACTTATGGGAGATAGCTGGTTTGGGAGACACGCCTACCTCATGGCCCAGCGTCACGAGGCCATTGGGCAACCTACCTTTATGTACTTCTTTGAAAGACGCTCAGCTTCGCCAGAGGAAACCATTGGCGCAACCCATGCCTTTGAAATTTTCCCTATATTTGGTAGCGCCTTCCCATTTTGGCCAACAGATGAACGCGACGCGCAGCTGTCTAAAGAAATGCAGTCCTACTGGAGTAGTTTTGCGAAAACCGGCAATCCAAATAACACCACAGCACCGAACTGGCAGAGGTTCAACTTGTTACAACCCATGGAGATGGCTCTGGGTCATGAAAAAAGTTATAGCCGCCCAGTTGCAAGAAGAGATCGCTATGAGGCAATGAATGGACAGCAATTAAAACGCGAGCAACGCGCACGCGCATTAGGCCAATAAATTTTGCAGCCAAAGCACTAAGGCTTTGGGTCGCTCTAATGCTCTGATGCTCGAATTCAGCGCACAAAGCACAAATGCAAAGCCGGGGCTTACGGCGGCCTAAGCTAGCCTAGCCGTAAGGTTTTGGTAGAAGTACTTATCGTCTAGCCAATGGGTAGCGCAGCGAATTAGTGAACCCTCATCGTCTATTAGGGTTTTGCCGTCGTCGGTCACGAGGACACGTAAGTCTTCCATGCCGACACCCTCCTCAGAGAACGCTAAATAGACAGCAACACAGTCATAGAGAATTGAAGACTGAGCGTTAGGATCCATACTCTTTACTAGGTCCGCCATAACCGGCCAATCTAAGGCTGCCTTGAACCAATTGTGATGATTTGCTAACACTGCCTGAGTCAGCGGGTTTTTGCTGGCAGCCACACGCTTATAGTGGTCGCCCTTCAAAGCAGCAGTACCGCAGGTATCTAAAGGGGTAATGGTTTTCGCCCAAGACGCTGCAAACACTTTCTGGCAAGCGGCGATATCTTGAACTACGTTAAATTCGCGCATAGCTTTGGGGATACCTACATAACCCACCCGCAAGCTACCGTGCATGCCAACAAATTTGGCGTTTTCAACAATTGACGGAGCGTGCTCTAACGCTGCTGCCACATTAGTCAAAGGACCAATAGCAATGAGGGTAACAACCTCTTCACACGCCGAAATCACATCTGTTATTGCGGCAACGCCGTCGGTATAAACCACACCGGGATAATCTGCCAGCTGATAGTCGCCCAACCATTCACTGTGGGTTTTTAACGAGGCTTCTCCCGCTAGCCCCACGCCCACTGGAATGTCAGTTCGCCCAGCAAGTTCCAACATCTTCGCGACCAATGCGGCTCTATAAGCGGTATCCCCTGTGCAAGTTGTAATCAGTTTTACATCCAGCTCAGGACAGTTGAGCAAGTGCGCTAAGGCCCAAATATCATCAACGTCTAAGCCAATGTCGGTATCTAAAATGACTGGAATCGGCATATTAACTACTACTCTAATAATTCTGCGAACAGCTTAACGACTTGCAGCGAGAGCTGCGATCAACTCTGGGCCAATACCGCAACATCCGCCTAAAACACTGGCACCCATAGTCCGCCAAGTAGTTATATAGTGCATAAATTCCTCGACAGACATTTCTCGATACTCGGTACCAACATCATTATCCAAAGTCCAACCAGGAGGAATATGGTAGCGGTTTGGGTAGGCGCCTACAGGTTTGTCCGTGAGCTTGAGTATCTGCTCCAGGGCCACCGAGATTGCTTCTGGCGCAGTGCAATTGAACAAATAGGCATCGGGGCTATAAGGTGCTACCGCAGCTAACGCTTCCGCAATGCTCTCGCCACTACGTAACCCACCACCTGGCGTTTCCTCTAATGTCCACGCCACCCACAACGGTTTCGATGTGTCTACGCTTCTGGCCGCACGAGCAGCATTGGCGGCTTCCCGAGCGCTAGACATTGTTTCGCACAAATAGAGATCCACCCACGGGCTAAGAACGGTGACTAAGTTTGCATAAACAGCAAAACCCTCTTCGTCGGACGGTACTAAGTCATGACGATAACTCTCACTAAGTGGTGGCAAGCAGCCGGCTACTTCGATAGACCTATCAGCAGCATCCGCTGCCGCGCGCGCCATTTTTGCGGCAATTTCGGTTAGGTCTTCATAGCGTTCAGACATACCCGCTTTCGCCAAATAGCTGGGGATTGTTGAGTATGAATTGGTGATAATAACTTCGGCGCCAGCCTGAATATAGTCGTTGTGAACTTGCATAACGGCTTTTGGAGAGTCAAGTAATGCCTGGGCAGACCATAGCCCACTAGAAGGCATAATCCCTCGAGCGATCAGTTCGCTCCCCATGCCGCCGTCTAACACTTTGAGTGGTTTATTAGACATATTTTTATTTCCCGGATACGTTCTCATTTAGTCGGCTAACTCCTGAGAAGTTAGCCAAATAGGAAAGGTCTAAGCAGTTTTTTACTCAACATTGCCTATACTGGCCCCCAATATCCGCGTATTGCGATACAAACCAGCTCTCCATTAGCGCGGATAATAGCTCAACTTATAGCCCAAGCCACGAGGAATTTTGCGTTGCAAATTCACTAGCTAATTCCAGCATTTGACCGCATATTTCGTGTTTAAGGGTGCGTAAAATCACGCCCAGGTCAGGCGATCAGATAAGTACTAGGAGGGTGAAAATTTTGTCATTACCTACGAATCACGCACACATTATTCGCGCAGCATGGCAGGGGCGGATATCTGGATGCATGCTGGGCAAAGCTGTAGAACTATTCTCAATGCGCGAGGGTGCCGCGGCACTTGGCGAGTATTTGCAAGCCACCGGTGCACTGCCATTAAGAGACTACATCCCATATGTGCAGGAATTGGCATCAAAACACATTGATGTTAAGTGCTGTGCAGATCATTTAACCCATAGCCGCCCAGATGACGATATCAACTATTCCATGCTGGCGTTGCTGATGCTCGAAAAGTTCGGTACAGCATTGAGCACCGCAGATGTTGCCCGCAGTTGGATGAAGTACTTACCCGTAGCCAGCACCTATACTGCTGAACGAGCGGCCTATAAAACCCTGCTTAGCAATGCGCACGAATGGTTTCCAGAGGGCAAGGATGCAGGTTTTGACATGACCTTGTGCGCGGATAATGCCTACAATGATTGGATAGGAGCGCAAATTAGGGCCGACCTCTACGGCTGGGTTTGCCCGGGTAATCCAGATCTTGCGGCAAAACTTGTGACCGCAGACGCACAGCTCTCCCATCAAGGCGATGGTGTTTACGGGGCGGTATTGATTGCTACTCTTGGCGCACTTATTCCCGTGCACAGTCTCCCAGCCGAACCTGCCCGCAATAGCGCAAAACAGGATTCAGCGAGCGGGCTAAATCACGCACTAGATCAAGCTCTGACTTATATACCTCAAGACAGCGAGTGCACAAATGCCGTTCGCTTCGCACGAGAATTAACCCATGACCCAAAGGGGGCGGAAAAAATAAGGCAACGTTATAAAGAGCTAAGTGTTGTTCACACTGTTAATAATTTGGCTTTAGTAATTTGGGCACTGCTCCGCCATCACAACGATTTTAGCGCGGCGATAGGCGAAGTTGTGGCAGCAGGTTTAGATACAGATTGTAATGGCGCCACGGTTGGCTCTTTGTGGGCTCTCCAGGGGCAGCCCATACCGGTGCATTGGACCCAACCTTGGCAGGGCCAAGTAGGTTTATCTTTAGCTGGACACGATCGCATCGAAATTGACGAGTTGGTCGCCCGAACCGTACAAGTTGCTGATACCATGCATAAGCAATAGGCACTGGAAGTGACTGGCTGCAAGTTTATCTCGCACCAATATAGACTAACAATGAGACTCTGAAGCAGACATGACATTAGTTCGCTACGTTACAGAAATGGGTATGGGCACGGATGTACACGGCGGCGATTACACAAAAGCTGCCAAGCGTGCAGTTGCCGATGCCATTAGACACTCCAGCCTAAACTTCTTTCGCGCTTTAGATAAGTCACCTAATGACATGCGCATTACCGTACGCATTGGTGTTGCCCAACCAGACAGTGTAGATAAAGCCGCTGTTGCAGCGGAACTACCTTATGGAACTATTACCGTGGAACCGGTACTCGGCGGACTAAACGTGCCAGCGGCCCATGGCGACGACCTCATGGTTATCGCCAACGCAGCCGTAATCGTTTGCTTTGAAGAGTAATTACGAGTCTTACGCAAAAGATAGATTAGAAAACGTCGAAAATACGCGAAAACTTAATCGCTAACTCTCTACGTTTCTCCATAGGACCAACAATAGCCTCATCATCTAACTCGTTGTAGACCAAGTACAAACCTGAGTTTGCTGACTGCAACCAAGAAAATCTTACGTTAGATGCCACAAGGTCAGATCTATCATCGTATTGCACCAATACTTGCAACAGCACTTTTGGCGTAAAGGAGTAAGACATACGCAGTCGCGCAACGTTAACTTCGAAAGCGCCATTATTCACCGGTAGATCTATGTCGTTTCTACTCCAAGTCAAATTACTGGTAAACGAATCACCAAATCGATAACGGACATTTGCCTCTAAGCCATTGCGATCACCCCCATAGAACCCACCTATTCTTGAGGTCAGAGAGAAACTTATAGGTTTGCGCCGGTCACTGATCAGGACCATTTGCGATTCCGCATGGTCGTACTCTCCAACGCCGACAAAGGTTCCAGAATTTATTTCAAACGGATCTTGCACACCCTCATGAGTGAAGTTAACGCCGGTATGAATTTCCCACCCGTTATGCCATTCCCAATGATTATCCACGTGCATAAAACCCGACTCATAGAATCCTTCATCATCTCTATAACCGCGATAAAATATGTGCGGGCGCAGCTCAAACAACCCAAGAAAGTCCTTTGGCCGTCGGCGATGAAATATGGAAGTGCTGATCTTTTCGTAATTTGTTCGGCGTAAAAAACCTACTTCTGGATTAAAGTTTTCTTCAACTTTGGAGTAAGCAAATTGGCTAGACCAAGATTCTGAGCTATAAGCAATTTTCGCCAATCCAGCCAAATCCTTATCGTCTAAAGATGGCGTATCAGTCTTAGCTATATAACCTGAAAGCGTTATTTTGTCGCCCAAGCCCAACTGTCCATCTACAGAATAGGTGCGATTAGTATCGCCACTTAACTCATCATCCTTGTTAATTATTAAAGCACCTAGAGCCGTTCGATCACCAAACTCTTGACTGACTCGAGCCAAACTATAATCTGCTTCACCTAGTCCAGCCTCGTTATCTCCGGTGGTCATATGCAGAAGGCCAAGGTTTGTTGCTGCACCAACTTTTCCGGAAAGCCGCAGTCCACCATCAATGGGTACAGGAGCACCGTCAGAATCTAAACCAATACGGCGACTAAAAAACAACTCGACATCACCAGAATCCCCAACAGAAAACTGCCCAGCGTTCTCCAAAAAGAACGGACGCTTTTCTGGTAGGAATATAGAAAAGCGATCAAGATTGACCTGCACCTCATCCACCTCTACTTGCGCAAAGTCGGTGTTGTAGGTCAGATCTAAAGTCAGGCTGGGGGTAATAGAGTATTTTACGTCGATACCAACATCGGTCTTATCGTGTGTGCCAGGTGCTGAGTCTCCGCCCCTAACGGCTTGCGCCAACACATACGGCGTAAATTTTAGGTTGCGTTGGTTTGGCACCTTTACAGCATTCAAAGTACCTGCTTGAGAAACACGAAACAGATTGTACTGCCGCTCTAACGGCGACCAGTATGCCACCTCGTCAGTACGACCAATATTGCGCTGAAAATTGATCCCCCAATCTTGTACTGCACCTGAGCTATAACGTAGCGACTTAAAAGGAATTGCAAATTCCGCGCTCCAACCAAAATCGTCTACCTTAGTAGCTACTTCCCAAGTGGCATCCCAATTTTTGTTAAACCCGCCGCCGCCATCTCTGGAACCTTCCTTTGCAACCTGCCCATCGTACTGAGCACCACCTGGCGTGGTACCAAAGACAAAGCCATTTTGCCGATCTTGAAATGCATCAATAATAAAGCGGAAGCTATCAATATTTCGCAGGCTAGCGTCACGACGAGTATCTGAGATGATAAGAGTTTCAGGATCATCGTCGTAACACACCACCGCCAGATAAAAGGTATCTGCGCTAAAGCCGACATAAACTTTCGTTTGCTGGCTCGCAGGAGCACCTTGCTGCGGACGTACTTGTGTAAATCCAGTGGCTGCAATTTGCTTTTGCCACACAGGATCAGCTAAAACGTCACCGTCTAACGTGGGCACCTGATTGAGCTCAACTGCTGTTAAGCGAGGTTGTTCAGCGCGGACTTCAGCACTTACCAAAGATCCTACGAGCGTCATTACAATAAACAAAAACGAACACGACAAAAAACTCTGCAAAAGAGAATCCTTTTTACGAATTAGGGTACGAACATTCTTTGCGGTGTGAGCACACCGGCTAATATGTACTAGTCTAGTCTAGGCTAGACTAGACTAGGCTAGACTACCCTAAACTCCGGATAGCCCCAGCATAGAACCGCCTAACGGCGGTGTTTTTACTATAAGCGAGTAACGCGGACTGGAAGGCTGGTATAGCCTTTAACAAAAGATGAGAAGGTACGCTCAACGTCCCCTACAACCTCAATCTTCTCAAAGCGCTTCATTATCTCTTCCCAAAGTACGCGCAACTGCATTTCCGCAAGACGGTTACCCATGCAGCGATGAATACCAAAGCCAAATGACAAATGCTGGCGTGCGTTCTCACGATCAATAATTAGCTCTTCGCCACGCTCAAAGAAGGACTCGTCTCTATTACCAGACAAATACCACATGAGCATTTGGTCGCCAGCCTTAATTTGCTTGCCGCCAACTTCACAATCGTTATTGGCAGTTCGGCGCATGTAAGCTAGAGGTGTTTGCCAGCGAATAATCTCAGCAACCATATTTGGAATCAAATCATGGTTGGCTTTGAGCTTTTCGTATTCGGCCGGGAATTCATTGAGCGCTAGAACGCCTCCAGACATAGAGTTACGTGTGGTGTCGTTACCACCTACGATCAACAAAATCAGATTGCCTAAAAACTCTAAAGGCTGCATGTCTTTAGTTTCTTCGCCATGTGCGAGCATAGAAACAAAGTCGCCTGTCGGGTTCGCTTTACGCTCTTCCCAAATGCGGGTGAAGTAAACCAAACATTCGATCAGCTCTTCACGACGTTGCTCTTCCGAATCAATAACACCGCCCCCTGGTACTGCGGTAGCCACATCTGACCAACGAGTTAGCTTGGCACGCTCTTCAAAGGGAAAGTCAAATAGAGTCGCTAACATTTGGGTGGTTAGTTCAACAGATACCTTTTCTACCCAATTAAAGGTTTCACCCTCAGGTAAAGAATCTAGAACATTACCTGTGCGCTCACGAATCAGACTCTCCATTGCAGCCAAATTACGCGTAGAAACTACCGGTGCAACGGTCTTACGTTGAACATCGTGCTTGGGTTGGTCCATTGCAATAAATAGGCTGATGTCTAGTGCGCCCTCAGGCAACGGCTGGTCTATGGGAAACCCTAATGTAATGCCGTGGGCGCTGGAGAAATTGATATGGTCCGAATCTACGGCCTTAATTTCCTCATAACGGGTTAATGACCAGTATCGCCCAGCTACTTCAGTTTCATTAAAGTGCACTGGATCATCTCTGCGTAGGCGTTCGAAGTACTCGAGCATTCGGTTTTCAGCAAACAGTCTGTTCCAAACTGGATTGATATCTTCAATAGGCACATCGTTTGCAGCAGGAATTGTTCCGCCAATTTTATCTTGCTCGGAACCTGGACGAATGTAACTTGGCGGATTGTCCGTTGCCAGTGAGGTCTCTAAACCCGAACTCGTATCAACTGCTTCACTCATTGCTCTCTCCGTTTAGCTTTTTATCTGTATAGCTGTATATCTGTATATCTATGTAACTGTGTGTCTGTAGCCGGACGCCGATAACTGGCTGTCAACATATGTGCGAGCACCCAGCTAGTCGTAGCTCTCACCAAATCTATGAACTGTATTTAGATGACAAAACTTAGCTGAATTTTGCTTTTAACGCTAGCGCCAACCTGCCCTGGGTTTGCTTCAATCCCCAGTGCAAAAACCGCTACTACGGCGAATAGTGGCCACCGAATAATCCGTAATGCAAATAATTATCATTTAGTTATTGATAATGATTCTCATTTAGATACTATACCCGCATTGCTAACGAAAATAGAAGATAACAACAAATGAAACCTAGAATTACTCCAAGCTATCTAGCGTTGAGGTTGGCTCCACTGCTAATAGCTAGCGCCCTTAACTCCACTATCGCCCATGCTGACGATGGGGACCTGTTCATTGAAGAAGTGACTATCATTGGCGAAAAAGTTACTGGCGACCAGATCAGCGGCAGTGCTCACTACATCGGGACTGAGGAATTAGAACAACAAGGTTATTCAGATATTCAGCGCACCATAAGACAAGTCCCTGGCGTTTCAGTACAAGTCGAGGATGGCTACGGATTGCGCCCCAATTTAAGTATTCGCGGAGTTGCCACCGAACGCAGTGGGCGCATCACGCTACTTGAGGACAACGTGCTTATAGCACCAGCACCTTATTCAGCGCCAAGCGCATACTATTTCCCCACATTTGGTCGTATGAGTGCCGTCGAAGTGCTTAAAGGACCAGCCGCCATTACTCAGGGGCCGTACACTATCGGCGGTGCTATCAACATGGTCACTACGCCAATTCCAAATGAGGCTTCTGGCTCATTAGCCGTAGAAGCAGGTGAAAATTCGACTTATCGCGTCCATGGTCACTATGGGGCGGAGATGGATAATGGTCTGGGATACCTTGTTGAAACCCACCAATGGCAATCGGATGGCTTTCAATCGATAGATCGCGGTGGCGACAGCGGCTTAGATATTGAAGACTATATGCTCAAACTAAGCTATGCGCCCACCGATTCTGACCATGCACTTGAATTCAAGTATCAAAAGGCAAAACAAAACTCTGACCAGAGCTATCTCGGTTTAACCGATACGGACTTCAACGCTCAAGCATTACGTCGCTATGGACTCTCCAAGCTGGACAACATTGAAACAGAGCACGACCAAGTTATTTTGCGCTATCGCTGGCAGGCAACCAAAGATTTATCTGTATCGGCCACCTACTACAACAACGAACATGAGCGTAATTGGTATAAAACTGAGGGAATTGACTTTGATGGCAGCAGCAGCGCACAAACATTTTCACGTACTAGCTGGTCCAAGGTCATCACGGCAATCAATCTGGGCAATAGTCTAGATGGCGTTGCTCCGGCGCAAATGAGCCAGATCTTAGATGGCAGCTTAGATACTGCTGTTGGAAGCATTCAACTTCGTTCCAACGCAAGAGAATATTTCTCAAGGGGTATTCAACTAAATGCAGACTGGTCTACTAGCCTGGGCGCAACGAAACACAATATCTCCGTTGGCCTACGTGTTCACGAAGATGAAGAAGACCGGCTACAAAGAAACAGCACATTTAGCCAGAAAAGCGGCGCTTTGGTGCTAGACGACCTTGGCCTGTTAGGTAACGCGGGCAACCGAGTGCAATCAGCCGAAGCACTGGCGATACATGTCTACGATCGTATCGAATTAGATCGATGGGTAATCACTCCAGGACTACGTTACGAAGACATTGATCAGCAAAGACAGCGTTGGGAAACACGGGCGAGTCGCACTACAAACCCATCGATAAGAAGTGCAACTAGCTTACGCGACCAACGCGAAAATAAGACACAGGTTTGGTTACCGGGTATCGGCGCAAGCTACCAAATCTCAGACAGTAACGTTGCCTTCGCCGGCGCTCATAAAGGGTTTACAGCCCCAACTAATGCGCCAAACGTAAATGAAGAAACTGCCATCAACTATGAACTGGGGCTGCGTCATTCTGGCGCCTTCTACGCAGAGGCAACACTATTTCTGAGTGACTACGACAATTTGCTGGGTCAGTGCACCGCTTCCTCTGGCACGGATTGTGTTATTGGCGATGCCTTTAATGGCGAAGCAGCAACAGTTAAGGGCTTGGAACTACTGATTTCTGGAGACCTGTTTGCCAACGCTAGCATTAGCTTCCCAGCGAGTCTGACCTATACCTACATTGATAGTCAATTTGACACTGACATTGCCAATACGGATTTTTTTGGTTCCGTGAGCACCGGCGACCCAATTCCCTACATCCCAGAGAATCAAATGAATTTGTCTGTTGGCGCACAGAACGGTGAATGGTCGATTTATGCAACTGTTAGCTATGTTGATGCTGTTTGCGTGAGAGCCTCTTGCGGTATTTTCGAGAAGACCGATTCTTCAACCACACTTGATTTTGCGGGCCACTACAAGATAAACGACACAACTTCTGTCTCTTTTAAACTGGAAAACGCTACAGACAGCGAAGATATATTAGGCAGGCAGCCGTATGGGGCGCGTCCAAATAAGTCGCAAACAACGTCCATCGGTTTTAGAATTAAGCTATAGCTAACTTCGTCACCCCTGAAATCTATAGCGGCGCCATTGCCGCTATAGAATTAGAGGTCAAACCGGATTCAACCGCGCAGCTCTAAAATAAGATCTTTGGGGGTACTGTCAGGCAATGCTAGAACATCAACGGCACCGGCAAAGCGTTCATCAATTGCCTTAGCTATTTCATCAAAACGCCCTACTGCGCAAAATTCACGAACCACGTCATCAGAAATCTCCTGAGTCATTTCCGCCCACTGACCTTTTTTCGACATATCGTTAAGCTTACGGCCCAAATCTTCCCATCCATGAGATTCAAATACCGGCCAATAGGAAGGAGTAGAACCGTAAAAACCTATCCGCATTCGCACCCACTCAAACATTTTGTTCACTGCTTCATCATCAGCGCCGGTAACAACAAAGCCACCACCGGAAATTTCAAAATCTTCTCTAGACTTATCTTTACTTTTTAGACCATTGTTGAGCCGAGGCAGAATCACTTCATCTAAATACTTACGGGTACAAAAAGCATGCAACATGACACCGTCACACTCCTCTGCGGCGACCTTCATCATGGCAGGCCCAACCGCAGCAATCTGAATTTTTGGCACATCGCACGTGAGTGGATAAGGGGCAAAATTTGGCGTCATTAAACTGAATTGATAATGCTCTCCTTGATAATCGAGTTTAGTGCCATTAGCCCAACAGTCCCAAATAGCGCGCACAGATTGCACGTACTCACGCATGCGTGGAGCCGGTGCACTCCAAGGCACACTAAAGCGACGAATATTATGCCCTTTCACCTGACTACCAATACCTAGAGTAAAACGGCCGTTACTGGCGCGCTGCAAATCCCAAGATAAATTAGCGGCAACCATTGGGCTACGCGCAAACGCAATTGCAATGTTGGTACGTATTTCCAAGTCATCCGTATGACTTGCAGCCACAGCCAAAGGCAAAAATGGATCCTGCTTGTTTTCTTGAGTAGAAATACCAGTAAAACCATTGTCTTGAGCAGCTTTCGCAGCGGCCCCCACCTGGCTCAAATCATGCGCAGGGACACCTGTAGTTATTTTCATAGCCTTCGCTTCCTATTCTGCCAAATAGCCGTGCAATACCCTTATGCTTGCTGCTTTTCTCTAGCGCGTTTAAAACCAGAACGTTGCATAAGAGCTGCCAAATAGCGCTTACAGTTTGGCTTATAGCGCTCATCCAAACCCAGCGACACCCCTAGAAAAAGCGCATAGCCCACAGCAATATCAGCAATGGTAAATTTGTTCGCCACAAGAAAGTCTTTGCCTTCTAAGGCAGCCTCCACAGAGCGCAGGCGCGACCAGTACCAGATTGAGTAATCCTGCACCACCTGAGGGAGACGCCGCTCTTCTGGTTCTAGGCGCGTGTAACGCAAAACTAACGTCTGAGGAAATGTCAGAGTGGCATCACTGCGATACAACCAATTAAGGTACTCACCATACTCTGGCTCATCTACCGTAATGGATAGTGGCGTTGGACCATACTTGTCGGCCAAGTATTGGCAAATACCAGATGACTCGGTCATAACCATATCGCCATCGGTGAACGTTGGTACAGTACCCAGCGGGTTCAGATCTAAATAGCCTGGATAAGTCGCTCGAGGCGGGAACTCCATATTAATAAGTTCATAGTCCAGGCCCATTTCTTCCAACGCCCACAAAGGTCTTAGTGAACGCGAATCGCTACAGTGATATAACTTCATTTTTACTCTCTAATTCTTGTCTGAAATTTGCTCAAATAGTCGTAACTGGTTGGTTTGCGGCGCGGCGCTGACTAACTCACAGCGTCCAACAATAATGGGCCTAATAACTCTCGGTGGTAGGCAGCATCACCAAACTGGTACTGACACCACAATGCGCGACGCAAAAACAGTTGGGCATCGCAGTCATAGGTAAAGCCAAAGCCACCATGAAATTGCACAGCGCGATCACCGGCATAAGCAAAAGCCTCACTGCCTTGAGCTTTCGCCATACGAATAGCTGATTCCACGGCATTCGCGTCTTCATCTGCTAACAACGTAGCTGCGTGGTATAGGTGTGAGCGACAGGCTTCCATAGACAGTAAAATCTGCACTGACGGGTGCTTCAAAGATTGATAGCTGCCAATGTATTGGTCAAATTGTTTACGAGTTGTTAGGTAATCTACAATCACATGCAACACCCCTGCTAATCCGCCGGCCATCTCCGCCGTGAGTAACAACAAGGCCGCCTGCTCAATGCTAGCAAAATCCGCGCCAGCAAGGATTTGTTCGCTAGGCACAGTTACGCCATTTAGATCTAAACTGTAACTCCGGCGAGTCTCATCAATAACAGTTTCCCGGGTCAGCGCGTTATCTGGAAGTTGATCGCCTTGCACCAAAACTAATTTAGCCTCCCCGTCGATCATCGCAGAGACTATGATTACTGAAGCTTTTGGCGCATCCATGACGAAGCACTTTTTACCACTGAATGTAATTGATCCCGAGCTAGCTACACCTTTGGTATGAACCTCATTTAAACGCCAGTTACCGTCTTCCTCGGTCAACCCAAGCGTGGCAACTGCACCTGCTGCAATTTGTGGCAGCCAATGGCTTTTTTGCGTCTCACTGCCGGAAACGACTAAAGCGTTAGCTGCAAGTACGGTAGCTATATAAGGCGAGCCCATAAGATGCCGCCCCATACTTTCTACAACAGGGACGGCATCAGCGAGACTTAGCCCCAGCCCTCCATACTGTTCCGGAATGGTAATACCTAGCCAACCTAGATCAGCCATTTCTGCCCAAACCGCAGCATCTACACTGTCCTCTTGCTCAATTTGTTTGCGCACGCCATCTAGTGGAGAGTTTTTTCGGCAGAAATCTGCTGCAGTTTCCAGCAGCATGGATTGTTCTTCTGAGAACTCTATAGTCGCCATGTGATTTCCCCTTTAACCCTTAGGCAGGCCAAGCACGCGCTCGCCAATAATGTTGTGTTGAATCTGGGTAGTACCGCCACCGATGGTGCCGGAAAAAGCATTCAGATAAGAACGCTGCCACATACCGCCATCTACAGCGTCGTTACTTACATAACGCGCACCGTTTGCACCTTGTAGCGAGATTGCAAACTGACACATGCGACGCTTGAGTTCGGACGAGCGCAACTTACCAGACAAACTAATAGAAGTTGGCCAGTCACTAGCAAGCGCTGGCACTTTGGCTCTTGCTGCCATGAGGCTGTTGTTTTGTGACTCTGTAATCAGATCCACTAGCTCATTGCGCACATGGGCGTCTTCAATAGCCGGACGGCCATTGCGCTTTGCTCTACGCGCCAACTCAACAATATCGTCTATAGTTAAGTCCATCATCGCCAAGCCACCCGCTTGACCTCCAGTGGCACCACGCTCGAAGGTTAATGTTGCCATAGCAACTTTCCAGCCTTCACCTTCATTACCCATCATGCAGGAGGCAGGAATACGCGCATCATTGAAAAAGGTCTGACAAAAACCGTACTCGCCGGTGAGTTTTTTGATTGGTCGTGGTTCAATACCTTCTGCCTGCATAGGCGCGAGGAAGAAACTTAAACCAGCATATTTGCTGTTACTTTCCTGTGAGGTTCTTGCTAACAAGATCATATACTTGGCATAGCTGCCTAGACTGGTCCAAATCTTCGAGCCATTAACAACATAGTCATCGCCATCTTTCACAGCCTTGCACTGAGCACTACCTAAATCAGAACCATGATCTGGCTCAGAAAAACCCTGACACCAAATATCTTCCGCGCTGAGAATACCTTTTATGTATTTGGCTTTATCAGCATCCGAACCCATCATCAAAATCAATGGGCCAGCCCAGTTTAGACCAATTGTATTAGGTAAAAATGGCACCCGATGCTTAGCCATAGCTTTGGTGGCAATGTCTTGGAACACCTGATCAACGCCGCCGCCACCGTACTCCTTTGGCCAAGCCATACCCACATAACCGTTTTCGTATACCTTATTCTGCCAGTCTCGCAAAAAATTAAACTGGCTATCGGTGCCAACTTCCATAAAGGTTTCCGGCAAAATAAAACCTGGATTTTCAGGCTTATTTTCAAGGAACCAACGATCTGCTTGTTCCTCGAATTCGACTAATTCTGCTTGTGTAGTTGTCATACTAGATGCCTCGTTTTTTTAATTCTTTCCAGTGCAGTGTTTTACTGAATCAAGTCTAAGTAGACTCACGCAGCTCCAACAAAGGCGCTATTAACTCAATCCATTTTTTTACGTAGCTCAAAGTCGTTTGCTGATCTACACCATAATGCTCCTGAATCAGTAGCCCACGCATAAAGCTGCGGGTCATATTCAGCAACATGACCACCTCTTGGTCATTACCATTGCTGGCCTGATAACTAGCCAAACTTTGTTGATCTAAATTTTGCCCCCAATCTACCAGCTCGCTAGCAATACGATTAGCCAAGGCTCTATCTGTACGAGAGGCATTGAGCACCTCCAATAATGCACGATAGGCGGAGGTGTTAATAAAACGCTGCCAAGCGTCCATCAGCGCTGCTTCCACGGAGAGAGGCTGAGTATTTCTTCTTTGAATTGTTCTGAGCAACAGCGTGTCTACCGTAGCCGCTATCAAATCTTCTTTGCTAGGAAAATGGTGTTGCACAGCACCCTTGGAAAAACCTGCAAGCTGGGCGACTCGTATAATTGACGTTTCGGCATAGCCTACCTCTGCCAACGAACTGATTGCTGCGCCGCAAATGGCATCTCTCGCCCGAGCGCTTTTCGCCTGTTGTAGTCCTACTTGTGCTGTCACGCGCCCTCCCTAGTTAACGACAACGTAGCATAAAAAAAACCTTCTGGCTGGCTTTTTACTATGCTAGTTTACAGGCGTTGATGACAACTACACCTATGAAGTCCTGGGGGAAAATCATGCCAATACTGGAATCCAAACTGGACACCAGAGCTGACATTTTTCAGCACAATAAGAGCGATATGCTAGAGACGCTGGCTGAGCTGCAAGTCCTGTACGATGAAGCTGCTGAAGGCGGTGGCACAGAGGCCGTGGCGCGTATCCGCAAACGCGGCAAAATGCCAATTCGAGAACGTATTGCCAATGTTTTAGATAGAGACTCCTCTTTCTTGGAAATCAGCCCACTGGCTGCATGGCGCTCACCCTACGACCTGGGCTCCGGTTTTGTTGTGGGTATCGGTGTAATAGAAGGCATCGAATGTGTGATTTTGGGTCACGACCCCTCGGTTAGGGCCGGTGCATTCAACCCTTTTAACTCAAAAAAATTGATGCGCGGATTAGAAATAGCCCGAGAGAACAGATTGCCCTATGTGCAGTTTGTCGAAAGTGCTGGCGCTGACTTACGCGGCGAAGCAGGCGGCGATCCTGAAGCTGTTATTCAAAATGAAATTGAGCACTTTGCAGAATCAGGGCGGCTATTTTATGAGATTACCGAACTCTCAAAAATGCGAATTCCGACGATATCTGTTGTATTTGGCGCGGCCACTGCTGGCGGTGCGTATCAGCCAGGTATGAGTGATTACAATATCATGGTTAAAAACCAAACCATGTTGGCGCTAGGTTCACCACCGCTGGTTAAGATGGCTACCGGTGAGGACGCTGACGCAGAGAGTCTAGGCGGCGCAGATATGCACACGCAGATTTCAGGCGTTGGTGATTATCTAGCCCAAGACGAAATGGATGCATTACGCATGTGCAGAGAGGTGGTATCCCACCTTAACTGGCGCAAACTAGGTCCAGAACCAAAAGCCGATTTCATCGAACCAAAGCACGACCCCGAAGATATGCTGGGCCTTGTCTCCAAAGATCTGCGCAGCCCACTGGATATCCGCGAAGTTATTATGCGCATTGTTGACGAATCCAAATTTGAAGAGTTCAAGCCCCTTTACGGACCAACGCTAGTTTGCGGCTGGGCATCAATACATGGCTATCCCGTAGGTCTGGTCGGCAATAACGGCGCGCTATTTTCAGAATCTGCTGAGAAAGGTGCTCAGTTTATTCAACTGTGCAACCAAATAGATGTGCCGCTGATCTTTCTGCATAACATTACTGGTTTTCTTGTGGGCACAGACTTCGAACATGGCGGTATCACTAAAAACGGTTCCAAAATGATCAATGCAGTAGCTAATTCAACGGTACCTCATGTCACCGTCATTGTCGGCTCGTCCTACGGTGCGGGTAACTACGGTATGAGCGGCCGAGCATTTGGCACTTCGTTTACCTACATATGGCCTTTCGCCAAAATCGCTGTAATGGGACCAAAGCAAATGGCTGGCGTAATGACCATTGTTGGGCGCGGAGCTGCCCAACGCCGCGGTGCAGAATTCGATGAAGCAGCCAATGAAGAGCGAGTGGCCATTGCAGAGCATTGGGCTGAAGAGCGCTCAAAAGGTTTATACGCTACCTCAAGGGTTGCCGACGACGGCATGATCGACCCACGAGATACCAGAGAAGTCATCGCAATGTCTCTCTCGGCATGTCACAACAACGAAGTTAAAGGCACCAAGGAGTACGGCACATGGCGCATGTAATCACCCCTATTAGCAGATTATTGATCGCCAACCGCGGCGAAATTGCACGGCGTATTATGCGCACGGCGCAGGATATGGGTATCAGTACCGTTGCCATTTATGCAGACGCAGATGCTAATGCTCCGTTTGTGAATGAAGCCGATAGCGCGGTAGCTTTGAATGGTCGTACAACTGCTGAAACATATTTAAGTGTCGACAAGGTACTAGATGCATGTCGTCGCAGTGGCGCGGATGCAATACATCCGGGTTACGGATTTTTATCCGAGAACGAAGCCTTTGCTCAGGCAGTAATAGACGCAGGTATAAAGTGGCTAGGGCCTACGCCTGAAGTCATTGGCTTAATGGGCGATAAATTGTCAGCAAAACGGTTAATGGACGAAGCGGGCGTACCCACCCTCCCAGGCGTAGAAATTGAAGCCGACACAGACATTGTTGCCGCAGCAAACAAAATTGGTTATCCGGTATTGGTCAAAGCATCTGCTGGCGGCGGTGGCCGCGGCATGCGCGTGGTTGAAGACGAAGCTGGCTTAGTTGCAGCTGTAGAGGGTGCCAAACGCGAAGCAGGTAGTTCCTTTGGCGACGACACAGTGTTCTTAGAAAAATGGCTGGCTACCTCGCGACACGTAGAGATTCAAATTCTCGGTGACAGCCATGGCAACTTAGTACATTGCTACGAGCGCGAGTGCTCAATTCAGCGTCGCCATCAAAAGATCATTGAAGAGGCACCCAGCCCAGCAGTAGATGATGCCCTACGCTCGCGTATGGGTGATGCAGCCATTGCAGCAGCGAAAAAACTTGGCTACTCGTCTGCCGGCACAGTGGAATTTTTGCTCAGTGGGGACGACTTTTACTTCTTAGAAGTGAATGCCCGCTTACAGGTAGAGCACCCTATTACTGAGGAAATAATAGGCAAAGACTTAGTCCGCGAACAAATTCGCGTCGCTGAAGGCGAGACATTGTCCTTCACACAAGAGGACATCAGCATTAACGGCCATGCGATAGAAGCCCGGCTTTATGCAGAAGACCCAGCCAAGGGCTTCCTCCCCGCGCCAGGTCCGGTATTGGCTTGGACACCGTCAACCATTGGTAAAGCTCGATTTGACTCTGGGGTTGAAACTGGCAGCGAAATCAGCACGCAATTTGACCCAATGATTGCCAAGGTAATTGTCCACGCCCCTACGCGTAGAGAGGCCGCCAGCCGACTTGCAAGAGTGCTTGAAACTACCGAAATCCAAGGTCTAAAAACTAACAGGGATTTTTTGGTCACCACTCTGCGCACCCCAGAATATTTAGCTGGGGACACCACCACAGACTTTATCGAACGCGTGAAACCTGCATTAACACGCGAAGTTTCAAGACAAGAACTGGTTGAGGCGGCAATAGCCACAACTATAGAAGGTCAAGCGCGCAGAAGGGCCGCAGCCAAAGTGCTACGTACAATGAGCAGCGGGTGGCGCAATTCCACCATGCCAATGGAACGCATCAGCTATAAGTTCGGCAAAAAAGAAGTAGTTGAAGTGGCATACAAGCGTCAGCGTAACGGTCAATTTAGGGTACAGGTCGATGAGCAAACTATGCAGATTACTTGCTACGCAAGCGGCCAAGGCAATGTTGATCTAGATATGGACGGACGCCGATTACACTTTAGCGTTTCGCCCCATGGCGACGACTGGCTAATACACAGTAGCCATGGCGATTTACGCCTAACAGAACTACCCCGTTACCCATCTACCGGCGCAGACGAAAGTGGCGGCGGTCTAACCGCTCCTATGCCCGGCTCAGTATTAGCAACCCAAGTTGCTGCAGGGGCCAAGGTTGCTAAAGGCGATTTACTGGTGATTTTAGAGGCCATGAAGATGGAACATAGAATTACTGCTCCCCGGGACGGTGTAGTGGAATCAGTGCACGTTAGCGAGGGCGAACAAGTTGAAAACGCGCAGTTACTAGTCACCCTAACTGCAACAGAGGGAGAATAGTTATGACAGATACGCAAGCAACACTCTACGAAATAAAAAACGGCGCAGCGTGGATTACTCTGAACCGACCAGAAAACCGCAACGCATTGTCATCAATTTTAGTCACAGAACTTTACGACCACATCCTTGCGTCAAATGCAGATGACGCTGTGCGCTCTATTGTGATCACTGGCAATGGTCCTGCATTTTGCGCAGGGGCCGATCTAAAAAGCCCGCCAGGACAATTGTCTGAGGGTTCATCACGTGCAGTACCTTATGCAGATGTTTTGACTGCCATATTAGACAGCCCTAAACCCGTTATCGCAGCCATTAATGGAGCAGCCTTCGCTGGCGGTCTGGGGCTAGTAGGCGCAGCCGACATTGTGATCAGCCGTGAAGACGTACAAATGAGTTTTTCTGAAGTACGCATTGGTGTCATACCGGCGATTATTTCTGTGGTTTGTTTACCCAAACTCGGCGCACACCATGGCATGAAGTTGTTCTTGACCGGCGAACGCTTTGACGGCCATCAAGCTGTCGCCATGGGCTTAGCACACCGCGCAGTACCAGCGGATCAATTGCATGCGGCAGTAGAAGAGGAGGTAGCCATGATCAACCTTGGTGGTCCCATCGCTGTGCAGGAATGTAAAAAACTGGCCCGCAGAGTGCCCACGTTAACTACTGCTGAAGCCTTTAAGGAAACAGCTGAGTGGAGTACGCGCATGTTCCGCTCAGATGAAGGCGCAGAAGGCATGGCGTCTTTTAGAGAAAAACGCAAACC
>Ga0209534_10000023_pt1 | contig 177329 bp, 186 predicted proteins | sample COG_07_FD_184751 | JGI IMG/M metagenome (GOLD analysis project Ga0209534, IMG submission 184751) | Pelagic Microbial community sample from North Sea - COGITO 998_met_07 (SPAdes) (version 2) | ecosystem: Environmental > Aquatic > Marine > Neritic zone/Coastal water | place: Helgoland, sampling...
TTTTGTTCCTTTATTTTTACGTTTTGTTTCCCCCCTTTTTTTTTTGATTGAATCTAAAGTCCTAATCGGTTTCGATTTCGACAAACTTTGTAACTTTTCTGGTGTTTGCCAACCTCCCTTTTTATTTTGTTCCTTTTTTTTCTCTTTTTGCTCTTCTTTCTTTGCGGTTATGAGTCGTCGTTGTCCACCATCACCTATTGGTCCTCTAGCGTCCACCCCTTTTTTACTAAGTGCCTCCATGGACGGCGGGGGTGGTGGTTTTGTGGCTGACCGGTTAATCGAGTCAATAGATTTGTTGAAAGCCTCGAAACCACGAACTATCTCCTGATCGATACCTTTGTCGTCCGGTACTTCATCTTTTCTCTCTATTAGATTAGAATTCTCTGTCTTTGACTCTTTGCCACCAGGATTGCCACCAGGATTGCCACCAGAATTGCCACCATCAATCCCAGCTTCGCGCATAACCTCAACTTCATCACATATTCTTTTGATTTCTGCCACCAAATCTACCAATTGTTTGCGGAAATCGTCTGGGTCAAGTTGGTCTTGTGTCATCTCTGTTATTGTGCTAGTTAATTGGTCCCTTATTAAGTTTAAATTAGGATGTTGTTCAACTTGAGCTCTCAACTCTTCAAGTGCAATTTTATTATCTTTGCATTCTTGTAAAAGAGCAAATAATCTATCTATACAATCTCGTAACTTATTAATAAGTTTTTCCAATTCTAACACATAACTATTGGTAGCCACTCTAGAACTTCTTTGCTCCGCGACGACTTGTGATAAATTGTCAAATAAATCCATAATACCTCCCATCGCTTGTTGTGTTGCTTGTGGATGACCCGCTGGAGGTTGGCCAAGTGTTGGCCAAACTTGAGGATTGGTGGCTAAATTTGCTGCTGGAGGTGGATTTGCCACGCGTCGCGACAAAGGTGTTCCAAATGGGGGTCCATTTATCATTGTATCCCATTCTCGATTAGTATTATCGACATATTCTCTTAGGTTAGGTTGATTCGCCATTTATATATATATCACAACATTAATTTTCACCTAACGTTGTTTTAACTTGGTCGGTCATCCCGGTTATGTCTCCTTGTATATTTTTTAATTTATTGATTAAAATTTGCTGTTCGTGTTTTGCTTCTCCAATCATTTTATTTGTTAAATCAGAGTCCAATAAACTTTTCTCTAAATAATGTAATAATCTTAAAATTTGTATTTCTTGGTCTTTTTTTAAATTAACAATAGTATTATGACATTGTTTTTTTTCATCATATAATTCTCTTAAATGACTATTTTTATTTTTTAATTCGTATAAACCAGACACACTTGTACCTATGTTTTGTTTATTGCTTTTAATTTCGTTCGCTATTTTCTTTAAAATCATATCTTTTTTAAAAACATCCATATTTATATATACGCATAAAGTATTTATTTGAATTATATACCGCGTTACAGGGTATTTTTAAATATTAATTTTTTAGTTTTTGAGAGCATATTGTAGCTAACTTAATTAATATTATTTGAAATGAATTTAAATCTAACCCTGTATTATTTAGGATGTCTAATTCTAGAAACGAAATGCTTCTTACCGAAAATGAAAATCGCTATGTCATGTTTCCCATCGTGGATGCTGATATTTGGAAAATGTATAAAAAGCAAATGGATTGCTTTTGGCGAGCCGAAGAAATAGATCTTTCGAAAGATATAAAACATTGGCCAACTTTAACCGATAATGAACAGTATTTTATCAAACATATCCTTGCTTTCTTTGCTGCTAGCGACGGGATAGTTATTGAAAATCTCGGACAAAGATTTTTGAGTGAAGTTCAACTTGCTGAAGCTAGAGCCGCGTATGGTTTTCAACTTATGATGGAAAACATTCACTGTGTTTCTTACGAAACAAAAATATTAACAGACGAGGGTTATTACAGTATTGGAGATATGGTTAATAAAAATGTGAATGTTTGGAACGGAACCCAATTTTCAAACGTTCAAATTAAATTTACAGGTAATCAATCTTTGTATAAGGTTTCATTGTCAAACGGTATGGATTTGGATTGTACGGATGGACATAAATGGTTAATTAGAAGTGGAAATCAAAAGCATCCTGAATGTTGTCGCCTTGAAAAAATAGAAACTAAACATTTAAAAAAAGGTAACGTTCTGTTCGATTATGAACTACCCATTTTAGATATTAAAGACATTAATGAATTTAAAAATCCGTATATTCACGGGTTTTTCTGCGGAGACGGTACTTACAACAATAACTACCCTGCGGTATATTTGTACGGGGATAAAAGAAAATTACTTCCACATTTCAATCCGAAAAGTATTCAAAAAAGAAAAAACCCTATTTGTTTTAACATAACAGATAAAATTAATAAATCCAAATTTGAGGTACCCATTAACTACAGTATTAAAACTAAATTAGAATGGTTTGCTGGATTAGTCGATGCGGACGGTTGTATTAATTTAAATGGACGAAAAGATGCAACTTCTATACAACTCAGTTCAATTAACAAGTCGTTTTTAAAAGACGTCCAAATAATGCTGACAACGGTAGGTATTTTATCGTCCATTAAATTAAACCACGAAGCCGAAAAAAGATTGATGCCTAAAAATGACGGAACAGGGGAATCTGCTTTATATAACTGTCAGGCTTGTTATATATTATACATAACCTGTAAAAATGTTAATAAATTAATAATTCTCGGGTTTTGTCCGAGAAGACTTAATATTTTATTTTGCGAGAGAATTGAAAATCTCTTTGCGAGACAAGAAAAAATTAGAATTGTTAATATTAAAAAAATAAGCGATAATGAAAAAACATATTGTTTTTCGGAACCAATTAACCATACAGGTATATTTAACGGTATTTTAACTGGACAAAGTGAAACATACTCACTCCTCATCGATACTCTTGTAAAAGAAGAGCGTGAAAAAACAAAATTATTTGAAGCAATTAATAATTTTCCGTGTATCAAGAAAAAAGCGGATTGGTCTATTAAGTGGATTAATGATAAAAGGTCGTCATTTGCTACAAGATTAATAGCTTTTGCTTGTGTAGAAGGGATTTTCTTTTCGGGTGCGTTTTGTTCTATTTATTGGTTAAAAAAACGAGGATTGATGCCTGGTCTAACATTTTCAAATGAATTAATTTCAAGAGATGAAGGCATGCATACAGATTTTGCTGTTCTTCTTTTTTCAAAATTGGAAAAAAAACCCAAAAAGTCCAAAATTCTTGATATTTTAAAAGACGCGGTTGAAATAGAGAAAGAGTTTATTTGTGAAGCACTCCCTTGTAAATTAATAGGTATGAATGCGAAATTAATGAGTGAGTATATTGAATTTGTTGCTGATAGATTATTAGTTCAATTGGGTTGTAACAAACATTATAAAACTGCGAATCCTTTTGATTTCATGGAAATGATTTCTATGGAAGGAAAAACGAATTTCTTTGAAAAGAGAGTGGGTGATTATAGTTTATCAAGTGAAAAGAAAACCGAAGAAGCATTTTCGATGGAGGGTGTTGATTTTTAAAAAATTGAATTAATATATTAATTTATACATATAAATATATTAATTATAAACATGAGTGGACCCTGGTATGAATGTCAAGGACCTGATGCCGCGGAAGTAAGAAAAGATGTATTAAACCAAATGAATATTATTCAATCGGGTAGTGTAGAATTTGAAGAAGAGAAACAAAAAATTATTCAAGATGCGTTAATGAAAATTATTCCAGATACTAGAAACGATTTTGGATCTTATCGAGGCTATGCTATCTTTGATGTAAAAACAGAAATAGCAACCGAAGTAATCAAAGAGGTGCGCAAAGGTTATGCACTACTAACTATTGAAAAAAAATTAATACCAGTCGTGACACACCAACTGTATAAACCTGGTGGAATTATGGCAAAAAAAACATCAAGAGAGACGTTGGTTGGAAAAAAAAGAATGTAATCATGGATATTGGTATAGTGATAAAAAATTAGATTAATAATAATATAAAGATAAATTTAATTAAATATATGTCATATTGTATAGTAACTGTAGAAATTATCTAGATAATCACTAACATACTAAATTATGTTTTTATTTAAAGATAATAAACATATTCTTTTATAAATGCCAGCACTAGAAATAGATGATTTGAATAAAATTCAAATAGATGGTCTTTTTGAAGTTGTTCCTACTTTTGTAGAAACAGGTACATTTTTGGGCGAAACAATTGCAAAAATGGAGCCTTTTTTTGAAACCCTTCATACAATTGAAATTAAACAGGAATTCTACTTAAGATTGGTTACATCCTATAAGGGAAATAAAATAAAATTTCATTTGGGAGATAGTTCTTCAAAATTAAAACAAGTATGTCAGTTATTAGAAACAGATACATTATTTTTCTTGGACGGACATTGGAGTGCGGGTATTACTGGTAGAGGAGAAAAAGATTGTCCTTTATATGAAGAACTAGAAAATATAGTAAAATATTGCAAACATAATTGTATTATTATAATTGATGATGTTAGATTATTCGGTAAAGGTCCAAATAAAGGTAATGAAGTTTGCAATTGGGAAAATATATCTGTTGATAATGTTTTAAAAATTGTAAATGATAGATTAACAAAACATTATTTTATTGATTCAACAATAGATAAAAAAGATAGATTGATTTTACATTTATACAAGTAAAACCTTATTAATATAAATAAAAAGGAATACTAGAATAATTATCACATAATTTAAAAAATAATTCCTTGTTGTCCCTATAAATAAGAGTCCATATAACTTGATCCGTCCAAATATCATTTTTATCAATCAAATTTAAATATTTTTTATAGATATCAACTAGTTTATTAATTAGAGATTTATGAAATAAATATGTACCTGAAACATGATGATGTAAATGATACTGACCTTTTATAAATTTTTCATTGTATGTGAAATTATGCGAAGAAGAATAAATAAGTTTATCTTTTGGTAATTTATTTAATTTAGTTATATTTGGAAATGGCACTTGAGGCGGTCTTCTCTTTCTAAAAGAAGACATACCCGCATCCATCCACATAAAATATTCGGTTTTAAAAGGGTTTAATTCTATTGCTTTTTGAATTAAAAATATTTTTTCATTCCAAATTAAATTTAGTTCTATAGAAGGGCAATGTGCTGGATGTGGTACCATTCTATCTTTAAATTTATAAGTATTAAAATCCTTTATATCACATTCAATATAATATGTTGGTAAATTACCACGATATTTTTTTATTATTTCTATTGTTTCTTTATCTGAGAAAAAAACATATGGACAATTAAATTTTAATGTATTATTAAACCAATTTTCAAATTTATTATCATGTTTATTTTTTATTTTCCAATATCCGGATACACAAGTTAACGTCATATAATATAATAGTTATTTTAAAAATATCTTTATGTTAATATCTTTCTATATTATACACATGTGTTTCCTTCAACATATTGAATTAAATTTTCCATTATAATGCACATATTTCCATATTTTTTATACATATCCGTTAAAAATAATGTATCAGACCGATAATCATAGTCTGGACCTGTTAAGAATTTATTATCTTTTATTATATTTGTTTTTAATATTTGCATTCCATAGTGTAAATTTGATATAAATTTTTGTTTTATATGAAAACGAGGTACTTGTCTTCCTCTTCCGTCATTTGGATGCATATATATTTCTATATCTTTGTCATTATAACTTACAATTTCATTCAGGTTGATTTTTGAAAATACATCAAAATCATATGCTAAATTAGGATTTTGCTTTGTGAGTTTTGTTAACCTTGTATCCCATAGATGAGATATTATATTTGGGTTGTATTTTTGTATTATATAATTCATAATTTCTAAATATTGAGGGTGAAAAAAATCGTCTGCCCCCCATATTATAGTATAATCAGTTTCAACTTTATCAAAAATATAATTTACATTTTCACCACAATTAGTTACCTTATTTTGCACTAAACATAATAAAAATGGGAATTTTGCTTCTAACTTTTTTTTTTCTTCATGTAAATCCAAATTTAAATATTTTGGACTTAAAGAAATAATCACTTTATTTGGCTTGATTATATGTTTTTCTAGAGACTCGAGCAATTTATGAACCTTTTCAATGTGTTTATCTACACATGGTATACAAATTGTAAAAGTTTTCATTTGTATATTATATATTTATACATATTTAAATATAAATATATATATATTTAAAATTATAATGAATAATTGCGTGGTAGCATCAACAACACAAATAATAAATCCAGTAAATTTATATGGTTGCGAATTAAAAGAAAATACTTTTATAGGTCCATTTACCGAAATTCAAAAAGATGTTATAATAGGAAGTAATACCAGAATATCAAGTCATTGTTTTATTTGCTCAAAAGTTACAATTGGCAATAATTGTTTCCTAGGACATTCAGTTGTATTCACAAATGATTTATTTGATTGGCCTGAAAATGATATGAAAAAAGCTATTTGGAGACCTACTACTATTGGTAATAATGTAAGGATTGGTTCAAATTCAACATTATTACCTGTAAAGGTAGGAAATAATGTTATTATTGGTGCGGGTTCTGTTGTTACGAAAGATGTCCCCGATAATTGTATTGTATATGGAAACCCTGCTAGAATTAAAAAAAAAATTATTGATAATCCTTTTCAGTAGTATTTTCTCTTTTATATTTATCTGCAAGTCTTATAACATCCCATAATTCAGGTGTAGAACATTCTAGATATTCAGAATCTTCTATCCCCTCCATTCTATGTATAGTGTATGGTGTAATAGTAACTTTATCTCCTGCTACCATTTCTCGTTTTTCTAAATTTTCCATATCTTTACCTATATACAATCTAACTTTTCCACTTAAAACATAAATTGTTTCTCTTTTTAATTCGTGATATTGCATACTACAGCACTCGTTGGCTTTCATAAATAATTTTTTTACAACATAATGATCATTATATTCTATTAATTCTTCTCTTCCCCAGGGCTTATCAACAAAAGCTGGTTGGTCGTCTTTTATAGTTACAAATTTTGAAGTAAAATCATAATAAGGAATACCTTTATTTCTTACAACATTAACAGCATAACATGTATTTTTATCTCCATTTGGTTTTCTATCATTAATTATAATTCTTACACCTCCACCTAATCCCATAATTAATTTATCATATACTATACCCAATCTTAATAATTCTTTTTCCGTTTTTGGTCTCAAACTTTCTTTTCTACCCGTTGTTAAAATAATTCTATAGCCTAACCTATCCCATTTGTCAATAGCATCCTTTGTGTTTGGTAATAATGTATGTTCTTTAACAGTAGCTTGGTCTGGAACACCCCCGACATGGTTCCACAAAGTTCCATCAATATCACAAAATATCGTTTTTGGTCTTTCCATTATATTTAAATAAAAAAATGTATTTAAATATTAAAAATAAAAATGTATTAATGAAAAAATATGTACGCAAATTATATTTAAATGATGTTGAAAGAATTCACCCATCAAGATGTGAGCAAAAAGTGGATAAAAGATTAAGATTACATCGTGCCGAAAGATTACACCCATTTTCAGATGAATTCTTTGATAATTTTATAAAATCTATAAACCAAAAAGATATTAGATATTACCCCGACGTTCATCAATTAAAAGATAGATTATCAACACGATTTGATTTAAAAAATAATAATATTCTTATGAATAACGGGTCATCTGAAAATATTCGTATATTTTACGAGGCTTTTGCTGTTAAAAATAAAGAAGTAATAATAACTAATCCTAGTTATCCTATGCACAAAATTTATGCCCAATTACAAGATTCTGTTATAAAGGAAATAGATTATAATAAAGAAAATAAAATAGATTATAAAAATATCATTAATGCTATTAATGATAATACTTGTTGTATTGTATTGGCTAATCCAAATAGTCCGGTGGGGGATATTATTGGATTAAAAAAAATAGAAGAAATAATAAGTAAAGCAAATGAAAAAGATATACCAGTTTTAATTGATGAAGCGTATATAGAATATGCTAATCAAAAATCGTGTGTTTTTCTTTTAAAAAAATACAAAAATTTATCTGTTTCACGAACCTTTTCAAAAGCTCTGGGTTGTGCAGGATTAAGAATAGGATATTTATTAGGAAATGATGAAATAATGGGTGTTATAAACAAATTTATACCTACATACGAAATATCATCTATAGCTTCAAAATTTGGTAGTTATTTATTAGATAATTATAAAGAAGTTGAAGATTATATATCTTTAATTAAAAAAGAAAAAAAAGAAATGGGTGATTTATGTAAAAAACACAATATACCTTGTATATTAAATCATATTAATACTATACATCTAAAACCAACTCATTTAGATAAGATAAAAAAATATTTAACAGAAAAAAAGGTATTATTTAGAACCAGGAAGTTACCATGTGATGATGAAGAATGGTTGGCGATTGTTTTATATCCAGATTTTACAAAAAGCGATATTTTTTTAAAAGTGATTCAACTTTTATAGTTATTAAAAATATAATTTAAATAAATTATTACATAATATATATATATATATATATGGAAAATAGCGTATCGCAAAATTGGGATTTTTTTAACACTTATTTTTTAAGCTCTGACATATTTAGACTTAAAAAATTTTTAGTAAAACATGATTTATTTCAAAAAGTATTAAATGTTCCTGGAAATATTGTTGAATTAGGAGTATTTAAAGGTGTTGGTTTTTGTCAATTATTAAAATTACGGGAAATTTATACACCGGGAAGTGAAAAAATGGTCATAGGGTTTGATTATTTTGATAAAGTTAATTTGTCTGGACAATTAGAACATGATTCTGTAGAAATGGACAAATTTTATAAAGATAGAGGTGTAGACCCAAAAAAAGGAATTTCTAAAGAATTATTAAGCAAAATATATGATGATATTGGATTTTCTTATTATAATAGCAATGAAGGTGGGAAACCTTATAAGTTAATCGACGGGGATGTTTTAAAAACTTTACCTTTATTTTTAGAAAAAAATAAAGGATTCAGAATTAGTTTTTTATTATTTGATATGGATATGTATAAACCAACATTAGATTCCTTAAATCTTTTATATAATAGGGTTACAAGGGGTGGGATTGTTATTTTTGATGAATATGGGTGTGATGAATGGGGTGAATCTGACGCGGTTGATGAATGGTTGAAAGAACATCCCGAAATAACATTAAGGACTGATTATTATAGCGGATCGCCAACAGCTTATTTTATAAAAAAATAATTTTAAATAATTTTGATTATAATTTAAATATTATAAAGTATTTATATTATAATGTCTGAAATATGCGAATATAAAAAACGTGGTTTTTATATAAAACGAAATTTATTAACTGTAAATACTTGCAAAGATATTATTTCACAATTAAATGAAATAAAAACAGATATGAAAATACCACACACCAATATTCAATTTGGTTATGGTAATATTATAAATACAGAATTAGCATCTATAATTACAGATAATATGTTTATTAAAAAATTTTGTAATAAATTATATGGACAAAATTATTACTATAATAGTTTATATGTTCATAATAAACATAGATGGGTTGGACCTGATGTAGAATGGCATCAAGAAGTATTTAATATAAAAACATTCCATCCCACAAATAACAATTATACATTAGATGAAATTAAAAATAATTTTATGCAGGTTTATGTTGCTTTAGAAGATCAAAATATAGAAAATGGAGGAATGAGAATTATTCCATATCACAAAACAATACTTGAACATTATGATACTACAAATACCCATTTGAATCATAAAAGAGCCATTACACCTGAAGAACTAGATAAAATATACAAAACGCACGACATTATTAATTTAGACCTAAAAGCAGGTGATGTAATGTTTTTTAATCATCTTATACCTCATAGTTCTTCTTCAAATAATAGTCCAATTGATAGAAAAGCTATGGTTTTTTTAACATATAAAAATAATGAAGATTTTGATGAAAATATAAGAACAATTGAAAAAGAATATCGTAAGTCTTTTGCTTTAAAATACTTACAAAAAACATTAGATGATAAGTTAAATACACAAATGTATGAATGTGGTAAAAAAAGTAAAAAAATAAAAAAAGAAAAAACTTGGTCTTCTATATTTGAAAAATTACCCTGGTTTGAGGAAGATATATATAATATCGAAAACTATTCATTAACAACATTACTAAAATTAAATGGTCATTTAACAAGCGATACTGGAAAATATGATATAAAAAATTGGGAAGAAACCATATCTCATTTCAAACAAAATATTAAGTATAATGATAAAAATAATTATAAAATTTTAGAAGTTGGTTGTGGGGCAGGAGCTTTATTAAAAATGTTTGAAAAGCAAGAAATATATGGAATTGATCCGTCAAAAAAATATATAAATATTATTAAAAAGGCGTTACCACAAGGAGTATTTATAAATGGCGATGCTTTATGTATGGACAAATATGATAACGATTTTTTTGATATAATTTTTTGTCACAGTTGTATACAATATTTTAAAGATTATAAATATTTTAATGATTTTATAACATTATGTCATAAAAAACTTAAACCTTGTGGTAAATTATGTTTAACTGATTTACCAAATTTAGATATGAAAGAAAAATACATAAATCATCGTAAAAATGTTATCGGTGAAAAAAAATATAAAGAAAAATATCAAAATATAAATTTATATCATTTTTATATTTCAAAATCACAGATAGTAGATTCTTTATCTAATAATTTTAATAATATTAAATTTACAAACGCTATAAAAAGAGGTATAGAAGATAATTTTTATAGAATTAACTTATTTTGTGAAAAAAATGAATGATAATCTCAAATACAATCTAACTCATTATTAAAAATATAATTTAATGTAACAACATTAAAATATAGTCATAATATAAGTAAATATGAATTATTATGATTATATTTTTATCGGTGCTTCAATACCCTGTTTATTAGCTTCAACAACTATTAACCGTAGCAAAAAAATTTTAATTGTAGAAAAAGATAATTATTTGGGTGGAGCTTGGAGAATTGAAAGTTGTAAATATAAAAATATTGATTTGGTAGGTCATTTAATTGTACCTACAAATAACAAAGCAGGAGATAAAATTATTAGTTATTTTAAAAATATTGGTTTAGAATTAGAACAAATTAATGAAAAATACTTTTTATTTGAAACAAAAAATTATACAAGCAATAATAAAAAAGGAAAACCTATAATATCAAAATATGGGTGGGTCGAATTTTATAAAAAAATTACAATTTATGTTAAAAAATTTAAAAACATAAACATCATTACAAACACAGAAATAACAAAAATTACTTATACAAAAAATAGTGTAATTTTAAATAGTAACTATAGTTCTTTCATTTGTGGAAAAGTAATCATCCCTATGTATTGTAATATTAGCAAGATATTTTATAATAATACGTTTATTGATATTCCTTACCAAACAATAATTAATACACATGTTTTATTAGATATTTCATTTCAAAATATATTAAATATTACAAAAAACTACCAAGCTTTTTTAGATAAAGAACCTATAGGGGTTTTTGATAGGGTAACGGTTTCAAAAATGTCATTAAATAATTGTATTTTAAGTTGTAGAATATCAAAAAAATATAAAAACTTAAAAAAAGAAATTCTAGAAAAATTATTTTTTCCATTCTTAAAAGAAAAAAAAATTTTAAATGACTCACATAAAATAAATGAAATATATTATTATAATTATGAATGTAGTTATAGAGATACTGAGTATTCTAGAGATTGTTTGACTAATAACTGTGTTAAGATAAATACATTTTTCGGTATTAATAGAATATTTACGTTGAATACTATTTATATGGGACATTTCTTAGAAAATTTCATAGAAAATAGATTAAATATTACATAACTTTTTTAATATATCATAATTCTAAAAACAAATTGTATTTTCCAAAATAAAATAAAAATTCATTTAATGGATATTCATGTAATGGTGACATATTTAACCATATTAATGCTGTCAAAATCTTTATCTTTTTTAAATCTAACTTATTATCCAAAACAAAATTATCAAAATCTTTTAATTGACTTATTAATGTATAATTACATTTTAAGTCAATGATTACTTCATTTTCTTTTATTTCCTTTGTAAACAAATTATTTGAAACATTGGTATGATTAAATATTATATTATGTCTTAGTTTCGCTATATCATAATATTTGTCTCCATTATATAATTCTCCTCCAAAATCTTGTCTCCAATCTAAAAGTTTATAACTTTCTTTTGTTTTAATAATATTATCTAATATAAAATCACCATGAAAATGACTACATTCGTCTGTAAATAAACTATTAAAATCTAATTTATTAAACAAATCATATATTGTCCCTATATTTATATTATTAATAATTGTATAATCTGATAGCTTATCCAACATCATTTTCACTCGTTTCATTGTTTTATCGACATAAAATTTTCTACAAATTTCTTTAAAATTTCCATTAATTATACCTGTTGATATCCATAGATTATCTTTCGACCAATTTAATAATTTTAAAATTTCTCCGTGTGTTTTTATATTACTCATTAATTGTCCGTCAACCAATTTCATTTTAATAAAATTATCACGACTACCTAATATTTTCGGTGTTAACGGATATAGAGAATTACCCCTTTTTATTCTATTTTTACACATCTCTTCATTAGAAAAAAACTTAATAACATAATCATCAAAAAAACAAATACTTTCGTTATTTTTATCCAATACAGTATAATTGCATTTATATAACTTTTTAATCCTTTCACTTAATTCTGTCAAATTACCACAATCATACCATTCTGATAGAATTTTATATTTAAAAGTATGTTTTTTTAACATTTTTTGAATTATATCAACGTCACCAATTTCTATATTATTATTATTATTATTGTAATTATCGTCTAAAATAGTCCAATAATCGGTATAATTTTTAATGAATGATATACCAGTATATATAAAATCAAAATTTATTTCACCTTTATTGTTTAATTTACTTATATTATCATCTACAGTAGTAACCGTTGAATATAACGTCCCACTTTTTATACCATTAACAAATAAAGTATTTTCGTTTGGAATATCTATATTATTTGTAGTTAATGAATCACAACAATTAAACATAAAAGGACATTGTAAATATGATTTTGCGTGTAATAATGAATATGCTAATGAACTACCTTCGCCCTTATATTTATCAACCCATACAAATGTAAAAGTATGAGTAGGATATGCTAATTCTAAAAAATCTTTTACCAAATTTCCATAATAACCTAATGTTATTACAAATTCTACATTTTTATTGTATTTTTCAATGATATGACATATTGCTAATTTATCACCAACCTTTATTAATGATTTATTTGTATATGTGGTCAAATCACCTAATCTACGACCTATACCACTAGTAGTAATCAAGACTTTGTAATATGAATCCATCAACGAATGGTATTCTCGTATTTTTTTTATTAAATTATGCTTAATTTGTTTATTCGAATTGGGTAATTGATTTTTAATTTTTTCAAATTCAGGATATGAAAATACATAATGTCCACAAATATTTATTAATTTTTCTTTATTTTCTTCTGGATTGAAGTCCTTGTTTACCCATTTTACCCATTTATTTGAATTTAAACATATTTTGAAAAAGGCTTCAAATAATTCATTTTGTTTTTCTTTATCTTCTAATTTATTTATTGCGTTTAATATTGACTTTGTTTCTATTTGACCTAATTCAGGTGCAACATTTATACAATCTAATCCTAATTCAAATTTTTCTCGCATTAAATCTATAGACACCCAATCCCCATTATGTTCTTTTGAAATGAACCCGTATTTTTTACATAATTCTACCATTTTTTTTAATCTATTCTTTTCATAATGCCCAATATTACTTGCTTCTAATAAACCTGTCCCACATTGAACTACAAAATATTTTATTCTTTTATATATTTCCGGTTTAAGTCTTTTTTGTAAATCTAAAATAAATGTTTCTAATTCATCGACTTCAAAACGTCTGATACCCTCTTCTGTAGCTATCTCAAAAAATAAGTTGGAATTTTCATTATAACATAAATTTAATGCTTTTATTGTTTCATTTAATCCCGATTCATAATCTTGATATTTTTTCCAAGGGTCAATATGAATAACATCCATATACTTACAATCTTCTTTAAAGGAATCTATACCATCATCCATATTTGTTCCTTGTCCTGGTCCTCCGTGATCGCGTTCAACGGATATATATTTTCCTTTTGTTTTTACATAATTAACAAATTCTTTTGTTGTCCAATTATTTACATATCCTCCATCATATTCTACTTGCCTTCTAGAAGGTATAAATGTGAATGGTAATTTAAAAGAATTAGAATATTCTATAACGGTATCTACAATATTTTTTGACATTGGCCCTAAAAAAACCTTACTATTCATTATATTTATATTATTACAATATTTAAATATAAATATTGTAATAATATAAATGGAAAATACTGAAGATAATTCAAATTTAAAAAAAATAGATAAAAAATGTCATATTTACTATAATCATATTAAATGTGAAAAAAATTTAAATACATATATCAGTTCTATTACACATGATAATGGGACAATGTATTTAAAATCCACTCTCGAAAATAAGAAAAATCTTTCATGGAAAGAAAAAAATAACAGATATAACAAAATTTCCAATGAAATGAAAGAAAATGAATTTGCTAACTTAAATATTTTAGAAAGTCATGGGAATAGTATTATGAAAGCACCTGTATTTGTTAGAAATATCGCAAGTATAAATGAAATAGTTTTCTATTATCCTTATCCAACTTGGCCTTTCGGGCATTATATTATTTATGGTTATCAATATTTTTATTATTATACTTATCTTAAGAAAAAATATCCAAATATTAAAATAATTATGAATGACCCATTGCAGAACTTTATGAGTTATGGTACCAGTAATAATAAATATTGGTTTTTTTTAAAAAAAACTCTAGATTTAGATAATATTATTTATACAAACAAACAAACATTATTTATTAATTCAGGCACTACATTTTGTGTATATTCGCAAATGGAAAATGTGTGTAGACTAACAGATGATTGTATTAAATTTTATAATTATATAGGAGAAAAATCATTGTTAAAAAACAAAATAGATATAAATTTAAAATTATATCCAAAAAAACTTTTATTTTTAAGAAAGAGTACTAATATATCATCAAATTCGAGAAGATTATTAAAAAATAGAGAACAAGTAGTTGAACTGTGTAAAAAATATAATTATATTGATATTGACCAAACAACATATTCTATGGAAGAAGTCGTTTATTTGATGAATAACGCAACACATCTAATCACAGAAACCGGTGGCTCTTTGGTACATTTACTTTATACAAAACATATTAAAACAATAACTTTAAATTGGGATTATTCACCCTGTCATTTATTACCTAATTTTTACAAAAACAGTAATAAATATTTTAAATTAGTCCCTCCATGTTCTAGTCTTAGTTTAGAACGTATTTTAAAAAATAAAAATGCAAAAGTTGTATATAATATACAAGACAAAAAATTAATCGATATATTAGAAGGAAAACAAAATTTTTTGAATATGGTTGCAATACCGGAAAAATGTGTTTTTTTAAATTTCGAAGACCTAGAAAAAGCTATTATCGAGTTTGAATAAAAGGGTTATTTTCATAGAACAAATTTACAGGTTAATTATACTATAATTCATTCTAATAAATATTCACATTCTAAAAATTCATCAAAATCATTAATACTTTGAGTGTCATTATATTCTTTATTCGCCAATACCATTACAATAGTATCTTCATTTATAGAACTAAATATAATCCAATTATTTCTTTCAATTAAAATACCTTCATTTTTAAATAAATAAAATGTTTTTTTTTCATTTTTTTTATTAACTAGTTCTAGTTTTAGATTTCCATTTAATACAAATAAATATTCATCTGTATTTATATTTGCGTGATTTCCTCTTGTTTCCCCAGTTTTAAAATTATCAATATAAAATACACGCTTTGTTTCAAAATCTAAATTATTAATACAATGTAAAATTCCATCTTTATTGTTAGTTAAATTTGATTTAAATTGTATTATCTTTTCCTTTCTTTCAATAAACATTTTTTTTATTATTTTACAAGTATATTCTATTTCTTCATTAGTTAGTTCAGGAAACATCGGTAATGATAATATTTCGCTTGATAAACTATTATCTAATTCGGTAAAATTTAATTTCTCAAAACACTCTAGTTCATTACAACTTATTGGATAATGTATTAATGTAACAATATTATTTTTTTTTAGATATTCCTGCAATTCATCTCTATGTTTAGTTTTTATTACAAATAAATGATACACCGATTCTGTATCTTCTAATTCAATAGGTAATTCTATTTCCTCAACATCTTTTAATAAAGATATATATTTATTAGCAACATCTCTTCTTTTTTGGTTATTTGAATCCAAATATTTTAATTTAACATCTAGTATTGCAGCTTGTATTGTATCTAACCTACTATTTCTTCCGATTAATTCATGTTTATATTTTATAATACTTCCATTATTTCGCAACTTTCTTATTTTTAAATTTAATTCATCGTCATTTGTTGCGATACCTCCCCCATCTCCGTAAGCACCTAGATTTTTTCCAGGATAAAAACTAAAACAAGAAATTTTCCCAAAACTACCTATTCTTTTACCTTTCCACCTAGCACCATGTGCTTGTGCGGCATCTTCAATCAATATTAAATTGTTTTCATTGCAAATTTCAACTATTTTATCCATATTTGGAACTAACCCATATAAAGGCACCACTATAATAGCACGAGTATTACTGGTTATTTTGTTTTTCATATCTTCAATATTAATCTGGAAATTATCTCTATCGCATTTACATAGTACTAACTTACAATTATTTGAAACTACACCAAAACATGTTGCTACATATGTATTGCATTGAACTATAATTTCATCTGTTTCCTTTAAGTCTAAACTATTAACAGCTATTTCTAACGCATCTGTTCCATTTCCCACACCAATAAAATGCTTTACTCCCAAATAATTAGCAAAATTTTTTTCAAATATAGTTAATTCTTCACCCAATATATAATTATTTTTATTTAAAACATTATGTATTGCTTTATCAACTTCATTTTTTATAGGTTCATAATTTCTTTGTAAATCTAAAAATGGAATATTCATTTTATATTAATATATTAACTTTTTTATATACTAATATAAAAACATAACAAATTATAATTTATAATGAATCTTCTTGTAACTGGTGGTTATGGATTTATTGCTTCAAATTTTATTAACTACTATTTCCCAAAAAATAAAAATAATTTAAATGTTTTGGTAAATATAGACTGTTTATATTATGCTGCAAATAAAAATAATATTAATGAAGAAATAAAAAAAGATGAAAAATATATTTTTATAAAATCAAATATAAATAATACTGATTTAGTTTCATATGTATTGGATAAATATAATATAACACATATTATACATTTTGCCGCACAGACAGCAGTTGATGCGTCATTTCATAACTCATTACAATATACCAAAGATAATGTATTAGCTACACATTGTTTATTAGAAGATTGTAGAGTGTATGGAAAACTTAAGAAGTTTATTCATGTTTCAACAGATGAAGTTTATGGTGATTCAAGTCTAGATGATAAAATACCTAAAAATGAACGATCTGTTTTATGTCCTAATAATCCCTATTCTGCTACAAAAGCCGCTGCGGAAATGATTGTTGGATCATATTTAAGATGTTATAATATGCCTATTATTATAACAAGAGGTAATAATGTATATGGTCCAAATCAATATCCAGAAAAAATTATTCCAAAATTCATTAAATTATTGAAAAATAATAAAAAAGTAACAGTTCACGGAGATGGTAGTTATGTTAGAGCATTTCTTCATAGTTATGACACAGCAACAGCCTTTGAATTAATATTACATAAAGGAGAAATAGGAGAAATATATAATATTGGATGTCACGACGAATATTCAATTATGGATATCACTAAAAAAATTATTAAATTAGTTAAAAAAACAGATGATTACTCAAAATGGATAGAATATGTTGAAGACAGGGTGTATAATGATATAAGATACTATATGGATAATACAAAGTTAAAAAATCTAGGATGGATTATTGTAAAAAAATTTGATGAAGAATTAAAAAAAATATGTAATAAACCTATTATGAATTAGAGATTATTTATTAACCATTATTATATGATATCTGTATATTTACAGGGGGGGTTGGGGAATCAATTATTCCAAATATTTACATGTATAGCTTACGCGTTAGAAAATAATATAGAATTTAAATTTCCTTTATATAATCAAAATAACAAAAATCCAACAAGTCCTCCAAGTATCTTATATCCAAATGGCCATCCTAGACCACCTTATTGGGAAAATTTTTTAAACGCGTTAAAATCTTATACTGTTGTAAATTCTGAATTATATAAAAATTTACAAAATTGTCAATACAGAGAACCTCACTATCATTATTGTGATATACCTAAAATAAATAATGGTTTGCTAATCGGTTATTTCCAAAGTGATAAATATTTTAAGAAATATTATTCTGAAATATTAAATTTAATAAAATTTAATGATTATAAAAATGTAATTAAACAAAAATATAAACATTTATTTTTAAAGGATAAATCAACATATGTCAGTATGCAGTTTAGAATAGGAGATAGTAAAAGACCAAATTGTGGACTTAATGGTGCTCATATAGTAATACCTATTGAATTCCCAGAATTTAATAGCGACGCCTTAAAACATATAATAAATATGTCAAAAAATAAGCATTATACTATATTATATTTTTGCGAAGAAGAAGATAAAGAATTTGTTGTTAATCAAATTAATAATTATAAAAAAATATTCAAAAATTGTAGTTTTATAAGACCAATAGGAGAAGATTGGGAAGAAATAATTATTATGTCTTTGTGCGAACATAATATTATAAATAATAGCACCTTTGGGTGGTGGGGTGCTTATTTTAATAATAATAAAAAAAAAATAGTGTGTTATCCGGAAGCTTGGTGGGGAAAGACGAACCTATGTAATAATTTGAAAGATTTATTTCCGGAAGAATGGTGTAAAATACATTGTAAAGATTACTGGAAAAAAATACACCAGTTGTGAATATACTTAAGAATAATTAATTATTCTTAAAATAATTAATTATTTATTTAATATTTTAATTCATAATCAAATAAATTACCATATTCTTTAATTACTTCGTCAATCATATGGGATTCATCCTTTATAGTCACTTTCTTTCCAGCTTTAACTAGATTTCTAGCTATCTTCAACTTAGCACTTTCTTCTATAATAGGAATATTACTCCCCTCCTTATAACATATATCCTCAATAACATATTCTTCCTTTCCGTCTTCTAATAATTGGTTTGTCTGAAATATAGAATGTTCTTCATTGTATTTTGTTGTTGCTGCTAATAAATCACTATTAAGATCAACAGAATCAACTATTTGTTTTAATGCCTTTGTATCTCTAGGAAAACAAGGTCCTCCGAATGAATAACCTGGATTAAAATATTTATTTCCTATACGAGAATCACCACCTACAGATTTAAGAACTTTCTTTTTATCTGCTCCTAATTTATCACAAACATCTGATATCATATTCGCAAATGATAATTTTGTGGTGATAAATCCATTAATCGAAATTTTTACCATTTCAGCCTCTATTGGTGTTAAAACACAATATCGTGGACTTGTTTCAGCAATATTTTTATAGATTTCTTCTAATTTATTACCTAATGTATCATCATCTGTCCCAATTAAAATTATATCTGGGTTTCTAAATCCCTTCACTATTTCTCCCTGCGCAATAAATTCAGGATTATAATTTACAGTTGTATTTTCACAATCTTTAACAAGTAACTTCGCAATATCCCTTATATATCCAGGCATTACCGTACAACCTATTATCAAACTTTTATTTTTTACTTTATGTTTATTAATTTTCAATAACAAATTTGATAGAATAGAATGGTCGTAAAATCTTTCTCCTCCGCCGTTGGGTGTTGGGACAATAATAAAAATTATATCTGAGTGATTTAACCCTTCTAGTAAATCAGTAGTAGCACGAAAATTTTTACTATTTTTTAGTAAATTTTCATACTCCGGTTCTTTCGTTTTAAATGTTTTATCATTCAACGTCTTAACATAACTTGGAAATATATCAACACCGCACACATTAAATCCAGCTTTTTCAATCAACAATGCTAACCCCAACCCAAGTCTACCAATACCAATAACGGTAATATTTTTATTAGACATTATAAATAATATAAAACTATTATTTTATATTATTTATTAAATTTAATCTATTTTTTTTTAAATTTAATCTATTTTTTACAAGTTATACATAAATGCCACCCTAAATTGGATTCTAAACAATTAAATAAATTATTAGACATCGATTGGAAATAATCTTCCTTTACATATTCATAATTTTTATATTCGGCGATTTTATATGGAAAAATATGTGATTGTTTTATTGTAACATTTGTGAAATCTTTTAATAAATTATATACTTCGGGGTCTGTATATACATCTGCTATTGGGACATTTGATTGAGCTTCATATTGATCCAATCCATCTTTAATTCTAAAATATTTCCAAGAATTTTTTGCGTATAACATTAATTTGAATGTACCACCCAGTTTCAATAAACTATAAATATTATCTACTGCTTTTTGTGTATCAGGCGTATGATGTAAAACACCAAAACTATAAATTAAATCATATTTTTTTTCATCTTTGTATGTTTCAATATTTGCATTTATTAAACTGCCTTTTAATTTAAATACTTCAAATCTTTTTTTTGCTAATTCTAATGATTTGATTGAAATATCTAATCCATTATAATTCGCTCCATTTTCTATAAAAGAATGGGCTGCTGTTCCTATACCGCAACCGACTTCTAAAACACTTTTATTTCTCCAATTTTTAAAATCAGCAAAATCTAAAATATGTGGCTCAACAAGATATTTTCTCTTAGTCACTTCATTAAAATACTCTTTGCTTCCTATATCTTTCGACGAATGACTAATATTACATGGTCTTTTATCCCAATATTCTTTGACTTGGTTAATACTCATTATAAATACTTTATTATTTATTATTTAAATTAGTTATACTAATTACAAATTAACCACACCAACAATTTTATGTTTATTTCTATTATGAACTGCTACACATTTTTCTTCAAATTCATTAAATTCTCTATACGAATCTTCACTTAAATCAGAAAAAAACTGTTTTTTATATTCTTCACTCATTTTTAAATATACACCGGTATAGAATTCAATAAAATCATATGTAAATCCCAATTCTTTTTCATCTTCTTGTCCTTCCCATAAATCCGCACTAGGTTTTGCTTTTACAATACTCATCGGTACATCTAAATATTCTGCACATTTAAATACTTCGCTTTTATGTAAATCAGCAATCAACTGGACGTCTACTACACCATCCCCTGCCTTACAAAAATAAGCTAAATACCCATCTTCATCCATATTACCTGTTCCCATCACTACTGTCGGATATCCCTCTTGTGATAACAATTGAGCACAATAATAATTTATCGGTGTTCTCATATAACTTCGCATTTGACCACCTGAAAATTTATTTTCTTTTACACCTGTTGCCAACCCAACTAATTTTGTAACATTATCATACAATTCTGTTTGATCTATCACTTTTAATTCAATATCCATTTTTTCACATAATTCCTTAGCTCTATTTAAAGCCCAATCCGAACTATGTATTGGTTGACTTATAGCCCATATTTTTTTCAAATTACTATTGGACAATTCCTTAGTTTGTTTAAGTAAAGCTAACGTTAAAGCAGAATCTATACCACCACTAACAGATAATACAGCCCCACTCAAATTATGTTTTCCTAGATATTCATTAAACTTTTTTACTTTTGACCTAACAAAATATTTCGGGGAAAAAATCCGTTGTTTGCGTCTATAATTATATAAATATGAAGTCCAAGTGTTTGACATATATAACAATTAAACAATTATTTTTTAATTTATTTTAACTAAATTATAATATTCTCCGTCAGCAAATTTTTTGTTTGAAGTATGACTAACACCATCATATCCTGGTTTATAGTTTAAAGGTAATACTCTAAAATCCATACTCATTCTAGTTTTTCCTGTTTTATTTACTTCATTATAATGTTTACATAAATTTGCATTAAATGATACTATATTATTTTCATCCGCTTCTATTTTCATAAATTCATTCATTGTTGGCATTTTTTCAATTAATATAGAAGTAGTATCCCTCATTTCTGTAAATGTATATGTAAAATTAATTTCTCCTATAGGATGACCTAAACTATTATCTGTATGTATTTTCGCAACTGCCACATTATTGGGTAATTGCGCTCTAAATGATGGAAATTTTTGCACTAATGCTTCATTAATTCCCAAATATGGTAATATAACATCTACTATTAATTTATCATATAACAATCGCATATGTTTCCCTTTGTCACTATCTAAATAATTATAAAATGTTTTATGATACCAAGTTTGTACGTCTTTTTTAAACTCTACAAATTTATCATATTTTGGATTATTAATATGAACTTCGCATAAATTTACAATATTAAAACACTCTCGTGCAAACGGTCTAAAATCATATTTATCATTATTATATTGTAAAATATTTACATGTTTTTTCCCCAAAACCATTTCTTTCGCAAAATCAAAATCACTCATATATGTAATTATATTCTTTATAATTTTTAAATGAATATATTTAAAAAGTAAATATTATTTATAACTATATGTCTATACCAAAAATAATTCACCAAATATGGATTGGTCCAAAACCACCCCCTACTAAATTTATGGATACTTGGAAAAATAAACATGAATCCGAAGGATTTGAATATATTAGATGGACTGAAGCAGAAATTCAAAAAAGAGGATTTCATTCTCAATTAACAGATAAAATAAAAGATATGAATGAAATTAATGGAAAAGCAGATATTTTAAGATGGGAATTATTGTATGAATACGGTGGGTTTTTTGTAGATGCCGACGCATATTGTATCGAACCTGTTACATATCTTATAGAAAAATATACAGCCTTTGTTGGATATGAAAACGAACAAGTTCGGGGTGCCGGATGGATGCATGATAATTCAGAATACGACGATGTATTAGCAAGAACACACCCACTTATCGCTACTGGAACTATGTCCTTTCCACCCAAACACGATTTACCCAGGTTAGCTATTGAATGGATTAAAAATAATGATATTAATGTTAATAGAACTGGTAAAAGAGCCTGGAGAACTGTTGGTCCAGGATTATTGACACGATTATATCATAGCAAAGAATGGAAAGATATTACCGTTTTACCATCATACTTATTTTTACCTATACATATGTCTGGTTGTTCTTATAATGGTCGTGAAAAAATTTATGCCAATCAAGAATGGGGTTCCACAAAAGACAGTTATGATACTATGAATCTTGTTGAATTACCAGAACATTTAAAAGAACCTAATGATAAAGTAAGCATACTTATCTCTAGTCTAGACACAAAAGCTATTTATATAAGAGATTGTTTAAATTCTATAAAAAATCAAGAGGGGCATATATTTTTTGAAATTATTTGGATTAACGACGGTTCAAATGAAATAAATACCAAAATTTTAAAACAGATGTTACACAAATTTGAGAATACTACCAGATTTGTAAAGATTATATACGACGAAAATGACGGAAATAAGGGAATCGGATACACATTAAATAAAGGTATTGAAATGTGTAGCAACGAAATAATAATCAAAATGGATAGCGATGATATAATGGTTCCAAATAGAATACAAATTCAATTGGATTATATGAAAAAAAATCCTGGAGTTGCTATTTGTGGTGGTCAAGTTGCTATGTTTCGCAATATTAAAGAACAGGTTCATAATATCACAAACCATACTGATATTTCTTGGGAACAATATAAAAATATTAAATCTCACTGGTTTATTAACCACCCTACAGTATGTTATAGAAAATCCAAGGTATTAGAAGCTGGTAATTATGATAAAAATCTTAAACAAATGGCAGAAGATTTTGATTTAGAATTACGAATGTTAAAGACTCATGGATTTATTAAAAATTTACCTAATGTTTTACTGTGGTATAGATGTCATGACGAACAAGTAACTTGTGGTGCAAAAACCAAAGATAAAGGCGGAGCCTCTTCTCAATATTGGAATAATTTAAGAAATAATATAATAAATAAATTAATTGAAAATAAATAATTAAAATATAATTAATTTATTCTTGATAAACACCTTTCAACTTTACTATTATTAAAAAATTCATAAAATTTTAATAATAAATATATTATCGCTTTAATCCGCGTATTTTTTTAAAATTGTTTGTGGTATTAAGTCTTCCTTGATTTTATCCAATTTTTTATAACATTTATTTATAGTTACTTCACTTATTTCACTCACATTATTGACATTTTTTTTACTAATATTTAATTTACACGTTTGTGCTACAAAATAAACAATACCAGCTGCTACAGAATGTGGTGTATTTTCAGGTATAATATTATTTTGTTCTATTTTTCTTGCCACAAACTTACAAACCATAGTTAGCTCTTTATTTAAATTTAATCTACTGCAATATCTTTCAATAAAGTCAGCTGGTTTTGTTTGATGAAATGTTGTTTTGTCAATCACACCATTATCCTCCTCCATTTTATTCAATAAAGCTACCGCATTTTTACAACCCTTTGTAGCATTTGTATTATCTAACACAAATACTGTTGCTATTTCTTTTGCTGTTCTAGGGTAATCATGTAGCCTACCCGCAATATAAACCGCCGCCGCTATAATACCTTCCCTATTACCACCCCTAAATGTTTTAAGCTCTGATAAATTTTTGTGTTGCCTTAATGCCTCATCGATTATTATTTTTGGAATACCAGCTTCTCTTGATAATGCCTTGATTTTTTCAAATTCATCATATTGAGACTTTTCTTTATACGGCATCGATTGCCATTCAGTAAATCGTCTAATTTTTCTCATTTCATAACTCGACCTACCATTACAAACAACTTTACAACCATAAGAAGATTCTTTTAGAAGAGGATTAATAGGCATACCACATCTTGTAGGATCCACCATACCGCTATCATCCCCACCATAATATCTCCATTCAGCTGCTTGATCTAAAGTATCTTTATAAATAATACCACATTGAATATTCGTACAAGTTAATAATTTTTTTTCACAAAATGCTACAGGAGCATTACATAAATCACAATTTTCTCTTTGATTTACATTAGAATTTGTATAATGAAGCTCCAGTTTTTTTGTTATATCTATCTCTTCGCTATCGAAAGCTTTCCACATTTTTGATATATTTATTTTCTTATTTGGTTTTCTTTTTGTTTGATTACCTTTTGAATATTTCATGTCGATATTTAATTTAATATATAAGTTGATGTTTTTAATTCAATTTTATAATATATATATTTATCATATAATGGGAAATCAAAATTCAAAGAAAACAGAAGAAAATACACAAGAAAATGAACATGATATCGCAAACATGAAATTTGAAAATGTCATTAGTTATGTAGCAGCAAAATATATTACGCAAGCAAACTTCCGAGATTTAGAAAATTTACATAAACCTGATTATTGTAACAAATTAGTTATTTTAACATCAAATACTATTAAACATTTTTTAAATGATATAGAAATAGATTATTTAGACCAGAGAACAAAACAAGGAGAGGATATAAATAAAATGGAAAAATCTAGTGTTTTATATTTAGATAAAGATAATTTAGACCGTTTAGATGTAAGTTCTCATGTTAGAAAAAAAAGGATGTGTATAGGAATAGCTAAATTTTATGTCAGAATCGCTCATATTTTCGCAGCAATTGCTATGACTATTAATCCAAAATATACTTATATCGATGAAAATGGACTTGAAAAATCTGTTGATTTTAAAGAAAGAGCTATTATACCCGCGGGAAAAAAAATAACAACTTCTTATCAAAATTTATGTCAATCCAGAATAAATGCTATAAAACCAAGACAAAATACAGAAAATGGTATTGTTCTTAAGGTTAAAAACTGTGATATGAATAAAAAAATCAACAGTATGGTAGACGGAGTTGAAGTACCAGTCGTCACAACTGAAACTAAAAATTTATTTGAAGAAACAGGTATCCCTGAGTTAGAAACATTATACTACGATGAATATAATTTTAATGATGGAAAATATGTTGGTATTACAGAAGAAGGTAAGCAAGTTTATATGAATGATTTAGAAAAATTTTATATTGCTTTTACCGGAGGCGAATGCTTTCCCAATAAATGCGGAGTTACCGTCCAAAATATGCCTGGTATGAGTGACGCAGAGATAGGTCAATATTTTTCAAGTAAAATAGGGGAAGTTATTTATGCTGAAAAAAGAGGTGATAGTGTGTATATTAAATTTAAAAAGACAGAAGATAGAGATAAATTGTTAAAAATCAAGAATTTTAAATTCAACGATATTATTTTAATAATAAAAAAATGGGAGATTACCAAATTTTCAGAGATACCTTTAAAGGATTTTCATACTCAAGAATTATGTAAGAATAAAGATAGTCCGTGGCAAAAATCTTATAGTGGCAATACTAACGATAAATTGTTTAAAACCTATGCCGAACATATAAAATCTATGATTGCCAATTCACAAAAAATAGAAAAATCATTATTGAATATCATTAAGCAGTTATTTTCATTTTGGGTGGACCCTCAAAAAAAACAAAAAGTATTAACTATCAACCCTGAGCTAAATAATAAAAAACTAGATGAATTAACAGTAAAAACAAGAAATGACATATTGTCTTTGTATATTGGATGCGAAGAAGACTTTCAAAAAGGACTTTCATTATTTGAGGGTATAGTAAAATCAAAAATGATTGAAACTTCTATGCGAAGAATTAAGAGTTTTGAAAAACAAGCAGATGAAATTACTGTTGATACTACAGAAATGGAGGGCGGAAGAAGGAGAAATAAAAAAGGAGGATTATCGGGTGGTCCACAAACAGCAGGACCATTAACGACCGAAGAAGAACACGCAGAACAATTACAAGCCCAACAAGCATGGGAAGAAGAAGAAGAAAAAAAAAACACAGAAGCTTATGCATCAATAGATAGTGAGATAAAATCGCCCTTCGCAATAAAAATTCAAAAACATTTTAGAGGGAATATGGGTAGAGAAAAGGCTCTTATTGAAACCAACGGGTATTGGAATAAGGAAATAGGACCTCCTAGTGATTACGGGGTTTCAACTATAAAAAAACCGTGTATGAGTGGTTGTCCGAAACATGCGTTAGGCTCCCAATACTGGTCGACATCTAAATGTATTAATTTCGAAGGAGAAGTTGAAAATTGTTATTGGAATACCAAAGGAGGAACCAAAGGAGGAACCAAAGGAGGAACCAAAGGAGGAACCAAAGGAGGAACCAAAGGAGGAACCAAAGGAGGAACCAAAAAAAGGAGAAAAAATAATAAAAAATTAAGAAAGTCTAGAAAAAAAAGATAAATTTGCATTTCATAACTGTCATCATCATAACAAACTAATATACATCTTATATGTTTTACTATTGAATATGATAATTTGGATAATAAATAGCATGTCACAAAGAAAAGAAAGAACATCACAAGGTAGTTCATTTGAATGGGAATAAAGATTATTATAACACATATGTTATAATTACGAAGTATCTCTTACAACATTTTTATTAGGAACATTTTTTACTCTTATAAATTTCTATTCTTTTAATGACAATTATTTATATTTAATAATAACATTCGTCTGGTATGTTGGTGGGGTATTAATGCAATTATGGGAAACATTATTATGGAAAAATTACAAATGCAAATTAATTAGTAAAATAGCGACGATTAATAAGTTAATACAGCCACTTTTGTGGTTATTAATATTATGTATACCTGGTTATATTAAAAAACATAAAATTAATGTTAAAATGATTTTTGTAACTTTAGTCGTATATATATTTTTTGTTTCGCAATTTTTTAAAAATGATTATGGGTGTATTACACCTTTTAACATTTCAAACGCCGATTATTATAAAAAATTGATTATAAAAATTATGTAAATAACAAAATCATATAAAAATAAAAATGCCTGATTTTATTCAAAATTACAATATAAATAGTTTGTATGTTTGTGTAATATTATTAGGATATAACATATGGAAATCTAATTTTGAGTATATAAATATAATTTTACATAAAATATATTTATTAAATTATACATCTTTTATTATTATAATAAACGTAATAGGAATATATTTATTTTTGAAAAACTTATCCCTTGAAGTAAATATTAAATTTTCTGTAAAATATAAATAATAGACGTTTGAAATGTTAAAAGGTGTAAAACAAAGGATGGGATTAATCTTAAATGGTGGGATAATAATTTCATAGGATTGATTTATATGTTTGTTCAAATTGTATTTTTATTTTTAATTCTACCTAAAAAAATAATGAAATCTCAATTATTAATATTTTTTGTAAGTTTATTTTTAGGTAATTTATTTAAAATTTATCAATGTAACCCAAAAACACTCAACGATTTATTGAGTGTAAGTACGAAACTATGGGGAAAAACTGCGTCTATTTGGTGTTGGTTTGTTGCTTTTTCTCCATTAATTAATTTTATAGTTTTTAAATATACATAACCCATAGGATATCCGTTATCATCATTTAATTTGAGTAATTTATCAACAACATGCCTTTCTACTGAAAAAAAGGCACTAATTCAATTCTTCTTTTATATCTACTGCTTTTCCTAGCTCCTTTTTGATTTTATGTTCATTTTTACTGATTTCTCCCTGGTTTATGCCACCTGATACACTTTCTAACATAGTTTGCCATACTTTTAATTCTTTTGGATTGCTCATATAATTTGGATGATATTTTTCCCATTCCGACATTTTCTTAACTTGTTCCATTCCTACACTTTTTATACTTGATGTTAATTTTATATTATTTTTATCTTTTTCCCATTTATTCGCATCTTTTACATAAAATCGTAACCTCTTTGTATCACTACAATGGATAGGTCTTTTGGTGGGTTCTAAATCTGCTAATTTTTTCATAAAGATATTTGTTATACCCTTGGCATATCCATTTTGTTTTGAATAATCCAAATCTTGCAAACTTACACTAATATTTCTTACAAAATCTTCCAAATTCATTGCATTTTTACAATTTTCATTCAAATACATATTAATTGAGATGTTATTTGTATTGTTACAATTATTATTCCCCGCAATTTTACCAATTGTCTCAACTAATTCATTCGTTAACGATTTTGTTGAAGTTTGGGGTTTATCTAAATTTTCAATTTCTTTTTGCAACTTTGTGACCTCTAATTTTGCTTTTTGTAACTGTAAATGCTTTAGTTCTTCATCAATTGGTATCGTATTTTCGGTAGTGGATGGTGTCAGGGTCATGGAAGCATTTGGAAGCATTTGGAAGCATTTTTTGGAAACACTTTTTTGATGAAGTATAATTTCAATATTACATTTTTGTTGGTGTTTCCAGAGACCACCTCTCGTCTTAAAATTTTTTCCACATTTACAAATTTCTAAAATTGTATTTGCGTTTTTTTTCGTTTTTTCAGTATTAAAAAAAATTTTATTTGCGTTTTGTTTCCTAGAGATTTGTTTTAAATGTTTTTTTGTTTTTAAATGCCTAAAGTAATCTGTTTTATTAGTTGTTATATAATAACAACTTTCACAACTATATTTCACTTTTGATTTCCCAGTCTTATTTTTCTTTTCAGTTTTTTCAGTTTTTTTCATTTTATTATATGGAAACATAAAAAAACGCCTTTATATACCTTTTTTTTGTTTAGAAAAAAAAGTACAGTAACAAACATTTTATCACATTTTAATAAATCCCTACATTATGCTCTAAAGAGAAAAATACCTTATTTTCAGAAAAAACTTTATCAGAATTTTGCATTTTGGACATTTTTATAAATGTCCAAAATGCAATATATAGAGGAAGTTGTCCCTCAAAAAAAAGCCGAACACTTTTTTAGTACCTTTTTATTTTATTTTCGTATTATCTGTTACATCTTCTATCCGTTTTATTAATTTAGTATTATAAATAAGGTTTCCTGTTGGTTTATAACTAGATATATCTTTGTAATTCTTATCAATACCTTTCTTTAAAATACTTTTGGGACCCTCTTTTGATATATTTTTTAATAATAAACTATTTATATCTTCTTTATTTTCGCTTTTTCTTTTTATAACTCTACCATACCCATCTACGCTCACTCCTGTTTTTTTCTTGATTTGAACGCGTTGATAATTCGGTATATAATGTTGCCATGAAATAAATAGTAAGTTTGGATGAGTATATTTTAACATAAATCCATTATCAATTAATTTTTCCATCACATAAGATGTACATTCTGACATATCATATCTTGGAACTCCAAGAATAAATTCTGGTAATAAAAAAAATGTAAATTTTTCACTACCCCTCATTCGTGAAGTTGTTTTTATTTTAGAATGCACTCTTGCTAAAACCCTTTGATAAATTTTTATTTTATGTTCTTCTGTAAGTTTTTTTTGTTTATATAAATCGTCCAGGTTTAGTTTTTCATTGAAGTTATCTTCCATTTAGTTTTTATTAGAAAAAAAAGAATTAAAAAAATACGATTAATATTTATAATGACAATAAAAAATATAGTATTATCCGGAGGAGCGTACAAAGGATTTTATACCATCGGTGCCTTGAAATATTTATCGGAAAATAAATTTTATAATATTGAAGAGATTGAAAAAATTTATGGGACATCAGTAGGTTCAATATTAGGAGCATTACTATGTTTAAAATTAAATATGGAGGATTTGGTAGAATATGCTATTAATAAACCTTGGCATAAATCTTTTACATTTTCTATTGACACATTATTAGAAACTATAAGTAAAAAAGGATTCATACAACGCAAATTCATAGAAGGTATTTTTGAAAATTTATTAAAAGGTGCAGGATTAAATACACAATCTACTTTGCTCGATTTATTCAATCATTCAAATATAGAATTAAATATATTTAGTGTCAACATGAGTGAATTCGAGTTAGAAAGATTCTCGTATAAAACACAACCAAACATGAAGTTGATTGATGCCGTTTATAAAAGCTGTTCCATGCCTTTTATATTTCAACCTCAATATATAGGAGAAGATTGTTATGTGGACGGTGGTGTTATTAACCCATATCCAATGAATATATGTTTGGAGGATTTGAAAAAAGAAAATCCAAAATTTAATAATAAAGAAATTTTGGGTTTTAAAATAGTAGATGATACACTTGAACCAACGAAAGAAACCGCGTCTATTTTTCAATTTGGTTTTTATATGATATATCGCTTAATCAAGGAAAATTATAATTATGTATGTAATGAAAGCATACCTTATGAATTGATTATACCCTCTAATTTGCTTAGTATTTCTAACGCCCAAAATATTATTACATCTTCAGGTGAAAGAAGAAACTTAATACAAGAAGGAGAAAAATATGCAAAATTATTTATTAGTTATCTTAAAGCATAGAATTAATAAATTCTGTTAAAGAATTTTCATCTGGTTTTGCGTAAAATTCAATCACTTGGTCTCCTTTTACCATCCAAATACTAGGATATCCATCTATTTTTTTATCATTTGGAATTAAATATTCGTTTTCAAATTTTTCAAGTTCGATTTCCTCCTTTTCACCATCTATTTCTACAAAGTTTAAAGTGGTATTATTAATCTCTTTTCCATTAAATTTGCTTTTTATCTTTTTCCAAATTGGCATTGCTTTTTTGGAATAAGGACACCAATCAACCGAAAAAAAATATAATGTTGCGTCTTTTACACTTCCTTCATCGTCGTCAAACTCTCTATTCGCAACAAAATCAGGATTTATTCTTGGAGCTACGTATGTATTATAAACATAGAATGCAACTCCTAAAAATATTGCAACAATTACCATAACAATTAAAAAATTTTTGTTTAATAAAAATTCTTTTGCTTTATCGAGTGTTCCTGTAAAACCCCGTGCATTTAGAATATTAGACATATATTATATAATTAGATAGAGTTAACTTTTTTTTAACGAATATAAAGATAATTAATTATAATTAGATAATATGTATTTGCGTAATTATAAGGGCAAGATAGTTTTTTTAAATGAACGGAAATATACAAATGAAAGAGATTTGTATATTGCGATATGGAATATACGATTTAATATAAATATTGCTAAAACAACTGCTGTTAATAATATTTTAGATTATGTTGATGGAAAGAAAATATTTGTATAAGTTTTTTTCTTGGGATAATGTATTATGGGACGCACAAAAAAAAATCGTAACAAGAATCGTAAAAAAGGAACAAAGAAGGTATACAGTGATGTTGACTTTGCAAGTGGGGATGGAATGCTTACGAGTGTATGGGGTCCCAGTTTGTGGCACTATCTTCATACAATGTCTTTTAATTATCCAGTAAAACCTACTAAACAAGACAAAAAAAGTTACAAGGATTTTGTGAAAAATTTAAAAAACGTGTTGCCTTGTGGGTATTGTCGTCTTAACTTTGTGAAAAATTTAAAGTCTGTCCCGTTAAGAGCTCTTGATTTAAAAAATAGATGCAATTTTTCAAAATGGATGTTTAGATTACACGAACACATTAACAAAATGCTAGGGAAAAAATCAAATTTAACATTTGTAAAAGTTCAAGAAAGATACGAACACTTTAGGTCAAGATGTACTATAGATATTGGAAGTAAAACCAAAATTGTCAAATCCACCAAAACTAGGAAGAAGGAAAAGGGATGCGTTGAAGCTCTGTATGGTAAAAAATCAAAATGTATTATTAAAATTGTCCCAAATGATAAAAAAGAACCAACATTTCAAATGGATGATAAATGTAAAAAGAAGCGTTAATTAAATAATTTAGGGTAATAATTTAGGGTAATAATTTTAATTAAATATTTAGCTATTATATAATGAGTTTAGCAGATGCGTTCGCAGAAGCAGCAGATCATTCAATAACAGATGTAAAGGAGGAAGATGGAGAGAACAGAGCACCAATGCCTGGTGGTCGCAGAAAGTCTCGCAGAAAATCTAGTAAAAGAAAGTCTAGTAAAAGAAAGTCTAGTAAAAGAAAGTCTCGTAAAAGAAAGTCTAGTAAACGAAAGTCTAGTAAAGCTCGTAAAAAAAGAAAAGGTCGCAAGGGTGGTGGAAAAAGTCGCAGAAAATCTAGAAAATGAATGAGGGGTGGATGATATCCATCTTATTAAACGCTTTTAATTTAAAATACTTTATATCATATGACAGGTTCTTTGTTTAAATTTATTACAAGAACCCTGAGAAACTAAGTAGTAAAATTAATTCATATTTATAATTATTAATAATATGAATTATATCAATTTATAATTTAATAAATATATTCCTAAATGAAAATCTTGTTTGTTTAGTTGAATTGTGCGAAACTGTTAAGACGAGGCATCGGTAAAAGACCACCAGAGTTGGATGAGTTAACAGCACTGTAATTAGGGACTTTTTTGCATTCAAATGCTGGTTCAGGACATCTTCCACATGGAGGACAAGACGGACAAGGTTTTTGTCTTGCTAATCCCGGACAAGTTTTGGAGTCAGGACATTTAGGGCATACAGGGGGGACAATTTCAGATTTTAAAATATATTTTGACATATCAATATCGTCATTTGAGGTCCTTCTTCGTTCTTCTGTTTCCAACTGTTCTTTATAGTTACCTTTAGAAGAACCGTGTGCACCGGGGGTGTGTTTACCGTTATCTTTGTGATGACGAGTAACTTCTGTTCCTCTCCCAGGAACAACGATATCTTCTAAACCAGCAATAGTTTTACTATAATCATTATCATTCAACGGATCTGAAGTATCAGCATTTCTAAGCGTATCTGAAGTATCAGCATTTCTAAGCGTATCTGAAGTATCAGCATTTCTAATCGTATCTGAAGTATCAGCATTTCTAAATGGATCATAATTGGAACCACCCTTTAGTGCTGGGTCTTCGCCTTGTGAATCTGTTCTTTTTTCAATTTGATTATTCATAGCATCTTGTGAATCACCTGGACCACTTTCAAAATATTCTTTTATGCTAAATCCTAAAGTTGATAAAAGTAAAACAACTATTATCATTAAAAATAAATGTAGTTTTGTTAATTTCATATAAATTAAGTTATGAAAAAAAAATATCAAATAAATATATAATATGCCTTTTAGAGCTTTAACACATAACAGAGTTAAACATTACGTTAATGATAAAAATGGAAACACATTTACCCCTCAATCGCAGTCACAAGCGAGTGCGATTAATTCCCAGAACGCAGTTTCTAATAATGGTTCAGTAACAAGTGTTCGAAATAAACTTAATATTTCCAATAATAATCCACCTTTAAAATGGGGAAGAGTTAATTGTTCTTCAAAAGCAAGTTTCTTAATGAGAACCGATGCTTATGGTGCGGGAACCAAAATTATTGCTGGTGAAAAATATTCTACGTATGCCCCTGGACAAGGTAAAGGGTTCCCTAATGCAACACCACAAATTAGCGTCGGTTCAACAAACGCATTCGCACGAAGAGCTATAGCCAGAAGAGCAGTAACAACTTTGAATAATACAGGAGAAATGAAAAACTGTGTATGTGTTCCTAAACCAGTAAAAAATTTAAAAGGTGTATTTCACAAATAATTATTTTCTAATATAAATTCATAATGAATATTAAAGAGTTGTTTAATCCGTTGAGTCACAAATATTGTGATTATTTTTACTTTCTTTCTGTTATTTTCTTTGTTCTTTTCCTTTTCACCATCATAATTTGTGGTATGTCATTTTTTCAAAAAAAATCTATGAAATTATCGGATTCAATAATATTAATAACTCAGCCGCTTATATTATATTTTATTAACAGGTTGTACTATTCTATGTGTGTAGGAGCGTTAAATTAATTAATTAAATAATATATTATAAAATATAATATATTATGAACTGCGGGGAGTGTTGTATGTGTTGGTGTTGTTCTTTATACGGAAGTTATTGTGTTTTGTTTTGTGGGGCGTTGTGTAAAGAAATTTACACTGAACGTGTTGGAGAATACAAAAAAATACGCGATGAATATGATAATATTCCTAAACAAGTATCCTCAAATATAGAAATGAAAAAAGAAAGATTTGTCAGGTCTCATTTACATACAATAAAAGAAGAAACGGTAGGTTATAGAAATTATAGATTCACATCAATAGTTTAATATCGTCAATAGTTTAATATCAATAGTTTAGTAGTAATAGTTTAGTAGTAATTACAGTAGGTTTTTAGATTATTAAATTGATTTGATGTATAAACTTAAAAAAGAGCACTAATAATATACCAGAAATGTTGGAACCATATATGAATAAAGATGAAATAGAAGTTGGTCTTGATGAAGCAGGAAGGGGTCCGCTTTTTGGCAGAGTTTATGTGGGAGCCGTTATACTTCCACAAGATGACAGTTTTAATCATTCGTTAATGAGAGATAGTAAAAAATTAAATGAAAGGAAAAGAGTAATAGCATTTGATTATATCAAAGAAAATGCGATAGATTGGGTAATACATTATAAAGATGAAAACTATATTGACAAGCATAATATATTTGATGCTAATTATGATGCTATGCATGAAGTTGTAAATAAATTATTGGTAAAACCCGACCATATTCTTGTTGATGGGAATTACTTTAAACCGTGTATGTATAACGATGGTGATTATATAAATCATACAACGGTAATAAAAGGTGATAATAAATATACGGCTATTGCTGCTGCCTCAATATTGGCTAAGGTCGGTAGAGATACCTATATACAAGAGCTATGCGATAAATATCCGTTACTTGATGAATATTATGGACTAAGGTCAAATAAAGGATATGGCGCACAAAAACATATGGGAGGTATAAAAACACACGGTATCAGTCCGTGGCATAGAAAATCATTCGGTATCTGTAAAAATTCACAAGTTAATAAAAATTTTCAAATAAAATTGAAATAATCAATACATATAATATAGTATTTAAATAAATGTCTTCGATGACTTCAACTGACGCACATCAACAATATAATGGATGTAAGTTTGTATTCGCATATTATGATGATATAGACTTTTGTTGGTACGTTCAACCAAGAAGATTTCTATTAACAAAATGTGAGATTAAACATATGTTATTAGGACAGTTTATTCAATCTAATTGGTTTAAAAAAGAATATACAAAAAATAGCCAAGCATTATTTGTAGTATTAAAAGTAAAAATAGATTGTTCGACAAAAACAATAGAAAAAGATATGAATAGTTTAAAGAATCCTTTCCCCTCATTTTATGATATACCCCCATATGCTATTGAGGCAAGTTATTTTGCGATGCCTCGTGATATAATGACTGAATGTCATAATAAAGCGAACGAAGATGACGGTTTTAAATTTACCTTGAGGGCTCGCAATAATACCCTCGATAAGCTGACTATAAAAATATATAAAAATCCATTAAATTATAATATCTTGATTACACTACCTTCTTTTGACACACCGCTAAATATATAAAATTGAATTTAAAAAACGATTACTATAATATTTTTATAAACAATATGAAAATAATTGTATTTGATACCGAAACAACTGGATTACCAAAAAAAGGTAACAGGAGTATGCCTGACCCTGATACTTGGCCATATATATGTCAATTAAGTTGGCTTGTATTTGACGATGTAACAAAAAAGTTATACACAAAAGATTATGTTATTAAATTGCCAGATGGGGTCACTATACCCAAGGTATGTTCTGATATCCACGGAATTACAAATAAACGAATGCAAAATGAAGGAGTAGATATAAGGGGTGTTTTACAGGAATTTACAAGTGATTGGATGAAATGTCAAATGTTAGTCGCGCATAATTTAGTATTCGATAACAAGGTTATACAAACAGAATATATGAGAAATCAACCTATTAATTGGTTGGGGCGTCACCGAAAAATTGAATATTGTACTATGAACTATGGAATGAAATTTACAAATCTAGTAAGACAAAGTAAGTTTCACAGCGGAACCTATAAAAAACCCCCAAAACTGATTGAATTACACGAGGAGCTATTTAAAACCACTCCTGGAAATTTACATAATTCGCTGATTGATGTCTTGGTTTGTTTTCGTAGTTTCTACACGATGGTATATGACAAAGATATATTTGATGGAAAAGACCATCCAGAATTAACTGACTATTATAAAACTCTTTGTAATCTATAAACTTTTGAAATATCCTCAATTTAGCAGAGGAGGAGGAAAAGGATGAAGAGGACTAGGGTGGTGATAGTGAGTGTAAAGTTTTCGGTGGTTGTACTAATGTTATTCGGTGGGGTGTTATTCGGTGGGTGTTAGTCGTATCGCTTCTGGTGGTATCTACCTTTTTGATTCGCCACTCATTTTGAATTAGTATTATACATTCGTTCTAAATATATTTATTAAATTTATTAATATATTTAAATTATTATGACCCACACATCAAGCAGTCTTCTTCTTCTTCTAAAGTATTATTTTTATCAGGTTCAATTGTAAATTGTTGAGGTGCTGCTTTTGCCTTTGTTCTAAGATAATAAATACCCGTTTTTAATCCTTTTTTCCATGCGAAAAAGTGCATAGCAGTAAGTTTATTATAGGTAGGTTCTTTCATCCAAAGATTAATGCTTTGACTTTGACAAATAAACGCGCCTCTATCAGCCGACATCTCTAAAATATGTTTCATCGGGATTTCCCAAACAATTTTATATTTTTCTTGAATAGCCTTTGGAATACCAGAAACTCCTTGGACTGAACCATTCTGCCTAATAATACTATTTTTAATATCATCGGTCCATAATCCCAATTCAATTAATTCCCGAAGTAAAAATTTATTAATACATACAAATTCTCCCGCCATAGTTCTTCTGACATAAATGTTGCTGGTGAATGGTTCAAAACATTCGTTATTTCCTAAAATTTGAGAAGTGCTTGCTGTAGGCATGGGGGCAATCAGTAACGAATTTCTAATACCATCCTTTTTAATATTTATTTTTAGTTTATCCCAATCATATCTGGTAGATGGACTGACGTTCCACATATCAAATTGTAAAATTCCCTCGCTGGCTGGAGAACCTTTAAATGTTTCATAGTGTCCGTCTTTACATGCTGATTCCCAACTGGCTTCCAACGCCCCGTGATACATTGTTTCAAATATATTTTTATTAACAATTTTTGCTTCTTCAGAATGAAATGGTATATCCATCATAGCAAATGCGTCTGCCAATCCTTGAACTCCTATACCTATTGGTCGGTGTTTTGTATTAGATGTAGTTGTTTTGTCAGTTGGATAAAAATTAATATCGATTACATTATTAAGATTTCTTGTAACTACTTTTGTAACTTTATGTAATAATTCGTAATCGAATGTATTTTTAAGAATATCCAAAACGGAAGAATATCCTCCAATCAATTTCTCTCCATTATATAATTGTGGAAGAGTAGAAACTTTATGTTTTTGTTTAAAGTCTTCAAAATCATCTGAAGATATAACGACCTCTGTGTAATCAATATTTTTTCTCCTTATAAGTGCCTTTAACATATCACACCATTTACACTCTGTTTTTGTATATATTGTCATACTTTTAGTGAAAGGGGATGGTGTTTCTGTTATAAATTTACTTAATGCAATTGAAGCTAAATTACAGACGGCTGTTTCGTTTTCGTCGCTGTATTCCACGATTTCACACTGAGATGTTATTACACCGTTAAAAATACCCGCGTGTCGTTTTTTTTCTGTAAAACAAAAAGTTTTATCAATTTCTCCGTTGTCTACAATTTTTGATATTTTTACAAAGTGTGAAGCATTTCTTTGAGGTTCGTGTTCATTAATTATTAACCGTTTTGGTGAAAATCCTAATTCTACTAATTTTTGTAAATCGTTTGACCCTACCAATAATCTCCATAATTTTTTTGATTCATAATAAGTCATCCCACCTTTTCCATCGGGCAAATAAGACAATCTTTCATTCATATTTAAAGTTACTTTACTTGATATACCACAAGTTTGCAACATTAATTTTATTTGTAAAAGGAACTCTTTGTGGATACAAGAAATCTGTAATGATTGATTTGTACCATTTACAGCTATACTTCCATCCCCGTCACAATATCCAGCAAACCAATCCAATTTACTTTGTAATGAATAATTGGTAGGAACGAAAAATTTATCTTTTAAATCAACTGGTAAAGTAATGTTTAATTTATCATTATTTTCCTCACCTGTGGAGCGATAATCTAAATATTGTAATAATTTAATCTTTTCACCATATAATGAAATATGTGCTTTTTTTGTATAAGAAATTCCACAACAACGTTCACTGACTTCATTATTTTTTTGATAATCTAAATGTCTTTTACAATATGATTTTCCTTCTAAAGACTTAAATTTACATTTTTGTTCTTTTTGATTATTGTTACAGTAAGTTCCGTCAGCACTAAAAATACCGTTAGTGTATGCTGATTTTAGTTCTTTTTTATTATCTATAACAGGATATTCACATTTAATAAGTTTCATATCTGGTTTCAAATTCTGAGCTTCTACAATAGTTACGTTTTTACTTTTAATAACATCCTGTTTTGATGTTGGGTATTTTGTTTGAATATAGAATTTATGATATTTTGTACACGTTAATTGAGCACCGTCTGAAAATTCAATAGTTAATAGTTCAGCATTATCGTTGGTTTGTTTGACTATAACTTCGCTGAATTCTTTACCATTCCAAACATTAACGGTTTTATCTTTGAGAGTTTCTATTGTTTGATGACCTTTATCTGTTAATAATAATGTATCTCCCTGAACACAACACAAATTTGAGCTCTTTATGGTGCCAAGATTTTTTTGATTTGATTTTTTATTGCAGGCATCTTTATAAAGCATATACGGAGTTCCTGTCTCTATTTGACTATCAAGAATTTTAAACCATAAATCACGAGCTTTTACAGTTTTGTTCCCTCTTCCTTCAGTTTCATATTTTTCATATAATTCTTTGAATTCTTCACCATAAACATCACTCAGTCCAGGACATTTGTCAGGGCACATCAAAGTCCATTCACCATTTTGTCCGATTCTCTCCATAAATAAATCTGGAATCCATAAAGCATAAAATAAATCTCTGGCTCGCATCTCTTCATCTCCGTGATTTTTTTTCATATCAAGAAAAGATTCTATGTCTCCGTGCCACGGTTCTAAATAAATTGCGAAGGAACCAGACCGTTTTCCCCCTCCCTGATCAACATATCTTGCTGTATTATTGAACACACGCAACATGGGAACAATACCATTTGAAGTTCCATTTGTCCCTCTAATATGAGACCCGGAAGCTCTAACATTATGTATATGCATTCCAATACCACCAGCCCACTTACTAATTTTTGCACAGTCTGTTAATGTATTATAAATTCCTTGAATACTATCTTTTTCCATTGCTATTAAATAGCAAGAGGATAGTTGGGGTCTTGGTGTTCCTGCATTGAATAAAGTTGGTGTCGCGTGTGTAAAATATTTTTGACTCATTAAATCGTATGTTTCTTTTACTTTTTCAATATCTTCTTTATGAATAGCAATAGCAACACGCATCCACATATGTTGTGGTCGTTCAACTATTACGGTATCAATTCTTAAAAGATATGCTCTTTCTAAAGTTTTAAATCCGAAATAATCAATAAGGTAGTCTCTGTTGTAATCTATCATATTTTCAAATTCATTTGAAAATTTATCGACGATACGCATTTGTTCTGTTGATATAATTGGATGATTTTCACCGTGGATATCTTTAAAGGCGTGTAATTTTTTACAAATTTCTAAAAAATTTCCTGATGTATTTTTATGATGATTTGAAATCATAATTCTACTAGCAAGAATACCGTAATCAGGATGAGTAGTAGATAACGATGCACATTGTTGGGCGGTTAATTCATCTATAAGGGTAGTTGAAATACTATCGTATAACCTGTCAATAATCTTTTTTGATAAATCTGTATAGTTGACATTTAATTCGTCATGACCTTCGAGTCCTAATTTTTTAATTCTGTTTAATATTTTATCAAAAGAGATAATCTCTTTATCACCATTTCGTTTAATTACGGAATCTTCGTGGTTCATATCTATACTATATTGTTTATAATATTTTAAATGGTTGTTTAAAATATTATAATTAGTTTTAAAAATAATAATATATTAATATTTCATAAGATGAGTAAATTTCTTAATAGTTTATTATTTTTAGCAGCTATTTTAGCAATAGGATTAGTATTATCAGGTCATAAGGAAAATTTTGAATTAATGCCTGATAATTTCCCTAGTAGATTATTGTTGGATGGTAGTTATCCTGTCAAAACTACAGGATTAATTGATAATAGTAACAAACAACAATATTTATTAAATCCTGTAGAATTCACAGGAGATTATAAACAAGCAACAAATAATAAAAAATATTGGGAAACACCTTGTAATGGTGAGGCTACTACACCAGATGTATGTGGTGAATTATATGGTGAAAAAAATATTGAAAAAGAGGCGATTTGCCGACCGGGATTCGATTGCCGTCGTGTTGGTTTCTTTTGTTCTACTATTAATTAATTTTGTCAAATGATTCTGTTCTAACCCTTATAACAATATTTTGTTTATCGTTTATTTTTGGACTTATATTTGTGTCGAAAAATAGAATTTTTGTATCAGTTTCGAGTTTTTTTAATGTAGTTGGTGTTATTTTTTTTGATGTTTTTGATGTTTTTTTTGGTTTTCTATGTTCATATCCAGATACGCGTTCTGATAAAATAGTATCCCATAATTCTTTAAAATCTGGATAAACAGCTTTAAACCATTTTTTATTTCTAGGAACCAATACACATGAATAATCTTCAAGATACCAATAGCCGTTTTTTACCCAAGTCATATGCTTATTTTTTTCCATTATAGTATCGTACCAACTATCAAAATCTTTTTTTGATATATCTACAGGAGTATATTCATAATATGGTTTTTCGTTATAATAAAAGTGTATCATAATACCTTTACGAAGTCCGTTGGAGGTTCGTATATATGAATTACCGTCATTATTAAATTCCTCCTCATTTTCGTATGATTTAAAGACTGTTTCTAAGAAATCGCATTCATCCAAATCCCACACTTCCATTTGAATCTGCATTTGAATCCAATAATCTTTTTTAGGAGTGCCTGATAACTTTCTTGATACAGGATTTTTAACTTCAACAAGTCTTCCATACAAACTATTATTTTCATCTGTATTGATTCCGTCTGGAGATGCTCTTAGAAACGGATAGTCTGAATGAGCTTTACAACCAAACTCACCTACGGTGGTATTAAAATCAAATTCATAATGCATAATAGATAAGGGTTCGAATTTATGTCCATTATGAAATGGGGATTCTATGTTAACACTATTCCCTTTTTTAGCTATATCAATCGGCTTACATTTTCCATAAATCAAATTATTTTTTGCTGCTTGTGAATCAATTGCTTTCCATATATCACTGGCGGAAAGGCCTTCACGTCTAAAATTAAACCAAGCCTCTGTTAGTTGTTCGGGTTGTTCCACATTTTCATATTTTTTAAGCAACTTTTGTATTCTTTTTTTATCGGGTTGAACGACAATAGTTGTGCCCTCGTATGACCTACAATTATGGTTTTTATAAAAGTATATTTCCATAGCATCAGATATAGCTGACTCTAAATCAAAATTTAAACTATCTACTATGAATCCGTAATTCTCAAGTATAACACCATACAAAGACTCATACATTATTTGTTCAAAATCATATTCTTTATATAATTTTATATGGGCGTTTAACCAATCTTCAATAAAATATGATATGGTTTCTTTAAAATCATCAACATCGTTATCGTTAAAATATTCTTGCTCTGTTGCTGACTCTTCTATTTCTTTACTGATATCTCTTAGAACTATCAAATCATTCCAATAAGTGTCCATTTTAATTAATATATATGTATTTATTCTTTTAAATTAGTATCAATTTTGTTTTTTTTCCTCTTGTGTTTATTGTTTTGAGTTTTATTTTTGGGTGGTAAGCTTTTTAAAGTATTTGTTTTTTTATCTTTTATACGCAACGTAAATTTATGAGTATTTTTGTTATAATGTAATCCGGGTATAGACTTTATAATATTTGTTTTAATATCGTATATAACATCCTTTTGTCTCTGTATTTTTTTCCTATTTAAACAATGTTCTAGATATTTTTTTAACTCTTTATACTGTTCGTCACCTATGTTTTTCTCCTTACAATAAGTTACTGTATATTCGTTTATTTTTTTTAATTTATCAGCTTTACTTAATTTACTCCACGGTTTTTTTTTACTTGCTTCTTTTTCACTTGTTAAAAAGAAATCAATATTATCTATAGTAGGTTGACTTTCGTATGCTTTTGAATTATGATTTAAAAGCATAGTTTGATATTTTATGTTTTGTAGTTCTTGACAAGTTTCACTCATTGTATATATAATAATATCCCGTTGAGTTTATACTATTTTTTTAAGTATATTTTATAATGAAAAGAATTATAATAAATGGAAAACGAAATATTGAAAAAATTAAGGGAGAAAAGGGAAAGAGAAAAGTTACAGAAAATATAGATAAAAATGTCTTTGATAAATTGTTTCAAGTAGAATATTTAAATAAACTATATCTGGAAGAAAATTTTAATGGATTTACTTTTATAAAAAAAGAAGTGGAGAGAAAAATCACCGGATATAAAAATCAGGATATAAAAAAGACAAAATTAGAAGAAAATTTAATAACCTACGAACAATGTTTAGAAAAGCTAGTTATATCCAAGTTAAAATGTTATTACTGTAAAAAAGAATGTTTATTAACATATGAAAATGTAAGAGAAGAATCACAATGGACTTTGGATAGATTAGATAATTCACAAGGACATAATAAAGATAATGTTGTTATATGTTGTTTAAAGTGCAACTTGAAAAGAAGAACGCTAGACGATAAAAAATTTAAATTTTCTAAACAAATGAGAATAATTAAAACTTTTTAATCTACCTTTAATTTATAATGAGTGGATATGTACCCAAAAGAGTATCAAATACGAGAACAGCAATAGGAACAACCGATAAAAGACCGACCGGTTCCGGTTCCGTTATGCTTGGATTAGTAAGTAGTGTTGGTTCGTCGCGTTCTGCTTGGAGAGCAACAAAAAAAAGAGCATACACAAGTATAGTTCAAAAAGATTGCAAACAAAATGTATTAACCACATCGGAATGTGTTACCGTATCTAATAATATTAGACAATCAAATAATGCAGTTGAAAATGCTTTGTTAATGTAATATTTTTTTAGGATATTTACCATATAATTGTCTATATTGTAAATATTTTACAGCCTTGTAACGAGTCATTTTTATATAATGAAAATTCTTCCATAATTTTTGAAATTTTTCTATACCGTAGTTTCTAATACCAAATCGTCTATCACGATAATAATATGCTTTTCTAATAATACATGGGACATGCGATGACCAAGATGGTATGATTTGTCCTGAGTTATCTCGAGCGTCAGCAAAATCTAACGCAGAATCTATTTGTTCTATGATATCATAATCATCATATTCGTCATCTGATGAATCTGAATCGTAATAATGCGTATCCCAACATATTAAATATTTTGTACTAAGATATTTAACACATTCTGTTTCGTTAGACGAAACACCGTGGTAACTTTCTCTCCATTTTTGTATAACAGCAACACAAGGTGGTGTATTTGTTCTGTTTTCACTCATTTATATTGATATAATTATATGTTTTATTATTATATCAATTTATAAATTTATAACGCTCCCTATAAACGCAATATATATATGAGGGTGTAATTTTAAACGAATGTAATCGAATATAATAGGTTTTCTAATGTAATTAGAATTTTGTATGTAAAATGTAGTTTGTATTTTGTAAAACCATTCGCCACCTTTTACTATTAAAGATTCCATATCTTCTACTAATTCAGTTTTTGGATTAATTCTTGATATTAGACTAATGAAATCTTTATTTACAATTGGGGAAAACCCTTTTATTATAAATTCTTCAAAATATTTATTGAATATTCTCTCCATAAAAAAATATTGAATGTTCATTTTATAATATATAATATAAAATATATATTATTCTATTTAATTTAGTGTGACCTTTTCAGCTATAATTATTTTATCTTTCACAATTTTATGAAAATAAAGATATCCTGTTGCTATTTTTCTTCTCCTTAAATGATAAGAATATTTCCACTTGTCTCTACGTAATTTAGTGTATTCTTTCATAATATTGTATTGCGTCTTTAATAAAATAAATAAAAATAGTTATTAATAAAAATGAATGGAGAGAAAAAGGTGAGATTTTCAAAATATAATTTACAAAAATGGTATTCTTCTGTAGAATCTGAATATAAAAAAACATTAAGAACAAAAAACAAGGAAAAAATAATAGATATGCGTGATAAACCAGAGATTGAAGAGGAACTTGTGAAAACGCACGAAAAAACATATACAAAAAAGGAGATATGTGATAAGCGTATGGCTAACAGGGATTTAGCTATACAAGGATTATGTAATCCTTTTATGAAAAAAAATGACTATTTAGAAGATTTAAGTAATCAAGATAATTTTCTACGCCCCCAAGATAGTAATTATAAAAAGAAGATTGCATAAGTATTTAAAGATTGAAAGCTAAAGAATTAATATATATATGACAACATTAATAACACAAAATAGTTTATTATTAACTAAATTATTAGAATTTTATAATAAAGATGGAAATATGGAGAGAATTTTGCCTATAATTAATGGAGAATCCTTGGTATCTTTAAGATTAATTGATTGGTTTGCTACGAATTATTCCAAGAAAAATTATACAGTTTATCCTTTAACAATGAAAAATGGAGATGAGAAAAGATTTAAAGTGTATATTGATTATAAATTAAAGTTAAAGGCCTATTCAAAAAAAAGATTTGATCCATTTTGTAGATGGGATAGAATTACGATTCCTTATAAAGAAGATACATATATTCAAACAACAATAGGACAATTAAATTTTTTTAGATGGGCATTAGAAAATAAAATTCTGGATTGTATTGAAAAAAATTTAACAAAAATAAACAACGATATGAATAATCGCAATAGTACAGCAAAAAATAGAAAAGATATAAAAACAATAAAAACGAGAAAAAAACGAGAAGAATTATCTATATCCGCATCTAAAAGTATTAAAAAGGAACAAGTGGAAATAATAGTAGAATTTAAGTAAATATAATTTTATATATAGATTATATATGAAATTATTAATTTTAGGATTAATTTTAATAGGTATAGTATTAATTCAAATATATTATGTGAATAAAAATAGGGAGAATTTTGAGTCAGAATTAGATAAAGCTTTAGTGGATGGGGAAAGGCAGTTTATGGCAGGACAAGATAAATATTGGAATATTCGTTCTCAAGGAATCGGTTCTGGATTAATAACAACAAAACCAGACATAAATGAATGGGTTAAACTGGATGAAAATAAAAATTTACAAAAATATGTTCCAAAAAATGGATTAGACCAAAGAGATATAGATACAAAAATAGTAAATTGTAGGGCATTAACAAAATGCGAACAATTAACAGGTAAGAATGGTTGTGGTTATTGTGCAATGGATAAAGAATTTAGATTTGGAACAAAGGATGGCCCAACTGCTGATGTATGTCCTAAAAACGCATGGTCAACCGATGCTGGAAAATGTCAAGAATTAAGAGAAAAAGAAATATGTTCTAATGTGCAAAGTTGTGGAGATTTATATGGTGAAGCTGCTAAAATTTGTGGATATTGTCCCACAACAGGTAAGGCGATGGTAATGGAAAAAGTAGGAGAAAAATATTTTCCAAAATACAGTGACGATACTTGTGATGCGGATGGATTTGGTTTATTACCAGGAGATAAATGTGGTAAATTTTTAAAAGATCATCCTTGTATAACTCCTTATTATTTGTCTGGACCCCATCCAGAAGAATGTGTTAAAAAATTATGGAAAAATTCAAATTGTACTGATTCTACTCCTTACGGAAAAAGCTTTAAGGATTTAGGAAAGGTAATTACAATGCCTTATAAAGAAGCAGGAATTAAAATGTTACAAACAAATACAGAAACAAGAAGTTCTGATTATAACACAGCTGTAAATAATAGCGATATTTGTTTTGGAAATAACGATAATATTGATCCTTGTGACCCAAAATATTCTAAAAATAATATCCCTCATCCAGCGTGTTTAAGAAAAGAATTCAAAGAAGCAGGATGTAATGAACAAGGGAAAGGTTGGGCTTTATTAAAAGGGGAAAACTGGAATAATGCTAAAAAACAAGTATCTCAGGTTTCAAAATATTCCAAGGCACAAAACACCTGGAGCGCGTTTGGGTTTAAATATCCTTTTTCTACAGAAACAACGGTTGGGGAATATAAATCTACAATGAAAAGAGTAAACAAGTTAACGGTCGAGGCTGATGATTATAATACAAGAGCAGTAACTTCGATGCATTGTTTTGGTAGCACACCACCAGCCCCACCACCAATTAAACCAGGAGATACTGTTTCAAGAATAATAGATAGTAATAAATATGAAGGACTTGTCACCAGAATGTCAGGTGCGGATTGTTATATTTTATGGACACAGGGGACAAATTTAAATAATAATAATGTAACAAAAAGAGAAGGAACAACAATAAATGAACAAAAACAAATGTTTGGTTGGGACGGAATTCCACCCACTAAAAACCCAAAACTTAAAACAATTGTTAATAAAGCAAGATTAAATCTTAAAACAAGTTGTTCAAATAATAAATCAACTTGTAAATTAACTTGTAAAGATAAGATACAAGAGGTTTTATTTAAATATCCTCGTCCCCGGGATTGTATGGTTGGTCCGTGGGATGAATGGAGTTCTTGTAATAAACCGTGTGGAGGCGGAGAATCAATAAGACACAGAAAAATAACATATCCTGCTAAATTTGGTGGCTCAGGCTGTCCGGTATTAGAAAATAGAAGAGTGTGTAATATGAATCCTTGTATGAATGTAAATTTTACAGAAAAAGTATAATTTCTTTAGAAAAAAATAATCAGTTAATATAAGTATGTTAAAATTTGTATTAACTATGGTAACAGTATCGATAATATCAGGTTTAGTATTAATAATATCAGATAACCAAAAAACAGGTAAAATGGTATTAGCGAGTGCTTCAACAATAGGATTATTTTATGCGTTAGGTACAACAGTATTTTGGTTTTTAAATTTTATTGTAGCGAGTGTAATTATGTATTTTTATGTAAACTCAAAAGACATCGAAGAAACATTACTAAAAATTATAGTTTTAACAACTACAATAGGAATATTAGGTTGGTGGCGCCAAACCCAAAAAGAAGGGTTTTTTATAAGTCCGTTAAATTATGTTTCATCTGCCTTTACAGCAAAACAATGTCAGGATGCTTGTCAAGGAACTTTAGGATGTAAATACGCACAGGTCCCATTAGCAACGTCAAAATCAGGGATGAAAACAAAATGTTGGAATAGTTATGGTTTTAACCAGAGAAAATGGGGTTCAAAATCACAAGGAGGTGAAACTTGGCTAAATAAATTATGGAAACCATCTATAAAATTACCAAAATCAGGTGGTTCTTATTCAGGTACAATACAAACTACTGGTAGTAGGCCAGATTATAAAGTAATAAGAGCAGAACACGTGGGCGGACAAGGTATGATACCCGAAGAAGTTTATTTACAGGCAGATATGCGCGATCAGGGATGGGGAAATCAAACCTGGGGAGTATATGTAGAAGGTTACGATAAAAACTTTAAAAGAGTATTTTCCAAAGTATTAAAAGCTCCAAGAACAGCAAGGACTATAAATCAGTCAGTATATAGTAAGATACCTATAGTTTCACCTGTCAAATGTGTGCCTGTATCAAGAATTAGACGTATGAAAGGTAATAATAGACGAATGCCTTGGGGGAGAACACAAAACCAGGATTATAATCTATGGGTATCTAGATGCGACTCATTACCACCCAGTAAATGTGCTGTAAGAAGAGAATGGCCTTTTGGTAGTGGTGGTCGATGTCAAAGGTCGGGGGGTTTTATTAGATGGAGAAATATTTTAACTGGACATAAAAGTAAAAACATACAAGGAGGTGTGAGTCGTCAATCAAAAACGTGGAAATTAACAGGAAATGAACAGAAAACGGTAGCAATGGTAAAATGTTTTGTCAAAACAGCCGGTTCAGGACATTCATTAAGAGCTCAATCTATAAGATGGAGTGTCAAAGGATGGAAGAAATAATTTAATATATATATAAAATATATATGAAACTATTCTATTTAGGATTATTGATTGTAATAATGATAATTATGATATCTATAAATATGAGCAGAGTAGAAGGATTTGATTATGAAGGTCGTAAAGAAGAACAACGAGGATTTTTAAAGGAAACAGATAAATATTGGGGGTCTCGCTTGTTTCCACAAGTTATAAAAGACGTAGATAAGGAGTCAAAATTTTTAGAATTAAGCAAAGATAAAACAAAATTAAATAAAATCTCTCCAACCGGAACTGTCGGTAAAAGTAAATTAGTAGATAAAATAGAAAAATGTAATTTAATAAATATAACCGGGAACTGTGGGGAAATAGAAGAAAACGGTTGTGGTTATTGTTGGGATACTAATAAAATAATATATGGCGATGCTACTGGTCCTGCTACGGATGTATGTTCTAAAAAAAATTGGATAGCACCTGGTCCTGGTGCTGGATATAATTGTCAGAAGAAAAAAGACCAGGAAATTTGTAAAAAAATGACAGACTGTGGAGATACAGCTGGTGATAGGTCAATATGTGCGTGGTGTCCTTTAAAGGGTACAGGTGTTCCTAAAAAACCAGGATTAAATGGTGGATGGGTTGCTAAATACCCAGAAGATAAATGCGATTGGCAATCACAATTAGAAGGCGAGTCAGCTAAAAAGATTTCCTTTTTAGGATGGTCACCAAGTAAAGGAGGTTACCCAAGAAGAGGAAAATCAAATGCTGACGGGTCTATGACGCCAGCACCATCACCTTATGGCGCACCTTTAGATAGAGGAGAAGGCGATTGTGATGCGGATTCCGATTGCGGACCAGGTATGAAATGTGGTCATGATGGTAGGGGTCCAGATGGTAAGTCAGGTGTCCCTGGTTTAAAAAATCCAGATGGGAGTGCTCTTACACCCAACGCTGGTTATAAAGATTATTGTTATGACCCTAATGCAGCACCTAAATTCGAAGGAAATTTAATTAGTCCCGTTGATTGTGCTAGATTTAAACAATTGTTTCCCTGTGTTGGTCCAACTATGCTTTCAGGCCCACACACATCAGAATGTCTACAAAGTTTATGGAAAAAGTCCGGATGTGTTGGGGATTTAAAAACACAAGTAAGTGATAGAACAGATTATTCAAACTGGAATAGTGTGGGATATTCTCAGGTTCAAGATAATATGAAAAAGGACATATATGAAAAGGCAAAAAACGGAACAGATTATACAAAAGCATCACAAAGATATAAACAGTGTTTTAATGAAGATATAAATCCTTGTGAAAAAAGATTTAAACCAAGACCCAATTCTTGCGTCCAAAAAATTTATGATAGCACAGGGTGTTCTGCTAGTGGTAAATTAAACCCATCAAATACATTATCTTGGCCAAATGGATATGTTGATGATATGTGGAAAAAAGGTCAACAAGGAGGGTGGAGTGTAAATACATATAAATCTAAACTTTTCAATATAAAAAGGCAAATGCAATCCGGTTTGTTAAATCCAAAAACAGATTTTGATAACACTATTAATACATCCATGATGTGTAATGGTAAAATGCCTGAAATACCTTGGGATAAACCCTGTTGGAGGGATTTTACTATAATATTGTCTACTATACCTGGTGTTACAGAAAATCCTACAAATTTAAATTTGTCGTTTAACGGTTCATCCGCATCATTTAAAAGTTTATTAACAGTTGGAGGCAGAGGTTCGTGGAAAAATGAGTTTGCGTGGGTTGGTAAGTATGAAATAACAAAATCCAAATATGATGGTAAATATTTTCCATTTTGGAATTTTATAAGAGAAAGTAGAAATTATTGGAACAATAACTGGGATATATTTAAAACGAGACTATTAACAGTTCCTAGTGTATCATCTGGAACTACGTCTGTTAATTCAAAATGGGGTGGGTGGTCAAACCCTGGATGGTTAAAAAGACCAAAGGGACAAGGTGATTGTGATAGTGATGCTAATTGTGGTCCTGGGTTAAAGTGTTCTCAAAATCCAAAAAAATTACCTGGGGTAGTAGATGGAGGGGCTATTAAACCAAATAATTGGGGTGCAGGAAGAGATTTTTGTTATGACCCAAATGATGCTACTTTTAACGGAGGCGGAGAGGATATGTTAGCGTTTTTAGATAGGTCTAGATTTGATGATTTTATCCAAACAACTACGTCGGCAAGCACAGCTAATTCCAAAGGTTATTTTTTAAAAGTAGGATTGAAAAAATATGTGTCTAAACAAGCATTTATGAATGAAAATTTTCCATATTGGTTATTCTTAAGAACTGCAAGCGTTAATTAATTTGTAAATAACTTAATAAAGATATTTTAAGTTATTTAAATATTATTATGGATTATATATATCAATTATTTATGGGACAATCCACTTCTGTTCGAAAAGTAAATTTTGAAGACGTTCAATATGCTATAAAACAAACACAAAATTATTTACTTATAAATACTTTGGAATCTACAGAACAAACTTGTTTAATAACAAAAACTGTACCAGTAGGTAAAGAAGAAAAATTAATGAATGAATATTTAAATAAAAAAATAGATGTAAATATAATTTTGTACGATAAAAATGCAAATGCGCCAAATTTAATGAAAAAATACGAACAATTAATAGGATTAGGATTTATAAATGTTTATATTTATCCAGGGGGATTGTTTGAATGGTTATTATTACAAGATATTTATGGCGTAGATGATTTTCTAACAACAAAAAATGAATTAGATCATCTAAAATTCAAAGGTAAATCAATATTTACAACCTATTTGATAGGCGATTTAGATTAATTCATCAACTTAGAAAGATGATAAAGAATCTACAAATATATTAATACTGTCTAACCAATTGTCAGGAAGTTTATCGTTGAAATCTTTGTTACCATTTAGTTTCAAAATAGGTAAATTTTCATTATTTAACCAATCTTCATGATATTTATGACAATTTTGTAAATATGATAGAGGAATCATTTCACCCTTTCTCTTTCTTTTTATAACCCGTCCTTCGCAAATTTCAGGGTCGGTTTTAACATAAATTAACCCTTTAACAGGAATATCTTTTACAAACTCGTAAAACCATTTACAATAAATATTATATTCTATATTCCCTATTTTTTTGTCATCGTGTAACATTTTTGCGAAAATTTCTTTATCTGTAAAAACGGACCTTTCACAAATAATAATAACATTATCAGTTTTTTTCAAAGTTTCCCTGAGTTGATGTATTCTAGAAATATAGGCCATCATTTGGAAAGCAAACGCATATTTATCAGGATTTTCATAATATTTTTCAATAGCGTTTTTGCCGTCACTATCTTTTATACTTTCCCATACTTCTACAGGTTCGGGTAAATATATAACACTTGTATTTTTTATATTTTTTATATTTTTTAATTTATTTTTTAAAATGTTAATAATAGTAGATTTTCCAGAACCTATATTTCCTTCAATAGAAAAGATATAATGCATGTTGATATATAAGTATATTTATGTTTTATATTGTTTTCAATTTACATCCAGATAAATCTTCATCGGTGTAAAATTGAAAACACTAATTAAAAAATAATAAATATATTATTAACAATATGGATTTAACGCAACAAAAACTATCTAAAAGTGAATGGGACTTCTTGGAAGTTCCAACAAACATAAGTGAAAAAAAAATTTTAACGATGATTTATAATGGTTATGAAGATACAAAATATACAAATAACGAAGCCAATAGTTTATTAGCTTGGATGAAAATTGGAACAGATGAAGATGCATTTCATTATTACATCTATGAAAATAATTTTGATAAAATAATTAAAAAAATCATTAAAAAATACGAATTATCTTTTAAAATTAAAAAAAATAAGTCAAGTGACAAATCTCTAAAAAAACAAGATTTAATTAGAATTAAAAATAGTTCTAAAAAAATAGAAGATATAAAACAGAATATATATGAATTTATTTTATTAAATAATGCGAAAATATTCTTCAAAAAAAAATTATGTCCGATGAGATATTACACACTAACCCAGTTAATAAAGAATAATGTAACTTATATAAATCATTATGTTTTACAATTTGTATATTGGATTATTGAAACATATAAAAATGAAATTTCAAAGACGGGTCTTATTAAAAATGCCTTTGAATTTATAGAAAAAAACACGGAAGTATTTAAATATACCGATATGAAATTATACGAACATCAAGCAAAATTATTTGATTCTCTAAAAAGAGAAGGGTCAAAAATGATTCTATATCAAGCACCAACAGGGACAGGTAAAACTATGTCACCTGTTGGAGTTGCAAAAGGTAAAAAGGTAATATTTACTTGCGCGGCTAAACATATTGGTCTGCAATTAGCAAAAGCTTGTATATCGATGGGTATCAAAATAGCTGTAGCTTTTGGATGTAAAGACTCGGGAGATATTAGACTTCATTATTTTGCGGCAAAAGATTATGTTAAAAATAGAAGAACGGGGGCTATTTTCAGAGTTGATAATAGTAATGGTGAAAAAGTAGAATTAATTATTACAGATATTCAGTCATATTTACCTGCTATGAATTATATGTTAGCTTTTAATGAACCTCAAGATATAGTATGGTATTGGGATGAACCAACAATTACATTAGATTACGACGACCATGAATTTCATGAAATATTACAAAGAAATTGGCAACAAAATGATATCCCAAATGTTGTTCTTTCCTCTGCTACATTACCTAATATGGATGAAATTTTACCGATGACCAGAAATTTTCAAAACAAATTTGAAACAAATAACGTGCAAGAAATCATAAGTTATGAATGTAAAAAATCAATACCAATCTTGGATGCGAATGGCAATATTGTTATGCCGCACTATATTTATAAAGATTTCAAAAAATTAAGAAAATGCGCAAGACATATTGAAAAAAATAAAACAATTTTACGCCATATAGATGTAGAAGATATGGTTAGATTTATTTATTATATTAACAAAAAAAAATTTATTACAGATGAATATCAAATAAACAATTATTTTGAAGATGTGTCAGAAATAACAATAATAAATTTGAAAATTTATTATTTAAGAATTTTATTATTAATAAAAGATAATTACGATACAATATATAAAAAATTTCAGGAAAATAGAGCAAGAATGTATAATTCGGTAATTAAAATTACAACAAGCGATGCTTATAGTTTGACAGATGGACCTACCATCTTCTTAACAGAAGATGTTGAAAGAATGGGAAGATTTTATTTACGCGCGTCGAATATTCCTGAAAGCGAATTAGATAATATAATGAAAGTAATGTCAAGAAATGAAAGATATATGATAGATTTAGAAAAGGTAGAAAAAGATGAACGACATCGCAGAGACAAAATGGGTACAGAAGATTTGGGAAAAGATAAATCTAAAACGAAAGATTCTAGTGATTATAAGGCTCAACAAGCATATACCAAAAAGGTTGTAGAATTAAAGGCAAAAATTCATAGCATAGAGTTGTCACAAAAATTTATCCCCAATAGTCAAGCACATATTCGGGAATGGTCGCAAGATAAAGATACTTCAACCTCTTTCAAGAGTGATATAGAAGATAGTATTGTAGAAAGAATTATGTATTTAAATGTAAATAAAGAATGGAAAATTTTATTATTAATGGGTATTGGTGTATTTAAAACACATCCGGACAAAGAATATATGGATATTATGAAAGAATTAGCAGAGAAACAAAAATTATATTTGATTATCGCATCCTCAGATTATATTTATGGTACAAATTATCAGTTTTGTCACGGATATTTAAGTAATGATTTGATGAATATGACACAAGAAAAAATGATTCAGGCATTTGGACGAGTTGGAAGAAATAGTAGTCAAAAAAATTACACACTCAGGATAAGAAACGATGATTTAATTATTAAATTATTCACAAAAGATGATAATAAACCTGAAGTTAGAAATATGAATCGTTTATTTTCCTAATAAAAATATTATATAAAATATTATATTATATTATAATGATAAATAAAGAAGTTTTAATCGCTGGTATTGTATTAGGTTGCTTTTTAGCTTTTTTTGTATATTTAAAATTAAAAAAAGTTCGTATTGAGGGGAGTGGGTGTTCGGCGACAAAATACGGCTGTTGCAGAAACAGTAGAAATGCGTGTATTGACGAACTATGTTCAAGTTGTAATTAATCGAGGTAACATATTATTTTTTAAGTATTATTTTCCATTTTTGGTGGTGACCGGTACATTTCATAAGATAAATATTTCTTAATATTCCTTTTTTGTATTTTAAATTATAATACAAATGATGAACTTCGACTGGTAAAATTTTTTCGTTATATTTATAATAAAAAGATATGTGTGGGTTTTTAGGCCACCATTCTGGTTTATTTATCGGACACTTCAACGAATAAAACATTTTATGTATATTTCCATCATTATCGCATAATAAATTATCAAATTCAACTTCTATATCTTGTTTTTTAATTTTAGTAAATAAATTTAATGCTGTACTATAGTCTAAATTAGTTTTTAAACTAAGGTGGGCGGGAAAACCACCAGTTAAATAATTCCAATGATGATACGCATCAGGACAAATCCAAATACAATATTTTAAATCTTTCATATATATATATATATAATAATTGCGATATAATTATTATATGAACTATCTATCCATACACCGAAGTAAAACAAAAAATTAGCATTTAAAATAAATTAAGCTTTCCCCTGTAAATAAAGAGAATACCTAAAATAATACAACCAAGTCCAATACCCATATCAGTTGTAAATTTTTCACCAAGTATCCACACAGAAAACAAGGCATTAAAAATTAGAAGAATTGCTTCCGCAATTGGAGTTACAAAGGAAGAATCGTATTTCTCCAATAAATAATAATTCGCCATAATTGCGGCTATAGCAACAACACTCACGATTGTTCCCCAAATAACAACATCTTTAAAAAATAATTTGGCATCATTTTTATATACTTTTGGGAATCCATTAAAATAATAATGATAAATAAGGAAAGGTATTGCTATAATACCGCTTATAAAATATCTTAAAAATGAAAAATAGTAGTGACCGAGCTTATCTACTGATATTTTTTCTAAGATGGGTTTTAAAGCCCAACCACCACCATTAAGTGCGAATATAAATAAATCATTCATCATATAGTATAGAAGGTTATAAATATATTATGCAAAGTGTGTTCCTAAATATATTATTTATTTTTGATGTAATTTATTATTTTTGATGTAATTTATTATTTTTGATGTAATTTATTATTTTTGATGTAATTTATTATTTTTGTTGTAATTTATTATTTTTGGTTAAATGGTTGAATCTTTGTTCGGCCCATCTTTTTTTCCACCAATCAAATATTTCATTACATGTTTTTGCGTGAGATATTGGATTTGGAATAGCAGTAGCATCGCTTGTTAAGAACTCCTTTGATTCAGGAGAAGTGTAACCAAAATATATGCCCTTGGGTGTTGATTTTAAAACATCTTCAACAGGTATTTGTAATTTATTTAAACATTTTTTAAGCGCCCACATATTATTTTTATTTAATGAAGTGGGTAATAATTCGTTTTCTTTCAAATGTTGTTTTGCGAATTCTATCGCTTCTTGTGGGATATTTTTTAAACTATTACCTTTTGTCATGCCCACGAATTTTATACATTTTAATCGGTCATATTGTACGGATTTTCCATACAAAGACATAGTAGTTATGCCTAAAATATGTGTATTATATTTTTCATAATAAAAGTCCAATACTTCTTTCGAAAATGCAAGAGTGGTTAATAATTTACCGCCGTTGAAGTTAAATCCAAAGGGTTGTGTGGAAACGCACGTAGTTATATTAACCAGATTGTCTAACTTTTTTAGAGTAAATTGTTGATGTTTTTTCCAACCTATAAAATTATCACGAGCACCCAGAAATTTAATATCGCTTGAAAGAGACAAAATGCCAAGATACTTGTTACTTATTTCATCTTGAACTAATATATAAATTCTTTTTCCAAATAAACAGTGTCCTTTTTTTGTTTTAAAACTGCTTATTGTTTTTCGATAATACTGCCATATTTCAAATAATTCTTTATTTTTAGAATCAACAAACACTAATTTTATTTTCATATTCATTACATCGTCCATGTTCCCTCTGAATATCAAATTTTCATAATATTCTGTCGGTTTTGATAATTTTAGTTGAGGGAATTCAGTAATTTTAATATTGTTTTTGGAAAGAAGGGAAATTAATTTATTTTTGGGATTAGATTCGTAATCTGGTTTTTTTTTAATAACATAGTTGTTGTAAATATTTTTTAGTTTTTGTTTAAATTGTAGAAGAGTGAGAGTCCCTTTTAATGAATTGCATGTTTTACAACACGGTACGATGTTGCCGATTTCATAAGGCAATTCAGAATGTACTCTGTCTATACCGTTTGCACCTTGATTGAAACACCCACAATACTTACACGGATATGTTAATATATTGATATATTCAGTTTCAGATATATTAAATTTTATATTTCGCTTTGCGCTACTTTTTTTATAATTGACGTAAGAAGTGTTACTTTTACTTTTTGAAAATAATAATTGAAGGTTTGTATTTGAAAAGTTATTTTTATAATCTATTTCCACTATATTTAATTTTATAACTAAATGTTTTATAATATTAATAAAGGTTTCAATTGGATGGTCTAATTTCATTTTATTACAAATACCACAACATGGTACTGTATTTCCGGTAACGTAACCCTTTCCTGAATCTATTCTATCAATTCCGTTTAATCCGTTGTTTATACCACAATACAGACAATCCTTTTCGAACAGTAAAATAGCCTCTTCTTTCTCTAATAACCATTCTATTTTTCTTCTGTTTGCTTCACTTTTATAATTATTAAACCTTTCTTCGTAAATGGAGAGTTTTGTTATTTTATTATTGTTTCTAGAATTGCGACAAGAAACACAATACGATTTATCTTTTATTGTTAATTCATCAAAACAACCTCTTATCCAATTTTTACAAATTCTTTTATTTTGTGAAACAAGTTCATTGTATTTTTTAACTCTTTGGTGTTTCATACAATAATCGTCGTTGTCGAGTGCTTTATAACTACATTGTTTCTCTGTTTTTTTTATTGTAGCGATGCATTTTTTTTTTGGAATTGCTTTTATTTTTTTAGACGATTCTATACTCCTTTTCTGGCATTTTACACACGTTTTTTTACCATCGGATTTAAATAAATTATTGCATCCCGAACATTTTTTGAGATACGGGATATCACCGGGGATAAAATTATTATATACAGAATGTCGTTTGCAATAATATGCTGGTCTATTTGTTTTCCACGAGCAAGGTTCTCCCTTTTGATTTATCCACTCACATTTTTTTTTATTTTTGTTTCGTTTAATTAATAATTTGGCACTGTATTCTTTTATACTGGTAATACAGTTATCACATTTTTTAATAGAATTGTCTTCATTTTTATAAGGTTTATCACATCTATTGCATCTTTTTATAGTATCTAGTTCGTGGGGTTCAAATAAATCTTCAAATTTATGATGCAATTTACAATAGTTTTTATCGTTTATAGCTTTAAATTTACAAAGTTTTTTATTTGATTGTATCCATTTACATGTCATTTGTGAAGGTATTATAATTATAATATTATAATATCTTTAAATCAATTTATAGTGTATGCTACTAATTACAGCGTTTAATTCGAGTAAGCAAGACCGCCCATACCGCTCATGACGCGAAGGACGTTGTAGTTCGTGGCATAGACACGGACTTTAGCAGTCTGGGTTCCACCGATGGCTGCGGCAGAGACAACAAGCTGGAGAGTGGCGTTGTCAATACGGGAGAAGTTGCAAGTTCCAGATGGCTGGTGCTCTTCTGGGCGAAGGGCAAACGAGTAAACGTTGATACCGGTATCTGGGTTGCGCGTGTGATGCTGGTAAGGCTGGACGAGGTCGAAGTAGGTTCCTTCACGCTCAGAGAAGCGGTCCTGTCCGTTAAGCTGGAGCTTGGCCGTGACAACTGGATTTTCACCCCAACAGTGCATGTTAAGAGCAGATTCGGCAAGAACGAAGACACCTGCGTCGGTAAGTCCGTTGGAAGTGGTGCCTGCGATGGCGCCACCAAGCGAACTATCGGTGATGTTCGTGGTGGCACCAGAGATATCGAGTGAGATGGTATCGGCAAAGAGACCAGAACCATCAACAACATTAGAGCCACCACGAGTCTGTCCGCTTGAACCAAAGGCAAGGATGGAGTCAGGGAGAGCATCAACTGCGTCGGTGTAGTTGAAAGGTTGGGCTCCAAGGGCGCGGTGCATAAGGCGGCTACCAAGGAAGGAGTCACAGTATGCGACGTGCATATCTGGCTGGACGACCCAGACAATTTCTTTGCATGGGTGATTGAAATTTAGCTTAACTTTATTGGACGAAGAACCGATGGATTCGTCGCCGGTGAATTGAAGCTGTTCAATAAGGTATTCATGCGGGTTCTGTGCCATGCGTCGGCGTTCGTCGGTGTCAAGGAAAACATAGTCGACGTAGAGAGATGCGGCGACAAGGGACTTGGCGTAAGCGTTTGTCACCTTGACGGTGGAGGCTGACGTGTTGCTAACACTAGATACTGCGAAAAGGCATTCGTCGAGAGGGCGGATTTCGATGTTAATCTTGACCTCGTGGTATTGGAGAGCAATAAGAGGAAGAGCAAGTCCAGGGTTGCGACAGAACCAGAACTGAAGTGGAACATAGAGAGTGGTCTCTGGAAGAGCCCTGCGAGGAGCACAGACGGCTTCCGGGACATCGGCGGCACCACAAGCGGTCGCGACTTCGGCAAATGCCGGGTCCGTGAGGTAAGTAAGCTGACTGGTCTGACCAATCATCTTGTGGTATCCAGCCTCCTGCTCGCTGGTAAGGGTAAGCTGGTTCCAGATGTGCATCCAGTCACCATACTGTCGGTCGATGCGCTGACCACCAATCTCAACTTCAACCATAGAGATCATCTGCTCACCTGGGAAATCTAACCAACGGGCATAGACGTCGCCAGTTCCATTAACACCGTCGCTCTCTGGAAGAGTAACCTGAAGGTAGGTTCTGTAGGCAAGATCACCATTTCTGGAGATAGTGCACTGGACACGGCGACCGAAATCAGCCTGTCCGTTAAAAGTTTGTTCAATCGATTCCATTGCGAAGTTAGTGTGTCTGCGGTAGGTAACCTTCCAGAAAGTGATCTGGGGATTGCCCGTAAGATAAACGTCTTGTGCGCCATAAGCTACTAATTGCATAAGTCCACCACCCATATTATAATATTGCTAAAGAAAAAAAAATTCTGAGAAATTAATTAATTGTTTAATTAATTAATTTTATTTAATTTTACTAATGTCTAAATTATCTAACATAAATCTTCGTAAATAATCTTCAAGCATTACCTCTTTCTTACCTTCGTGGTTTTTCGTAAATACATAAACTCTGTTTTTTTTCTTTATAGCCCAACCTTTTTCTAAAGCATTATGGATAAATATCATTTTTTGCAACATAATACAGTCTATTTTCATATTATTTGGATCAATATTTATATCAACATCCATATTATATATAAGTTTTGAGAAAATCTTCGCTAAATTATAACGATTTTTAACTATTTAATTTATTTTAAATTAAATAATTTTTGATTTATATTAATATATAATGCCTAATTTTAAACCAAAAGCTAATAAAAAAATAAAAATGAAGAAAAATGCGAATGTTACATTAGATAGCAAGCATAATGAAAAAATGAAAGAGTTTGAAAATATAACGTCTAAAAAAATCCCAAATCTGCAAAAACGGAAAAAAAAATTACAACAAAAGTTAAAAACAACAACAAATATTGAAGATGTGCTAAATATACGGGATGAAATAAAGGAAATTGCTAAAACTATAGTAAATTTGAAGACTTTAAAAAAGGAATATCTATTGGAAAATTCGGAGCTAATATTTGAATATTTTGAAAAAAAGAAAAAAACATCAGAGGGTATTGATATTGATAAAAAGAAGATTTTACATTCTTTTTTTAATCCCAACAAACAAGTAAGCACAAAAACGACAGATGAAACAAATATTAATAAATATTTTATAAATTTGAATGAGGGGCATTTAAATATTAATAATTATATGGTTAATCATGAAATATGTGAGTATTGTGGTGGTGAATGGATACTAGTAGATTATAAGGGTCTTATTATTTGTAATAATTGTGGAACTCAAAAGCAATTTTTAGTGGAGCACGAAAAACCTAGTTATAAAGAACCACCCAAAGAAGTATGTTTTTACGCGTATAAAAGAATCAATCATTTTCGTGAAATTTTAGCACAATTTCAAGCAAAAGAAACTACTCAAATACCTGAAGAGGTTCTTATAAACATAAGACTTCAGATAAAAAAGGAGAGAATTACCATAAAACAAATGACAAATAAAAAAGCAAAAGATATATTAAAAAAATTGGGATATAATAAATACTATGAACATATACCATTTATTAAAGATAAATTAGGTATAAGACCACCTACAATGAGTCCAGAATTAGAAGATAAACTGTGTAATTTATTTATGGAAATTCAAATGCCTTATGCCAAACATTGTCCTGATGACCGTGTAAATTTTTTGAATTATTATTATGTTCTTTATAAAATGTGTGAATTATTAGATGAAAAACTTTTTTTACCCTTTTTTCCAATGTTAAAAGACCCAGTAAAAAGAATAGAACAAGATGAAATATGGAAAAAGATATGTAAAGAATTGGAGTGGGAATTTGTATCAACTATTTAGTTTCATTTTTTTAAATACACAATCCTTTTCTTTTATGGTCTGAAATATGTTTTCTTGTTGATTCGTGTCCGCACTTTTCACACGTTACTCGTTCTTTTGCCTTTTCTGCATTATTAATTCTATATTCTGCTCTTTTTTTCTTTCCTTCTTTGCTTTGATCATATGCTATTTCAGCATTTCTTCTGGCTTCGTGATTTTTTGCTCTATATAATTTACATCTGTCGGTATTTGATATATTATTTATTTCCATTTTCCCATTTAGTGTTCCCATAGTATTTATGTATTCTTGTTCTGCTATCCTGGCTTCTTCCTTATTATCAACAGTGCAAAGTATCACGTGTCCATTATTTATTTTTTCATAAGCTTCTTCTCTATTATATTTATCTCTAATATAAGTGTAAAATTTACAAGGATAATGTTTTGCGTTTGGGTTAAAACAACGAGTGCGGTGGTCCTTTAATCTGCGTTTCATATCGTTTGTAGCCCCGACATAAACAAGTCCATCAATATTGATGGCATATACGTGAAATTTCTTGTTCTGCATATTATATTAATTATTTGTAATATAATATTTAAATCAATTTTAGGTTTTCCCAAAATATACTATGGCTGTATTTACAATTCGTTACGATATTTAGTAAGGGAAACCCGACTATGCTCGGGGAAATCCGACTAAATTTGCCCCAATACCGAAGCCTGCGCCACTTCGTGCTGAAGCACTCATAGACGGCGCGTATGTATCAAGAATACTAAAGGTCGCTGCAGCTGTCAAGGCAATAAGCGCAACTTCGTCGAGATTTAATGATTTTTTGGGGATTGCGTAAGCGGCAATAGCAACCATAACACCTTCCACAAGGTATTTGACGGCTCTGCGAATAAGTTCTCCTAAATCTAGCATTTGCATTAACTTTTGAAGCATTATAAATAATAATAAGAAAAAAATATATATTTAAATTAAAACTTAAAAGTGATTCTTGTTAAAGTATTATAATATGTCGAATCCTGGTTGTGTATATCAAAAAAATCTTGACGGAACACCAAATCCTATATATGTTGATTTATTGGAAGAAGATAAACCCTTGTCGGGACAAAAATTTGTTTGTGTGAGTTTTGTGAGTCCTGAAAATATTTTACAACAGAAAAATCATTATTTTTTTCAAGAATTCCTAAAACATTACGATTTTACAAAAAGCGTCCAAAAATTTACACAATTTCTAAATTTCGTGTCATATAAATATAGCATTAATTTCGATGATGTTATGAAAGATTTTCAAGAATATACTAAAAGTGAAAAAGAAACATTTACTACAAATTATGTGCGAGATGAATATAAAAATTTTCAAGACGCGAATGAAGACAGACTTGAAGACGAATTTAATACAGAACAGCAATTTCAAACCAGTACAAGGGGATTGAAAATCCGAGGCGTATATTCTACTCAACAAGAAGCAGAATTGCGTTGTAAATTATTACGAGAAGTGGACCCCAATCATAATGTGTATGTAGGACCTGTTGGAATGTGGATGCCCTGGGAACCTGAAGCTTATAAGACAGGTCGGGTTGAGTATTTGGAAGATGAACTAAATCAATTAATGAACGAAAAAAATAAAAATGAAGCATCCGCTAAAACCGAATTTGAAAAACGCGTATTAGAAGCAAAACAAACCGCTATTGAAGAAAATAAGAAATTAGCTAAAGAAACTGGTAACAAACTAACACAAAATATCAATAAAGACGGTCAGCTTGTTGGTATAAATAATACAATAGAAAGTGTTCTTGGTAATAAAGAAGAAGTGACCTCAGCAGATATTCGCAAGGAACTTTTCGAAGGAGATAATGTTTCCAGAGGTGGAGCTGTAAAAGACGCACTCGACAGAGGTCTATTGAATTCCTCAACAGAAAATGTTAAGGTTTAAATTTCGATATAAATAAATTAATAATTAATAATTTATTTATAATTTTACCATTTACTTTTTTTAACGTTAATTGCTGGACCTTTTCTACCACCCCTTGGGTCAAACGTAGTACCTTCATCATCACCATCTGAATCCAAGTCTTTTGACATTTCCCAAAACTCCTTTGAACCTAATTTAAAATCTCTATGGGCGACAGCTTTATACCAGAAAACTTGCTCTTCAAGTTTATTTGATTTTGCGTTATTTGCTACAACTAGGCATTCATAATTTTCTGTACATTGGTCCATTACTTGACAAAAACTTTCAAATGTTGGAAACATACCAGCAAAATTTTCATAAATCCTTTTTCTATTTGCGATATAAGGTTCTCTCAAAATAAATGTATAATCAATATTTGTTCTTAAATTGGGAGGAACTCCAAGAGGATACTGCATAGTAATAATAAGCATCACCTTCCAATGTCGTCCATTCATAAATAGAAGTCTCATTAATTTTTCTCTAGCCCAAGTATTATCATACAAACAATCATCTAAAATAACAAATGTCCGTGGATCAATATTTGACCTACCATAAGCTTCTTTTTCTTTTTTTACCTGTTTCATTACAATTTTTTGTCTTTTTAATATATTTTCAATTATAGCTGTATTATATTCGTCATGAATAAATAATTTAGGCACCATTGTCCCATAAAATCCATTTCCTGCTTCAGTCCCTGATATAACAGTTCCTATTGGTATATCTTGATGATAATACAATAAATCTCTAACTAAAAAACTTTTCCCTGTATCACGACGCCCTATAAGAACAATAACAGGTCCTTGATTTTCATTAGGCTTAAATGTAATTTTTTTCATATCAAACTTTTTTAGTTCTAAATTCATTCTTTATAATAATTTATTTCAGTTATTTTTATATCTTTATACGCACAAATTAGTTTAAATATCATAAAATAGAATAAAAAATGTATATATATAAATTTCATGTTTGACCTCTTTTACAAAAAAAACGATAACACAAATTTATTCAAGTATTTAGAAAAAAACGGATTTTCAGCTCCTCAAAATTACATCCCTCTTTATTCCAGATTTTTTGATTTAGATAAAAATAACTACAGTAATATCAATCTAAATAACAGATATAGTATAAATCAAATAACGCATCGTGAAAATAACAATAATTTTACAATACAAGTAACAGACGGTAAAACAGACACAACTCATAGTTGCGAATCTTTTTTTAAATTTTCTCCTCTTCTAGATCCTATCAAATTTATGGTTGGGAAATATAAAGATATGGACCAACCCAGTATATCCTCATTACCTAGTATATCCCTTGATATATGTTGTAAGAAAGTAAAAGATTATAATAATTCAGCATACGTCGATAGTTTTTTCTCTTATTTATCTTCTAAATTGGTAACTAATTCAGGATTTGTTCATGGTACTAAATTTTTTGGTAGTTTTTTATCAATTCAAACAAACTTCCAAATTAATGTTTATGACGATTTAGAATATTTGTATGATTCTCCATATTTTCATAAACAAAATAATTTACTTTTTAAATTAGATGACATAGATGAAAAAAATTTATTTAGTGATACAAGAAATTACAGAAAAAAAATTATTCTTGATAATTCAGAAGATATTGATTTGGAATGTGAAACCATAAATAATGATATATTCGAAGGAATGTTTAAATTAACAACCGAAAATTTAAAAATACACGAAATTTCTTTACAAGAAGAATATTCAGTAGACGTAAATAAAACGAACGATAAAAGTGCTAAAAAAAGCGATTCTACTTGTTCATCAAGGTCTTCAAATACGGATGAAGATTGTGAAGATAACACCGACGATGATTCTAATGACGAGGAAGATACTTCAGATGAAGAAAATAGTATGTCTAATTCACAAATGAGTGAATATTCCAGTATGGATACTGAAAATGAACTAATTAATGCTACTGTTTTAAATTTTCCTATACAAATAATTTGTCTTGAAAAGCTGGAAAATACATTAGATTCTTTATTAGAGGATGAAGAAAATGAATTAACAGATAATGAATGGAAATCTTGTTTATTTCAAATTATTATGACGCTGATAACATATCAAAAAATATTTAATTTTACTCATAACGATTTACATACAAATAATGTAATGTATATTACTACAGACAAGACATTCTTGAATTATAAATTTAATAATACTTATTATAGAGTTCCAACATTTGGTAAAATTTTTAAAATAATTGATTTTGGAAGAGCTATTTATAGTTATAAAGGTAAAACAATATGTAGCGATAGTTATCATTCAAAAGGAGACGCAGCAACACAGTATAATTTTGAACCTTATTTTGATGAAAAAAAACCTAGGTTAGAAGCAAATAAAAGTTTTGATTTATGTAGGCTTGGTTGCTCTCTCTTTGATTATTTTATTGAAGATATCGACGAACAAAAGGATTGTAAAAACCCTATAACCAATTTAATTATTGAATGGACAAAAGATGACAAGGGGAGAAACATATTATATAAAAACGACGGTGAAGAAAGATACCCTGAATTTAAGCTTTATAAAATGATAGTTAGAACTGTCCATAATCACACCCCTGAAAAACAATTAGAGAATCCAATATTCAAACACTTTTTAAGTTCAAAGAAAAAAATCAAAAAACAAAAAATTATCAACATCGATAATATGAGTTCGATGATAATGTAAAATGATAATAATGTAAAATGATAATAATGTAAAATGATAATAATGTAAAATGATAATAATGTAAAATGATAATAATATTAAATTGATTAATTAATATTATTTATTATATTTGATATTATATTTGATATTATAATGGATTCTTCTCCTCCCGATTATTTCGAAATCAATACATTTGATGATGGTAATCAAACATTAAAACATTATCAAAATATATGGATTAAAACTGGTTCAAGATTTAAAGGTCAAAAAATTTCTCTAAAAAATATGATTGATAATTCTATTGTTGTAAAATCTATATCATCTTGGAAGGTAAATCTAATTACAGAAACTACCGCTTAAAACTCAGGATTATTAGTGAATACCTGAGGAACTGATTTTGATATATCAAGTCCGCCAACTTGACTCATAACAAAATTTCCCAAAATTACACTCAAATATACCAATAATGTATCTCTAGCTAAAACCTTTAATGGTTTGTTTTCTTTTAAAATAAAACGCATTTCAATAAATCTAAAAAGTAAGTATGCGCAAGAAACAGCTACACCAGTAACAAATATAGAATTTGACATTTATATAATAATTCATAAATAATTATATAAATAAAACGCATTATGCAAGAATTTCAATATCATTTAATATCGGGTCTGGTTCTAATTTTAAATTTTTATCTAAGTTTTGAACGTCAATAGAATCCAAGTCTAAATCGATATCCCCAAAAATAGTTAATGTATCTTCGTCATCCTCTTCTTCTGCTTCTTCTGCTTTTCTCTTTTGATTTTGGTCAAAAGAGATTTTTTCCAATCTTTCTAAAGTCTTGGGTGCTTCCAAATTAACAGGTAATGGATTATTAGATGGAGAGGCTTTTTTATCATAATTAACAATACTATCTGTATCGTTGAATGATAATCTATTTACAACATCTTCTTTTTTATCATATTTTTTACTATTATTTTCCATAGAATTTTCCATAGAATTTTCCATAGAATTTTCCATAGAATTTAAAATAGGAGGTGTATCAATTGTTAGTTTAATATTATGTTCGTTTGTATCTTCTTTTATTTTATTACTAATAGAATTTGTTTTTAAGGCTTCTGCGATAATATTGGTTTTTTCCAAATGAGGCTTTTCCACAACAACGGTATCTTCGCTTTTTGTTATTGTTCCATCTTTATCATCTTTAATTACCGTTTCTAATTCTTCTTCTATTTTTTTCTTTTCAAGTTCTGTAACTTCCTTTTCAACAATTTCTTCTATTATTTCATCATCTACTGTTTCATCGATATATGCTCTCAATATTTTTTCAACAGGTATATTTGCCCTTATTACTTGCAATACAGATTCTTGACACATCAATTCTGCTTCTCTCATATTTTTTTGATAGTTCAAAGGTAAAATATTACTTTCAAATAAATAAACGTTGGAATAAAGTTTTCTGGCATATGAAATATAACATCTGTGTATAAATGTGTCTAACGTGGGAATATCAATATCTATTTTTTTTTGTTTTTGTGATACTCTAATACTTGTTAAAATTTTCAATTGTGTTATATGAACACAAGTTAATAAATCCTCTAAATAACTACAATTACTTTGTGTAACTATGCGTTTTGTCTCTTCGTCTATTATAGTAGAATTCCATTTGGTGACTCTAGAAAGAAAATTTTGAAACGTCATTAAATATTTTTCTTCTTCGTCATTATCTAAACATAGTTTTGTAGCCTCGTTAAAAATAGATTTAACACCTTCTAATATTAAAGGTGTTAGTATGGTTACTAGTCTAGAGGAATATTCGTTTTTTGCTTCCGATAAAACATTAATATTATAATCGTCCATTTACATTTCTAAAATATTTTCTAAATTTAAGTTTTTCCGCATAAAAAATAAATTTAGAATTACAAACATGAATAATTTTTCATTTCTATATTCACTCCTAATTTTATCAAAATAAATCAAATATAAATATTTGTTTTTTTTATTTATTGTTTTTTCGTTGTCAATTATATCTATAATATCAATACCGTTGTAACCTTTTTCATATATTTTTTCAACAAAAGCATTACAACTTGTAATATCTTTGTAATTGGCCTTTTTAATTAAGTTGCGTTTGAGCCATAATTTATGTTTTAATAGATATTCATTATTTATTAGTATTTTTTTATTAAATGTATGTAAACTTTGTTTGTTATTATTTATACTAGGTAATGGTATATGTATATTACAAAATCTTGATAAAATAGGTTTTAATAATCTATTTTCATTTTCTACAAGTATAAAAAAGCGTGTTGTGTGACTGAATTGTTCAATACATCTTCTAAGTGCTGATTGAGCGTCCATCGTTAATTTATCCGCATTAAATAAAACAATACTCTTAAATAAATTATTATTTTTATTATGAATATTGGTTTTAGCAAAGAATTTTAATTCATCTCTTATAAATCTTATACCTTTACTATGGGCACAATTTACATACATTACATATTGATTCATTTTGGGTTTATCATTTTCATAGATATCATTTATGAATGTGTTTAAAATTGTTCGTTTGCCGCTACCAGATGGACCATGAAAAATAATATGTGGGATTTTATGTTGATTTATAAAAAATGTTAATTTTTCTTTTATTTTTTTATGTATATCTAAAGACATCTAATAATTATAGTCAGCTTATCTCTAACTATAATTATTAAAAAATATTTATCTTGTTTTCCTTCTTGTTTTCCTTCTTGTTTTCCTTCTTGTTTTCCTTCTTGTTTTCCTTAGTTTTCGACGACGTTTTCTTTTGGTTTTTCTTCTTTTTTTTATTTTTCTTATTGTTTTACCACCTCCGCCACCAAGATATTCATCGTCGGGTAACTCTAGCCTTGTTGCTAGTAATAGGTCGTATTCATTTTTCATAGCTACCATTTTAGGATTTTTCATCAGGTCGTTGATTTTTTCGACCACATCACTAGCAGATAAATATTGATTCATCCTGTCAACTGGAGATAGATGTCCTATATGTCCGAATAATATATTTAACCATTCAACAAATATAACTCCATGACCATTTTCATCTGTAATACCATCAATGAGACGGGGTCCTTTATCTCGTTTTCCTTTTCTTTTTCCTTTTTTTTTCCCATTTTTTCCCCTCTCTGTTTCAGGTACCAACAAATCGTTATATGTCTGTAGGGTAGCAAGTTCTGTGTTAGCTCCGTAATTTCCTTCGTTATCATATATACCATAAGCAACATGAACTAATTCGTGTTCTACCAATAAAATTAACGATAATAAATTTTCACAACCAATAGCATCGGGTAAAAAATGCTTGTGTTCATAATATTCCTTCATTCCATGCACAACTTCTTCTATGGGTATATCAATTGCGAAACTAGGAGATTCGTGGTATTCTTGTCCAACCTTAACCGAAAATACAGTTTTCTCTTTCTCCTCTTGCCAATCTGAAGTTACTTTACCACCGTCTTGCACTTTTCCCATCCAACCACCCATATATTTCAGAGTCTCCTGTCTCTTTAAAGGAAAAAAACATTTATTTGCGGCTTGTACTGTAAATAATCCTCTAGTTAAGGTTAATTCTGCTTTATATTCTGTATGTTCTACGGTTGTTGTTGTTTCATAATTTTCAGGCACATTAGCAGATGCTGATTCGTCTCCTGTCGTATCACTCAATCTACACCAAAAAAATGTTTTTAGTTTGAACGAACCATCAGGAAGAGGTTCGTGGAATAATTTTTTTTGTGTTACTCCATCCATAAATGTTAAAATATGAGGGTGTTCTAATAATGCGGAAACTATAATCCAAAGTATATTACTTGGACGACCGTCTTCTGTTAATTCTGAACCTCGCATTTCGTAAAGTGATGAGAAAAGGAAACTTACAGGACAAATATCTCTTGGAAATAATTCACTCCTATCACCTCCATACAAGTTGTTTATTTTTATATATATTTTATGAATTATATTTTCTAAACATTCTCTCCGATACTCTTTAATCTGTCTTAAACGAATATTTTTTGTTGTCCTCGTATCACCAATTAAAGATTTTAAATAGGTTATATTTGCCACCATATCTTCTTTTGGTAATCCTCGTGTAAATTCTCCTGGTGGTTTAAATAAAACAGATTTTATACCGTGTGATGTTGTGTGTATATCGGGTTCTGGATGGGTAATAGGTTCGTGTAATTCGCGAGTTTCTATTGATATTGGTCCTTTTGTTTGGTCTGTTTTAGCTGCCTTACTCATATTAGATATATTATACAAATATAATATTAGTATAATATTTACAATAAATTTATCGTTTTCTTTTCGTTTTTCTTTTAGATTTTTTATTTTTTCTACGGGTTTTTCTGCGTTTCTTTCTACGCGTTTTTCTACGCTTCTTTCTACGCGTTTTTCTTCCACCATCCATGCCAGGAGGACGATTTTTCAAACTTTTGAATGATGTTTTTTTCTTCTCTTTCCTTGTGTTTACTCTAGGCCGTCGTTCATTTGCTAAACGGGCACCATCGTCCCACCTTTCTGTAAAACTCCTCTCGGGATTATCAGAGTTAATCTTCTCATTGGCGAAATACTCCATTTTTCTGATATTTTCTCTGTTTCGTGCTTCTTCTAATGGTATTAGTGGTATACTATGTTGTTCGAATGCGTATTTTCTTTTTCTCTCCTCTTCTCTCGCTTTTGCTTCTTCGATTGATATAGTTTGTGGTCCTTTTTTATTACCCGGTGTTGGTCGTGTTTTTCGTTTTGGTGGGGTTTTTCGTTTTGGTGGGGGTGGTATGTTTGAGTTGGGTAATAAGTCCATTTATATTATATATATAAAATAAATATTATAGGAATATTATATAATGATAATATCCATATTAGAATCTGTTTATTTAATATTTATGTTTATATTTTTTGAAACAAGTATAGATTTTAACGTATTGAAAAGTCCGTCTGGGAAATGGTTCAAACATTTAATAGGTGAGGAATATGGTGGTAGAATTTGTCCGTTTGGTAAAGTAGCTATATTTGCTTTAATTTTTATTTTTATTGCTAGACATTATATAATAATACCAAAATGGTTTATTAATATGGCGTTGATTATATCTTTTGTTTTATCTTTAATGAATATGAACGCGGTTGTTTATTTAATTCCTATATGGTTGGTAGAATATAATTATGTTTAGATAATATATATATGAATAATTTTGTAGATGTTTCTTACGAACTAGAAAAATATCCCCAATTTAGAAAAAGGTTTTTAGATTTAAGAAAAAAATGGGGTATAACAGAAAGTTTTTATGAAAACGAATTATCAAAAACTACCTTTGTTGTGGGAAGTGGTAAAAGTGGTATGAAGATGTGGTATTCAAAAAATAACTATTTTTTTGTAAAAGAAATGACAAAGGGAGACAAATTATCATTAAAAAATTTAATGGGTGATTATACAACTTATATGCGAAGAAATAAAAACTCTTTGCTACCTAAATTTTATGGAATATATAAAAAAAATAATATTGTGTATGTTATACAAAAAAATTTGAACCCGTATAAAAATGGGACATGGGTGTTCGACTTAAAAGGTTCTCATAGAAGAAGAACAGTCCAAAATCAAACAATAAAGGATATTGGAAAAGATAATAATTTCGGGGAATCAAAAATTTTTATTAATAACGCTAAAAAAATAAAAAAACAATTAAAAAAAGATACGCGTTTTCTTAATAATAATAATTTAATGGATTATTCGTTATTACTTTGTATGCGCAATAAACCAGTAAAAGAAAAGGATTGGAAGGTATGGGGTAAAGGTAAATTTTGCTGTGATATTAAGGGACCTGGACCATCAAAAAAGAGTCCAATTAATTTAAATATGGGTATAATTGATATTCTACAAAAATATAATAATAAAAAATTTTTTGAAAGTTTTTTTAAATCAAAACAACATATAAAAGACAGAGCTCAATCAGAGGTATCTGCTGTAAATAGTGAGTCTTATAAAAGGAGATTCGATGATTTTATGGACGAAATAATAAAACCAAAAAATAACAAAACAAGGAAAAAAAGAGGAACCAGGAAAAATAGAACTAAAAAAAGATAATTTTATTGTATATAAAATAAAATTATTTATGCCCAACTTTGAAGAGATTGTGAATAAGGATTATCATTAAATGCTTGAACCATTCCTGGGTTATTTCTTTGACAATTTACAGCTCTTTCGCGTGTATGTTTTCCTGATAATTCTCCAATAGTTTGTTGGGTTGCTGCGCATTTTGGCATACTAGGTATAAGTTGTGTTGCGTTAGTTGCTGTATTAGAAAAAGTGCTAATATTTTGAGTGTGTGAAGTTAGATTGGTATTTCCAATATTATATCTATTTACCTTACTAATTATTTGTTTATTTGGATTTAATCTGGCGTTGTAATCAGCATCATATGGTCGAGGAGCGGATGTTCCTCCCTGAGCACCTGCGTTATTATAATAAGCGACTGATGTGGAATCTCTTTCTTGGGGTACTGGTGTATTATTTTTGATAAGATAACCATTATCATTTTTGAATCCGCCTGCCATAATATGTTTTGTATTTTCTGTTTGTTCTCTAATAGTTGGTGCGGGGGCATCACTAGGGTTCCATACTGGTTCGGCGTGATTACCATTCATACCTTGGACATTACCCATAGGTCTCATATTACCAATAACATTTTGTTTTCTGGTTGGTCTTAATAAATCAAGAAGAGGGGCTGTTAATGCACTAACAATTGAACCTGCGATACCCATGTCATTTCTTTGTCCTGTAAAGGTTCTTGCATTAGCGCGAGCTTTATAACCGTTTTTACCGTAATCTTTATTTGTAGCACCCCATCCACCTTGTTTAGCTGCTGGTCCTGTTTGTTCGCTTCCTAAAGAAATCTTGTGAGATTGTCTGAAATGACCTGGTTGGTATGTTCCTTCTGCTTCTCTATCACCAGCGGTACCAAAATATTCTCTTGTAGTTGTCGTTCTATTTTCAGGTTGAAGAATAACAGCACTTCTTACCGTTTGGGCTTTTTCTGCTCCAGTAGTTGTAAACCATCTACTGGAAGGATTTTCATAATAGGTGTCGGGACGATTTTTAAAGTTTTGATACACTTGTGGGATTTTTTCCCCATTTGGTCCTACTGACCTACTTTGTTGTGCCATATCGTGGGCAGTTTTGGCATTTCCTTTTCCAACAAAAGCCCCTAATACTTGACCTGCATATGTAACTTTTGGGTTAGTAGAAGCTCTTAATTGGTCGACTGTTTTGGGTAAATATTTGCTTCTTTCCTCCATACCAGAATTAAAGCCATTAGAACCTTCGCTAGTGTATCCTTTTCCTAAACCAGGTCCAACCCTGATTTCTTCCCATGGTTTAGTATTATTCATTTTATTTGTAAGAACAGACCGTTGTCTTTCCATCATAAATTCATTATTATTGGGAGTACCATTTATGTGACTCATATTTGCCCGAGGTTTGAAAAGAGGTGCTATTCCTTCTTTTTTATTTTGTTGACTTCCTCCACCTGTATAAATATCAAGTAATCCTTCATATCCTTTTTCCCCTGTTCCTTGTGTCACTTTTGACCCAAAAAAAGGCACCATATTATTATGGTCTAATCCCTTACTTGAAACATTTTCACCTGTTAAAGATTGGAATGCCCCAACTTTTTTTTCATTTGAAGCTAATGCTTTTTTGTATCCTGTGGGTTGATATAAATTTTCTGTGCTATTTCGGTAACCTTGGTATGTTTGGACGTTTGTTTCATTTAATAAATCTCTTTTATTTTCAACAACATACCCTTTATGTTCTTGTTTTCTTTCTGAAGGCCAGTTTACAACAGGTCTATTTAGATTTGGTAAGGGTTCATTTGTAAATCCTTCTTTTTTTTCTTTATTTGAAATAATATACATTACTCCTAGAACTGCCATAGGTATAGCTATTTCTGCCATTTATATATAAGTAATATATATATTTTAAATGCTAAAATATATATTTATTTGAGACAAGGTATTTTTGGAACAAAATTATCTCTTTCTAAAAGACGTGTATTTAAATTATTATGAAATCTCATACAAACATTTTCTTGTGGGTCTAAAAATAAAGGATATTCTCTGTTTTGAGATAAAGCTCTATACATCCATGCTGGGTGCGTGGCTCTAGATTCATCCGTTAAAGCGTCTCCGCAAATAGGATATTCCACTTTTTGTGTAATAGGTACTCCTGAATGTGGAAATTGACTTTTCTGGTTATATTTTGTTAATTTTCTTGTTACACCCTTTAAATCACTATCAATATCTATAGGTGCTCCATTTACAACATTTTCTAAATTTGCTCCCCATTTTTGCATTCTTATTTGTGGGTCATTAAAGAAGCAAGGGTTTGACCCGTTGCCAGGCATATTCAAATAATATCTACCTGGTCCAGTTGATTCTTGTAATTTTTTTTTTGTTCTACCTTCGTCATAATTAAATCGTGTAAAAGCCATCTTATATTATTAATATATATATAAATTTTTAAAATTCAAAAAAAAAATTAAAGTATATGACAAACACCAATATGCTTAAATATGATAGTGGGTGCAAAACAGATATAATGATTGATGTCACTACTCAAATAAACAAATTAATTATAAATATTTTTGTTACCATAATCGTGTGTAAATTAACATTTGCAATTTCTGTATGTTTTTTTTGCGTTATTTTTATATGTTGAAATATTACTTGTAGTGAATATAGGTGATACAGAGTTAGGACCATATTTATCACATAATTCATTTTTTAACAGAATTGCGTTGATATCATTTTTATCAAATAATAAGGCGACCTCAAAATTAGTAATAGCATCTTGTAAATTAGACAAGGTAGCTGCTGCGGTGCCATTTATAATTTCTTTATACATCATATATCCTAAATTATAATATCTGCTGCCTGTTCTTTTCTCCAAATATAATTTATGACTAGTATATATATCTCTGGTGGTAACGTTATTATTATTAATTGTGGTCATTTATATAATAGTTTGAGATATTATATAAATTTATACGCCTGAGAATGGACCGACGGGTCTTTGGTTTTTTATAACCACGAGCGGTTCTGGTACAAAAACTCTTGGAGTTTTAAACCATTTTTCTTCCTCTAAATTATTTAGTTGTGCAACAAATGTTATTTTTGGTTTTGTTAAATCAATCTGTTTAATACCAAATAAATGACTTTCGATATTAGAAGCATTATTAGACAATACATTATTGTAGTATCCTCCTCGCATATTACCGCAATTTATTCCTAAACCAGGTAATTTACTGGTTAACGGAACCTGACTATATTTATATTCTCTGTGTTGTATTTGTTCCTTAAATGCCAATTGTTCTTGACAATATTGGCCTGGTGAATTTTTTAAAGATGTCATATATAATTACAAACTATTTTTTTGTAAATTTTCTATTATATTTTTATAAAGTTCAGGATTAATGGTTGAATTTCTCTCCATATTTTTTAAGGCCTTATGAAAATAATAGAAGTTTTCAAAAGAAAATAAAATAGTGAACGCAGTTGCTTGATCTAAACCAAATGGGAATGTAGAATGTTTTATAAGTTCTGTAAGAATAATTTTAACCTGATGTTGTTCTCCATATTGTTTAAAACAAAATTCAATAGTTTTCATAATGGGTTTATGTCTATACTCGTGAAGCATGAATACTTCTAATAGTTCTTTTCTATATTGAGTATCTTGGTCTTCGTCTTTAATATCTAAATAAGTTGTGTTTATTGAATAATTATACATATAATTATATTTATTCAATAATATTTAATTACATTTTGAGAAATAATCTTTATCCCGGGATAGTTCTCTTGAAGGAAGTCCGCCACGAATCCATCCGTCAGCAGCAACACCTTCGCATAAGTTAGCTGGGTTTTGTATGCTGGATTTTAAGGAGGGGACAAGTTCTTGGTTAATTTTGATTGTTTTTTCCGTAAGATTTTTACAAGATTTTTTATCTCCAGAATAAGAACCTTGTTGTAAATTTGCTTCTTCTATGGGTCTAGAAGGACCTCTTCCTAAAAATGGAACAGTTAAAAACGGTCGTTGTTGAAGGCTAATTCTACATTTTGGATTTGTTTGTATGGTACCTATCTTAAGATTCGAATCGCTATCGATGTTACAACCCCCTAAACCTGCATGACCGCCATTAAAAAAGACATTAGGTTGACTTGTAGCAAATTCAATAGTTTTTTTCATACCACAATTTGGCAAGAAATAACTTTGAATATTATAATTACCAAAGTTTTGATTTTGCATTTCCTTTTCTGAAATACTACAAGAATCTTCATTGAGTCCAGTTAAATTATCAAAAGTAAAGTTATATACACTCGCCATTCTATATATTTTACTTAAGATAATTTTATTTTAAAATTAAGTAGTTCTAAATAATGCATTATTTTTTGAACATTGCAAGCTATCTCCTTCTTTACAAGACGGCATATTACCGTAACAAAATTCAGCAAAATCCTTTTGACTATTAGGTATTTGTGTATTGGGCATCGCATAAAAATTTCTCATAGAATGTTGAAAAGCTAAATTATCGCCTAAATTTTTAAATAATCTTTTATCAGCATTTTGACTTTTGTCGTTAATTTCTTCAATTACGGTGTCATTATAAGCAGGGGCAGCAGGTTTCCTATTGGGATTGTCATTATATTCATTCATTAAAATATTCATAACTGGATTTTTTTTTGTAGGTAACGTAAATTCTTTTTCTAATACCTTCGTTATATCCTTTACGTTGGTGCTTTTCACGAAAGGAGCCTTAAATCCTTCCTTTTGTTGAGATTTAGATTTTGTCTTATAAATTATTACTAAAATCATTATACTAACAACGGCTGAGACAGGTATATATTGTGATTTTGTAAGAAAATAGCCTAAAATAGTTAATACAATAATTAATCTAGTAATAGAGTTTAATTTTCGTTCTAAATCAAAATCATTATTGGGCCACAGTTCTGTTATATAATTTTTATTTAATAAAACGTTGGGATTGTCTAACCAAAAACTAACCATTTGATATATAGTAAATGGTTATTTTTTAATTTTAGGATTTTCTTTAAGGTTCTTCTTTAGGTTCTTCTTCTTTTTTCTTCTTCTTTTTCTTTTTCTTTTTCTTTTTTTTATTACCAGTTCTAGACGATTTTTCAACTTGTTCATTTTCCCCCCAGGATGATGTGGTGTATTGTGTTTTTTTATTTAGTTCTCTTTGTTTCTTTCTTTCTTCTAATTTTTTTAACATTCTTTCTTTTTGTTGAGCTTTTCCAATATTCGATTTCATTTGAGATTGGAATGCTCCCATATTAACCTTATCATTTTTCCCTCCCGTGGGTAATCCCATTTGTTGTAATATTTTATCCATATTTTTCATTCCTGGCATATTCTTCATTTTTTCCATCAATTCAGCGGCTTCTTTCATTAATTCGCTCTCCTTTATTTCTCCTGATTTAAGTTTGGTATCTAATTTAGACCCTACTTTTTTTACCATACTCATTAATTTGCCTGGGTTTTTGAATAATTTTTCAAATACATCACTAACATTAGCGACGTCATCCATATCTACATTTAATTCTTTAGCTGTTTCTTCTGCTATTTCGTGAGCGAGTCTTCCTAATTTTCCTCCAAGCAATCCATTAATATGGTCTTGTATATCTTCAGGATTTGGCATATCGTCCATATTCATTCCTGACATATCAAATGTTTCTCCTGATAAACCACTAAACATATTATTACTTGAGTCCTTAAACATTTCATTCATATCTTTCATTGTTTGTTCTAATTTTCCTTTCAAATCTTCTTCATTTATACCCTCAAATAGTTTTGCGGCATCTCCGAATGATTCTTGTGAATCTAAACCTTTTGATACTGAAAAAAGAACTAATTGTAAATATTTCCAAATAACATCGCGTGTTTTATCAGTAATGTCTTCTTTCCATAGATTTTTGAATTCAATATTTGGTAAAAAGTTTGTATTTATAGCATCATCTTTAAAAATTTCTACATTTTGATACAATATATCAAAAAATCTTTCTGGGTATACTTTTTTGCAATATAAATAAAGTGTCATACAATCACCCTCTCCTGTTAAAAAAATAACATCTGTTTCTCCTAATTTATCTTTACATTCAGGAAAAGTTGTTAAAATATCTCTATAAAAATCTTTAATTATTTTTGCAAATTCTTCTGGGATATTTTCTTCTAGACTACTTTTTTTACTCATTGTATATTTAATTCAAATTTAATATTTAAATTAAACTAATCGTTAAAATATATTTTACATATTTTGGTTAAATTTTGAATATATTTCATGGCTTTTTCTTGATTTTCAAGAGATGTATTTTTAACTAAACTTCTTATATCTTCTAATACCTTAAGTGTTTGTGCTTCGCCATCACTATCATTTTTATAATCTTTATTAATGAAAAAACTAATATCATTATCTGTTATTTCTTTTTCATATAAATTTAAAATATTAGCTTGCCAATACGTAATTATTTTTTTAGGATTTACCTTTCTGATACCTTCCATAAATGTTCTCCCGGTTTTTATCTCTAAATTTTGAGGAAATATTCTTATTATATCGTCAATAAATTCTAAAAGATGATTATTGAAAGCTTTTAATAACGAAGACATATAATGTATAATAAATAATTATTTTTAAATCTTATTATTTAAATTTATTAAATAAATTTATTATTTAAATTTATTATTTAAATTTATTATTTAAATGTTATTATCGTGAATGTGGGATTGGTTCTTGTGTTATATCTGCTTCTCTAGCTGCTTGTAATTTACCCATATCCACTTGACCTACTTTATCAGGTTCATAATCATCTGGAGGAGTGTTTATTTTATCATCGTGATTTAATTTAACAAAACTATGCATTTGTCTTAAACCACCATCACCTTTTGCGTTCATTTCATCTGAACTTTGGTCTAAATAAGAATAACTATCACTCATACATAATCCCATTTCGTTCCCTGAAAATGCTAAAGGTTCTAAATTATTGGGGACAGCTTGTGTTTTTTCACCCATTATTTGAGGTCTAAAGAAGTTAGAAACATCTTCACCAACTAAAAGCTTATTATTTTTATTTAATAATAGCAAAGTGGGAACACTTATTATATTTGGAGGCATATAAATTTCTTTACCATTATCTAAAATAATATAAATCTTGCCATCTATGTTTTTTCTTTTATCAATTGATAAGAAATGTATATTTTTTTGAATCTTTGTTTTACCTAATTCATATAATAATTTCTTACAATTTTCACAATATTTACTGTAATACAACACACTACTCATTTATATATCTAAAGTTTTCGTTCAAGAAAATTAAACTAATTAAATTTGAAATAATATTAAAATTGAAATAATATTAAAATAGTATATTTATATTATAATATATGACTTCTATGGCTTCTCACGAAATTATTTCAGATGTTGAAGATTCGTCAACAATTAGATTACCTGTAGTAAAACATGGTAATGAATCCAAAGAAATTCTTACATTTACACTTGAAAATACAAATGTTAGTATAGCAAATGCTTTAAGAAGAGTATTGTTAGCTGATATAAAGACTGTAGTATTTGATACAGATAACGAGACAATTAATATATATAAAAATACAACAAGATTTCATAATGAAATTTTAAAACAAAGATTAGGATGCATTCCTGTCCATATCAAGGACATCGATAATATTGAAAATCTAATAATAGAATTAAATGTTCATAATGAAAGTGATTCTATACAGTATGTAACATCTAAAGATTTTACTATAAAAGATATTGTTACTGATAAACCTCTTACTATTGAACAAACAAAATCAATATTTCCACCAAACAAAATGACACAAGAGTATGTGTTATTTGCAAGATTACGACCTAAAATTTCAAACGATATTATTGGAGAAACAATAAATTTAAAAGTAAAATTAAAAACAGCAACAGCAAAACAAGACGGAATGTATAATGTTGTTAGTACTTGTGCTTTTGGTAATACTGAAGATAAAGTTGAACAACATAATCAATGGCAAAGTATTAGTGAAGGTTTAGAATCCAACGGCTTAAATGACGATAGAATTGAATATGAACGTAAAAATTGGTACACATTACAAGCAAAAAGATATTTTATTAAGGATAGTTTTGATTTTAAAGTAGAAAGTGTTGGTGTATATAAAAATGTTGAGTTGATTAATATGGGATGTGATAATATCATTAGAAGACTAGATAAAATCAAAGAAAAATGCGATAACGAACAGTTAAAGTTGGATAAAAAGTCTACGGCAATGGAAAATGCTGTAGACGTAATTTTACAAGGAGAAGATTATACAATTGGTAAAGTTATCGAATTTGTTTTACACGAACAATACTATAAAAAAGATAGAGAATTAAGTTATGTAGGGTTTATCAAAAAACATCCTCATGACGATTATTCTATTATTAGAATAGCATTTTCCGAAGAAGGAGATACACAATTATCAGATGTAAATGTATATAGTATGGTTAAATTTGCGTGTGAGGTGGGAATTAAACTATTTGCCAATATCAAAGAATACTTCTAACATTAAATAATATTCACTATTAAATAATATTCACTATTAAATAATATTCACTATTAAATAATATTCACTATTAAATAATATTCACTATTAAATAATATTCACTATTAAATAATATTCACTATTAAATAATATTTTTTTATAAGATATTATTTAATTCGAACCAATATATATATATGCCATTAATTCCATCTTTCAATGCAAGGTCTTTTAACAAAACACGAAAAGCAACTGTATCTAATATGAAACAAACACGGAAAGCAGCTATAGATAAAGCTAAAAAAACACAACAATCTGTTGTATCTAAAATAACAACATCAAAGGAAACGATGGATTTTATAAATAAGTTATTTAATAAAATAATGCAAGAATCAACAAAAGCGATTAATAGTGATTTAACGCTTAAAAATTTTATGAAAAAAAATAAAAAATTTTTACCCGTTGCGTTTAAATTATTACATATGTCTTATACAAAATCACCACCTACTAAACATTTTGGTAATATAAAATCAACTTTTGATAAAAAAACAGCTATAAAATACTCAAGGTGGGCAAATACTATATATTCTAGTAAAGATGACTGGAGAAAATTTATTTCAGGAAAAGGAAAAATAATAAGATACCAAGATAAACAAAATCTTCCTGGTGGATTTTTAGTGCCAAAATATTCAGTTGTAGAACAAGATGGTAAAATTATTGTTACTTTTAAAGGAACTTCAACAGGAAATGATGCTCTTATTGATTTATTAGCAAATACAGAATCTTTTACACTAGATACAAATATATACTACGCACACGCTGGATTTTTAAGAGCTGCAACTATGGTTAATTCACAAATAGGAAAAATAATAGCAGAAAAGATTATTAATAAAGAAATTACAGAAGTAATTGTCACGGGACATAGTTTAGGGGGTGGTGTCGCTCATATGTTTGGTATTATGTTTTTTGATTCGTTATTAAATGGAAAAACACACGAAACCGTTGGGTTTAAGGGATTAAAAATATTTGGTTACGCACCAGGAACAACTGTAACTTCGAAAAATGGACCACCACTAAAAGATTTTTTAGAGAAACATAGAAAAACAATTAAAATTGTAAATTTTATAAACGACCAAGATATAGTACCTAGATTATCAATGAAAAATGGAGTTATATTATTAGCTATATGTGCTACTATAGCGAATGAAATATTTTTAAACAAAGACAACAGAGACATGTTTAAAAATGAGCTTGACAAAATTGGACTTTACAAAATTATACATACTATGATACAATCTGGTGAATTAAAAGATAATGCCGTTAAAAAACTATTACGAACTAAGAATCGTTTCAGAGGTGGGAATTCAGATTTTTGGGGTGTTATTAAAGATATTGTAGATAAAACTACAGCGCTGTATTCTTCAAGTAACAAATTACAAATATCACCACCAATAAATACGCAACCAATTGGTGATTTAAATTTATATAATGGTGAATCTTTTTTTAAGGTTAATAAGCTTGATTTTCCAATAATTAAAAAAAAATCATTAACAGACCATTTAATGAACGGATACTGTAATGCTTTACCAACAATAATGAGAGCTGGAAGAAAATCTAAAAGAAAATCTGGAAGAAAATCTGGAAGAAAATCTGGAAGAAAATCTGGAAGAAAATCTGGAAGAAAATCTAAAAAGAAACTTAAATAATTATTGAATTTCGCTTTTCATAATTACCTTTAAATCACTCGTAACAATTTTTTGGTCTTTATCGAATTGTTTTTTAATATAATTTATAGAATGCATTAATCTAGGTGGAGGTAATGTATTAATATACTCAATAACAACACCTTTATTTACAAATTTACCATCTAATTTTAATTCATTAATATAGAGTTCCTGAAGTTTATACATATGAGTTTTGAATTGATAAGGGTATTCTTTTAATGTTTTTTGTTTTTTAATAAAACAATTAATATAATTTTGATATAACTGAGCGGTATATTTATGTACATCTCTTCTAAAATCACTAAATTCTTGTTTATGTTCTGGATAATATTTTAAAAAATCAACAACACCACCTTGTTGTCTTAGATGATAATATTGATATTGTAATTTTGGACTATTTCCTCTTAAATGTTTAACTTGTTCGTAATTAGTATTTCTTATTTTGGTTCTTTCACCTTTATTGTTATATATTACAACACCTTGTAGTTGATATGGTAAATTACTAGAGAAGAAATGGTCGTCAATATCCTTCCATGAATGACCTGTATAATTCAAACTTGTAGAAAATGTTTCATCAGTTATAGGATACATAGTAAGTTTAGTAAAATGGGGACTTGTAATATTATTATTATAAACTTGATTATTTTCTATTTTGTATTTATTTGTTAAAATAATAGAAGGTTGTGTTATAGGGACAACTATTCTGTTTTTAGGATGTTGTAATACAAAACTATAACAGAATGTTTTATCTAAATGGTCGAACTCAAGTCCGGTATTATTCATGGCATCCAAAAACATATATCTATAAGTAATGTTGCTATCAATATTGAAATTACATTTAGCACCAATTGTACTTCTTGTTGAAATTTCCCAATCATCTGTATGTTTATCAAAAAAAACATTCACCATTGTTCCTTCTGGGAAATGTTGAATATGACATTCATCGTACTCATTTGATTGTGAAAAAATATCAAAATTAACCGATTTTGGAGGAGCAAATGATGCGATATTTCCCTCTTCATCCACAATAATAGATCTAAATAATCCAAGAGAATTAATATTTTCAGTTGTCAACTTGTTTTTTACATATTTCAAAACATATAAATGACCCATTTTTTTTACAGAAATATATTTATCATCGGCGTATTTTTTATCCTTTATTAATTTTGATAAGGTTGCATATTCATTTGGCTTATAGCTAGCTGTGTTAGACATCTAAGATATTATATAAATGACTCTTTATATAATATTTATATGTTATTTCTTCTTAGAGATAATTTCTATGATAAATATAAGTAATGTCTGGAAAAGAATCACCAAAGTTATTTTTAGAATTAGGTCAAGTTATTAAAATAATTGCTCCGTCCAATTCTGCTATTAATGATAAAAATTATTACATAGAATATTTAGATAATAACAAAGTAAAATTAATAAATGATATGAATTTAGATGATGAAATAGAAATAGGCATTATAAATGGTAGTCTAAATGACGAATCTATAACACAAATAAATATATTAGCAACTCCAGAAATAAAAGGATATGCTAGACAAAGAGATTTAATTCCTGAAAATTGGATAACAGTAGAATTTGGAGGGGATGTGCCTTCCATTATAAACGGACAGATTACTGATTTAGATGAAGACGAGATAGAAATTAACATTTATGGTACAGAGCAAAAAATTTATATTGATTTTGGATATAAGGGTATACCTGACGGATTACCTATTGTTGGTATTAGAACATTTGTCCCACCAGAATTAACTAAAGAAGTAGAAAAAGAGGAAACACCAGAAGATTTAGATGAAGATTTAGATGAAGATTTAGAAGATGATGAAGATTTAGAATTAATTGTTGACAGCGAAGATATCAAACAAAATATACAAAATTTATTTATTGATATAGATGATATTGAACTTGGAGAAGGTTCTCTTGGAGAAATTACAGAGATGGTAAGAGTAAAAGAAAGTGAAAAAAGATTTGGAATAGAAACACAAACGCAAGATATATTAGATGAATTATTATCCGCATATCCAACTGATAAAAGAAGTAGAAAGGTATTAAATAATATTCATAATTTAATTGAAAGATTTAAACAATTAAGAATAAAATTTTCCCGATTTGATGAAACAGGTAATGCGGAAAGTATTCTTAAAAAAGGTGCGAACTACAAACCATTAATAAATAATTTGAAAAAATTAAATAATAAATTGTATTGGTTAATACCTGTAGGCAGAAACTCACATAAATTATTTGATTTGGATATACCTGAAGCTGAAATTTTTGAAGATGCGGAAAAAATGAAGTACTCAGAATCGCAAAATATGGTAATAGAAGCACAAGGTCAGTATAAAAGTAATACGGTGCCTGACGGACAGAATAAATACACATATTTGATGCAAACGATGAATCCTTATTTTACACCATTTTCAGAAACATCTAACTCTAATAATATTATAACAAAAAAGGATGTTGATTGTAACTTAGATATAATAATTAATAATCTTGAAAATTTTGAATCGAATATGGTGGACGGAACAAATGTAAGTACGCGAAAATATGTAATAGATAGATATAATTTGGGATTAAGTAGATTAAATAATCCTGATATTAAAAATAAAAATAGTAAAGCAATAAGAGTTCCTTTAACAACAAACGACACAGTTGATATTTTGGGATTTTTAAGATTGCAAGAACCTTATTTAAAATATTCACATATCAATTTACCAACAACTTCTATATATGATAAAACAAACTTACACTTTTTCAATTATTTTTATTTTAAAATATTGAAAAATTGGGCTGAGGGAGAAGAAATAGTTATTAAAGAGGGACAAGAAGAAGAGGTAATGAATAAAATAGAAAATTCACAAGGCGACCAAAAAGAATTATTAGGTCGCAATACATATTTTAGCTTTGAAGAACGCCGAAAACTGATAGACAGAACATCCTTGGGTGAAAGTGATGAAATTTATAATCAATTTTTAGAAAATATGATACCGAAAACTAAAATATTATTTGAGTTGGTAAAAAAATATATCAAAAACGGAACATCTTATATTAAAATAATAGAGTATTTAGAACCATTTATGATATATACTGATGATATATCATTTAAACAATATGAAACTATTAATGAGTTTATATTTGAGGAAATCAATAAACATAAAAAAATCTTAATTAAAAATCAAAAGGAATTCTTAAAATTTATAAGAAGTAATAAAAGTTATTTTGTTTCGACTATTTTGCCAAAATTAATAAAAAATGACAATCAAGATATATTTGATAAATCAAGTTATAACATAACCGATAATATAGATACAGAGGAGTCATTAAAAAAAATGATAAGTTATGATGCTGGTAGATTATATAATCTGGCTCTATCAATAAGTGCGTTAACATTCAGTCAACCAATAGATATAGAGAGTAAAATTACGGATGAATTGGCTAATTTAGATTCCAATTTAGATGAGAAAAAAAATAGCGAAGAATCAAAAAAGTGTGAAAAACAAAAAACACTAGTGAAACGATATATTACTATTGAAGAATTAACGGAAGATAATAATGTACCTGTATTTGTTGATAAAAAATATGATGAAACTCCTTATGATATAGGTGAAGAATGGAAAAGAAATAATGCTAGTTTGATTGCTTCTACTGATGATAATGAGTTAGTTATTCAAGCTTTAAAAGAATTTTTAATAGAAAACAACGGAATTGAAAATAATAAAGCTCAAAACGACGCAGAAGCGATGGTATATGGTTCAAGAGCTATCCAAGAGGAAGAATACGCGTATTTAGATATACAAGGCGACGGTAATATCAAATATTATATTAGACAGAATAATATATGGAAATATGACAAGTCTCTTTCTGGTATGACACCAGACCAAATTAATTTTTGTAATATTAAAGAAAACTGTTTTAAAATTAAAGATTCATGTGCTAATTTAGATGTTACAAAGGATATGTTGAAAATAAATATACTCGAAGATATTGAAAAAAGATTTGAAGAAGAACTAATAAAATCAATACAACAATTAAAGAGTGAATTATTTTTTGATTTTAAATACCGCCAAAAAAATTTACAATCATTAAAGCAACTAAAGATTCATAAATTACTTAAAAATGATATATATCAACAAAGGGTTGCTTCTACATTAGAAGAAAGAGATATAATTGTTTCGCCCTATGAATTATTAAGGGATGAAATATTATCCGAAATTGATATAGTAAAGAAATTTGCAAATTTGGATAAATTTATAGAGCAATATTGTAGATTAACAAACGACGATGAAGATGGTAATTGGTATTATTGCGTTGATACAGATATAAAACTTCTGCCTACATTTTTTAAAGACTTGGTTATTGGATTCAACAATAATACTTATTTATTAACGTTGGAAAAAATTTATAAATTGAGAGGTGAAAAAAGTGGCGAAGGTGATAAATGGGTTGATAAATTTAGTGGTTATTATATTTCAAATGATATTGCCTTAGATTATTCGGAAGGATATTCGACAGATGGGTATAAAAATAATTCTAGAGAAATAATGGAGGAAGAAATGTCAGATAAATTAAGAGGAAATAGATTAAGGGACACTACACAAACATATAATACTGCTCTGGCAAGACATATTGAACGAATATTAAAAACATTAGATGAAAAATTATATATAAATACAAAATCAGAATATAATTTTATTATTAGAATTGTAATGAAATCTATGAATACCAATATTCCGGATGAAGAAGCGTACAAAAAATTATACGCAAAAAAAATTAAAGGTGGTAAAAAATTAATTACGTTCGAAAAAAAAGCAGACCAGATTGAAATATATTCTATTATTTCTGTTTATATTATTGCCGTACAAACCATAATACCAAATATTATTACAAAAAAGGTTTTCGGTGACTGTAAAAAATCATTCACAGGGTTTCCCATAGATGGAAATGCTGATTTAGCATTCATCGAATATTTAAGTTGTATATTATTTGTGTTAAAAAGAGAGGAAAGACCTTGGAATATAATACCAACGGCTTTATCTGGTAAATCAAAAAGTAGGAGAAAAAATTATACTGAAATTAAAGATAAATTTGTAGATAAAATAAAAACATTTATGGTAGATAAAATTTTATCAATAGATGAAATACAACAAAAACTAACAATTAAACGAGAATGGAATAAAAAAAATAAAAAAACAGAAATAATAATAGATGAATTTGATCCTCAACGATGGAGTGATTTTTTACCTCCTTTAATACCAATCACCGTAACAAAGCTAAATAATATATCAGGGACTTTTGAAAGAACAGTTAAAAGTAGAATGGAAGAAGGGTCTTATGAACAATTCGCCCATTTATGGGCATTATATGGTAAAATTACAAGTTATTCCTTTGCGATAATAGAATCGGTTCAGAGAGTTATAAATAACGAACCGATGTTATTAGAAACCAAAGGAGGAGCCCCCTTTCTAGAAAATGCTTGTTGTAATGACGGAGAGCCAAGAACAAATTTATATTTTTCCGAAAAAGAGACCTCTATTAGAACGCATAATATTATTGTAAAAAATTTAACAGAATTATATTATAGATTTAAAAATATGCATAAACCTGTTTATTTCAATTTTGCGTTAAATACAAAACTTGTATATCCTACTGTATCAAACGAATTTTCAAAAGAGACAATTTATTTGGCGTTTATAAAATATTGCAAGTTCAATAGTGGAATTGAACTAGAAGATGGTTTAAAGCGAATTTGTATTAACAATAAATGTAATTTTAGAAATTCAGATTCAATAACTGACAAAATTCTATCTATGGAAGCAAATAGTTTGAATTATACAAAAGAAACCTTAAATATTTTATTAAATAATGTAAATAGACAAAATATATTATATTATGATTTAGACCCTCCAGTAACGACTGAAAAATTAGAATTGGAAGAAACGTTGGAATATTTAAAGGGAAAAAAATCTGACATTTGTCATCCAAAATTATTGGATTATTTGCAAAATATAATAGATAGGTTTGATGTTAGTATTCAAGGTGAAGATGATGAGGTTGTTAAAGAGTTCACTTCTTATTTAGATAATATAAATAATAAAATGTCGTTGAAAATTAGTGAAAAAATGTTAGAACACGGAGAATTAACACAACAACTAAATGATATTTTATTAGAATATTCCCCAGAAGGACAAGTTTCTCGTAATAAAGTAAAAACAAAGAGAGAAAAATTTATACTTAATTGGGATTTATTAGGTGATAATACATATATGACACAACAAGATGAAACGGGTTTTATTATTTTTAGAATGATTAAAGAAATAGTTGTTAATATGTGTAAAACATATCCAAATATGATATTAAACGAAGTAAATTTCAATGATAGATATGTCCCAAAGCATTGGTTGAAAGGTTCCAAAAAAATTAGTGATAGACATAAAAATGAAGTAATGGGATTTATGTTGAAAGATGGAGAAGGATTTTCACAATTTTACAAAAATAAAAATATAAACGCAATATTAGAATATGTATTACAAAATAACGAAGATTTATTAATGCTTATGAATGTTATTCCATTTTATTCGGGTTTATCAGATAATGACCGAACCGGTTCTATTTTTGACGGTGAAATTTTAAAAAAATTAGCTTATTACTTTTTATTATGTTCATTTTCAATATATGTTACAGCATTTGAAACAAACTTAAGAGTTGGTCCTGTCGAGACAGAAGACTTTTTGGATGAAGCAGAAGATGGTGAAGACTTAAGCATTATAAGGGGTGAACAAGAAAAACTTGAAAAAGAAACTTGTTCTCTACTTAATTTATATTTGAAAAAAATAGGAAAGTATAAAAAATTATTAAATGTATCAGCGGAAACAATAAATAAAAATGTCTTGAAAACTAAAACAAAAGAAAAGGAGCAAATTGTTAAACGACTTGGAGATTTAACTGTAGAACAAAGAGAAATAGAAGATATTATGAAGAATAGTTCGTTGGGTGACTGGAGTTTAGGTAGAACAAAAGCTATATATGAATATGATGAAAATCAATACGATAAAGAGCGTGAAAAAATGGATAAAGATGCACTAATGGAATTAAGAAGTGGTGGATTGGATGATGTGAGTGAATTTGTAGGGGAAATATTCAATATATCCACGATTTTAGACCAAATAGCTGGTGATGATATTACACGAAGAATTGAATCCGAAGTATATAATTTAGACGGATTACCAGATGATGATGATTATGACGATAGAGATGGTGACGACAACGGGGATTACTCTTAAATTATCTTAATTACCCTATTTTTTACTAAATTAAAAACTAAACTATATATAAGTTATTATGTATAGACAGTATATTAGTAGAAATATTACTTCGGTATCTATAATTTTATTTGCTGTATTTTTTTGTATTATTCAATTAGCTGAACCAGCTTTTTTATATGAAGAAGATGGGTCATTGAGAAAGTTTGGATTAGGTACTAGGAAAAAAACAGTTATACCTATTTGGTTTTTAACATTAATATTAGCTATTTTTTGTTATTTATTTGTTTTATATTATTTAGCTATCCCTAAATTTCGTTATTAATTATTTATTTACAATTAATTAATAACCTTTAATTACCAACATTTGATTACCAACATTTAATTACCAACATTTGATTACCAACATTTAATTACCAACATTTGATTACCAACATTTAATATCCAAGTTTCCATTTTTGTTTTTTCTTCTTCTTTTTGGGATTATCCATCATATTAGCTAATTTCGCTTCTAATTCATCAGCTGTTCTCTTACATTTAATTGAATTTATGTAACTATCCGAGTTTTGTATAACAAGATACCCAGTAAACATATACCATATAAATTCAGCTATTTTATCTTTTATAACGACTAAATTATATAAATCGGGAATGTATTTTTTATAATCCACTCCTAATATTGAATTGGGTGGAACACCCATTTTATTTATAAATAAATCAAAATTTTCAGGAGTTATTTCATTTATCATCATCGAAGGATCGCTATAAACCATTTGTAATAATTTATTATTACTCTTCTCTTTTAACATTTTTATAAATGTTCCTTTTGCATTTAATATCCATTTTACAAAAGAAAATCCAATTGTATTTGAAAATGGTGCTTTCCATCCAGGGAAAACCATCATAACCACCACCAATGCACCAAAAATAAATAAATTTGGCATAATTGTATAATTTATAGCTGAAATTGTTTGAGGTGTTCCTCCACATTTTTCTTTAGCATTAGCTATATTAGAAGATAATTGTAATAAAACCATAATTATCAAATAACATAGCCCCAAAGCTGTACCTAAACTTTTATTAATAGACCCGTGTTTTTCTGCAATAAAATATTTTAAAACAAAATATACAGTTGTTAATATTGAAAAATATATAAATGTCGTAAAAGGAGAAATCATTTATAGATAATAGGTATAAAATTTTTTGATTTTTTAAATACAATATTTATATGGATATTTCAAAACCTTTATTAATTGAACCTGGTGTTAAATATTTTTTAAAAGAAACATTAAAAAATTGTAAAATTAAGAAAGATACAGAATTTAATAGAGTTGTTAATTTAGCCTTATTGACTACCTTTATTGGTATTTCTTGTGGATTATTATATTACAAATATAAAACAAGACCAACACCAGAAGATAGAAAAAAAAATAAAATACTAAAAAAAGATTATTTTATATCTAAAGTAAGACAATTAGAAGCAAAAAAGGCTAAACAACTTGATAAACAAATAACTGATTTACCACAATTTGAAAGTCCATTTGAATTATTACATAAAAATTTTTATAATACTTAAATATAAATGACCGACCAAGGTAAGTCTAAAGAGTTATGGGATAATTATCTAGATATTTACAACCAGTTACAAAAATTAAAGCTAAAACAAGATAAAAAAATAGAAACAATTAAGAAAAACTATAATATAAAATATCCTGATGCTAGCATACAAGATAAAAAATTAAACTTAGAGAAAAAGAAGCAACAAATAAAATGTGCAAATTGCGGAAAACATGGAGCGCTAATTTTTACAGATACCAGTGTAATTTGTGGTGCGGATACCCCTTGTAATTTGTCAATAAAATTGGAAAAACCTACTATTATTGATATTCCTACCAAATTAAACTATTTAAGAAAAGAAATAAATTTACAGAAAAGAGTAATTACCGAATATAAATTAGATTTATTATTTGATTTAGACGATGAAGAGGTTATTCTTAATGAATTTCAAACTAATAAAGAAAATTTAGAGAAATTATTAGATTACGCGAATGAAATAAAAGAATTTTATTATAAAAAAAATAATATGGTAGAAGTATCCAATTCCCAAGATAATCAAGGTGGTAATGAAGGTGGTAATGAAAGTGAAAAGGTTTTTATTTCTAGAAAAGAAGAGTTAGATAATACTCAAAGGAAATTTAATCAATTAGTCAATACTTTTAAGAAAAATATAAAACAATATCAAATATCTGGAGAGAAAAGTGTATTATCAGACACAATACAAATTTATAAAAATATTATTATACCTATCCAATCTAAAATAAGAGAACTTAAATATCAAATTACATATATAGATGAAATATCACAAAGTAATAATGGTAAAATAAATAAAAAAGAAATGCAAATTTTTCATTTTATGCCAACCAAAATAGATATAAAAAATGAATCATTTATTAATGATGATTTTGAAATACAAGAAAATAAAAAATAATACAAATATGTATATGATGTTTATTAACGTTCCGATATTTATTACAAGTTTAGCAATCGGATTATTCTTAGCATATATTACGATGCCTCCCACACAAGTAATATATGTCTATCCAAATCCGGAAAACGAACACAAAATAAGCTTTAAAGATAAAGCAGATAACTGTTTTCATTTTAAATCTACAGAAGTAACATGCCCTGATGACGCAAGTAAAATAAGATATTATAATATTCAGTAAATAATATTCAGTAAATAATATTCAGTAAATAATATTCAGTAAATAATATTCAGTAAATAATATTCAGTAAATAATATATATCTTATATATAAATGTATTTGCGAAGATTAATATACGGAGATGCTGGTAAAATTATTATTTCAATAATATTGGGTCTCGGAATTGCCACATTATTTAGAAAGGTATGTAAAGAGAGAGATTGTATTATTTTCAAGGCCCCGGATATAAATAAAATTAAAAATCAAATATTTAAATTTCAAGATAAATGCTATACATTTAAAGAAAATATAGAAAAATGTGATAACGGAAAAAAAATAGTTGAGTTTGCGTAATAATACTTAATATTGCTATATTATGTATTATTATATGGCTACTGCTATCGCGTCTTTACCAAATGAAGTTCCACAAAATAATGTTGTTATGAACGTTAATGAAACCAATAAAAATGTACCAATCCCTCAACAAGAATCTATATCCAGTTCACAAAAGGAATTATCTCAAGAATCCATTCATCAAATCGTACAAGGATTACAACAAGCAGGCGGAGCCACCGTTTTACCAAATAGAGAAATACCTACAAATAATAACCATATTACCCAAGACGAACAAATAAAACCAAATTTTATTCCAAAAGAAGAAAATACTAACTACATTGAGGAAGAACATTCGATGGAAGATTTAATAAAACAAAGTCAAAATAAAAAGGTCGACCAAGATAGGTTAGATATTATGTATGAAGAATTACAGACACCTTTAATGGTAATGATTTTATTTTTTTTCTTTCAATTACCAATTTTTCAAAGAACTCTTACCAAATATGTCCCTTCGTTGTTTTTAAGAGATGGTAATCCGTCTTTTTCTGGTTATTTTATAAAAACTATTATTTTTGGTGTAACATATTATATTATTACAAAAGTTACAAAACAATTAAGTGAAATATAGTTAATATATTATAAAAATTATATATTAACACTTATCTTTATTACGTGGTTTTTCTTCTTGTTTTTCTTCTTGTTTTTCTTCTTAGTTTTCTTCTTGTTTTTCTTCTTGTTTTTCTTCTTTTTACTTTTCTTTTTACTTTTCTTTTCGTTTTTTTTCTACCACCCTTTTGTTTTTTTCTTCTTGTTTTTTTTCTTTTTTTGCTTTTATTAATATTTATTTTTCGACCACCCTTTTTGTCCTTTTTGTCTTTTTTAAATGGCGCTAACACTTCTACCTCTTCCGTGTCTGGAACTCTAATATCCCCATTCTCATCGTTGAAATTGACTGTGCCTATCTCGTTTGGTGTCTCTGGTAGTACGTGTATAGTGATTGAATTTCCTGTGCGTAATTTATCTTCGTTTACATTCATTTGAGATACGACCATACTCGTTGAGTCTGTGGTGTCTTCCTCTGATTCTGACCGCCGCAGGATAGCTGACTTAGAAATCTCCGGATCAGTTCTTATTCTTAAATCTACCAATTGTTGTTCGAGAGTCATATCGTTGAAATCCTTACTGAAGATAGGGTTTTTCTCTTCTGCCCGTATGTTAGTAGAGAATATATCGTCGAAATTGATATTATAGGGTTCTGGGGTTATAAGTAGTGGTTTACCAAATGACCACCCGATAGACAGAGCTAGTCCATTAAAAATAGAAGCAAGTACCAAATATTTTATACCTCTTACCCCTTGTCGTCCTCTCTCTCCGGCGAATTCTTCGCCTTTATTTTCCATATCAGGTATGTTCCTACAAAACGTTTTCAACTTTGCACCCCAACTCTTTCTCCGTTTTTCTCTCAGTTCTTGTAGTTCTGTTTCGAATTCGCCCGAACTATCCTCTCCATCTTTATCCGTTAGTAATAAAATCCCCTCCTCCTCAAGATTTTCATTTGTACCTGGGAAAAGTCTAAACATCTGTTTAATCCCATAAGCTTGAATAGCTTGCATAATTAAAAAATACGCCCACAACCAATAGGACGTAGTTCTCATATGTACTAATATTTCGAATACAGCATTTCTGCCTGCTTTCTTCATACCTTTTAGCCATTCCTCTCCTTGATCACGCGATAAATCTGCACGGTTTCTGTATATTGCCAACGTTTCTGTTGTACCAGGTGCACCGGTGTATCTGTTATCATTACTGTGAAACCAACTGACAAAAATGTTTGTAACAAGGTCAGCTACCTGTGTCAGGTATCTGTTATCATTTCCTTCTTCACTCTTAAAGTCCTGTCTAGTACTGTGTAGCACCCTTTTGCTTGTAAATTCTATCATATCTCTACTTATAGCCTTCACAAACCTATTTTCAAGTAAAGCTATAACACTAGCAAATCTATTTTCTTTTTGTTTAAAAATTAAATTGTATGCGCTCCCCCCACAAAGCTCTGTTATCTGTCCGTGTGAAATACTTATAGGTTCAGTATTTCCCTTAGCAACGTGCTGAGCTCCATTCTCCTCTTCCTCCTCCTCTCTTTTTTTAAGTTCTTCTTCGCGGAGAACAATCCTATCTTCGGCAACTTTCATTTTTTTATATAACGCAAGAAGCTGACTATTTTTTTCCACCTTTTCTTTTTTTATTACTGCAACTTGACCCTCCGCAACAGATTCTGACTCTGTATTATCAATGTTATTTTGAATTGCTACAATATGTCCCTTCATTTGGTTAATATATTCTCTTTCAGCATCTATCTCTGTTTTAAATTCGCGTAGGTGTTCTAAATTTCTCTCTTTAATAATTTTTGAAATGTCTTCCTTTTTTATTGGTTCACCATTATTACCACTGAATTCTAATTCGAACTTAGTCCATTCCGTACGAGTTTCTGTCATTTCCTCTAAAACCCGAGGGACATCCATGGGGTCAAAATTTGACTGTATTATATTTAGTGTTTGAGGACCAAAAGAGTCCAATTTTTCCATCAAGGAATTATTAAATATACCAAACAGGATAGCAGAGAGGGTAAGTTTTATTAAGGCGTTATGTCGACCAAAAAACCCCCCACCCCTTTGTCCACCTTTCCTCGACCTTTTAATACCTTCCTTTCCCCATTTCAAGAAGTCTGCCTTTTCTTTGTCCTCGTCCAATCCTTCAAAGTTAATTTTTAATAATTCAAAATGAAGGTCAATACCTTTTATCATATTATCAATATATACCATACGTACAAAATGTTCGTCCTCAGGCCAAACTATACTATCATCAGAGTTGAATTGTGGATTTTGTTTAAAATAATTTAACTGTTGTTCTATCTCCTTCCTTCCTTGAAAGTTATTATCCCCCCATTGTTTCTTATAACTAAATAAATAATTTAAAAATGATACCTTTTTCCAAACATAATAAAAAAAATCGCTTTCATTTAACAAAAACAAGGAATGTTGTTTAAAATCATTTAATTCTTCAACCTTTTTACGATTCCTTTCTTTAAGCGAACCTTCAGCGACAATAGGCTCTCCAGTTGGTGTTTCGCCATCATAATTATATCTCTCTTTAAGATTACTTATCCACCCCGTATAAAGAAGATTATTAGATTGACTATCTATAAGTTTTCCATTTTCATATATTTTTGACAAATCATCTCCTTTTGTCTCTCCTTTTGTCTCTCCTTTTGTCTCTCCTTTTGTCTCTCCTTTTGTCTCTTCTTTTGTCTCTCCTTTTTTCTCTTCTTTTGTCTCTTCTTTTGTCTCTTCTACTTCTTCTACATCGTCGTCTGATGTATAATAATATACTGTGTCTTGTGTTGTCGTCCTTTCTCCATCTGAATCATCGTCGTTCATTTTATATATAAAGATAAGATTCTTTTTATTTTAAATTCAAAACTACTAAATATTTATAATATATAAAATCTTATTAGTTTATATATGACAAAAGTCCCCCAAAGATATGTACCCAAAAAATTATCAAAAAAAGATAAAAAAAAGCAACAAAAAGAACTAAAAAAATCAAGAAAAGCATATAAAAAAGGTAAATATTATACAAGAAAAAAAGTAAAATCATTTAAATCAAAGGTATCTCCACATATACTTAAGGCGCGTAAAATGTATAAGATAGATAAAATCCGTCCAACAAGAAAATTAGCAAAGGCGTCTAAGTGTAAATTAAAAGGATTAAAGAAAATGTTCCAAAAGGGACAGGGTGCATATTTTTCAAGTGGTAGTAGACCAAATCAAACGGGTCATTCTTGGGGATATGCAAGAATGGCTAGTGCTATAACTGGGGGTAAAGCATCTGCTGTCGATTTCAAAATAATAAAAGAAAACTGTAAAAAAAATAGCAGAGCTTATAAATTAGCTAAGAAAGCAAGAAAAACTTATAAAAAAGGAATGAAAAGAGTCAAACAAGTAAAAATAGGAGGAAAATGGACAAAAAAATATAAAAAAAAGATAAATTGTAAAAATCCAAAAGGGTTTTCACAAAAACAACATTGTAATTATGGACGGGTTACTAGAAAAGCAAAAGCAACTTTTAACAAAAAGAATAATGTTAGTGGTGAAGTATTATTTGAAGAAGTAAAAAAGGGAGTAAAAGTAACATATGATTTTAAGGGATTAAAAAATGGTAGCCATGGATTTCACGTTCATGAAAAAGGAAACTTTAATGGAGATTGTAATAAAGCAGGTTCCCATTTTAATCCATCTGGTCATAAACATTCTGGAAGAAAAAGCAGAAAACGACATATAGGTGATCTAGGAAATGTTATAACAAAAAATAGAGTAACAAGGGGAAGTTTTATTGATAAAAAAATTTCATTAAAAGGGAAAAATAATATTATTGGTAGAAGTATAATTGTCCACGATCTTAAAGACGATTTGGGAAAGGGTAAAAATAAAGAATCTTTAAAAACAGGAAATGCTGGAGCAAGACTTAATTGTGCTAAAATTTTAAAATCTAAATAAATTTCCGTAATTCTCTCCACTTTTTTTTTGAAGGACTTAAAAATATTGAATAATTAATTATTTTATTTAAAACATATATAAATGATTACAATTATATATGCTTTCATGATTTTACTTATGTACTTTTTAGCAGGTGTAAATAAAGCGATAAATTTTTCTCAAACTGTAAATGGATTAAAAAATATGTTTTTCTTAAAAAACCTCCCTAATTTATTTTATCAACTTGCAATATTTTTGGTTATTGTACTAGAAATAGTAGCACCGTTAGTTATTTTATATTCATTACAAACTAATTTACATACAAATTTAGCATACTATTCTAGTGTAGGATTAGCTATTTTTACTGTATTAGCAACGTTGATTTATCATTTTCCTCCTGTAGGAGGCGAATATTATTCATTTATGAGAAATTTAACAGCAACAGGTTCTTTAATGCTTTTATCAACTTTATTTTAAATATCAATTAATATTATATGGATAATTATAAACTTATAATATTAACTTTTGTAGTTACTGGTTTATGGGATGTTGTATTAAGATTTATGTCTTTACATTTTGAAAAAATGCCAAAAATAATTAAAGATACTACGCCTTTTATTAAGGATTTAAACCCATATTTTAAACAACATACACTTTTGGCAGCTGCTTTAATAGCAGGATTTGTTGGAGCAACTACCCAACCTTTTATATTGTATCTTACCCCTTTTCCAAAAAATATTATGAATATTGGATATATTTTTAAATTTATGACATCATCTTTTATTATTAGTGCTCTTTACGGTTTTATTATGAAATGGAGCAACCTTTTTCCTCATTTGCAAAAACATTATTATGATAAATTAGGAGTAATAAGAAGCATGTATCACGATGGTATTTCAGGATTAATAGTTCAAATTACTATTTTATTTTTATACTACCTTTATAAATATGGAAGAATGTGATGAGAAAATAGATAAAGATACTAGCTTAGACTCAATTAAGCAATTATTATTATTATTAAATAATAATGTTGAAAAAATAATAGATAAAGTAGATTCGTTGGAGAGAAAAATAGAAGATTTGAATAAAAAAATCGACGGAGAATTATTAGATGAATGTAAAAAAATGGGTTCACATATAGATTTTGTTGAACAAGTTTATGATAATGTCAAGCACCCCCTTGGGTATATATGTAAAAAAGTGGGATATTTAACAGGAAATGACGGTCATCAATATACGTTAACAAATTTAGAAGATAATGTAAAAAATTAAAACTATAAAATATAAATCTATATTAATGAGAACATGTAAAATATACAGGAATAAAAACAATAAAACAAAAAAAAATAATAAGAAACATAAAAAGATAAAACCAAAAAAAGTAAATGGAGAGATTTTCTTTAAAGACCACCCTGAATTTCGTCCAAATCTATCTCCAAAACAAATATTTAAAATGGGTAGTTTTGGAGGGACATATTGGAGACCTATCAAGTCAAAATTTTTTAAAGAAACTCTTAAAAATAAACACAAAAAATATCCAAAATCCTGGTGGAAAACTATACCAGAAGAACATTTAACAACCCCGTTTGATAAATATGATGCAAAAATCAACAAATATGGTAAAAAGGTAGGAACAACTTTACAATTTTGGCAAGAGAAAGGTTGGATAGATAAACAAGACCCGTATGGATGGGTCCAATGGTATTGTGAATTTTATTTAGGTAGAAGAAGCACAGATGACGAACGACAAATTAGTAGATTTAATAAGTTGACAGGTCCAAAGGGAAGATTTAGAAAATGGTTGGTCACGCAAATCTTAAAAAAAGGCACTAAAAAAGATTGGAATAATTACAACATTAGTCCCGCGATAAGACAGACGTTACAACATTGGGGGTATAAATTAACAAAAGGTGATTTTAATAAAGAAGTTAAACAAAGAAAATAATATAAATGTAATATATGCAAAATTTACCAATAGAATTAAACTATGAAATTGGAAATTATTTATTTACTTGTAAAAAAAATCCACTGTATATTAACAAAGAATTTACAGATATATTTACCCATGTAACAAAAAATTGCAAACCCCACAAAATATCCGGAAAAACATATTGTCAAAATTGTGAAAAAGATAAAATATGGAAGTCCAGAATGATTACCAATAATTTATCGACAGGATAAAGTATTGGTATATATGTATATGAACACTATCCAAAAAAGATTTTTGGCATTTGTGCTTTTATGCATACCTGTAAGACTAGCCTTTGTTTTTATAGCAAATACAATAAATAAAAAATATTTACCCTATTTAGGTTATCTAGCTATTCTGCCTGTGTTAGGATTTGCTTATATATTTATATTTGGAAAACGCAAAACAGGGAGAGAAACATTCGGACAAAAAATTTGGTGGAATAACTTGCGCCCTATACATTCTATACTTTACTTTATATTTGCTTATCTTGCAATAAATAAAAGTAATAAATCTTATTTACCTTTATTATTAGATGTACTAATAGGATTTTTTTCATTCATCATTTACCACTATAGTGCAGGTTCATTCATAAAATTGATATAATAACTTAAATTTTATTATTAAATTATAAATAATGGGATATTTTAATAAAACTCAAGACGAATGTCCGATATGTTTACAACATAAAAAATTAGAAATAACATGTAAAATATGTACGAATACTAAAATTTGTAAAAAATGTAATCTTGATTTATGTGAAAAAGGGTTATGTGGTAAATGCCCTGTCTGTAGACAACCAAATTGGAAAAAACATAATAAATCAAAAATAATACCAATATCAAAGATAAACATTTTACCACAGGAAGATAAAGTTATTAACGTCAATACGTTAGAAAACACAAATAATTGTTCGCTAAGCAATATTTTGTTAAATTTTGTTATTTGTATATTACATTGTTTATTAATATATTCAATAGGTATGTTTACATTGCTTATATTTACAACAAATGAAGATTTGGAAAATGAATTTACATTATATTGGTTATCCCCTATAATAGGACTAGTATGGTTAGTACTTATTTGGAGTCCTTGTTGTTGTGGAAAGCATTTAAGTAATATATTTTGCAAAAAAATATATTATTAAATTTTATTATTAAATTTTATTATTAAATTTTATTATTAATGTGTTGCGTAAATAGAGTACCGTAACATTTTTTCTTCTTCTTTATCCCCACAATTATTTAAATATTCTTTAAATTTACTGTTACACGACGAAGTACCTTTGGAAAAAGTAGAAGCAACTTTATATTTTTTTCTACATAATAACCAGTTATTTCTCATTTTTTCACACTTTTCTTTTTTTGAATGTGGGTTCGGTGGATTCATCTATAATGTATAAATTAAATAGTATATAAGTATTCAATTTATTAATGTTTTTGCGTTTTAGTTTTTGCGTTTTAGTTTTTGCGTTTTAGTTTTTGCGTTTTAGTTTTTGCGTTTTAGTTTTTGCGAGTTTACTAAATTATAAATCATCTGTTAAATTATTAAAAGGAAATAAAGTTTTATCGGTTTTTACTTTTTCATATAACTTTGAAAATATATCAGCAAATTCAGTTAATTCTACCTCTATATTGACTGAATACGACCCGATAGATGTTTTATTATCTAATCTAGATTGTTTATCTTTATATTGAATTAACTGAGATGAAATAAAATACATATTCTTTGTTCTTCGTTCTCTATATAAAGTTTCAGTTAAAATATTACCGTACACATTAATTGTTTTATTTCCAGATGCATCAATAAGTTCCTTTTTATAAGGAGTAGCATTTGTATTTCCACTTGCATCTTCTTGTGAGATATCTACATAATATTCTCTACCTTGTTTCATTATGCGCATGCCGCTATTTGAAAAAGAAGCATAAGTTTGATTTGAGGTGAATCCCCGTGAATCTTCAAAAACGTCATTAACAATAATACCCATTATATATAATTAATATAAAAATCTTTATATAATTAATTATTTAATTCTTTTTGTTTTTCTTTTTTTTCGTTTTTCTTTTTTTTCTACCACCAAATCCCAATCTACTTAAAATGCCCTTTTTAGTTTTTCTTTTCTTTTTAGTTTTATTTTTCCTCTTTTTCTTTTTATTACTGTTTTTATTACTGTTTTTAACCATGTTTTTATCTTTTTCAGCAGGAACATATCGTAAAAAATACCAGTCATAATCTTTTGTATTTCTTTTATTTTTTAATTCTCTGTATTTTTCTGCCTTTTCTTCGCGCATTTTTTCTTTTGTTGCTTGGACACCATAACAATCTGGACTAAATCTTCGTAATAACCCTTTCTGTCTTAATCTATTTTTTTGCTGAACTTTAAAAAGAAATTTACTCATACATAAAATACGGTTAGCATCATAATATGGTCTATTCACATAAACAAATGCTAAATAAAAACTTAACATTGTATCCAAAGTGGCAACTCTTAATTCATTTGGACCTATATTTATAACATTATAACTATGACATCCTAAAGGTTCATATATAAACGCGACAGTTTCTGGTCCAATAGAAACTTCGTAATGCGGCGCTATTATTTCTCCAACCCCTGGTTTTTTTTTAATAGTAACCTTTTTAAGATTTAAATCATCAAGTCTTTCTTTTAATATTCTTGCGGCGGTTTCAGGGTCATCGGATAAAACATCAAAATCAGGAATTTGCGGGATTTTTTTTTTCTTTAAATATTCCAGATTTCTTAAATACATCCTATTTGCATATGCTCCAAAAAATACACAACCTTGTCCCATTAATACATCCCTTACTGTATGAAAAATGCGTTGTTCAACATCCATTAATAAATCTTCTTCGTCGTCATAATCATCCATATTTTTTTTGCCTCCAGACATTAAATTTTTATTACCGTATTGGAATAATCTTTGGATATCCTCTACCTTACAATTTTTACCTTTCATAGGATAATGTTTATTTAATAATGTAAGTCTTTTCAAGACTTTCTCCCATCTACTAACATCCCCATCTGGACGACTTAATTCTAAATACATTGCCATTCTTAAATAATCTGGAGGGCAATAATAAATATTAGCAACTTGTATAGATTTTTTATGAATATTTTTATATAACTCTGGAACTAAATATGTAATATCTGCTATAGGTATGAAATTTACAAAAACTTTGAATGTTCCTGGGTGCATACCAGCTTTTGCTTCAACTTCCTCATATCCTTTTTTATAATATATATCTGCTAATTTTTTAGCATCTTTTAATGGTTCATCGGAAAAAAAGTCGTAATCCGGTAATTCAGTAGCTTTATCATAAAATTGGTCTTGCAAAGGTAATATATTATTAATTGCAGTTCCGCCGTAACATATTCTTTTACTTACTTTTAAAAAATCTTCTACGATTCTAATAATATCCTTAATATCAGGATTATTAATTTTTTTCATACCAGATTTTTTTTCCATTTTATCTACAGCAGAACGCAATACTGCTAATTCACATTCTTCGAAAGTCATTTTTTTCTCACAAGCCATACTTAATATATAGTGTTATAAAAATATATTGAGTAATTATAATTATAATGAAGGTTTATAAGCTCCGCCAAGCATAGAGGTTTGTCTTGGTCCATAAGACAGTTTGGGGTCTTGTTTCTTAGGTGGAGCTATCTTTACATCAAAATATCTTAGATGGTCTGGTTTTAATCTAAATGCGGAACCCTTTTTATTAAAGAAATTTATATAATATAACATTTGTTCGTCCATAAGCGAATAATTCATCATTACAAATTGACAACCGCAACTGTGGTGAATAGGAGCCGAAGAATTCGATAATAGTGGTCGCGTGTCAGGCATAGTTATTCCTAAAAACTTTTTAGTATCATCTTTTACAACTTCGATATCATGCGCATGAACGATATCCCAATTTTTATAAATTTGGACGAATGGTAATCCATCACCTTCATTACCTTTACCTGACATATTAATATACTCTTCAAATTCGGTTTCTCTATAATTATTTGTAGGGTCTTGAATTATTATAATTACCTTTCTTTTTAAATTTAATAATGGGATATTTGGTATAACATCCATACCTGATGTGTTATACTTACCGTTATGACTATATTTAGGTCCTAAAAATCTACCAGAAAATGTTTTAGATATCACATTTGCCATTATAGGATAAATATTGCGATTATTTGTCTTAATTCTAAAACTTAAAAATAACGGGTCATCTGGATTAGGACATTGTGACCCATTAAATACCAAACTTCTAATATAACTCATCGTTTTTTTAAAAGGAATACTATTATAAGTTCCCTTTAAATAATATTTACCATTTGTATTTGGTCCAGTACCAGCTGCTACAACAGGAGAACCATTCATAGAATATATTTCAAAATCTAATAATCTTGCCCCTTGCTTAATTACTGTTTTTAACGGTATCATATCTACAAAATCCTTTTCGATATTACCACCGCAACAAGAATTATAACTTGAATTCACGTAATAATCTCTTAACAAATATTTATGATTAGGATTTCCTGCTTCAACTCCTCCTATTTTTGTACCACCTAGACTATTATAATCATATATCATTCTTTTATTATTTGTGTCTTTTAAATTCAATGTTCTCCTTATCCAAAAACTTAAAAACCATATTAAAAATACTATCACTAAACATAACCAACCATAAATTATATACTCTGAACGAAATTTTTCTGGAAGCTTACTAATATACCATTGTTCTAATCTTTCCATTCTTGAATTTACCATACTACCCCCTTTCATCATTATGTATATATATCTTAATACTATAATAAATTTAAAAAATGCTAAATTATAATTTAATATTTCTTTATTTAAAATAATTATATTATTATATATCAATATGACTGGAGGATTAATGAATTTAGTAGCATATGGAAGTGAAAATTTGTTATTTAACGGAAATCCTAAAAAAACATTTTTTAAGGCTACTTATCAAAAATATACAAATTTTGGACTTCAAAGATTCAGGATAGATTATGAAGGAACTAAAAGTTTAAATTTAAAAACAAATACCGTGTTAGATTTTAAAATACCACGCTATGCTGAGATGTTACACGACACATATCTTGTAATTAATTTACCAAACATCTATAGTCCATTTTATCATTACGTAACAGAAGGAGTTACTTCTTCTACAAATGGTCACGAGTTTTCACCGTATGAATTTAAATGGATAGAAGAATTAGGAACAAATATGATAGAGGAAATTAATATATATAGTGGAGGAACCAGCTTAGCAAAATATAGTGGAGAATATTTGAACTGTTTAAAAGAAAGAGACTATGATATTACAAAAAAAAATTTATGGAACAGAATGACTGGTAATATAAAAGAATTTAACGACCCCGATAATTCACATGGTAATATCAATACTTACCCCAATGTCCAATTATCCGATTCTACACTAGACCCCGAACCATCTATAAGGGGCAAACAATTATTTATACCAATTGATGCTTTCTTTTGTGATTCAAGTAAAATGGCATTACCATTAGTAGCATTACAATATCAAGAAATAAATATCAGAATTGAATTAAAACCTGTTATGGATTTGTATACAATAAATAATGTAGAAGAAATTCCTGGTAATAATGGATTGTCATATAGAACAAGACCAAATAAAAATATTTTGCACCACCAAATGTGGAGATTTTTACAAGCCCCTAAAGATGAAAAAGCAGCAACTAGCAACTATAATCAAAATATTTCTGATTGGAACGCTGATATTCATTTAATGGGGACATATATTTTTTTAGGACAGGCCGAGAGAAGAATTTTTGCAGCACAAGAACACAAAATTCTAATCAAACAAGTATATGAATATAATTTTTTAGATGTAAATGGTAGCAGAATTGTAGAAATTGAAAGCAAAGATATGGTTAATAATTATATGTGGAGATTTCGTAGAAGTGATGCGTATTTAAGAAACGAATGGTCTAATTATACAAATTGGCCTTACCAGAATATTATGCCCCAATCATTACAGGAATTTACTTCTATATCTAATCCAGCAAACCATTATATTACTGGAAATATTGGAATTAACGGTTCTACAAACAATTATCCTATTAATTTAAAAGAAATCATGATTGATTTAGGTATTACTATGGATGGAGTTTATCGTGAAAAAGTTCTACCTTCCGGAGTTTATGAATATATGGAAAAATATATGAGAACTACTGGTGGAGCAAAAGATGGATTATATGTATATAATTTTTGTTTAGACAGTAATAAAAGGACATATCAACCAAGTGGTGCTATGAATGTTAATAAATTTAAAAAGGTTTTTTTCGAATTTAACACTATAGAATCTCCTTTAGATATTAGTGGTAGTAATCTTGAATATATTTGTGATTTAAATGGAAATGCTATTGGTTTTAGAAAATCTGTAGCACAATTAAATGAGTATAGTTATGATTTGAAAATATTCGAAGAACGCTACAACATTATGGTTATTCAAGGAGGCAGGGTAGGGTTAATGAACGCCAGATAATTTAAATTTCATATAATTTTTATTATAAATATTATATGAATATATATATATATATATATGGAAACAAAGAGCAGCGGTAGTAGCAGCAGCAGCAGCAGCAGCAGCGGTAGTAGCAGCAGCGGTAGTAGCAGCAGCGGTAGCAGCAGCGGTAGTAGCAGCAGCAGCAGCAAAAAACTAAAGGTATATATAGTTTTACACGGAGCAGGTGTTAATTCAGTTGAGGGGAAAGAACAATCCGACGTGTTTATGGGGTACAGAGATATAGTAGAACGAACGAATGACACCCGTTCATCAAACTTTGCCACAATAAGAAATGTTGTGGGGCAAAAGAAAGCAAAACTGTATAGGATGTGTCCTCATGGAATGGTTTTTATGTCAACCGATACCCTAAACATATATTTAAGAAAAAAATTTTTTTACAGGGAAAATTGGCAAGCATACTTACACTCCGCTCACAAAATAGGTGATGTCCGGTATACACCTGCCAATTTTTCCAACGATAAGAATGATACAGGACAGGCGCATCGCGAGGAAGAACCATTCGCACCAGTTTTAAGAACGGCTATGCAATTGTTTGAAGGAGACGACGAATTCTTAGATGAAATATTGGAAACAGCATATGTAGGAGACGATTTAAACGAATTTGGTGTATATATTTGCGACGATTTCGATGGTGGTGTTTGGTCAAAAATGATGAGACCTGATAACACGTTCTTTTTGAATTTGAATGGACAACCAAAAAGGGTTAGAATATCTGATTTGATGAAGAATATAATCTCTAAAAAGAACGGTTACGATGAATATGAATTTTTATTTGTCAATTGTTCTCCCGAGGGAGAACATGATAGAAAAATGCCACTGAAGAGAGAGGGTGATACTCGAATACGACACCCCCCCGACTCGAACCAAAATTCGGATTACTGGAAAAATGTTTTTAAAACAAATATTAAATCTCACAAATTGTATGCTGCAGGGAAAATAAAATTTGAGAATGAAAGTGAGTACGAAGCGGACAAGGAATTTGACCGTGAGATGCCTGCTACCCAACGCCCACAATTGCTCAATGATGATGATGATGAGGCGTTGATTGCAACCAATTACTTGTTCTGTCAAATGGACGATGAAGAACGTCAAAACTTATATATAAATGTAACCGCATTCCTCACTCATTACCCCGAGTGGGTAGAAAATGATATAAGTGTTGTTGATGGTATGAAGTATTTAATTAGAGTACTTACAACATCCGTCCATGATGTTACAGCCTACGGGGAGTCGGGAACTGCACAAGAAACTCTAAAAGTATGGGAATATCCTCCTGTACGTCCAGCTAACCCAGGAAAAGTCAAAAAGTCGAGGGGAGAGGGAAAGTCGTCACAACCGACTGACGATAAATCAGACATGTTTGAATTCCGTGAGGGCACAGACGAAGCCTTTAAGGGGTCAAAACACTCGTATATAGAAACCGTGTCCAGGAGATTGTATGAATTAATAACTGATAAATATAGGGAAAGTTGTAGTAATAAAGATAAAGAATCAGCTGATTTATACCGGGAGTTGCTCGACCACGTCAATACAAAAGGGTTTCCAACACTACATCCTGATAAAATTGCAATTGTGGGTTCGATAGTTAAATATGATGAAAATGGAAACGGTGAGACAGGAGTAGTTGTTAGTATGTCGGGAGACAGAGTTACCATTAGTAAAGTGTCCGATGATGATGAGTATACACCTATTGGTAATCCATTTGTAAAGAGTCCTCACGACTTGGAGTATTTTGATGGTCCATATGTCAGAGGTCCCGACCCACCAGACCATATCTGGGGGACGAAATTTGCATTTGAACGCGAATTGGAAAATGTTGGTTCTCAATCAGGTTGTCTTTTGCAGGGTGGTGTGCGTAAAAAAAAGACAACAAGAAGTAAAACAATAACGAATAAAAAAAAGAAAACAATAACGAATAAAACAAGAAGGAATAAAAAAAAGAAAACAAGAAGGAATAAAAAAAAGAAAACAAGAAGGAATAAAAAAAAGAAAACAAGAAGGAATAAAAAATACAGAAAGAAAACCCGGAGAGTTGAAATAAACTACAAAAATGAAAAAATGGCCGAGAGAGAGCGATGGATGAATGGAAAGCAAAAAAGAACTAGGAACAACTTGAATTCATATAATTAAGTATTCTTCCTCGGACTTTGCCTCAAAACTAATGTTATTTCTTGACTATTTTCAAGTGTAACAGGTATTAAACTTTTTATTTTTTCATAATCTATCGTTTCATTTAATAATAAATCTTTTGCTATAGATTCTACATATCTTTTATGTTTGGTTAATAATTTGATAGTTTGTTTTTCAATATCTCCAACAATATCTTTACATCTTACCATTATATCGCTGGTAAGTTGTTTTCCAATCGTTCCCATCACTTCTGGATTAAGTGGACCAATAGTGTCGTTCATTCCCCAGGAATTAGTATAATTTGTAATAAGTATTGATATCTTTTCAATATCATCACTAGCTCCGGTAGAAACATTACCGTATATTATTTTTTCTGCGCTACGACCTCCTAATAAAACACTTATTCTACACAAAACTTCATCCTTTGTCATCAACTTTTTATTAGTAGCTTTTTGTTGGCTATATCCCAGAGCAGATTCCCCTCTTGGAATAATACTAACTTTTACAGGTTGTTCTGTATGTTTTAATAAATATCCCATTAAACAATGACCAGCTTCGTGATAACTAACCCTTTTTCTCTCTTCTGGTGTCATAGTTCTTTCTCGTTTTTCTCTGCCTATCATAACTTCATCAATAGCGGATTGAATATCTGTTTCTTTTAATGTATTTTTTTCATTATTATTTTGAATAGCCAATATTTTTGCTTGATTTGCTATGTTTGCTATGTCAGCTCCAGATAATCCTGCCGTTCTTTCAGACATTACATCATAAGATATTTTCTTAGGAAGTATTATATTTTTTAAATATAATTCACATAATTGTTTTCGTTCATCATTATTTGGTAAATCAAAATAAACCTTTTTATCAAACCTACCTGAACGAGTCAAAGCAGGATCTAAAAATTTTACAAGATTTGTAGCAGCAAATACAATAATATTATTTTTTTCTTCAAACCCGTCCATTTCTGTTAATAATTGATTTACGGTAGAAGCTCTCTCACTATTATTACCTAACTCTCTTTTTGTTCCAATTGCGTCAATTTCATCAATAAAAATAATACAATTTGGTTTTCCTTTTGCTTTGGCAAATAATTCTCTCACTCTTTTTGCACCAACACCAACATACATTTCTATAAACTCAGACCCCGAGGCTGTAATCAATGGAATATCTAATTTTTTAGATAAAGTTTTAACTAATAAAGTTTTACCTGTACCTGGTGGTCCGGAAAGTAATATTCCTTTTGGTAATTTTACACCCCATTCTTTGTATTTTTCTTTATTTTTTATAAAATCCATATAATATCTTATTTCATCTTTAACAGATTCAAGGCCTATAATTTCACACAATGAATCTTCTTCTTCTTTTTCTCTTTTTTTTTCCTTTTTACCCCATCCTTGTTTATTAGCAGTATATATAAATAGAATAAAAATAATTAATATTATAAATCCGTTATTGTTTTTAGGTTCCTGTGGGGAGGGAGTAAACCAGTTCATAATATATAATGAATAAGAGTTACTCTCTATTACTATTGTGTAAATATTTTTAATCTATTTCGCAGAATTGACCCCATTCCTCTTCTTCAACTTCGTTATATGATGATATAATTGAATTATCTTTTGTAAAATAAGAATCAATTGATATTACCTTTAATACTCGCATAATCTTACAAATTATCGACCCCATAGTATATATATATATATATTTAATAGTTTTTATATTCAACATCATAAGAGTAACATAATATCCCAAGTATAACCGGCAATATGTTCAATAATTTCATCAGGAATTTTTTTATTATGAAGTTCCATTAATTCCTTTTTATATAAAGCGTGACGTGCCTTAGAAGCGAATATTTTCGCATACAAGACAATGTATTTTCTTACTCCATATGCTTGTCTTTCTCTTGCGTGGCTAAATATTGGGCGAAAAACTTCACCTATATTATACCCGATACAAATATTAGTTTTATCTACCCAGAAGGCTAAGCCTTTATTAACTAACGGATGATTTTCATACCACCCTGCTCCCGCTTCCAGATAATCATGTGGGTTATGTGGGTAAGAATTGTATATATCCATTTCCAAAAGCTGGGTTGAATTGCTATTGAGGTTTTCACCACTCCGTGCGAGAATATATTTTCTATAATCAAGTATGTCAACCCCACGGGTTTTGGCTTTATAATAGTTTGTCATGATTGTAATAATAATTACTTGTGCTTTTTACATTTCAATTTTCTAACCCCCATCTTCCCATCATTTGAACTTTATACTTGTTCTTGGGAGTAATATACCACCTTTTCTTACTTTTATCCCATTTTGCTCCTAATTTTTTTGCTTCATCTTTTTCATCAAAGGGTACGTTTAGATAAATTTTATTTTTGGCACGCTGATACGGACATGATTTTACACCGATAGAAAGATTTGCTAGTCTGTCTGCGTGGTCGTTCCCCACCGAATGTTCATCTTCTAATCCAGTATGTGCCTTGACATGAGTAAACTTGATATTATTGTATTTTTTACAGAAATTATATGCGACTTTTACGATTTCAATATTTGGTATATCGACGCCTTTATTCATCCAGCTTTTTTTTGACATTTTCTCTCCATAACTCGTACAACATCTCATAGAATAAGAAGAATCTGTATAAATATTTATAAATTGTCCTTGTTCTATTTCATCTCTTAAAATAGACAACGCTTTTATAATAGCTAATAATTCAGCTCTGTTATTTGTTTGTGGGCCTGTAAACGATTCACTTGTATTTCTTTCATCATCGGTGCCAAACCATATACCAAATCCAGCACGAGCATCTGGTTTTCCATTGTTAGAACAAGCCCCGTCTGTGTATACATTTATGGGTTTCTCATCGCTTAGCGGTTTTGTATTTTTCCTAATAACAAAATTATCCATTATTATAATAATTTTGTTATTAATTTTTTATATCCATTTAATTTTTGAATATATTCCACATAGAATTATATGGACTGGGTCGTTTTTTAGGATCTCGAGGAATACCATTTTGAATTCTAACTTTTTCTGAAAGTTGGGTTTTATACATATCTGATGACCCACCTAATCTATTATTATTAGCCAATTCTTCTTCTGCTTCAGCAAAAGCATACGAACCTTTTCCAGTCAGTTTAGTATTATCAATATCGAAAACACCACCTAAAGAATTAGTTTGAGAACTTACCCGAGAATTATTATTAATTTGTTTATTTCTAGATATTGAACCCGTTGTCAAAATACCATTTACGAATTGTGTTATAAGTTGATTTGATGCTCCGCTATTTTCTGTTTGATGTTTATGAACTAATTTCCCTACAGATGCAAACTCATCTGTTGAAATATTATTAGGTAATTCAAAATGTTTTATATCAGATAACTGTTTCATGAAATTTTTTCCAATATTATAATAATCACCTCTGTCTGTTTTTTTTGAATTTTGGATTGCCATTTCAACACTAATATTATCAAACATACCTGGTCTTGTTCTTGCATATCCGTGTTCATTTTTTGGCATTAAAATAGAGCCACATTGTGCACAATCGACATTATTCATACCATCTTTAACCCAAGGACATTTTCTATACGCTTTACCATCTAATATTTCATCAGTACAATCTTTATTATCATAATGAGGCATTTTACAATTATTTGGACAAATTCCATTGTCAGATCTTACCAAATAATTATTAGGAAGTTTGTATTCCATTTCCAACCCGTATGTTGGTTTAGATTGTGGTGGAGGAGGAACTATAGTAGGAATTATGGTTGTTCCATCTGATACTCCACCGACACCATCCTTCTCAGGCATGCAATCCTTACCATCATTACCATCCTTACCATCATTGCCATCCTTCCCAGAAATGCCATCCTTCCCAGAAATGCCATCCTTACCATCCTTGCCATCCTTACCATCCTTGCCATCTGGTCCTTGTATTCCGGTGTCTCCTTTCTTATTTTTATTACATATAACACCGCCTTGTGTCCCCCAACCCTTCGGCCATGATGAAGCAACAGACAAATTATTAGAATTAAAATGAACGTCCCTACCACTATACAAACACCCAGAAGGATGTTTGTCACTTATGTGCTTGTTAACTATATCCTTAAATCCTCCTAATTCGAGCACAGCTTTTTTACATTCAACCACATTAGTAATTGGAGTAGTATCATTACTACACTGAATAGGATTACCTGTTTTACCAGCGTTAGCTTGTTTATTAGCCATCCCTTCTCCAAATTTACCTCCTGTATTCCAAGTATCTCTTATATCATTCCAAAAATGATACAATGTAAATATAGTCATAATTATTACTATTAATATTAATAGTGGATTCATATATAATTTAATAATATATTAATTTTACTAAATTATATTTTAGTACAAACTATAAATAGAATCATATGGTTTTCCCTTTTCATTTTTTTCACATCCTTCCCATAAACATAATCCATTAGCAGGTTTTTCACTATGGTGTTTTGTTGCTTTAGAACCATAACCCAACATCGAGTTACTGTTATCATTATACATACCTGTTGTGGACATTTTAGCAGTTGCTCGTGGTGCCTGCCAATCTACTTGACTATTTGAAATAGTAGTTCCTGCTAAAATATTGTTAACAGAATTAATTAACTGTTGTTTTGCAACATTACTCTGGGGTCCGTTTATTTCTTCTTCTTCTTGTATTTTAATTTTTGCTATAACTCTTCCTAACGATTCAAAATCATCATTATCAATATTAGGTAAAGCTACATTTCTAATATTTGATAAATCTTGCATAAAACCCTTCGCAATCCTTATAAAGTTGCTTTGTTTATCAAGAGTAATATTTATATCCGATGGAATTAAATTTTTATTACCTAATACAGTTCTCATGATTTCTTTTGTAAATAATGGATTATTTGTAGGCTGTGTAACTAACGATGGATTATTAGATTGAACTGGTGTATTTATTGGACCGGTTGTCAAAGGTGTAGTTTGAGGAGAACCATTCTGTATGTCAGCTTGTTGTCCTGCAAATGATGGTTGTTTTGGGTCCATATATGGTTGTTCTGGTACCATATTTGGTTGTTTTGGGTCCATATATGGTTCGTCATCAGGATTAAATATTTTGGTTCCACAAGAATTACAATCTTGATTATATTGACATTTATTTGGTTCTAAACTTGGATTAAAACACCTGTAAGGGCAACTTTTTTTAGGTTGCCCTTCTTGAGTAATATTTTTACAATTAGCAAATGGACCGGTTGGTGCTACACACCCAGGCTTACAGTTTAACGATACATCTCTTTTCATGGGATTATTTATCCCTGCTCTAGAATTAGTTCTACGAGATATTACTTGGTCGTTGTTTAAATTATTAGTCGTTGATGGTGTTGTTTGGGATTTATCGCCACACCCACAGTTTTCTTTACAATACGGTGTACAAGTCCGTCCTGGACCACAAAATGTGTCACATCCTGGTGCTGTCATACCTTCAGCAAATGTATTTCCTGTATTGGACCAATTACTATAATCTATATAAAAATGATAAATTATAAAAAATACCATTACTACCAAAAATAACATTATAAATAAACTTGATACCATTATATATATAATTTATAAATATATTTATTTTACTAAATGTGTGTTTAATTGTTGGCTTACAACTACAAAAGTAACACATTTACTAATATGTTTCATTTTACGAGCGTTGATATAAGCACACATCGACCTTATTCCACCTAAATAATCAAGAATAGTATCTTCTAATGCTCCTTTATATTTTACTTTTATCTCTCTTCCTTCGCTTGACCTATATTTCGCCATTTTACCATAATGTTTTTCCATGGCAAGCTGACTACTCATTCCATAAAAAAGTTTAAATTTCTCTCCATTTCTTTCAACAATCTCCCCAGGATTTTCATCGTGTCCAGCAAATACTCCACCGCACATAACAAAATCTGCTCCTCCTCCAAATGCCTTTGCCATATCTCCAGGACAAGTTATCCCTCCGTCACCAATAATAAATCCACCACATCCATGGGCTGCGTCAGCACAATCTATTATAGCACTTAACTGTGGAACTCCTACTCCTGTCTTTAATCTTGTCAAGCATGCGCTACCTGGACCGATACCAACTTTTACACCATCAACTTTTCCATTTATAATAAGTTCTTCCACCATCTCTCTCGTAGCAACGTTGCCAACAATAATGATTTTATTAGGAAATACAACTCTTAATTTTTCACAATATGATACTACTTGTTCCATATATCCATTTGCCACATCAACACATATCCATTTAGCATTAGAACATTTAACTAATTCATATAAGTTACTCATTTGGCTTTCATCAATTCCTGTTGAAATCATAAAATAATCTGGGTTAAGTGTCATATTATTTGAATTTCTATGTTCAAAATCCTTGGTAGTATAAAATTTGTTTAAACAAGTAATCATTTTATGCTTACTTAAAACATCATATATTTCAAATGTCCCTGTAGTATCCATATTAGCTGCTATAATAGGCACCCCTTTCCATTTTAAAGTAGAATGAGCAAATGTGAATTCTCTTTCCAAATCAACTTCACTTCTTGAGGAAATAGTAGTTCTTTTAGGACGAATCAAAACATTATGAAAGTCTAGTTGAGGTGTAGTTTCTATCTTCATTATAAGTAATTAATTACTAAAATTTTAAGTTATTTATTATATTTAATTTATATATATGCCAGGATTATTGGATAAAATGTATGATGATGGTAAATACGCATCAAAAGAAAGACAGAAAAAAAAGGAAGAAGAGGTAAAAAAGGCAGAAAGAGAAAAAAAGAGAATAGCGTCGGAAAATATTAGGAAAAAAAAGGCACTAAATGCTCGAAAAAATAAAAAAGGAAAACCCTTAACAACAAATGAAAAATTAGCTTATTCTTGTTTAGCTATAATAATAATACCATTTATACAATTATTTTTTATTTATAATTCAGGTAGTTGGTTAGATATTATTTTAAAATCAACAAAAAATTCCAATTTTTTGAAAGAATCGTTACCTGATGGAGACGGGCTACCATATGGAAAAGGAGAACAGGGGGCAGGAATTAAATGTAAAGAAATAAAAGCATTATTACCTGAAAAAGATTATAGTAAAACACAACCAATCGATGGTATATCTAAACCTGGACAGGTAGGAGGTAAAAAACGATATAAACAAAAAGGAGGATTCAACAAGGACGTGAATGACAAGAAAGATTTCTTTGATACAACAAAATTTGCTTTTCCTTATACTTTAATAGAAAATGATAATTTCCTAATGCGTGGTATTGGTAATTATTTCAAAACATTTTGGCAATGTCATCGTGGTGCTCTTAAAATGCTGTTAGAATCTGTGAATGAATCCATTTTTAAAGATCACAAGGAACCAACTGGTTTAGGCGAACAAGTTTATGATATGCTTAAATTTGTTGTTGTTATTCCCGTTGTAAGTATATTAGCAATTATTGGTCAAAATATAATGAGTTTTGGGTTATTATTCTGGGGGTCGTTTAATAATCAAACTTTATTAATACCTCTGTTATTTCTATTTGCTTTGGGTTGTATATTCCTTGGCGGAATTGGTGGTTATTTTTGGCCTTGGGGGTTGTTTTCAATATATTTAACTGTATTCACTCTTAAACCGAATCCTCAAAAATTAGATAATTTCAGAAACTATGGTAAAAAATATAAATGGTTGTGGGCTTTTTCAATAGCAGCAATGTGGGCTATTTCTATAGGAGCAATTTGGGACTGGCATAAAGATGCTATGATATTTATAGGTATAATTTGTGCTTTATTCGGTCTTGGTATGCTCGGTATTTCAAATTTAGTTTAAGTTTATACAATTAAATATAAAATTATATAAACACAAATATACAAACTTTAATATAAATATTATGGGGAAAAAAAAGAAGAAAAAAACTGTAAGTCCAAACGGAAAACCATTTGTTAGTGTATGTACACCAACATATAATAGAAGAAAATTTATACCTCAATTGATAAAATGTTTTGCGAATCAAACATATCCGAAACAATTAATGGAATGGATTGTAATAGATGATGGTGAAGATAGCGTAGAAGATTTATTTAAAGATGTCGAGTGTGTTAAATATTTTAGAATAACTGAAAAAATGAAATTAGGAAGAAAAAGAAATTATATGCACGAAAAATCAAAAGGGGAGATAATTGTTTATATGGATGATGATGATTACTATCCTCCAGAAAGGGTAAATCACGCTGTAAATAGATTAAGGTCTACTCCTCAAGCGTTAGCCACCGGAAGTAGTATTGTTTATATTTATTTTAACGATTTGGATAAAATATATCAATTCGGTCCATATGGACCTATGCATGCTACAGCAGGAACATTCGCATTTAAACGGGAACTTTTAAACCAAACAAGATATGATGATAATGCTGAAATTGCGGAGGAAAAAGCATTCTTGAAAAATTATACGATTCCGTTAGTTCAATTGGATCCTTTGAAAGCAATTTTAGTGTTTGCTCATCAGTTTAACACATTTGATAAAAGAAAATTATTGGTAAATCCTCATCCCAACTACGTTAGAGAAACAAAATTAAGACCAAAATTATTTATAAAGGATGAGGAAATGCGTAATTTTTATACTTCTATATAAATATCCAGGTGTAAAATATAATATTTATAATATATTATATGTTAGGTTGGATAAAAACGTTAACCAAAAAATTTGGTAAATTACCCGCGATAGCGCAATTCGTTGCAGCCATTCTTATTATGTTCGTTATAAGATATCTTTTGCATCTTGTGATTTATTCTAATTATTTGTCTAGTTATTTAGAAAATTTTGGAAACCCCAAGGAACTAGTTTATTTTCACATGAATGGTTGTGGTCATTGTAAAACCTTTACTCCTATATGGGATGATTTCGCTGGAAAATATAATGGAGATATTAAACTTAAAAAGTTGGAGAGAAATGAAGCTGGAGATATGCTTGACAAATATCAAGTTCAGGGATTTCCAACTATATTACTTTTAGACGAACAAGGTAATAAAAAAGTGTTCGAAGGAGATAGAACTGTTTCTGGGTTAGAATCTTTTATTAGTCAATAGGTACAATACAATCTAAAAATCTATAAATTCTATTTATATCTAATTTATTGATTTCATAATTATTATTCTCAAATAATTCTATTATTTCGTCAATCTGATATTTGGATTTCAAATAGCAAAAATAAGACAACATATCCTTAATATCCATATTTAATTGCGTACATAGATTTTGAATAAATAAAGAATTATTATATTCGGTGGAATATTTTGTTAAAACCTTTGTAAATCTTACATTTTGGGGATTAAATTTAATATTTTTATCGTCATATTTTTTGTGATACAAATGATTGTTGTAAAATGTTTTAACTAACGAACTCATTTCATTAAAAATCCAAATTTGTTTTTGGAATGTAATTCTATCAATATAATCAGCAAAGGAGACATTTTTAAGTATATCCTTATAAAAGGGTATTGTATCTTTTTTTGGTAAATCTTCTAATACATCAATTATATTTTCATGATATAATAGTCCAACACTAGTTCTATCCGTTTCATTCATTATCTCTGTATGTTGTTTTAAACTATGTTTATCGTTTAATAATTTTTTAATTATATCTTTTACATCTTCGTTGTAATTTTTTTTTTGAAACATATTTTGAATAATTTGATTTTTCAAAATACTTTCTTGATTTTTATAAATATCAAATGTTGATTTTAATTTTCTTAAATCTCCTTGTATAAACCCAACCATATTTTCTCTTAATTCGTCTTCTAATTTTGGCATTAAAATATTAATAATGTTTTTAATTTGACTTTGAGTAGGATTTTTTAATTCAACTGTTTCGCAAATTTTTATCATTTCTTTTATTTTTTTATCAATATGATAATTACCGATACAAATAATTGGTATCATAGTGGTATCTTCTTTTTTTTGTTTTTTTGTTTTTTTGGGTCTTATTAATTTAATTAAGGTGTTGATACCCCCTTTGTCACCACTATTCATACCATCTAATTCATCCATAATAATAGCTATTTTTTTTATCTTTTTTTGCATTAAACTTAAAACATTTTTATCACTCATATTATGTTTTGTAATTTGGTCGACAATCGTCTTATTTCTTACATCTCCCGCATCATATTTAATTACATCATAATTTAATTTTTTCAATATTTTCTCAACAAAAATTGTTTTGCCTGTCCCAGGAGATCCATATATAAATAGACCTCTTTTTGTCAACATATTTTTCTTATTCTCTTCAAAATAATTAAGACATTCTATTAGTTTTTTTTCATTTTCTTCACGACCTAATAATAAATTTAAATTTAATTGGTCCATTTATTAAAGCTATTCTTTTATTCTTTTAAATACTAATTATTTCTCACTTGCTATCATTCGATATACATAAAAATCTATATATCAAATTAACAATATTTGGGTTTGCCTTCATTATCTTGAGCATTAGTTATACCATCCCACCCTATTTGACAGGCTTTAGAGAATGTACACCTTTGTTTCAAAGTCATTTTAGAAAAATCTGAAGGTGACGCACACTTATTTCCTAAATTGTGAGTATTATAACATTTTATACCATCTGTTCCCAAAGACCAAAAATCAGGACACTGACCTGTTTGTGGGGGGTATATCATATTTTTTTTAGAACCTGACATCATCGTGGCTATTACTATCATTATAAAAATAAATAAAACTATAGAAACTGTTAAAACGCTTTTTTGAAAAGTCATTATATAAATTAATTTATATAATATTTTTTTATATATTTAATATAAATGAATGCAAATGGTAGAGTAAATATACTGGACCCTATAAATAACAGTGTTTTTCAATTATATGATAAAATCCCTATTGATGAGAAAACAACAAATTATAGAAATGCTTTAACAGGTAATTTAGAACCTAATAATTTGTCTAAAACCTTTTTCTCTGCTGGGAATATTCTTATACTACAACACGGTCTAATGGCAGGAGTATATAAAAGTTCTGGAGGCAGTTTTCAAGTTGGTTATCAAAATGAAGATACTTTAAAAATAATAATGAGAAGTATTTATTTACAACACGCAGCAAATCTACCCACAAGTATTACTGGACAAGTAGAAGAGCTAAATAGGCTTGTATTAGATTATGCAATTCCACAAATATGTGGTGAAGCCAAAGGTTACATAAAGTATAAAAATGATATTAGCACTTTACCAACCCCCTTACAAAGAGGTGTATCAACATATTCTAATAACGTTTTAGAATTAAAAAAATTTTTTTAATATTATTCTTTTTATTTATTTTAATATTAATTATTCTTTATTTTTTTAATATTCTTCTTTTTAATTTTAATTTTTGCGCCTACACCTTTACTTCGACCAATTCTTTCAGTTTGATATTTATTATATTCTTTTGCCAAATCTTTTAATTCAGATAACCACATTTGTTCAATAGTCGTGACTTTAATTTTTTCTAACTCACTTTCTTTTTCTCCTTTTTGTTTTAATAATTTCTCGTAGTTTTCTTCTTCAACACTATCAATTGTCATATTTCTTAAATATTTATATTCTATATCATCTCCGATAATATCATATTCTTTTTCTTTTAACATTTCAATAACCTCTGACTTCTTCTTTTTACGCATTATTAATGTAGGTGGTTCGACGATTTGTTCCTGAATAAAGTTTGCCTTATTGCTTAATATTTTTACATCTTTTTCTAAAGACATAATCATATATTTCTTTCTTAATTCATATGCCTTATATCTCACAGGATAATACTTTTCAATAATTTCGTAAATATCTTGATATTTTTTTAATTTTTGTTCTTCGTCAAACAAATACATATTTGAAGTTGATTTTGTTGTTGTCAATCCAAATACCTTTTCTAATTTTGAAATATCTTTAGAGAATTTTTTAGAAACTAGGTTTGGTAATACTCCCATATGTAATTTTACATTAAATTCAATACTGGTATCAGTACATGAATCTGTGTATGATTTTACGATAGGGGTTTTCTTTTTTCCTTTATCATTTTTTTCTTCCATTAAACTCTCGAGAAAGGCTTTATATGTCGTTGTCCACGTTCCAATTGGAAGTTCTGTAATTTTAATAGAATTATAACTTGTTACTTCAAATTTACCCTTAACCAAATATTTCTTATATTGAATTCCATCGCTGGCTTGATCCATATATTCAATAATTTCTCCAGTAAATCCTTCATAATAAGGCTTGATATCCCCTGTATATTTTTTTAATTTCAGTTTACATTTTAAATAATCAATAATGTGAAGAGGGTTATAACATAATCCTTCATAACTGAAACCAGTCCCAATACCTTTACCTCCATTTACAAGAATCATAGGAATAATAGGAGCATAATATTCAGGTTCAACAGGAGTCCCATCATCGTCCAAATAATTCAATATCGGTTCGTCCGCTTTAGGAAATATAAAACGAGTGATTGGAGATAACGCTGTGAAAATATATCTTTCACTGGCGTGATCTTTACCTCCGTTCAATCTTGTTCCAAATTGTCCTAAAGGTAATAACGCATTAATGTTATTTGACCCCGTAAATTCGTGTGCCATACCAATAATAGCTTTATTCAAACTCATCTCACCGTGATGATAAGCTGAATGTTCACTCACATAACCTGAAAATTGGGCTACTTTAATTTCATTCACCAGATTTTTCTTGAAAGCTGCAAATAATACTTTCCTTAAACTAGTCTTCCATCCGTCAATTAAATTAGGAATACTTCTTTCACAATCATATTTTGAGAAATGAATCATTTCTTTATCGGTAAAATCTTCAAATTTTACTAGACTATTTTCTGGGTTTAAAACTACGTCTTTATCGTAATTTCCTAACCAGTCCTTTCTATCATCCGCTCTAGTCTTGTTGAAAACCTTATCAATAGCATTATCACTCGTCTCACCATTATATTCAAACATTACTATTTTCTTTTTTGCAAAATATTCCTTAAATTCTTTAGATGTGCTTGTTCCTAAACCTTTATAATATTTTACTTTCCATCCCTTAGGTTCATCGTTTTCTTTTTTCCATGCTTGATAAGCACTTTCACTGTAAAATGATTTTGATTTTTTCCCCTTGGTTGCCTTTAAAATAGGAGTATTCATAAATCCCAAGAAATTCGGTAGTTTGATTAAATCATGCCATTGTGAATGAAACATATTAATACACAACCCTTTAATATGACTTCCATCTAAATCTTGGTCGGTCATAAATAACAGTTTCCCATATCGTAAAAGTGTTTTTGCCTCTCCCTTTGTATATGTTTTACCTGTTGTCAATCCTAAAATTTTTTTAATATTTGTAATCTCATCATTAGCATTAATTTTGTATTGTGCGGCATCTAATGTGTTCATTAGCTTACCTTTCAACGGAAACACACCAAAATTATTTCTATCTTCTTTACTCAAACCAGAAACAATACCAGCCTTGGCTGAATCTCCCTCACACAATATTAAAGTACATTGTTCTGATTTTTGTCCGCCAGCCCAGTTGGCACCCATATATTTGGGAACACCTCTAATATTTTTTGTTTTTCTTCCATCTGTTTTTTTAGCTGCTTTTGTTTCTTTGATTTCATTAGAAGCAATCGCATTATCCATTACACCCATTTTCGCCAATTTATCAATAAATTTATCGCTAATTTCACATTTGGAACCCCATTTAGATAATGGGGTATTCATACAATCTTTTGTTTGACTGTCAAATGATGGATTTTCAATCACACAATTAACAAATAACATTAGTTGTTCTTTAATTGTGGCTGATTTTACTTTAACTTTTTTCTTTTTCTCAATATAAATAATCATTTTCTTTACAATCTGGTTTAAAATATTATCTATATGCTTTCCACCCTTACTTGTATTTACACCATTTACATAAGATACTTGTGTAAATTCGTCTAATGGACTCAAACAAGCACCAATCTCCCATCTATCATGTGTTATCTCATATACACGCTCTGTTTCTGCTTTTGTTCCAATATAAATATCCATATACTGTTCGAAATTCTTATTTGGCACTTCTTTTCCATTAAACGTCACCTTTACAGATTTATCGGTAACCACTCCAATATCATATGCCCTTTTCTTGAATAAATTAAACATATCGTCAGTAAGGTTTTCAATACCAAATCGTTCGTAATCTGGTAACCAACTAACTTTGGTATAAGGCTTCGAATTGCTTTTTATAACAGTTGGACTTAATATATCAGTTAAGTTATTTTCAAATCGCTGTGTATATTTTTTTTTACGAACATGGTCTACTGTTTCAACAGTACCCCATTTAGAATAAATAAGAACAAGTTTAAAACCAAATCCATTTTTACCACCTACAATTTTTTTTTCGTCTTTTTTATAATTTGTGGATGTTCTTAAATGTCCGAAAATCATCTCAGGAATCCACAAATCATTATCAGGGTGTTTTGCAATATCTACACCATTTCCGTCATTTCTCATAGTAATAATACCCGACTCTTTGTCAACCGTGATATCAATATTACGAACTGGTATGACATTTTTTTCTTTGTTTCCCAATTTTTGCATAAGTCTAACAACATGGTCGCGACAATTAACAATACCTTCATCAAAACATTTATATAATCCACCAATAAAATCGTATTCCTTGTGTTTCATATTATCTTCTTCATCTAATACCCAGTTTTCTACTTTATCTGATTCAATAGAACCAATATAAGTGTCGGGGGCATCTAGAATATGTTCGATGTCTGTTTTTTCTTGATAAGTAATAGCTAAGTCTTCTGTTTTTGTGGCCATAATAATTAATAATTACAATAATTATTATTTAAACCATTTTCAATTTTAATTATTGAGATGATATTAATCAAAACTCCAGCCTATTATATATAATGTCCATTGAAACCACGTCCATCCTCCTATATTTAAATATTCTTTATTAAGTCTTTCTTGTGCTTCTCGAAGTAATCTATCTAAATCTTTTACTTCCTCCTTAGCATACCATAATTTATCTTTGTGATTTAATCTTTTCATACATTTAATATATAATTAATTTTTAAATATTAAATTATTTCTTGCATTTCTTGTATTTACCCTTCTTACTGCCAGATTTATGACGGCAGCGTTTGGTCTTGCGGTTGGTCTTGCGACTAGAACTTTTGGATTTTCTACCGTGCTTTGCTGTTTTTACGGCTCCAAATTTGCCCTTTTGGGTAGTATATCCAGCATCGCGAAGCTGTTTAAGAAGAGCTGGTCCTTTCGCACTTTTTGTTTTAGAAACAATTCTTCCATTTTTGTTATATTTAAGATTTATTTTTGTAAGGGAGTTACCGCCGTCGCTTTTAACTTTACCGTATCCGGTCTTGAATGCGGTTCCGTGCATAACTTCCGCGCGCGTACCTACTAAACTTTTGTATGCTCCTCCTTTGCTTCTACTTGCTCTATTTCGTCTAACCATTATATATTTACTCAAGAAAAAATATAAACGCAAAAACATTTCTAAAGTTTATTAATTATTCCAATAGTCTGCTAAAATACAACAATCTTTGATATATTGATTTGGTATTACTTTATTAATATGTTTAAAATAATATTTCTTACTTACTGTTAATAATTTTCCCTTGTTATTAATATATTTACAAAACAAAACATAAGAATCATATATTGTTATATCTTTATCAATATTTTTATTAAATTTATTTTTAAATGCGTCTACTATATCTGCCTGTTTATTCCATAAATTACACGTAATTCCTATAAGAAATTTATCATTTTCTATTTGTATATCATCGTAAAAATGTTTTACAATATCTTGTAATTTATTTTCATCAAAGTCAACACAAATAATATTTTCATCGTTCGTCCATTTTATAATTAAAGCATATAATTCACTCAGTTCCAATTCCTCCTCTACATCTTTACTAATTGTTTGATGCCAAAATTTTTGGACGATTTTAGTATTATTTAAATAATTACTTTTGATATTCAAAAATAAATTATTATCGTTTGTCATATTTTCTTTCATTATATTTTCAAATTCTGCCTTATAAATCATATTTGGCAAATTTTGATGTTTTAAATACATTTTCCACAAGAAAAACATATCTTTTATATGGATATTCGCATTAGATTCTTGTATAATCATTTTTTGTTTGAATTCATTAATCAAATCTTCTTTTGTATTATTTTTCAAGTAACAGATTTTATTTTTAAAAACTTCAGGACCTTTACTTATATAGTTGTCAGCATTAATATGTATCGTTGAATAGTGACAACATACTACTAATAAATTATATAAATTATCTTTCAAAAAAGATAACCAACAAGATTTATTTTGTATTGATTTAGTAAAGTAAAGCAATCTACTTTTATTATAATCCTCACCTCTATATCTGTATCTAATAGTAGAAGTAATGCCTAATTTATTCTTAAAATTATATTGACACATCGATTCAAGTGTATCAAAAAATAATTTACTTTCGATTGGAACAAAGTAATTCAAGTCCATTTTTTTACCTAAAATATTATCCCCTATTAGGGACATAAAATGTTTTACATCTTCTTTGCTATTAAATAATGTGGGAGTGAAAAAGTTCATTACATATTGGACGGTCGATGATTCTGGTATTGTATGGAATAAACTTTGTTCTTTTATTTTTTTAATTAATATATTCTTTATATGTTGTTTACATTCCGCAAGAATACCATTTTCTGTTATATCATTTAAAATAATAATCCAAATATTATCTTCATCTACATAAGTGTAATTCTCTCCATCATAATTTATGAAAGTGTCTGTCGAAGGGATATAAAAAAATTGTCGGTTGTGATTCGTTAAATAAGTATTGATGTATTTGTTGTTTTTTTTTTCTAACAATAATTGATTTATCTCTTGTTCGTTGAATTCGCGCAATAAAGGTGGTAATTGAGTATTTATATAATTTTCTAATTTTGAAATAGTACCTGGTGAAGATTTATATGTTTTATATAAATCCGAAATTTTTACTAAAGAATCTTCCATTTAATAAATAATTTAAGGTATTTTTAAGTTATTTTATAAAATTCGATAATTATACACCTTCAGGACATTTACACACCATCGGACATTTACACTGGGACAAAATACTTGAAAAATTATAAATAGTAATTTACTCAAAAATTTCATATTTAAACGCATAAGTATTTAAAGATATTAGAATGATTTAATAATATATATGTCAGGTATTGTAAATTCTAGTCCGTATGTATTAGAAATGAAAACCGTACAAATTGCACCTATGAGAACACTCATGACAGCTTTAAAAGATATCTTATTAGAAACAAACATCGTATTTTCTCAAGATTATCTGGATGCTAAAGGAAATCTCGTACCTGCTGGAATTAGAATCATAAATATGGATAAATCGCATACTATTTTAGCTCATCTTTTTTTAGATGCTCTTAAATTCGAACACTTCTATTGCAAATATCCTAAAATTATTATCGGGGTTAATATGTTTCATCTTTTTAAATTAATAAATACAATTGATAATGACGATACTCTCACAATTTATATTGAAGAAAAAGATTATAGCGACGGAATCGTTGAATATCTAGGACTTAAATTTGAAAATGGCGATATTAAACAAATGAAAATTCAAAAATTAAAATTAATTGAACCTGACGAAGAAGAATTGGATATGCCTTCTGTAAAATTCTCATCAATTATCAATCTTCCTTCTACCGATTTTCAAAAGATTATAAGAGATTTAAGTAATATATCTGAAAGGTTGGAAATAAAATCTATTGGTAACGAATTGGTTTTTTCATGTGTTGGACCTTTCGCAACCGCTCAAATTAATAGAACAGAAGCTGATGGCATTACCGAATTTGTAAAAAAAACAGAAACTACAGAAGTTATTCAGGGGGAATTTAGCTTGAAAACGCTCAATTATTTTATAAAATGTACAAACTTATGCAGCAATATCGAGATGTTTTTAGAAAATGACCTCCCTTTAGTTGTTAAATACAGTGTCGCGAGCCTTGGTGAAATTAAACTTTGTCTAGCACCCCTCCCTTCGTCTTAATTTTATAATTCATTAAATCTAAATTTTTACAATTCATTAAATCTATATGTTTTTTTGTTTTTTTATGTAAACATATGAATCTTGTTTGATTTTTTATTTCCGAACCACATTCACATTTATATTTTGGATTATCTTCATTTTCTTTTTTTAATCTGTTCTTTAATTTTTTATATTCTTCGGGATTTTCTAAAAATAATTTATGTTGAGAACTTTTTCTATGATTTTTTAGGTTTGTTCGACTAATAAACTCACCACAGTCACACTCAATTTTTTCACTGCGGTATGCTTTTATAGCTGGAGCTTTTTGTAATTCTATTTGTCTTTTTTTATTTTCTGGATTTTCATACCATTTTTTGTGATATTCTTTATAATCACCGTTTCGTCCTGCTTTTTGTTTATTTACACAATTTTTACCAATTATTATATACGTTCCTTCCTGTTTTTCTAGTTCTTCTCTAGAATTACAAGGATAATTTTCTATCAATTCAATTCTCGCATCATCATATTTTAATATTTCAAAAGAAGTGTTATAATTTGATTTACCATTTTTCCACGATTTATATTTGGTTATATGTTTTCTAAAACGGTATTCTATGGTATCAATTGTAGAACCAATATAAGGTAACAGGCAACTGTCGCTAATAATCTTGTAAATTTTACCTTTATTATAATCCTGCATTTATAATTAAATTAAAAAGATTAATTTTAATTCAATTTAAAAAAAAAATATGATAATAGGTTTATAATTTATCTTTTACACCCTCTTTGATTTCTAAATATCTTTTTTGATTTTCTCTTTTTTGATTTTCTCTTTTTTGATTTTCTCTTTTTTGATTTTCTCTTTTTTGATTTTCTCTTCTTTCTACGAGTTTTTCTTTTTCCACCTTTGTGTATATTACGGAACATATTATCTAATCGTGGAGGCTCTGTCGGTGGTTTATATTTACTATTTTTATCTTTTGCTCGTTGAATCCTTTCATCCTTTAATTTTTGTGCTTTTGTCCTATCCCCCAATTTGTCCAATGAGGGAATCTGTTGTATCTTCAACTTCATCATCTCCGCCTGTTCCGGTGTCAATTTATCATCACCAGTTCTTCCTTTCAATCCAAGAATATGATTTATTTCATACTCTGTTAACGTTTGTTTATTGTTTAAGTATCGTTCCGCAACCTTAAGAGACTTTCCTTTACCAGACATATATAAATTATATAAAGATTTTTTTTATTTTTCTCTTCTTTCCATATCTCTTCTTTCTTTTGGTTTTATTTCTGGTTTTATTTCTGGTTTTATTTCTGGATTTATTTCTGGTTTTATTTCTGGTTTTATTTCTGGTTTTATTTCTGGATTTATTTCTGGTTTTATTTCTGGTTTTATTTTTCTTAGTTTTTCTCATATTTTTTCTCCCTCCTAAATATCCAGTAATTTTTGTAAAAACTCCATCTCCTTGTCCATCTAATTGATTAAGATTATTTTCCTTTGTCAAAAACAATTTTATATTATTTTTCTTCTTAATCATTCTTTTGTTAAATAATTCAGGGTGCTTAGAAGGATTTAATATTTTTTGCCAATATAAATTACTGATAATTTTATCCGTTGGTCGTTCTCCAACAGGTTCGTTAAAACGGTCAGTAACTGTTCTCCACACGCGGCTAAATTTAATAGTTTCTCTATGAATACGGGGATTAACGATAGGAGAGTGTACAATTTCATCATCCATAATTGGATACCAATTTGATATAGGAATTTGTTCGTTTTTTTCTTCTCCGTTGTTGACCTCGGGGCTCTCTTCAAAACCCTTAAAAATCCCCTTAGAAACTATATTCCAACCAGCATTATTTCCAACTGTGGGGTTTATTATTGCGTCAGGTGCTTTTACCCCAGTATCTCTTTCCCATAAAACATATGCTGTGTTTAATTCTGGCCCTTTATAATCATTTAAAGGGACTGTTGAAATACCAATTTGCAAACTCGTTGGATTTTTCATCGCAAACCAATCTGTCATATATACATTTGTATTTAATTTTATTTAATTATATCTTTTATTCTCTCCTTTATTCTATCTTTATTCTTAAAATAAAGCGCACCCAAAATGCCTCCTAATAATCCACCAATCAAAACCTGTTGAATTGTGTGGCATTTCAAATATACCCTACTATACATAACCATAATTCCCAATATGGAAAATAATCCTATGCCTGCATTTTTTGTCAGCTTATTGTAATTACTATTAATTAAATGTAAAATCATATACGTAGAGAAAAATATAGCGCTTTGTGAATGACCTGAAGGCATACCATAACTACCTTTTGGTATTCCGTTGCTATTTGGTTTTACAAATAGCCCACAATGCTTGGCAGCCTTTGGTCTAGGTCCGTATCCAAGAATCGTCCACCTCTTATCACCCATTAATGGTGCGCATATTTTATATTTCAAAAAATTATTTATTAACTCGTTAAATGCTATAGCAACTATTAACATCAATAAATCTATATTTTCACTAGTAAAATAACCTACCAAACATCCAAAATATATTATTATTGGATATGCTCTAAGTAGTCCCGATAAATTCTCAATCATATATATATATATTTAATATATATAAAATTTAATAATTAGGTTTGTGTTTTTTAAATAAACATCCTGTTATATCTAATCCAGTAATTTGTGTGATTACGCGTGGATTTTGATAACCCATACCACCCATCCATATTTTCAATATACAAAATGATTTTTTTGGAGAAATTGTTATACCTGTTACTTTCTCTTGAAATTTAGGGTCGTTTGAAACAGTTTCCCCTGTTAAAACATATGACAGGTCTTTCCAAACAGTAGCAACATTTTTGTTTAAAACCTTGAACGAAAAACATCCTCCGTCGAAATTTTTAGGATCTTCCCAAGTTGGGTTTACTCCATTCCGCATAAAGAACAACATACAATTTTTGACCATTAGAGCGGGAACACTATTAAGAAGAGATATTACTTCTTCCATAGTTTCTACTACCATTATTTTAATATAACTATTAACACTCCAGTCTGTATCGTGTGGTAAATGAGCCCATAAAACCCATTTATCATATAAATGATGTTGTTCAATAGCCGATGGAGATTCCATTATTTGGGGCACTTCCATTATGTATTAAATTAATCAATTTTGTTTATATATATATTTTTAAACATATATTAGTTGATGATTGTTTTAACATCATACTTTTTCTTGCTATTTAACATTATACTTTGATTTTTGTCTAATTTAAACATATTGATATCTGAATCTATAATGCGAAGGTTATATGTATCCGATAATAATAATCCATAAAATTTATTTACATACCATTTCAAAAATACATAATCCAATAAGGTATTATCTGTTAAATAAAACCCTTCTAAATTTTTATGGATACTTGTTTTAATATCATTTTGACAAAGTTCTATTTGAATAAATTGTTTATCTATCTTCTCCATTTTTATATTTTTATCAACTTCTGTTTTTTCTTTTATTCTTTTATATAATTCTTTGTCATTTTCTATTTTTTTTAAAAACATCAAATCAAAATCAGTATCTTGAATATATTTATTATTTTCTAAAATATCACTTGTATATGTTGTGTTATCGCTTTCTTTATAACCAATAAATTCTACAGTATCGATTATTTCGTCTAATTCCTCATTTTCTTCGTCATCACTTTTATATACCGTATTCGTATTACACCATGATTTCAAGTTATTGAATTCTAAGTTTGTTTTATGATAGACCTTTACCGCGTTCCAACTTGCTTGTTGAATAATATATTCCGCAGTGTCTCTATCATAAACATATAAAATACCATAACCAATCGAACTAACAATACTAGCACCTGCTAAATAATAAATAATATCCCACATTATATATTACTTATAATAATATATAATTTAAATTCTTTTTTTTAAACTTAATTCCACCAATTATCCTCTAATCTTTTTTTACAAGATATATCTGGTTCATTATCTTTGCATATTGATTCTCTTATGTTTCTTTTTAGTGATTCTGCTTTTTCTGGAGAAAATTTATTATAAATCGCAGTCATTAATCCATTAAAACACTCAGTTATTGATTTTTTGGCGGATATTTTATCCATTTTTTTCGCTGAATTAATACACGCATTAGATTTTATTTGCAAATCACTTGCTATTTCACTTTCTCCCATACCAGATAGTATACTGGTTACAGTATCAACAAATAATTGATATTTTCTAGTATCTAAATTATTGTTAGTATCGTCTACTTTTGTATCTAAACTCAGGTTGTTTTTTTTAGGGTCGTCTGACTCTGTTTCGGTATAAAATAAAAGAGATTTACTTAATATTCTATTTGTTTTTTGTCGAGGAGTTTCGTTTTCCAATATACTTGAACCTCCTCCTCCTCCTGATTTCATAGATTTATAATATTTCATTACTGGTTGTTCTTTTTTTTTAATTTCTTTATCATCTCTTGCTGCTGGTGGGTGATGTCCGTGACCTGTGTCGTGAGTTGAATCGTGTTTGTGATGAGTATGGTCATCGTTTTTATCGGTAACTTTATTAGGGTCTGTTATTTTTATTTTTCCTGTTGATGGGTCTAATCCAAACATGAGTAATAAAATTGCTACAACTAAAGTCATTAAAAGAAAAGGGATAAAAACTATAAACCAAGAAATTATTCCTAAACCTAATTGACATAGGTAATTCAATAATATTGTGAATACAAAGGCTACCCATACTTTGACAAGAGCTGTGTTATATAATCCTTTCATTGTATCTATGACTACTTGGGTTATAGAAAATATTAAATATATTAATGCGGGTGGACACAAATTTTGAAATGCCATTACTTATATATTATTTATAAAATAAAAGAAATCCCCTTTTTATAATATCCTGCTTTTATCCATTCTCCTGTATCATCTTCTAACATTTCTCCTTTACCATCTACTTTATATATTATTCCATCCTCAGTATTTGTTGTGACATACGCTTTACCATCGATTTCAACATCTTCCACTTCGAAGTCTTCGTCTTCCTCCTCCTCCTCCTCTTCCTCCTCCTCTTCCTCCTCCTCTTCCTCTTCCTCCTCTTCCTCTTCCTCTTCCTCCTCTTCCTCCTCCTCCTCCTCTTCCTCTTCCTCCTCCTCGTCCTCCTCTTCGTCATCTTTGACAACTTCCTCTTCGTCATCTTTGACAACTTCCTCTTCGTCATCTTTGACAACTTCCTCTTCGTCATCTTTGACAACTTCCTCTTCGTCATCTTTGACAACTTCTTCTTCATTATCGTCTTCCACTTCCTCTTCATCATCTTTGACAACTTCTTCTTCATTATCGTCTTCCACTTCCTCTTCATCATCTTTGACAACTTCTTCTTCATTATCGTCTTCCACTTCCTCTTCATCATCTTTGACAACTTCTTCCTCTTCTTTAACTTCCTCTTCTTTAACTTCCTCTTCTTTAACTTCCTCTTCTTTAACTTCCTCTTCTTTAACTTCCTCTTCTTTAACTTCCTCTTCTTTAACTTCCTCTTCTTTAACTTCCTCTTCTTTAACTACTTCCTCCTCTTTATCTTCGTCCTCCTCTTCTTTTGCTTTCTCTGCCCCCACTACTTCATCAACATCGTCTTTTTCGTCATCGTTTTCTTCGTCATCGTCTTCATCATCGTCTTCATCATCGTCTTCATCATCGTCTTCATCATCGTCTTCTTTCAAATGAAGAAAACTATTTAAATTATCTAAATTAACAATTTTAATTGACGAAGAACCATCATCTAAAATTTTTTGATTTTTTATAGATGTATCGTTTGTAAATTGCGTAGACGTATTTGCTACATTTCTGGGTATATCTTTTACTTCTAGTCTAACATTTTTATATTTATTCGATTTTTTTAAAGCACTTAATTCATTTTTTAAATTTGACAATTCTTTATCTTTTGATTCCATTTCTCCATGAAAAAATAGTTTGACCGCTTTTACCTCTGCTTGAATAGCAAATACTGATTGTTGCGCCCTTAAATGTTCTTCTTGTAATTGTTTTACCATCGGCATATTTAGTAAAATATTATCGATGCTATTTTTTTCCTTAATCATTGGTTGTAATATATTTGACATATGTGTGTGTAAAACCTTATTTACATCATTTAACATAGAAGAAATATCAATCCCTTCGTGATTATGTTGTTGATGTTGATGAGAGTTGTGTGTTACGGACATTTAATTAATAATCCATAATTCCGTTTAATATCATTTTTTATATTATATTTTTATTTTATATGAATAAAAAGGGTAGATATGAGGGTGCTATTGCATTAATAAAAAGCCAAACAAATTACACGGATGAAGAAGCTAATGAAAAAATAGAGAAATGGGAAGGGAATTATATGAATGTTATAAAAGAATATTTAAACCCCAATTTCAATATGAAACATGTAAAAAAAGACGACAGGTCAGTTAACCAAAAAATGATGGGTGAAATTAGAGGATTTATGGATACAATCACCGTCGGTTTTAAAAAAAGAAAAGCCGAAGAAGAAAAGAAACAAGAATATTTGAAAAGAGTGTATGCCGAATTTTTAGAAGTAAAAAAATGTTACCCAACTTGTAAATATGACCCACCTAGAATTTTATCCTGTGATTTTAATTGTAACAATACATTATGTCCTGGTGAATTATTACCCGATAAAAAATATAGCAAAATGAAAAATGAAGAACCGAAAAATGAAGTTATAAATTTATAAATGAATATTTATTTTTTTCCATTTATAAATTAAAATTATTTGTAATAGCGTTGCTTTTTGTTTGGTTTGTTTGACTTCTTTTTAACCGGAATTTATTTAAATTTTTTTTTTGTTTGTTATCAAGAATATTATTATAAACATTTGGAATTTCGTTGTTTTCTTCATATAATTCTGGTAAAATTTTTGTCATTGGTTTATTTACTATCATAAATATCCTTTCTTTACTTAATAATTTTCTGTATTCTTGTATTGATAAATTACCATAATATTTATCCAATGTATAATGAGGGTCTGGTGCTGGTTTAATATTTTTATCATAATCGTATATTTTACTATAAACATTATTAAGCATAGCATATCTTTCCCATTTTGTAGAATCATCTAATTGTTCATTTTTTAAATATGATAATGCACATTCAGGACTACAAAAACATCCATACACGTCTAAACACTCACCGTTATATTGTTTAGGAATATGAACAGGGGGGTTATCGAAATCATAAGTACACCAGAAACAACAAGCTCGTTTATCAGAAACATTATTCGTTCTTAAATTTTTTTTTAATTTATTTAATTTTTCCCATAATTCTTTTGTATCCACTTCATCTTTTTTAACTTCCTTTTTTACAGCTGTATTTTTAATTTTAGGTGTGTTTTTTTTGTCTGTTTCAATTTCTGTATATGCCATTTCATATATCTTTGTATTTGATAATATATTATATGATTCAGGTTCGTTGATAAATGGTGAATAGTTTACATTAAAATCATTCAAACTACTCAAATCCTTTGAATTACATTTTAATTGTAAGATTATATTTGGTTGTTTATTAATAACAGTATTTGTTGGATTAGGTATTTTTTTAATAATCTTCCCTCCTTTAGGTTTTCTTCCTCGTTTTTTTGGTGGAGGCTTTTCTACATTTGTTTTTGGTTTTGGTTTTCTCCCTCGTTTTTTTGGTGGACCCTTTACTTGTTGTATTTTTTTAACCTTTACCATTTGAATATACAAACATAAACAAGATTAATTTAAATGCTTTTTAAATATCTTTTATGCGTTTAGACATTTCATTCTGGATTTTTTCTTAAATTATAACAATTTCTACATAAGGCAGAATAATTTGTTGTTCCAACTAGCGTCTGTTCTTTTTCATTACTTAATCTAAATGTGAAAATACCATCTCTATTTTTGCAATCTTTGCAAATAGCTTTTAATTTTATAACATCGTCGCACAACGGTAATATTTTTAAAATAGAACCAAATTCCCGTCTTTGAAAATCACCGTCTAAACCACAAACATATATCTTTTTATTTTTTACGTTCACCAAATAATTAATACTTTCATATAAATCATCAAAGAATTGACCTTCATTAATAAAGAACGCATCATAATTACTGACTTCTGATAATATATCTTTTAATTGCTTACAGCTTTTATCATTAATAATACTATTTTGATTATGCGTTTTAGTTATTGTTGTGCCAGAACCATATCTATCGTCGATTGTATGATTTACAAAACAACATCTAATCCCACAAGATTTATGACGATTATATTCTTTAATGAGTTCTGTTGTTTTTCCTGAAAACATGCATCCTAAAATAATTTTCAAATATCCTGTCATTATAATATTATTCTCCGTTTTATTAAGTTAATTTAAAATTAATTTAATATCAATTTTTTTTCTTTTTTTTTCGTTTCGTTTTTGTTCGTTTCGTTTTTCTACGAGTTTTTTTGTCCCCTCCCTCTCTTTTTTTAGTTTTTCTATTTTTCTTTCGTTTCTTTTTTTTAGTTTTTCTCTTCTTTTTTCGTTTTTTTTTTCTTGTTTTTCTCTTCTGTTTTCGTTTTCCACCTAAGAATCCCGTTCCTCCTTCTTCTTTTGTCAAATCTGAATGTTCGAATGGATTAAAATCATCATATTCTTCTTCTTGTGCATTATCACGTTCTACCGATAACGGTGCTTCAATCTGTTTTAACTTGTCTTCAAAACTATTTTTTTCTCCAGGAGTCAATTTACTTATAAAAAAATCAGTTGAAATAGGTAACTCGTGACCTGGCGTGTTGATGTCTGAATTTCCCAAAGTTCTAATATCATTCATCATACAATAACAATCCATTAACGAGATATTTCCCTCCTGGACTGCTTCTATAAAATTTCGAACCTCTCCATTTCTAGCTGCTGTTCTAGTTCTAGTCCCTGAATATTTTTGCGCTCGTATATTTTGTTCTGCCTCAGATATTGATAACCCATCCATTATTTTTGATAATTCACCAATACTTTCGTCTGTTCTAGTTCTAGTCCCTGAATATTTTTGCGCTCGTATATTTTGTTCTGCCTCAGATATTGATAACCCATCCATTATTTTTGATAATTCACCAATACTTTCGTCTGTTAAAGTTCTGGTTAAAACCTGCTTCGGGTCTATTAATTCCTGATTGCCGGCAGGACCTCGTTCCTTTCCTGACATCTCAATTTTAAATTGTTCAAAAAGTTCATTTCCGGTTTTTTCATTATATTTTTTAAAAGCTTCTACTCTGTCACTACCAACTAATAAAACAACCTCAGTAAATTTCCGACTTTTTAACCAATTTAAACATTGTAAGGAAGGTAATGGTTCAGTTCCTGGTTCTACTTTTGCGGATTTATTTCGAACTGGTTTAACTCTTTCCCATAATTTACTATCCATTATTGATAAATATTTATGTTTATTACACATATCCATACCCAACCAATTGTCTGGTCGTGATAATTTTTTACGATTTGGGTGTTCAAGTCTCGAGGTTCCTGATTCTAATTCTTCCTGTAATTTCATTTTTATAGAACCTTGAATATCTGTTAAAAATACCAACTTTGGATATTTTTCTCTAGGATACATTTTATCTAAATAATATAATCTTTGAGATACAGATAAAGGATCACTAACAGTTCTTTCTGTTATTTCTCCTTCCTCGTCATCGTAAGTGCTATCCGTTCTGGAAGGAGAAACCCATATAAAGGGTTCTCCATGCATGTTTGTAGCAAGCTGACACGTATCCCTAAGTAAAATATCATGCCCCTTATGAGGAGGTTGCCATCTTCCTATTGTTATAACTGCCACTTTCTTTTTATTTTTACCTGACATAATTAATATATAATTTAAAGAGATTAAAAAGTAATTGAAATATAATATTATGGCAGAAATAGATGACACCAGGCCTTGGGTTGAAAAATACAGACCTACGCACTTTGACGATATTGTATTAGATCCCCTAAATAAGAAATTATTGGAAAATATAATTACTCAAAATAGCTTTCCGAATTTATTATTTTATGGACCACCTGGAACAGGTAAAACAACAACAATTATTAATTTGATTAATAGATATCAAGTAGTATATAATCAAAAAAATAAAGGATTAATGATACATTTAAATGCTAGCGATGATAGAGGAATAGATGTTATACGAAATCAAATTAACCAATTCGTTAATACCAAAACTCTATTTGGGAATGGTATGAAATTTGTAATATTAGACGAGGTTGATTATATGACAAAAAACGCACAACAAGCGTTAAAATACCTGATTCAACAATATTCAACCAATATTAGATTTTGTCTAATTTGTAATTATATTAGTAGAATTGACACGGCTTTACAAAATGAATTCATCAGATTACGATTTTGCCAATTACCTGAAAAAGATACTTTCTCATTTTTATATAAAATAGCACAAGCGGAAAAATTAAGTATAAAAGATAAACAATTAAAAAGCATACAATACAGATTCAAATCAGATATCAGGAGCATGATAAATTATCTACAATCAAATCATTATAATATATCAAATAGTTTGGATATTTTTACAGACAAATTTGTAGAATCATTAATAAAAAAACTCAAAACAACAAAAAAAAATAAACTTCAATTAGTCATAAAAACATGTGTAAAATATAATATACAACAACGAGAATTTATATTACAATTTATTGCTTATTTAATAAGTAATAAACCTGGTATTCTAAATAGTAAATTTATTTCTTCTTTACAATTTATTATTCACAATAATACGGTAAAAGAAACATATTTACTTCAATATTTACTAGGAGAACTAGAAAGTGTATATAATGTATTATAATATGACTGCATTCTGTGTTGTAACTTTTTATTAAACATATCAGGAGATGCTTTTTGAGGGTTGAATTGGTTTCTTTTTAGACAATATTCTTCAATAATATTGCCTAAATATACGTCGTTTTTTTTTTTGCTTTTTTTTGTTATCCTCTTGTAAGTTGGAATACTTTCCATTTATATACAAATATAGAAAATAAAATTGATTTAGATATAATATAAAGAAGTATATTATCATAAATGGATGAATTAGATGAGGAATGGGCTGTATTTCAAAATCAATTAACAAATAATACATTATATGATAGTGTTCTTTCCAAGGACGATAATGCTAAAATAGATATTCCTAAATGTAGTGATATTTATATATCAACTCAAACAAAAATTGCTTACTTAAACTCCCCAATTAAGTTATATGATGTTTTTTGGAAACTAGCTGTTTTGGATTATTACAAACAAGAAGAGGGTATCATAAAAAAAAGTGTTAAAATAAATTGTGACAGCGTTGAGCAATCAAAAATATTAGACGATAGAATTAAAGCTACTGATAATATTGATGTTAATATATTATCTCAAGTAAATAATCCAAATGCTAGAAAAGCAACATTTAAAGACATTAGAAAAATAGACGTTGGAATAGCCAAAAAAGACCTTCTAAGTTATAGAAAAAAGAAAAAGGGAGCATTTTATAATTGTTTTGCTATTATACTTCGTGTATTTTATAAGGATGTATTTAAAGAAGTTCATGTGAAAATATTTAATACAGGTAAATTAGAAATACCAGGAATACAATTTGATGAATTATTAACAATTACATTAGACAAATTAATAACTATTTTAAAACCTTTGGTTGGAGATACCATTTCATATAATAAAAAGGATATATCTACTGTTTTAATTAATTCTAATTTTAGTTGTAGATTCTTTATAGATAGATTTAAACTTTATGAAATTTTAAAAACAAAATATAATATTAGCGCTGCATATGACCCTTGTTCTTATCCTGGTATTCAATGTAAATTTCACTATAATAGATATAATACCGAACATAATGGGTTCAAAATTGCTAACCAGGAAGGTGGTGACGAATATGAATCCGCATGGCAACATATATCTTTTATGATTTTTAGAACAGGAAGTGTATTGATAGTTGGTAATTGTGATAGTAATATTTTAAATATTATTTATGTTTTCTTAAAAAAAATCTTACAAGATGAGTATGTTAATATATCTATTAAAAATAATACTATAAAGAAAAAAAAATCTGCTAAAAAGGTTAGGAAAAAAATTGTATTATTTACCGTTGAATAACCAATTTGTAAATTTTAATGGTGTTTTAGTCACTATTTTTTCATCACTGTCTTTGTGATACATTTTTTTACCAATATCTTCAATTGAAATATCTGTGTCATTTTGTATTTTTTTGAAAAATAAATTTGATAAATTAAAAAATAAACCTTCATCCATTATTATACATTTATTTTTCAGTAAATTTTTATAAAATAAATATTTTTCACATATATCTATTTTCTCTTTTACCTTTTTATCCATAATTATGATTTTATTTACTGCTTTATTTATCATTTTTTGAATATACATCATATAACTTATCCTTGTTTCTCCTTTAAAATTTTCATTATATATTACTGTTTCAAACATCTCTATTACAAGTTTTGAAAATACATCAATTAATTTAAATTGTTCCTTTTCATCATTATTTAATATAAATTGTTTCCTATATTCATTATTTATTTCAAATATAGTTTTTTTATAAACAAATAACGTAGCATCTTTCGAGTTTAATTGTAAATAAGAATTGGTATCATCACTCATTTGTCCAATAAATTCTACATAAAATAGATACGCTTTTTTTGTATGATAAATTGTCAAATCCAGATTTTTTGTATAAAGTAACATCGTATTGAAAATATGTTTTATAGTAGTTAAACCCCTTAATAAAATAAAAATATAATATTCTCTATTTTGAATAATTATGTTTTCTGTAATATGGAATAAATATTCATTAATTACTTCACAAAATTTACTTAATATTATACCATTTGAATTTGTTAAAGTTTTATTGTAGTTTTGTATCTCAAATATATTTGTTTTTTTTGATGTCTCCATTTATTATTTTAAATATTATTTTTTTAAAAAAATAACTATTTAAAGATTTAAACAAAATTACAATATAAAATGTCAGAAGAAGCAGAAAGAGAAACCAGTACTAATTATAGACTACCCACCGGAACCACTTTACAACATTGTGCCAAATTGGCAGTTGTCGAAGACAAACCTATTATGTTTGACTATTGGACTGATTCTTGTGATAAAAAAGTATTAATTGGGGTAAGAGATGGAGGTGAAAAATTGTTGGTGAAAAGCGAAGAAGAGTATACCAGTCCTGTTTCTAAAATTTACAAAGTAGAAAGTGAGTACATTATTATTACTGAAAATTCTATTTATATTGTTTCTGCCGATATTGCTACAAAAAGAATTTCAGGTGCATAAATTAAAACATTAAGATATATTTTAATTTATAATATCTCTTTCATAATATTTCTTTCATAATATTTCTTTCATAATATTTCTTTCGTAATATCTCTTTCGTAATATCTCTTTCATAATATCTCTTTTAATTTACTTATTTGTTCTTCTGTTAATTTTTCAGGAAATATAACCGAGAATTTAATAATTAAATTACCAGTTATACTTTCACGGGTCATACCTAATTTTTCTATTTCCTTTATATAATTACTTGGTATAATATTACCAGTATCATTATTTATTGTATATGTTTTACCATTTACATGTTTAATATCAAATTTAAATCCAGTTAAAGCTTCTTTTAAAGTTATTTCTTTTTTTATTTTCAAATTCAATCCATCTCTTTTGATATTTGTATTATTTTCTACATTTATAAATAACTTTATATCCCCTTTTAATCTTTCATTTAATATGTTACCCTTTCCTTCTATTATAATAATTTCTCCCGAATCAACACCTTTATTTATTTTTACATATATATTTTCCTTTTCTATGCGTTTTTCATTATTTACAAATATCCATCTTTCTATTTGCAATGGAAACGTTATCCCTGTATATGATTGTTCTAATTTTATTGTTATAGTTTTAATTATTGGGTCTGGTTTTTGTAGTGAATTCATATTAACAGGTCTACCATTTCTAAAAATCTGAACATGGGGCATTCCGGGAAATCCTCGTTGCATCCCCCCAGGCATCCCTCCTGGCATCCCTCCTGGCATCCCTCCTGGCATCCCTCCTGGCATCCCCCCTCCAAAAAACATTTTTAGAATAGGGTCCATATCACACCCTGGTCCATTCATCGTGGAAAATGGACCGTTTCTTCTCATTTTATATATTCTTCTTTTTTCTACATCTCCCAAAGTTTGGTAAGCCTCGTTTATTTTTTTAAATTGTTCTTCATCGCCCCCTCTATCAGGGTGGTGTTTCATAGATAATTTTCTAAATGCTTTCTTAATTTCATCATCTGTTGAAGTTTCTTTCACTCCTAAAACTTTATAATAATCCATATCTAAAATATATAAATATAAACTTAAATACTTTATTACTTAATTTATTATGAATATACCGTTTCTTAAAAAATATCAACCGATTTTTTTTAAAGATTTTACAATAGAAAAAGAATACATCGAATTATTAAATATTCTTATTGATATGAATAATTTAAATATATTGCTTGTAGGAAATCCAGGATGCGGTAAAACATCATTATTATACTCTATAATCAGGGAATACTATCAAAATGAAATAATACCTAAACAAAATGTTTTATACATTAATAATCTTAATGAACAAGGCATACAATATTATAGAACAGAGGTTAAAACTTTTTGCCAAACTCCATCTATGATTTTTGGTAAAAAAAAATTTATTATACTTGATGATATTGATTCTATTAACGACCAAAGCCAACAAGTTTTTAGAAATTGTATTGATAAATACAGTCATAACGTCCATTTTATAGCTTCCTGTTCAAATACACAAAAGGTAATAGATAGTATTCAGTCAAGATGCACTATACTTAAGATAAAACCAGTTCACAGAACCTTTTTGAAAACTATATTTACAAAAATTAAAAAATCTGAAAAACTCACTATCGATAAAAAATCAGAAGAATTTATATTAACTATTTGTAATAATTCTATAAGATTATTAATAAATTATATGGAAAAATTCAAATTATTGAATATCAATATTACTGAAAAAAAAGTAAAGGAAATATGCACTAATATTAGTTTTTATGAATTTGAAAAATATACAGAAGAATGGCATCAAAATAAAAATCTAAAATTTTCTATACAAATTATAAATTCTATTTATAATAAAGGTTATTCTGTAATGGATATACTAGATTCTTACTTTACTTTTATTAAAATTACAAATATGTTAAACGAAGATATAAAATATAAGGTTATTAAGCTAATTCTTAAATATATTGCTCTTTTTCATACTTTACACGAAAATGAAATTGAACTCACTCTCTTTACAAATGAATTATTAAAATTATTATGAATTATTATGAATTATTATGAATTATTATGAATTATTATGAATTATTATGAATTATTATGAATTATTATGAATTATTATGAATTATTATGAATTATTATGAATTATTATGAATTATTATGAATTATTATGAATTATTATGAATTATTATGAATTATTAGGCATAATAATTTATAATAACAGTAATTAATATATGAGTCAGATATTTCAACTTTCATTCCCCAAAACTTTATTTTTCGCTTTTATAGATAAATATTGTGAAAAAAATAATAATCAACATATTTTTTCCAAAGTTGCATTTAAAAGGATGAGATTAGAAGAACAAGTTATTCCGTTTTGCAAAAATTTGAAAGAATATTATTTCAAATCCAAACACCATTATTTAGACAGAGAACAAACATATAAAAATTTTACCACAATTATAAGACAACTATGTAAATATCTCCATATACCTTTCACTTCTAATATCAACTATTCTAAATCTAAATATGAAATTAATTATTTCATCTACCTCGACTTATAAGTAAAAATTTACTTGCTTGAGTATTTGCTTCTAGCACTTGCATATGATTTAATCTTGCAAACCATTGGTATTTTGTTCTATTTAATATATCTTCGTCTGGTAAAATTATACAAAATAAGGAACACATACATAACCCTAGACCGGAGCTTTCTAACAAATTATCTATTAAAATAACTTCATTCTTTTTATTTTTGGTTCCCAGTCCTTTACCACAAATAATATTACATTTTCCATCTTTCATCAACTTACGAATATATCTATTTATATTTCCTTCAAAGTTTGATTGATCGGTGTTATCTGATGATACTAATATTTCTAAATATTCAGACAAATCTTTTATTACAGGACAACCTCTTAGACATCCTAATAATTTATGAGTTGGTCCAAACCGACTATAAGTATTACTATCGCTTTTATTAGCCATTTCACCAGTGAACATTTTATTATTTGTTACTTTTTCGTTATATAACGGCTTCAAATCTTTTAATACTATTGTTGAATTTGGAACTAACATACCACCATATGTATGTAACAATTTCGTCAACGCCAATATCCTTACTTTATCTTTAACTGGTTCTGCTAACCCATCCATTTGTATTGTCCAATCAGGTATTATTTTTTCAAAAGAACTGTCATCTATTAAACAAATTTTAAAACTTTCGCTACAATGGTTTACAATTGATTCTACACAAAGGTCCTTATATGGTTGGTTTAATTTTTTACTGTTTCTTGAATTAAAACTTTCCCAATCTCTAGCATTTATCGCATGTTTAGTATGAACCCATAAAAATGGTTTACCCTCTAGAGACTCACTTTCATTTAATAAATACTTTTTAACCAAGTTATATTTATCTAATTCTTCATCCGGATAAAACTTCTTACTATATCTATCATATATCATACCTATTGCGGTTACTGCTATAAATACTAACATATAATTAACAATTTTCATTTATATATATAATAAATATTAATTTTCTAATTGTTTTAAATGAGACCACCATTTTTTATTTGATTGTGATATTTCTTCATCTCTTTTGATTAGTCTAAATGCTCTTTCTGTATTTGTTTTATCATTTTTCATATTTCTATCTTTCATCATTTGTCTTGATTGTTCTAAAGAAACCATATCAGGTCTATGTTGTTCTCTATATCTTACATATTTTTCAACACTGTCAAATTTTGGCTTTGCTTCATAATCTTCTATTGTTACCGGAACTACTGTTTCTGTATGTGCTTTTTTTAAATCCTCGTATTGCAAATTACTAAATATATCACTGCAATATTCTTGAGGTTTTTGTCTAGATAAACCGTATCCACCGCCAGCTCTTAACTCTCTAATACCATTATGTTTCACTAATGCTTTTGTTTCCTTTTTTCTTCTTTCAATTGCTTCTTGCATTTGTCCCAGACCCTCTATTTTTTCCTCATTTATATCTTCATTTGATTTAAACCAACTTCCATATCCACTATCCACATCCTCATCCTTTACTCTAACCTCTTCAAACATTTTATTAAACCAATTATTAAACTCTTTCGCACTTTTACCATCTAATTTCTTTAATAATTCCTTATTTTCAGTATTTTCTTCAGGTGTATATTCTTGTTTTTTTACACATTGTTCTTTTTTATAGCGATATTCATATATTGCTTCTAACATCTTATACGCTTTCATAAAAAATAAAAAAAAATCCTTTCCTAAACCACTTTTATCAGGATGGGTTTTTAATGCCATTACTTTAGCCTTTTTCATACAATCTTTTTCAAATTTATAATCTAAATGAAAAAGATTTAATATATCTTCTAAACCATAGTTATCTATATCCAAATCAAAATCATCCATATAATTTTTATATTATTTTATAATTATTAATTTATCACACTGTATAATAATAATGGCTTTCGATTCGCAATCCCCAATACACAAAACTAAAATAGACTTTGATAATTGGTTCGCTTTTCAAAAAACAAATGCAGAACAAATAAAAGACCCCTTAGACAACCAATTTGATTGGTGGTACTGGTGTGGATTTAAATCTAAAGAAGAAAAAGACAACGCTATATTAAAATATAATGAATTCAAATCTATGTTACCAACTAACCTTTCTCAAATTTTACGGAGTAACAATTTAGACGATAAAACAAAATTACTTGTCATATTAAAAAAAGCAGCTATAAAAGACGGTGAAACAGATGAATACGTTGAAACATTATTTAACAGTATGACTCAACTTGCGGTCGACATTCCTCGTTCGGGGAAGCCTTTGGAAGAAACAGGTTCAGCAGACAAGATTTATGAAATGTGTTTCAACGTAATGTTTGCTATATATTCTATCGAACTTAAAAAAAATATTTACGATGATTATCTTCAAGGAGAATCATTCATGTTAGTACAAATTCTTAGTATATTGTTAGATTATAAAGATAAAAGCGAAGATGAGATAGAATGTTTATTATACCATATTTATCATACATTGCTTTTTAAACTACATATTAAAAAAATGATTTTTACCATGCCTCGTGATATCACCCAAATGTCGTCAAATAATGGAAAAATCCCACATTTTGTATTTTTTAATTGGTTATTTATTGTTATGTTTATAAAAAAAAACAAAAATAAATTTAAAAAATTAATAAATGGAAAAAACAAAAAAGAAATAGATGATATGTTTTCTGAAACTATTTCACGAGGAAGTTTGATTAGTTGGTATCAAAAAATACATTTAATTAATAAAACAGATTTTAAAGAAATTATTGGTAATGTATTGGTTAATAAAAGCACACCCATGTTTTTTGCTTATATGATTAGTTATTGGTCTAATTATGCAAAGAAACAAGGTGAACTGTGGGATGATATTGATTTTGATAGAGGGGACAATAATCTCTCTATGTTTTGGGATCGTTATGCGAAAATAAAGTCAGAAAAATTATTTAAACAATCTTTAATAGATATAAATGACGATTTTGACAGTATATATGGTTATTTTAAAGAACATTTCGAAAAAGTTGTTTTGAATTGTACTAGAGAATCTTTTACCAATATCACAATCTCCTCTTTCGACACACAGGACAAATATTACAAGTGGAATTTTAAATTACCAAGAAAGTTTATTAAAAATAACAAAATATGGGATGTAAAATATACTGATCCTATTCATGATGAGAAAGTAGCGCAAATTGGAGCTATTATGGGGGGAAGAAGAAAAAATAAAAAAATAATTAAAAAAAGTAAAACTTTGAAAAAATCCAATAAAAAATTTAACCGGTCTATTACATTAAGATAATGCCTTTGTATAACTTTCGTTGAAAAAATGTTTAATCCCTTCTATATCAGCACCAATCACGCTCTCTGTCATTTCTTTATTTATAAAACTAACTAATGTTGGATATCCTTTTATTTTCATAAAACTACAAATATCACTTCCTTCATCCGCATCTACTATAACCATATCAAAGTATAGTTTTATCTGTTCCCAAGCCGTCTCAATCAAAGGAGCTATTGTTTTACACGGACCACACCAAGTTGCTGTGAAATCTATAATAAACGCATTACTTGTTTTTGTAAACTCTTTTAACTCGTGTCTTGTTTTTAAATGGACGATTCTACCTGGCATTATATATTTAATTAACTAATTTTTTTTAACTAAAAATAGTTAATTAAATATTAAAATTATTTATATAGTCTTGTTCTTTCTTACTTATGTTAAACTTCTTCCATACAGATTCCACATCATCGCAAATCGGGAATGATTGTAGTATTCTTGGGTTATTAAAATTACCCCATCTACAAATATCATTTAAAAATTTATAAAGCGGATGCTTCAAAACATCCCTTATGTTGTGAGCCTTACATATATCATCACCACATCTTATAAACGCAAGATTTTGTGTCATTCCACAATTATCAACCATAGCCGAATAATAACTAGTTGTGCTTATAAATACTTTATATCCTTCTTGATATTTATGGGGTCTGCTGGCATAGACAATTTGTTTGGGTGTATGTATTAACTTATACGGATGTTCGTCGTCTTGTTCTGTAGATATTAAATGTTTATTGCTATATTTATGTAAATCACTCGATGTTTCTACCTTAAATTTGGGTAGCATATCATTATCCAGCGTTTTATGTAATATAGATTGAATTACATCATTATATACGAGTGGTATGTATTTTCGCACTTCACTTTTCACTTTACTTTTATAAATAATACCTTTTCTTATACCTTCCACTATAAAGTTTCTTTTTCCAGGAGCATTTTTAATCAAATACCATGTAAAACTAGAACCTACTTTCTTAAAATATTTTTTTGCCGTATGAATATTCAAATATAATAGTTGGAGTGATGTAAGTTTTTTTATCAAAGTATTTCTATCGGCATACGACATCCAATTGTCAGGTGTAAGAAAAAGTAAATAACCATTCGGTTTTAATAATTTTAATGATTTTTCAAGAAATGGTTTTATTAAATTATGATTTTTTGATGCGCGCTTACCATTTGGTAACAATTTTGCATAAGGCGGATTTGCGACTATCAAATCAAATTGTTGAGACTCATTATATTCAAGATAATTTTCAGTTGTGACATTTAAATTATATTTATTTGCTTCGTATATAGAATTAATCATTGTTGTTCTATTAATATCGATGTCATTGAAGTATAATATGTTTTCTAAAATATTAAGTGGAGAGAATTTACTCCTAATTAACTTGTTATAAATTACAGAATGAAAATTTCCATTCCCACAAACTGGGTCTAATATTTTTAAATCTTCCAAGGGTCTTTTCCAAAATTTCACCGGAATCCTTTTTATCATTTCCTCCACACAACTAATAGGTGTCGGTTCATCATTACTAGATTTAAAAGCATCTCTATCTTTATTTAAAACATCATCGTAATGACTTTTAATTTCCTTATAGGAATTATTTGTAATTTTTACCATTACATATAATTCTATTAATTATTTAAACCATTTATTTCCCTTTGAATTTTCTGCTTCTATGGAGATATTTCATACTGTTACCTATAAGTTTGAGATTTAATCTGTGTTTACCTTCTTCTAAGAGGTGAGAAAGGCCCCCCTGTATAACCACTATCATCTTCCTGATAGCTTCGTTCTCGTTCTTTTTCGTTTTGTCTTTCGTTTTCTTGATATTCGTCCTCTGTTAAAACTTCTACCCCATTAGGGGTTCTCCTATCCATATCAGGATATTTCTCTGCCATTTCCTGTAGATATTCAGCATGTATATCTCCAGACCAGTCCCCACTGTTATAATATTGAGCATTAGTTGCCATTCGTAAAGCTATATCCTTGTCCTCCCCATCTCCCTCAACTACTATATTGCGACCCAACTCACTTACACGTATTGGGTGTATATTGCCACTTACACGTATTCGTGATTTTCCCCTGCTTTTTTTCTTTTTCTTGGCTAGTGCTTTTTTTATTTTTTCTCCCACATCGTCAGCGAATTTTTTATTGTAGAATTTTTCTGTAGACTCTTTGTTAACAAACTTTCTTCGAGCTATGTCATTCCAAATTCTATCTTCACTTGGTACAATACCACAAGGTTTGCAACATCCACCTTCTACAATACAAGACCCTATAAAACAAAGAGCAATAGAACCTAAACATATAAATAAAGGTACTTCGCCGAACCCAAATCCACCTTTCTGTATTTTTTTTGTCTTTCTTCTCTCTCTCCTCTTTTTTTTTCTCCCTCCTCTTGTTTTTCCTGTACGTGTTGCGCATTTTTTAGCAGCATCGCGATAAATAAGCTTTTTATAATTCTTTCTAATTCTTTCTAATTCTTTTTTGTAAGTTTTAATATTAATAGACCTAATTGCATCAAAAACTTCGTCTTTATATTGTTGAATAGGAGCAAGGTTTCTGATATTTTTTTTAACATATGTTATATATTTTGGTAAAGTATCAATATTTTTTTTAAATTCTTCCCATCGCATTTATTATACAATTAGATATTAATTACAAATTCCTCCAGGTCTTCTAAATCAATATGTGGTAATTCCAAATGACTTTCCCACATATATTTACAAAAGGCCCATTTTATATCATATTGTTTCGTATAATATTCTCCACGCTCTTTTAATAATTTCTCTCCGATATTATTTGGAATAAGTGGTAAACTTTCAATTGGAAGCACATATGACAATTGGACGCATGGACTAACGTTGGTATGATTGTTTGGTGCTATCATTACTGTATCAAAACTTGGGATAAATTTCAATAAATCATTAAACAAGGGAGGATAATTATATTTATAATGCCATCGCCAATCAACGCATCCTCTTGTGTAATAATTCATTACCCATTCCAATCCTTCCATATAATTAACGCTAATCTCTTTTTTAAATTCATGTGTTTCATCTGTATTAAAAAGAGCCTCGTAATAGCGTTTCTGCCAAAAACTTTCATATGGATTAATATATTTCTCTATTTCTCTATTTTTTATAGGAATATTAAGATATTTATTTATTTTTTCTTCCTTTGTTCCACTTTTAAAACTCCTTCTCTCCCATTTCTGTCTAATTTCATACTCGTCCATTAAATTATCATATTCATTTTCAGCTAGAAATTTTACAAGCTTTCTTACATTTTTCCAATAAATAATCGTACCATTTGTTAAATTTTGATTTCCAATAACTTCTTTATACGCGTTTAACATAATATCTATACCGTTTGTCCTGATATTTACAGAAGGAAAATGAGGTAAAAAATCGTTGCCTAAGAAAAAACATAAAAAAATATAATCATAAAGTTTGTTTGTTTCTTGTGTTGTTGAAGGTTTTTTGTTTCCGTTCATTTCTAATATGATTCTTTGAGCAAGAAATGGTATATCTAACAAATAACTTTCATTTGGGTTTATACTGGTGTCGATTGATTTTACAAATTCAGGAGTTTCTCTATATAAATAAATATTTTTACTAATTCTAAGGTGATTTAAACAAAGCATAATTAGGTCAGCATCTAATCCATACACTACAGTTACTTCATGTTTATGACACTCGTAATCTCTAATATATCCAAATAATTTGTGTTCGCCTTCACCAGGTTCATCTGAACCAGTAAATATAAATTTCTCTAGTCCGTATTGTTTTTCTTTCCCTTTGAAATAATATCCGACCGATTTATTTAATTTATCCATAAAATTAGTTCCAGGAGTAATAGCTGTTTTATTCCATTCCTTTTTCTCTCCAGAAATATGATTCATAATCTTTTTTTCTAACATAGATTTATGTCTTCTCGTTCTCTGTTGTTCTAACTTGGCAACAGGAGCTACACCGTCAAACGCAATCAACACCTTCTTATTAGGTTTTACATCATTAATATAATTTTCAAGGTTTACACATACCATATCAATTAATGCTTTTTCAAAATCGTCGTCATTTTTATAATTATCGTAATCTTTGGAGAGAATTCTTAATGCATCATAAATTATAGAATTACTATCAAAATACAAATTATTTATTTGTTTTTTGAAGCCAGTTAATTTTAGTAGCATTTCCTTATGATTTCTTATCAAGTACGCAAAATAACTTGGTACACCCATATTTAATAAAATAAGCGACAACTATTTAAATCATATTTGATAAGTAACAAAAAATTATTATTTTCATTTAATATTGTAAAATCGTTATTTTTTATACTGAAACTTTAGAAATAATAATAAAATCGTTATATATATTGATGAAAGAAATGGCCAATAAAAAAATTAAAAAAAAGGTAAAGAAATCATCGAGGAGTATATGTTTAAAAAAAACAAAAACATATCAAAATCTTATACAGGATACCATTTTATATGTTCAAAAATATAAAACATTAGATATAATTGACGCAGGAGAACTAAATATTTGTATTCAGAGTTTGGAAAAACTATATATACAAACCAACGAAGTAGTTGATTTTTTATCTGGTAAAAAAAGTTTTATTGATTTCAATACTATTATTGAAAAACTCCAAAGTATTAATAACGATTTATCTGTAAATTTCCGACTATATGGAACAAAAAATATAGATGATGTTTTAAATATTTGTTTTGGGAATGAATATGTTGTTGAAAATATTATGGATGAAGATAGAGGCCTTTTTGATGTGATAAAAAAATATACACATCCGATAAGTTATAAAATATTAGATTGGAAAGACGACCATTGTGGAAAAAATAAAAAAGAGATTTCAAAAAAATTAGCAAAAAATAGCATAATTGAAGATTTTATGCTTGTAGAAACAGCAAAAACGATGGATTGCTTTGATTTAGCTAGAACAACCAAAAAATTTCAAACAAAAGTATACGGCATTAAAATTTGTTTTCAAAATCCTCAAACAAGAAAAACGATGATTATCTCAACAATAACTGATGATATGGTGATAAAATGTATGAATTTACAATATTTGACAAACAAATTAAATATATTAAAAAATAAAAAACCATCTGACCCTATTTTTTTAGAATCATCTTTTTCCAGATTTTGCGAATCATTAACACTAAAAGAATTATTAGTATACAGTTGTCGAGAATTATATCAAAGATATATGGGTTGTGTTAATCAAGCCATTTTAATTAAAAAAAAAACCATTTCACAAATCGTAAAAGAGTTTATATCAAATGATTTATTTGCTCAACGAAAAACATTAATACAACTTTTGATAAAAGATAACGACCCTGAATTTCAATATCTTGCTTATTTATTATATGATTTATTGTCTAATGAAACCAACGGTGCCTTTGATACAATCGAACAAACCGTTCTTTTTGATAGCTTACCTTGGACTATTAAACAATTCTTTCGAGATGCCATGAAAACAACCATTAAATATACAAAGAATCTTTCTAATTTCGATACAAATAAAATTCCTATCGAGCAGCAAATTTGTTTAATGAAAGCTAATGATTCTATAAAAGAAAAAGCGATGGTGAAATTAAAAGAAGTAAAAGCTAAATCGGAAGATTCAGGTTCAAAAGCTAGACAATATCTCGACGGTTTATTAAAAATACCATTCGGGATATTTAAAAAAGAAAAAGTTCTTACTATAATGGATGATATTAATTCCAATTTTACAAATTTAATAAAAGATTTAAAAAACAAAGACAATAATTTGATTATTCCTGAAAAAAATAAATATTCCTCTATTGAAATAGAAAAATACTCGCAATATTTAAAGGAAGAATATCTTACAGATAGTAAAGAAAAAGTCACTCAATCTTTGATAAAAAAATTAACCAACAGTAAAAGAGATACATTAGTATCAAATATATGCTTTATTAATAGTATTGTTAAAAAAAACAATCTTAAACATTTGAAAATATGCCATTCAGGAAAGAAAACTGATTATATGCGCGACCATATAAAAAATTTTTTACTTAATATTACTAAATACCCTATTCTATTAGATGAATTTACTAAAAGATATCCAGAGGAGTTTATTATTTCTCAAAATAATAATATTATAACAGAACTTGATAGCATTCAAGAGAAATGGACGGTGGTGAATGATAATATGTCCAATATTAGAGATATATTGGATAAATCTATTTATGGACATGATAAAGCAAAAAGACAAATAGAAAGAGTTATAGGTCAATGGATTACAGGTAAACAAGGTGGCTATTGTTTTGGATTTGAAGGTGCTCCTGGTATAGGTAAGACGTCATTTGCAAGAAAAGGATTAGCATATTGTTTAAAAGATGAGGATGGTTCAACTAGACCCTTTTCTTTTATTGCATTAGGTGGTTCTAGTAATGGTAGCACATTATCGGGTCATAATTATACATATGTCGGTTCTACTTGGGGTAGAATTGTTGATATATTGATGGATAGCAAATGTATGAATCCAATTATATTTATAGACGAATTAGACAAAGTAAGTAAAACTGAAAATGGAAAAGAAATTATCGGTATTCTCACCCACTTAATAGACCCTACTCAAAATGAAAGTTTCCAAGATAAATATTTTAGTGGTATAGATTTAGATATGAGTAATGCTCTTTTTATATTTTCTTATAACGATGCCAGTCTTATTGATAAAATTTTGTTAGATAGAATACATAGAGTTAAATTTGATAATTTGACTTTATACGATAAATTAGAAATAACAAAAAATTATATTTTACCTGAATTATACGAGAAGGTAGGGTTACAAGATGTTTTACATTTTGACAATAAAGTTATAAAATTTATTATTGAGACATATACTTATGAATCAGGAGTAAGAAAATTAAAAGAAATACTTTTTGAAATTATAAGTGAGATTAATCTTGAAATTTTGAATCACAAAAAAAAAGGAGAATTACCTATAAATATTACGATAGATGATATAAAATCTAAATATTTAAAGGAAAAATACGAAACACAACACAAAAAAATACATGACGAATCTTGTGTAGGAATTATGAATGGTCTATGGGCAAATAGTTTAGGTATGGGTGGGGTTATTCCAATAGAATGTTTTTTTTTACCCTCCAATAATTTTATGGACTTAAAACTTACCGGATTACAAGGCGATGTCATGAAAGAAAGTATGAATGTTGCAAAAACTCTCGCATGGAAACTAACTACCAAAAAACAACAAGAAAAATTAGCCACCGGTTTTAAAAAAACAAAATTACAAGGAATACATATACATTGTCCCGAAGGAGCCACACCTAAAGATGGACCCTCAGCGGGAACTGCTATTACCGTCGCAATATACAGTTTATTAAATAACAAAAAAATCAAAAAAGATGTTGCTATAACTGGAGAAATTAATTTACAAGGTAATGTTTCAGCTATAGGCGGACTAGAACTCAAAATTTTAGGCGGAATTAAAGCAGGAGTTAAAACATTTATTTATCCTGAAGAAAATCAAAAAGATTATAAAAAATTCGTTGAAAAATACCAAGATAAAGACATATACGACGACAATATCTCCTTTATACCTACTAATAATATAAAAAAAGTTCTAGAAATAGTATTTGAATAATTTTAATATAATAATATATTATATTAAATATGGCATTATCATTAGATATAGTAAATGTATTACAATTTTATACCTTTTTATCTCCTATATTTATTTCTGTGTTTCTTTTATTTCAATCAGCAATGAAAGGAGATTTAAAAGGAATTGTTTGGATAATTGGTTCATTCGTAGCTTGGGGTGTAGGTATGATATTTAAATCGATGTTTAATAAACAGGATGACGCACGAGAAGGGAGTGGCAAACGACGTTTATTTGATAGACCAGATATGGCTGGTTCTGACTCTATGAGGGTTATGGCCGGGTCAACAAAATCAAACGTACCTGATTATTGTAAAGTTTTTCGAGGACCCTTTTCTTCAGATATTATTGAATTAACTAGCATACCATCTCTAAATGCTCTTTTTCACGCGTTCACCGTCAGTTATATAGCTATGGGTGTCGGAAGTAATTCTGTTCCGCCCCCCGAAGGCATCATATTTTTAATAGTTATAGGAATTTTAGCTATAATAAATTGTATTTTTAGAGTAGTACACTCATGTGATACTTACCTTGATGTTTTTGTTGGAGCAGTATTAGGAACAGGTTTAGGAGTTGCTTGGTTTTTTGCTATCAATACTGTTAATCCCACTTGGACGTATTACGGAGAAGAAGATGTTAAAGGCAAATGTGTTTTGGGAAAACAAAAATTTAGATGCACATACGATTAAAAATGTGTTCTTATCTTATTAAAAAATTCGTAATATTCATTTTTTACAGCATTTTTTACCCAATCATTAAAATTTCTTGTTCCAATATACGAAAAAAAAAATCTTTTTTCAAAAAAATCAAAGATTGCCTTAACATTCGCACCCGCATATTTGTCCAATATCGATATATTTTCAATATTTTTACCTATTCTGTTATTTACCGAATTATGAAAATCAAATAAAACTATTTTTAACTTATCCTTTGTATTTATTTGATGTATCGCAATTTTACTAATATATTCATTCGCATGTTTCTGACAGTAAGGACACGGTAATGTGTTACAAATTTTTTTTATAAAATCCCACACATATTGATAATTATTATTATAGAAGTCCTCATTAATTCTTATAGATATTGTATGAAAAAACATCCAAACAGCCGCACCCCAATATGATTTGGTTGCAGAACTATTCACACTTATTACTTGAGTCGGACGAACGCTACTTACCTTATTTATTTTTATTGAAGTATTTTTAACGATTCGCCCACTATTTTTTTTATTATTACTCCAAATTGTTCCTAAATTCATTGACTTATATAATTCATATAAAGATAAAAAAATAAATAAATTATATGCAGATGACAATCATAGACAATCTTAACACAGATTTTCAAAAAGAATTGTATCAATTATTATCTCAAGATGAACCAGATGACGATAATCTTTGTTTGATTTCAAATTTATCATTAGAGGAAAATCATATTGAATTATATTGCGGACATAAATTTAACTATAATTCAATATTCCAAGAAATAAAATATCAAAAACAACAATATCATAACTTAGAAACGCAAAAATTATCACATAGCGAAATTAAATGTCCCTATTGCAGAACCATACAAAAAGGTCTATTACCTTGTAGAAATAATTATAAAAATTTACACGGTGTTAATTGGCCGAAAAAATACCAATATAAACCCCATATTTGCAGCTATACATTTTTATCTGGTAAAAAAAAAGGGATTCCCTGTGGTAAAAAATGTTTTGATAAATATTGTGACGGTCACCATAAAATAATACAAGTAAGAGAAGCTAAAAAAGTTACGAAACAAAATACAGAAATTATCAATATTTCCCCTAATACATGTAAATATATATTCAAGAAAGGTAAAAAAAAAGACATACAATGCACTTGTAAAAAAACAGACGAAGATAACTTTTGTAAATCACATCATAAAAAATAAATTTATTTATATTAATTACTTAAAAATTTATTAGTATTTAATATAATGAACGAACAAGAACAATTACTTGAAAATGTCAAAACATGGTTAGATATCGATAACCAAATAAGAGCTTTACAGAAGGATATAAGAGATAGACGAAAATTAAAGAAAGAACTCACTAATAGTTTAGTTGACATTATGAAAACACAAGACATAGATGCTCTAAATGTTCCAGACGGACAACTTATTTATAATAAAACAAAAACAAAAGCACCGTTAAGCAAAAAACATCTCATGCTATCTATATCGCAATTTTTCAAAAACGACCAAAGAACTATCGATGAACTCTCGAAATATATCATGGAATCGCGAAAAGAAAAAGAAAAAGAAAATATTAAAAGAAAAATTAAAAAATAAATTAAAAATAAATTAAAAATAAATACTATATTTATATATATAAAATGGAAAATACAAAAATAAAATTAGAAAAAATAAGTTCCAGAGAAGAAACAAGTGTTTTCAATCCAGCACAAAAAAAATATTTACCCGATAATTATTACACATATGATATTCACAAACATCTAAAAATGGATTTTCATAATTTATCTCCGAAAAAAGATACACATATTAACATTTGTTGTTTTAAAATAATAAAAAGCAGACCTAATAAAATTACACAATACCCCTTTTTACAATATTTATTATATAAATATCCAAAAAATACACCACAAATCGGTAACGTATGTATTTTCCCCTTTGAACTATATAAATCAGGCAATATTTTAGATATTTCAAAAAAAATGGTCAAAACTTTATTTGATACGACATATAGCCCAGAGGGTTATATTAAGAATAAAAATGGTATATTTATATTTTATAATATAGAATTTAAAAGCGTTATCATTTTACCTGAAATATTAAATGATAACAAACATAATTATGTATGGAGTCTTATGGATGAAATATGTAATCAAAAAAAATATATCACATTCAATATTCATAAATCAGTTACCAATTTATTTTTACATAATACAAAGCTTATTTATTTAAAAGACAAACAAAAATTATGTATCGATATACCTTCAGTTGCTTATATCGGCGAATCACAAGAATTATTAAATTATATAGCAACTATGGGTATTAAAGCAAGCGCTGTTCGATTATTTGGAGCATATTATTATTTTAATACCTTTGAAAAGGCCATACGATACGCTGGTTGGTCTTCTAATTATGAAAAAAGAGAAATATTTAATAAATCTATTACGGATGAAAACGGACAATATACACAAGGAGGGGTTGTTAGATTTGCTATATTTTTAGGAAATTATAGAGTTGTTTTAAATAGAAAAACTGACCCCATTCTACCTTATGTTAAACTTTTGGAAGAGGTTAATAAACCAACGAAAAAAATAATTAATAAACATAATAAGGGTAAAGGAAAATGGGCTGACGTATATGATAGCATTATTATTTCTAATTTTGAAAATATAAAAAGACATGGGTATTTTATATCCAAAACAAACTATGTTTTGAAAAAATTTAATTCCTTTACATCATTATCTATTCATCTAGTAGATAACAAAACACTTGGACCTTTTTGGGATTTAGATTCCGTAAATTATAATGTAAAATAATATATTCAGTGTACATATCTATGAATAAATATATAGCGATTTTTGCTTTATTTTTAACTATAAATGGGTTTTTTTCTCTTAGCTCCTTTGTATTTCCAAGTATGCCTGTCGACAAAATTTTACCCGTACAGTTATGGATTAATGCGTTGTTATTATTTGGATTATTTCTACCCGCAACCGTCGCCCCGTTTTTAATACAGCTTTAAGTTTTATTGTAAAATTGATTTCAATATATTATACAACAGTATAATTAAATCATGGAGAAACGCATCAATACAAAAACAAGAACTTATCTTCAACTTTTCAAGAATAACATCAAAGAACTAGTTGGTGAATTAAATATACCAGAATATAAAACTAACACACTTTTACAATTTGTATATGATTATCAACCACTTGAATTTGACAAAATAGATTTTCAAAAGAGAAAAAGAGTTAAAAATATTGTACCCTTTTATGAAAGATGCTGCGCATTACGAGCAAATAACGAACAATGCACCAGAAGAAAAAAAGGCGATGATAAGTTTTGTGGAACTCATACCAAGGGTATCCCACACGGAGAAATTAATAGCGAACAAGAAAAACCAACCCACACAAAGACAACAGTATGGGTACAGGATATTAAGGGAATTGTTTATTACATCGACGATTCTAATAATGTTTATGACCCTCAAGATGTTTTAAATAATATTGTAAATCCGAAAATTATAGCGAAATATATCTTAAATGATGGAGAATATAGTATCCCATCATTGTCTAAAAAATAATTTAACTTATTATTTAATAAATTATTTTTAATACATTATTTTTAATACATTATTTTTTTTCATCTTTATCATCTTTCCTTTTCGGTAAGGCTTCCTTTGGTATATTATTTTTTATACAACTTGAAATAAATTCTACCGTTGGATTACAATCATACACAGTACCTACATATACACCCGCTCCAAAACCCATTAATAATTGCCACATATATTATTACTAAATATTAAATTATTAAGCCCACTAACCCAAATAATAATGCTAAGGCAGTCCCTACATGCCACACAGCATGTAATTGATACTCATGTACATACTCACAAAATAATTGGTCGCACACCCAACAAATACTCGACAATACCAATACAGTTGAATATGCCTTTACCAAATAATATACTTCACGAGTACACTCATCGTAGTTTTTTCTTGAAATAGTATAAGTATATATTTGTAAAGACGAAAATACTATAAAAAAATAAGAAAAATATCTTTCAAATACAAAATAAGGTAAAATAAGAGGAAATAGATACCATTCACTAGTCGAAACATCAAATCTCATTTGTCTTAATTTTTGTATTATGTAAAAACTTAATATTAACATCGTAATTTCATCCACCCATTGACCATAAAATCTTAATGTACCATGCAGTAAGGCAGTTCCTATTCCCAATAAGATTATTATTATACTTAACTTTTTCAACTTTGTCTTATATAATAATAATCCAACTATTACATACGATAAAGCAGACATCGTATTATAATATTCAGCGATATAATCACTCACAATATACTTATCTTCACAAAAATGAACGCTTGTATCCGGTGTCCCCCAAAACATTTATATAAATTATTTTTTATTTTTTAAGTTGGTTTCATATATTTTTTATGTTATTTAGTTGATTCGTCGTATAATGTAAAATTTTAAATAAAGAATATATAAATGAGTGAAAACACATCACTAATAAAAAAACCCACTACTCTTGAAAATAAAGACATACCTGTGTGGCATCAACAACAAGAACTCATACTTAAACGATGGTCTGAAATTGGTTCCAGTTATAGATATTTACACGATAAATCATTTAAAAAATTTAATAAACAAAATATGTGGTTTGCTTTACCTGTTATTGTAATATCCACCGTTACAGGGACTGCCAATTTCGCTCAAGGGTCGTTTCCTGAAGCCTGGAAAGAATTTGTTCCTCTTGGTATTGGGTTTTTAAATCTTTCGGCTGGATTAATTACTACTCTCGGACAATTTCTAAGGGTGAGTGAATTATTAGAAGGTCATCGTGCAGCTAGTCTAGCATATTCAAAATTTGCCAGAAATATTAGCGTTGAACTTAGTCTTCCAGTAAAAGAAAGAACCGATAACGGATCCATTTTTATTACAAACTGTAGAGTTGAACTTGATAGATTAATTGAACAAAGTCCAGATATACCTGAAGATATTATAAAATCTTTTGTAAAACGCTTCCCAGAACCACACACAGATAGTAGCGGCAATCTTACAAATAAATACGATTTCTTTAGACCAGAAATACTTGATATTAGACCTATCAAAATTTATAGAGACGAAGAAGAAGAAATTAAAAGAAGACTACAAGTTGCAAGAGAAGACGCAAAGAAAGAAGCATTAGAAGAAGCAAAGAGGTTAGAAAAAGCTATGAAGGAAAAAGAAGTAGAAAGAATTAAAATTATCGAAGAAACCAGAAGAGAATTTGAAAAGGGGCAGAAAAAACAAAATAAAGAAATCAAACAAATGTTTGAAATGGCACAAAAAAGAACACAGGCTGAAATTGTTAAAAACAAATTTAGTGTTACAAATATAGAAGAAACTATGAGCGATTTAATAGGTTCTCTAAGTCAAGCACAAAACGTTGTTGACGATTATACAGATAGCGACTGCTCGTCTGATGGTAGTCCAAATATATCTCCAAGAAATACACCTACTAAAACCATAACCAACATAGAAGAAGAATCTATAACCAACACTAAAGAGAGAGAATCTATAACCAACACTAAAGAGGGGGAATCTATAACCAACACTAAAGAGGGAGAATCTATAACCAACACTAAAGAGGGAGAATCTATAACCAACACTAAAGAGGGAGAATCTATAACCAACTTAGAAGAAGAATCTATAACCAACCTAGAGAGAGAAGAAACTATAATCAATATATTAGAAGGAACTATCACCAATATAGAAGAAACTGCTGATGAACCGATAAATAATATTGAAATTATAATTACTGATATATCAGGAAATTAAAGATTTTTACCTAACGCATACGCCCATACCACTCCCATAAAATAAACAGGTAAAATTATATAGACAGGTGTTTTGTTTTCTGTGTTTTTTAATAAATCATAAGTATAATAAGATAATACTGGTAAACGAATAAATGTATACATGTAAAATTGCAACAATTTAAGAAATTTTATTTTTTTTGTATTCTTACTATTTTTTAAGTAATAATACACGAAATAACTTGGTATATTCGATAGTTCTGCAAAAAACATTAATTGTGCTGATTTATATATTTGAGGATTTTGGTGTATATAATATATTGATGCCAAGTGATGATATACATATATTGAACTTATTGGTTGTTTTGCATATTTCACATTATGATATGTGTCGTATAAAAAATATCCTGTACTAAATTTTTTGAAAAAATAATAATCTTGACCGTTTAATAAATACGATAATGCCATTATTGAACTACCACAAGCGTGAAATAAAGCTGTAAAATTATTTGCCATATTTCTCTCCATTTTTAAATTCAAAAAGGTATGAATTGTGTTAAATCCCATCCAAGAAACACAACTATCCATTATACTCATGGGATTAATACATTTTATTACTTCTAATACTGTCATTATACATTTTGATACTCAATTTATACTTAAATTGTTTATGAATATAACATATACATTTTATACAGTATATGTTATATGTAGATTCCACAAATATCAACAAACAATAATTATTCGTCGTCCATCTTTTTCTTAGAATCTTCATATTCACCTTTCCAAAAGGTTGGCCACTCTTTGGTTTCTTTCTTTTCCGTCGCAATTTTTACATTTTTTTCTTCTTTTACAGCTTCTTTTACAACTTCTTTTACAGCTTCTTTTAACGGTTCATCTACTTCATTATACATCGATGGTTCTGTATTACTATTAGTCCACAAATTTGACCACCAAGGCTTTGCTTCTTCTTCGGTTAAATTTGAAACTTCGTCAGCCAAATTTGAAACTTCTTCGGTTAAATTTGAAATATCTTCATTTTTATTATATACAGAGTATCCTAAATATGCTAAAGCTGTTCCCACCGCCCCAACACCTACTGCTACTGCTACTGCCTGTTTATTTTCCATTATAATAATTATTTATATTTTATTATAATGTTTAAAAACGCGATTATTTTCTTCGTGTTCGCTTTTTTCTTCGTCTCTTTCTTTTCTTTGTTTTTTTGAAATATTTTCTTTTTCTTATAGTTTTCTTCTTTCTTTTCTTTCTGCGTCTTGTTTTTTTCCCTCCTCCATTCTTTCTCCCTTTTTTGCCTTTTTTGTCAACAGTTTCCATTGCTTTTAGCATTAATGTGATACCACCTTCGCTGACATATTTTTTTTCATAATCAAGCATAGATATTGGGTCCCACCACATAGTCCCATCACTCAACTTGATTCTTTCAAATATATCTTTACACTCAGCAAAAGCACGACCTCTATCTTTTTTATCTATCCACGCATACCCAAGCTTATGTGCAAATGCCTTAGCCCTCATCCCTTCTTCGGTTGCTCCGATAGCATTTCTTCTTTGTACGCTTATGGTTAGTCCTGAACGAATTCCTTTTCCAGGAATAATAATTGATCCAGATTCATCATCAAAGTCCTTGTATAGATCTAAGGCATCCACTACTTTTTTAGTAGTACCTTTTCCAGCGCCCAACCTAACGATAACGGTTTTGATATCATCCTTATCCATCTGGGCGATGTTTTCAAGTGTGATATTTTCCTTACCTAAAGCCTTCGCAAATGCATCGCGATAGATAATCCCATCGAGCTCCAAATTTTTAAAAAAACCCAATATTATACCATTATTTATTTTTTTCTGTGTTCGTTCCAGGATTGGAATCTGGATATCACCTTCATCATTCGTCGCTGTCAACTCTCTCTCTCTCCATAATTCTACATAAGAATATAATTCTTGTTGGACCGTTGACGTTGTTAACCCAACACTAAAATCGTCTCTAATTCGTTCGAGATGGTAATCGTATACGTCTTCTTCGGTGACCCTGTATGCTGAATCAGGAGAACTCGGTGGGGAACTCGGTGGGGAACTCTGGGAATATTGTAGACTATGTGGGGGTGTTGGATGTTGACCTGGTAATTGTGAAAAACATGCGTCGGGTAACCTCGTACCATTCTTAGGAGGTGTTACAACGATTGTACTGCTTGCGCCCGTTGAACTAGGAGATGCTGGTGGAGACCGTAGAGAAGATATTTTATTTATTGCGACAACAACCGCGGCAGGACCACAATCACCACCATTCTTAATATTATTGGCTACGGACCAGTTTTCATCAGAAAACGTAACTTCCCAATGCTGCTGGGTAAGATTAAGACGAACATAACTAAATCCATTAATTTTACCAGATATTACTTTTGGAACTTTCGCTTGACTGCTTCTTGTAAGAGAGGGAGCGTACTCAGTTGTGGTGTCAACCCATTCAACATCAGGACAAAATATATTTAAACAATCAAACATATCAGCCATATTAAACCAATACACCAGTGGTCGGGGGTAACCCATTTTGTCTCTTTCATATTCAGTAAGTCTAATATTTTCCTGTTGCTCCCGTGCGTGGGCCCCCATATCATCTCTTTCTTGTCTTGCTTGATTAAAATCTTGAGGGCGTCGAAGAATTGATCCGAACCCGTCGTTAGTCGTAGTATTGGGCGCAAGACTGTTTATATGTTCGTGTAACCAATCTCTTACTGTCTTTATTTGTGCTTCGGGGTAAGTACCTGGAACTAAACAAGTGGAAGAAGCGCCGAAGCGGGATTGTCCAACGACTTCACCCGACACAATATCTTTGAATATAAAAAGATTATCTACTGACATATTATCAATTAACCCCTTTAAACGGTCAATCATATTGATATTTGGGTTGTTTCTTTGCATTAATAGTTTGTATATTTGTCGTCCGCTATCTGTTTGTATTATTTTGTTATTCTCCCCTCCAGAACTAATAAATTTTTTGTATTCAGGAGATGTTTTAAATATACTTAATGCTTCTATTGTTTGCATACATTCTTTGACAACAGCCGTAAATGTAAATTGTATATATAATTCTATTGCATTTTCCCAAAATTCCTTCAATAACTTTACTTTCTTTTTTGAAGGGATACGATTCCATTCTATATTAACTTCACTCAACCGACCCTTAAATCTCGATACAATCTCTAAATAATATTTACCTATTTGTGGTCGAATACAATTATTTATAAAAATAGTATCAACCCCAAGTAAATTACTATTTGTATCACTTGTTCCAAATTCACTCACACCTTCTACTTTTTTTTCATTCGCTGCCCAGCGAACGCCTAATTTTTTACCATGTGGCTTAAATACAGGAAATTGCATAGTTAACCAAGCAGTATCATCATAATTAGCATCGGGCATTTCCTCATCGTCATCATCCGACAACGAAGACGATGAGGAAGACGACGACGAAGAAGACGACGACGAAGAAGACGACGACGAAGAAGACGACGATGAAGAAGACACACCAACACTCCATCCATTATCCCATTCACCTTTATCTTCACCACATAAATTATTTCTTATAAAATCAACTAGTTGACCAAAATTAACAAAAAGACTATCCTGATCATCACTATCTTCCGTATGTACCAAATTTGCCATCCCGCCTAATATTTTTTTGGCAATAGCATCCATCGCATTTTTTCCTTTATTACAAGGTTCATGTGATGGTTTCATAACCACAAACATAGCTGCAGCATAAGATATACCAACGTACTTTTCTATGTCAGTACCGTAAAGTATCATGTTTATTAGACTTTTTGCTGTTGTTGATGTCATTTGTCCGGCTAATTGATCTTGTAAAAAAACCTGTGATATAGAATGTTCTGCTTCATTCGCAGGAACCAGACCAACTTTTCTCTTTCCACGTGTCTTACCTTTACATGGTTGAACCCCGTTTATATAGGCACCTTTCAATATTTCTGGGTAATTTTCATCTCTTGGATCTAAATCAAATGGCAAAGATACAACAACGTTTGTATCGAGAGGATAACCACTTTTTTCAATATTTGCTTGAAGTAAAAGACAACCTTGACAAAGCCAGCACCTATTTGGAAATTTCAACATGTTATGACGATTTTTCCTAGTTGTTTCATAACCCAAATCATTTAAAATTTCCTCCAATGTATTAATTGCGTCTGATGGGTCAGTTCTTACTCTTTTTATGCCCGCCGACGTTTTTGTGTCCGACGTTTTTGAATCCATATATATATATATATAAATATAGATATATTATTTCTAAATAACTGAAACTTCTTCAAGTTCCTTAGTGCTCTTAATTTTTTTAATAATAAAGAATCTCAAATATTTCTTTTTTCCCCCTTTCGTATATCCGTTGCTCTTTCTAATAGGGTCCATATTAAAATTATTACTTTTTAAAATTTGTCTGACAAGATTTAATAGCGGCCATTTTTGACTAGCTTCCGCATTTTTTTGTAATGCTGTCAGAGAACCACTACTGTATAATTTTTTCATTTTTTCAATATCATCCTTAACAGATTCATATTTTTCATTAGAAAGTAATAATTCTCGTGGTATTAACATTCCATCGAGTTGAGAAAAATCATCAAAAACAATCGAACATTTATTTAAAAAATCCTTGATTATTTGTTTATTAATAGACATTTAAAAATAAGTATTAAAAAATCTTTAAATTATTTTTCAAGGAATGTACTTAAAAAAAGGCACTTCCGTTTTTTCACAGAAACTTTGTCCATATATTGCATTTTGGACATTTATAAATGTCCAAAACTCAAAAATCTGTAAAAGTTTTTTCTCAAAATAAGGTATTTTTCACTCCAGAGCATAATGTAGGAGTTTTTAAAAAACAAAAAAACACAGTTGTTACCATAGTTTTTTTATAGCATTTTTTAAATTGATTTAGGGGTTTTTTTGTTATCATTATATAAATGAAAAATGATAACAAAAAACCCCAAAAAACCCCAAAAAATGGTGTTTTGAAAAAAATAAAATATAGTTGTATTTATTGTGACTTCTTATCGTCTAATAAGAAGGATTTTTCCAGACACATTTTGACTGCAAAACATAAAAAATTTGTAAAAATGGGAAAAAAACACACTGGTATTGAATTTGTGTGTAATTTTTGTGAAAAATGTTATATATATAAGAGTGGTATATCAAGGCATAAAAAAAAATGTGAAATGAACCCTCAAAATTTTTGTGGAAAAAATGGTAAAGTTACCCTAAATCCACTATCTGATGAGTACTTAAAAAAAGGCACTCCCGTTTTTGAAGAAAATGCAAAACTTGAGGAAGATGTTTCACTTAAGGACATCCTTATGCAGCAATTAAAACAACAAAATGAAACAATAGAGCTATTAAAACAATCAATTGAGACAAATACAAAAATGATTCCCAAAATTGGCAATAATAACAATAATACAATTTCTATAAATGTATTCTTGAATGAACAATGTAAAAATGCGATGAATCTAACAGATTTTATAAATCAAGTTCATATATCATTGGAAGATCTACAATATTCAAAGAATAACGGATTTGTAGAAGGTGTTACTAATATACTTGCAAAACAATTGAATGATTTAAAACCAACAGAACGCCCTATACATTGTAGCGATAAAAAACGATTACATTTTTATGTCAAAGAAGACGATAAATGGTCGAAAGATTCAAATAACGAAAAAATAGACGAAACTATCTATAACATAAAAATGAAACAAACATCCAAATTAACAGACTGGGAAAAACTTCATCCTAATTATGTTAAAGACTCCAAACTATTAAATGAATGGCAACAAATATTAAACAGTATGACAGAAGAATCCGGACAACGAGATAAGATAAAGGATAAATTAAAAAGAAATATAGCCGAACATATTCAAATTAAACAAGCTTTGACAGATGTTAATGAAAATTAAATATTTCAAAAGTGTATATGGATGTATCGGAAAATAATCTTAATATTAAAATAATTGAAAAAAGTTTAAACTTATTAGATATTTCAAATATTTCAAATATTATTAAAAAAAAAATAAAAATAAGTCCATCACCGTCCAGTATACAATTAGATACATTAGACCCGTTGAATATGTCAGATGATGAAAGTGAGATAGGAGAAAATTATAGAATGACAGGGACATATAAGAAAATATCATATACTAATGTTAGAGATAGTGTAAATAATTTATATTATGATGAAAGAGAATATTATTCGTCTTCTATGGATATTTTAGCAAGTTATGTACGCGGACAAAAATTAATTTATATGGAATCGAAGGAATATAGAAATCAACAATTAAATTGGTTGATGTTACCCGCTATGGCATTGTCGTCATTAGCAACAGTATCTTCAACCAGTGTAGGTCAGGTTAATTGGGGAGCAATAACGATATCAATTATAAATGCGTGTATATCTTTTTTACTAGCAATAGTTAGTTATATGAAATTAGACGCACAATCAGAAGCGCATAAAATTTCGGCACATCAATATGACAAACTTCAATCTGTATGTGAGTTTTCATCCGGATATTATCTTATGTTTGCATCTAAACGTATTAACTGTAAAACAGAAGAAACAGTAGATGAAATAGATTTAAAAGAAAAAATTAAAAATATAGAAACAAAAATTAAAGAGATAAAAGAAACAAACCAATTTATAGTTCCACGCAAAATAAGATATACTTATACACACATTTATAATATTAATGTTTTTTCCATTATTAAAAAAATAGAAAATTGTAGAAAAGATTATCTTACCAGAATGAGAGATATAACAAATAAAATAGGATATTTAAAACAAGATAACACTATGTTGAAATCTGAAAAGGAGAGAAAAATCAAAAAAGCATACAAAAAAAAGAAAAGCATATTAACAACTATTTTATTACTCAAATCAGCATTTTCTATTATTGACCAAATATTTCAACAAGAAATTTTGCTTGCAGAAGATAAGAAGAAATCTAAATTCAGCAGTTGTTGTTATACAACCCCAAAATCATTACAAGAGACTAATCATTTTATATCATTTATCATGGACCCGTTCCAACTGTGGAAACCAGATATGGAAATTACTAGCGAGGATGAAGAGGAAGATGAAACTTGTCAAAAAAAACCCAACCCTTGGTTTAAAAATAAATCGGTGAGTGATATGGTATAAGAAATATTTTTTATTTTAACATGATTATTTTAACATGGTTATTTTAACATGATTATTTTAACATGATTAATTCAAGATGACTCTATCTTGTCGACTAATAAATATAATCTAATTTGTGCGTATGTCACATCACCTGCTTCGTCTTTAATAGGTTTAAGTTTGTCTTGACCCACTTTTTTTATCGCATTTTTTATTTTCTCTTCTTTTTCCTCCGTTAAATCAAAATAATCCATGACTATTTCTTCGTCTTCGTAATGTTCAAATATATGTAAAATATGACTTACAACCGTTATTTCCCCTACACCAATCAGTTTTGCTATTTCTTTTGGTGACTTATTTTGTTTATATAACTTGTATACATTATCCCTGTTTTTACCTGATATCTTATTTGTCTTTTTATTTGATTTATTACTTGACGGACTTTTAGTTTTTTTTACATACTCATCCATAAATTCCACACACGGTGGAGTCATAATGAAATCGTTTGAAATACCATCAACACTCCACAATTCTGTCATATTTTTTGGCGATTTTGTATTAATATTCATAATAACCCTGTCGTTTATAAAGGACGTTGGAATCAATCCGAATTTATTAGCTATTTTATTTCTCAATTCTATAATCTTGAAAATATTCTTTTCTACAGGCTTACAATCGGATATCCTAGCCTTAATTGGAGGTATATTTTTTAACTCTACACTACCAATACTGATTACAAACCCAAATCCTGCTTTTTCTCGTTTTAATACATTTTTAGTAACCAATATTTCAATCAAATCCTTTATCCACTTCTCTGTTTTTTTTGGTTTAATTTTTTTCCGAATTTGAGAAACCGTTTTTTTAAGACCAAAATTATATCTATTTTTTAAATAAATATTTTTTACTACGCAAACAACAGAAACCGCTTCATAGCTAACATCTATCATATCTTGTTTCGGTCCAGACACACAATTATCACACATATTACATTTTGGTATTTCTTTTACATCGTCTTCAGATGCGAATTTTCCAGTAGCAAAGTAGAAATCTATCATTTGCTGACGACATATGTTTTTTTCTTGCAAGAAACTTCGAAATGTATTCATCCCTTGTGTTTTAATTTTTATTTGTCCTTCATCTTGAGATAGAGATATCAAGTAGGCTGTTGTTCTAAAATCACTATCGTCATAGTAAATAGTAGCCTTGCTATCTATTCCATCTCTTCCCGCTCTACCAATCTCCTGGTAGTAACTTTCAATATTTGCAGGTACTCCATAATTTACAACATGCCTTATATCCGATTTATCAATTCCCATTCCAAATGAAATAGTTGCTACAATTACCAGGATTTTCCCATTTATAAATAATTCATGACTTCTTTCTTTCTCCTCTTTCTGCATTCCACCGTGATAATAAGCCGACGAAATACCTTTTTTCATAAAATCGTTGTGTAATTTTTCACATAATTTGCGAGTTTGGACGTATACAATTGTTGGTTCTGTAATTTTGCATTTTGTAAATTCAGACTTGGGTAACACCTTTATCATAAGATTTGTTCTTCTCGTTCCCAAAGCATATTCATTCGATTCAGTTATATTTAAATATTCATACATTTCCTCCAAAACTCTTGGCGTGGCGGTAGCAGTAACAGCTAATAAAGGAATTTCAGGGAATTGTGTTTTAAGAATTCCTAATTTTTGATAACTGGATCGGAAATCGTGGCTCCATTGAGAAACACAATGTGCTTCGTCAATAGCAAACAGACCAATACTATCTCTAATACGCATAAACGAGTGTAATCTTGATACAATAAATTCAGGGGTTGTATAAATAATTTTATACTTGACATAATGACCCATTCCAACCGCAGATTCTGAATTTAAACAGATGCTCTTTATGTTTTTGGAATTAAGATACTTACATTGGTCATTCATCAGGGAAATCAACGGGGAAACTACTACTGTAATTTTATCAGTAAAAGTTGCTGGAAACTGATAAAGCAACGATTTTCCTCCACCCGTTGGTAAAATAGCAAATACATTTTCCTTATTTATAATATCACTAATAATTTCTTTTTGATTATCCCGAAAAGAATTAAATCCATAGATTTCTTTAAGATGGGTCTCCATTTGTTATATTAATTTATATATTTAATAATATATCATCAATTTTATAGATTCAACTTGAGAAAAATTACCACCATATGAAATTTGTTTATATGACAAAACTCGATAGCGGTATAAGAAATACTTTTTTAGAAAAGTCATTCATGAGCAATATTTTACTAATATCATCAGATTGTCGTCTATTTACCCTCATGAGTTAAAACCAGTTAATTTCTCAAGTTAATTTTCTCAAGTTAATTTTCTCAAGTTAATTTTCTCAAGTTAATTTTCTCAAGTTAATTTTCTCAAGTTAATTTTCTCAAGTTGATTATTAATATAAAATTGATATGATTTATACAATTTTATAATTAGAAAAAATGACATTAAATACCGCACTCATATTATTAATAATATTTAGTACTATATTCACGTTAATATGTGTATATCGTATGTTGGAATATATGATATATAATTTAATTTGGGAAAGAAAGATATTTCCTTTAGAAAAAATAGAAAAATTAGAAATAGTATAAAATTACTGGTTATATGATAAGTAGAAAATTGAAGTTTTTTATATAATGTAAAGACACACCAAATATATATATAATATAATGGTATTTATTTACATATTGAAATTGGCTCAAAATAAATTTTATGTTGGAAAAACAGATAAACCCAAAGTTCGCCTTGATTCTCATTTTAAAAATGATGGTTGTGTATGGACCAAAAAATATAAACCTATACAAATACTTGGATTATTCGCCGATTGTGATGATTTCGATGAAGATAAATATACCTTAAAATATATGTCAAAGTATGGAGTTGATAATGTAAGAGGTGGGTCATTTTGTCAGACTACTTTATCAAGAGAAAATATTAATACAGTTGAAAGAATGATATCTGGTTCTAATGACTGTTGTCACTTTTGTGGAAAGAAAGGACATTTTATTGGAAATTGTAGTAACAAAAAAGCAAAGCAAAAATATTCAAAACAAAATAAATATTTTCTACAACTTTCCAAAGATTATGAAAGTACTGATGAAGTCGAATGGGACGATGGTAGCGATGAAAATGGTAGTGATGACGATGGTAGTGATGACGATGATAGTGATGACGAGGTAGAAGAACAATCATGGGTTTGTTCGTATTGTAATAAGAGTTTTGATACAAAAAAAGGAGCACAATTTCATGAAAACGTTCATTGTAAAGCGAAAAAAACAATGAAAAATGATGCGTTATCTAGTGCGGATCAAGACGAATGGTATGAGGAATCTACTAACTATGCAGGACACAGAGACGGAACTTTTGGTAATCAATATGGTGATTGGAGACCAATTAAAAAGCAGAAAAATTCATCAAGAAAAGACGACTGTCATAAATGTGGTAGAAAAGGGCATTATGCTTCAAAGTGTTATGCTAAAAAACATATTAACGGGCATTATTTAAAGTAAGTAAAAAAAGAGTTGCGACCACTCTAGAAATTAAACACACCCATTTTTTATATTTTATTTGAAGAAATTTCTTTGACACTCACCACACATCCCGCTAATTTTATATTCCTTTTGTTCGATGCTACTCCGTCTGGTTGAATTACTTGATTTTTTTCCACAAAAGGGACATTTGTTGTTACTATACATTTTAAGGAAGGAACTAAATTGATTTACAGGTTCTGTATGTACACGAGACTGCTCTAATGCTGTGGGGAGTGCTTTCTTGTATATATATCCTCTCCAGAGCGCTTGGATTTTAATTATGGAAGGTTTGTTAATAGATTGATTAATTAAACTTGTCATTGTAAGTTATATATAAGGTTCATACTTACTAATGTCAGAATGAAAAAAATTCAATTTTGTTCTTGTGAATAAATAGGAAAGTCAAGAAAGTCAAGAAGGCCAAGAAGGCTAAGAAGGCTAAGAAGGCTAAGAAGGTCAAAAAGGTCAAAAAGGTCAAGTCAAGAATGTCAAGTCAAGAATGTCAAGATATACTAACAAGATTCCTTAAAATTGAAGTTTTATGTTTCTGACAAGAACTGAACTATTCAAACAACAACAAACAAACAAACAACATATCAATATGTCTAACACTCTTATGCAAATTATCAATCAACGCGCCCTCGTCGCCGCTCTTACTGAATTTGGCGAACGCCTCGGAGCTCAACTCGGTGATGCCTGTCCTAGGGATACTTTCCAATTAGCTCTTAACGAGTGTCTCAAGGATATTCCTCAACAGAAGGTTAAGGCTACTAAGGCGGCGAAACTACCAAACAAAGCGGAAGTTAAAAAGGCTGCATTAAAGGAGGAGTTGGAACAGCTCGGAGGTATTATTCCAGAAGACGATAGTCTCATAGTTATTCGCAAGGCAGTTAGTAACCGTAAAAAGGAGATTAAGGCAGAAGAAAATGCCGTCAAAGCAGAGAAAACTAAACAAGCCAAACTTCTTCTTTCCGCTGAAAAGAAGAAGAACAAAAAGGAAAGCCCAAATAGCAACGAGTATACCGCGCGTAGACTCAACGACACGAGTGGTGTTGCTATTCCAGGAGTTAATGGTAGTGCGTGTCGCGTCAAGATACACAAAAAGTCTCGTGAGGTTCTTAAAGTCAAGGAGGACAACTGGACTGATGAGTGTAACGCACGGTTTGCTATCCTTTATCCCAACGGTAATTCTGTCGAAAAAGTCAAAATTTCGAAAAAGATTAACAACGAGAAGAAAAAGATTACAAAGAAAGTTATGAAAAGCGCCGAAGAAAAGTTGGAAATCGAGCAAAAAGCTCTAATCTCTGCTATGGTGAGCGATGCTGCAGGAGACAAACTCGAAGCACCAGTTACCGCACCAGTTACCGCGCCAGTTGTCGCACCAGTTGTCGCACCAGTTACCGCACCAGTTGTCGCACCAGTTGTCGCACCAGTTGTCGCACCAGTTGTCGCACCAGTTGTCGCACCAGTTACCGCACCAGTTGTCGCACCAGTTGTCGCACCAGTTACCGCGTCAGTTGTCGCACCAGTTGTCGCACCAGTTGAGGAAGAGTTAGATGAGATTGAGGAGGAGGAGATTGAAGAGGATGTTGAGCTCGAGGAAGAGGAGCTCGAGGAAGATACTCCGGAATTTCCAGGCGAAGAGTCTATTGAAGAATTCGAACACGTCGATTTGGCACAATATGTCGGAGTTGACTTCTATGTCGACGAAGATACCAACGTTTGGGATGAACATATGACTTTTGTAGGAAAGTATAACGAGGATGAAGATACTCTTAATATTACCGAAGGTTATGAGCCACTGGACGATGACGAGTAAATAACACTATAAACAAGTTATAAAAATCAAAAAATAAAAAAACAAATAAAAAAACAAATAAAAAAACAAATAAAAAAACAAATAAAAAACAAAAAATCAAAAAAACAAATAAAAAAAAGGCAAATTGTATATAAAAAGTCCTTTTTTTTATTAAAGTTTTACATAAACCGAAAATTGAAGTTTTGCATTTCTGACAAGAATTAAATTATTAAAAACAACAAGAAAACATTCAAATATTCAAACTTACAAAATGTCTACTTTTACCGTTCAACAAATCGAAACCACTTATGTGCCTGTCGAACATCCTGGTGTATCGCGAATATCCGAGATTATCGTCACCTCACGAATTACTAGCCCGGTCAACGCAGCAAAAGCCGCCAAGAATCATCGTATGATTGTTGAAAAGAAGGAAGCTATAAAACAACGCACCTTGGAACGTGGTGTCAAGAAAGTCGAAAAAACTGACAAGGTTACCAAATCAAAGGCAAAAAAGGTTATTAAACCGATGACTCTCGTCTCTAAGGATGCTGCCAAACAGGCGAAGGTTCGTCGAAAAAACATCCGAATTGCCAAGAAACAACATACAGAATTCAGGAAAAATATCAAGACCACTCGCAACAGATTGAATCTCAAATGGAAAGAGGAAGCCAAGAAACTCAAACATCGTATGATTGTTGAAAAGAAGGAAGCTATAAAACAACGCAAGTTGGAACGAGATATCAAGAAAGCACAAAAGATTGTCAAGGTTACCAAACCAAAGGCAAAGAAGGTTATTAAACCGATGACTCTCATCTCCAAGGATGCCGCCAAACAGGCGAAGGTTCGTCGCAAGAGTATCCTGATTGCCAAGAAACAGCATACAGATTTTAAGAAAATCATGAAGACAACTCGTAGTCAATTAACTCTCAAATGGAAAGAGGAAGTCAAACAAGCTCGCATTCTCAAGAAAATAGCCAGGGAAAAGGCCAAAAAGGAAAACAAAACTGTCAAAAAAATAACCGATGCCTCTAAACCCCTTACTCCAAAGAAATCAAAACTTACTGATATGGAGAAGATGATGAACAAAGCCAATCGTTCTCACTCTAATGAAATGAGACGTCGTGAAAAATGGGATAGACAATTTCAGGTAAAATTCGACGGTGTGTCATTCCAATCATCAAGAATCAGCTCTTTCGATAAATAAGATTCATAAAACAAATAAAACAAATAAAACAAATAAAAACAAATAAAAACAAATAAAAACAAATAAAAACAAATAAAAACAAATAAAAACAAGTTGAACATAATCTTTTTTTTTAGAAAATTGAAAATTAATAATATGTATATAATAGTATCATTATAATACACATATGTCCAAGGATAAACTTCGACGATGTCTTGATGGATGTGGTGGTCAAGTTAGTTTGCAGGGTCTGACTGTTTACCATGACTGGTCGTGGGGTGAATCTCACGATAAACTAGGAGCAGAATTACAAAAAAATGAATGGATTAAGGAAAATATAAAGAGTCCAGACCATTATGATTCGGTGAATACTATGTTAATAGATTGGCAGTTGTATGAAGGAGGGTGGTTCATAAATAGTTATAACAACACACATTTGTTTAATTATTTGTGTCAGATTGGTAGTAATTATGAACCAGAAGTACTCGCTCATCTCAAATAGTATCGTATACAAAATATCGCCAACTATAAACTTTCTCCTTATCTATATACTTTCTTATTCGCGGGGGGTAAGTTTTTTTATCTTTTTATGTTACATAATATTTATATGGAGAGAATTTATCCAAAATTGTTCTCGAATAAATTACTTAAATAAAAATTCATAAATTTAAGTAATTATGTTAAGGGTAAATTCTGAAGAATTTATAGAAGAAATAAAACTTGGTTGCAATACTAACCTTTTAAAAATTAATGGTAATATTGAAAATAATAAAATAGAACGAATAAAATCACTATCTATGGATAGCAACGATAAAAAGAAAACATATTACGAACACGTTTGTGAAGCAATACCTTTGGTTTTCAAAAATTTTAAGCTTAAAATGGGTGATCATTTATTACTTGGAGGAGAACATGAACATAAAGTTTCACCCGGTTATAATTCACCTTTAAAATGTAATTTAGATGATGAAATATCATCCGAAGAAAAAAAAGAAATTGTTAAAGCTACACCATCTTTTGGAATGTTTAGTTTATTTAAATACCATGTTAAAAGAGGTTATTTAAATAAAGAATTGAAAAAAACAAATAAAATATTCTGTTCTCATATTTTTTCACTTATATTTGCATTACCAGTTTTGATTTTCATAGGACAATGGTTATTATATATAGCTTTAATCATTAATGAAAATAATAAATTTGACGGTGAAATATGTAGTGCTAATGGTTCTATTGAAAATAAGATTATGATTAGTGGTATTTCTATTATTTATTTCGCTCGCTCCTTTTTTATTTGGGATAATATTACAAATAGTTTGAGTCTAAAAAAAATGAATCGTGTAAATAGTATTACTGCTATAATGGATACATTTCAAGAATTTTCTTTTTCTCTTTTTGTATATGGTGCAAATATGTGGATTGTTTTTATTGAACAAGATATACAAAATATGATATTAAATTCCTTGGCTATGGAGTTTTTAATGGTATTGGATAATGAATTTGAAGAGCTATATTTTCAATATTTACCAGGCGCAGCTGACGATATTTACGATAACATTTTTGTTTCATATCATGAAAATATCGAATTATTAGAAAAAAGGCAAAAAAAAGATAAATGTTTTAACTGTTTTAGTTGCGTATTATTCGTTCCCTATAAACTATTGGTTATTTCCGTTTTTTTATTCCCCTTTTTTTGTTTCTTCATGATTTTTGTCGGACCCATTTGTAAGTAATTTTTTTCTAAATTTCCTATCTTAATAATAACATTTCTATCTCCTTTTTCTTTTGGTATTTTTTGTATAGCATAATACCAATTATAAACCGAAATTGTTCCATTTACTGTTAAAGAACCAATATTATATAATAAATCAATCGCTTCATATAATATTAAACCTAATACCATTATATTACCATAATAAATAATTTTTATAACAAAATATCGTCAACTATAAACTTTCTCCTTCTCTATATACTTTCTTATTCGTGGGGGTAATTTTTTTTATCTTTTTATGTTACATAATATTTATATGGAGAGAATTTAACATAATAGTTCCTTATTTTTTACCATTTTAAAAATAAAAAAATGGTAAAAAATTAATCTTATTAACAAAGATGTATGACTTATCATAGTATAACAAAAATTGAAAATAATATATTTTTATAATTAAATTATATTATTATGTTCTCTTACTTCCTTATGTTTTTAAGCATTATTGTGTTATATATTCTAAATATTGTTCGGTATTTATTGAATATTTTATGGAGTATAAAAACACTATTAAGTAACGGATATACAAGACGATTAATATTGATTGGTTCTTTATTAGGATATATGCTTGGTAAAACTGTAGAACTATGTATTGACAATTTTATATTAAAAATTCCAGTAACAATCGTTGGGTATATTTGTATGGTAAGAATTTTGACATATTACAAAGATAATATGTTAAATGAAGAATTATTATATGATGATAATTCTGGTCTAAGAATAAAAACAGCATTATCGTATTTGTTATTTATAAACCAATACGATGGTATTGAACGACGTGATAGAGTAGAATTTATTCACGATTTATGGGTCTATAGACAAGAAAAACTTTATCAAAGAGTTCAAGAGAAAATTAATAAAGAAAATATCCAAGGGGAAGATGTAAAGTCAGACTCAGACTCAGACTCGGAGACAGAGGCGGAGACAGAGGCGGAGACAGAGGCGGAGACAGAGGCGGAGACAGAGGCGGAGACAGAGACAGATGCGGAGACAGATGCGGAGACAGATGAAGATAAGTTTGTCAAATTAACAAGTTCTAAGTCTAAGAATGTTTAAATAAATCTAATTCTATAAAATTTTTTTTCCACGAACAGGCACCAAAAAAGCGAGGAAGACCCATGTCTGTGAAAAGTATCGCGCCGTTGGATACAGAGTTAATAGAAATGTTTATCCGACAATCATTGTAAT